>Ga0247823_10000026_pt1 | contig 101859 bp, 84 predicted proteins | sample 13C_PalmiticAcid_2_FD_192426 | JGI IMG/M metagenome (GOLD analysis project Ga0247823, IMG submission 192426) | Soil microbial communities from agricultural site in Penn Yan, New York, United States - 13C_PalmiticAcid_Day30 | ecosystem: Environmental > Terrestrial > Soil > Agricultural land... | reverse complement strand
GGCACAAAAAAACGCCGGGTTCTTCTCGCGAAGATCCCGGCGTCGATGAGTTGTCAGCTCGTCATCACGACCGACGTTTCAAGTCGATCGCGCGGCCCTTATTTTGGAGGGCCCGCCCCATTTTTTACCTGAAATTCAAGTAAGTACGAAAGTTTAGCGTGAATCATAAAGCCTCCTCCAACGTTCCTCATTTGGCTCCACTCGAACCTTCGGAGCGGTCAGTTGACCGCTTTTTTTCGCCCGATGCGGCGATGCACGACCGGAACCTCGGTCGCGCGAAGGTCTCCACTCGCAGCGGACCAGTACTCTTCGCCGTCTTCCTCTTCGGGGATGGGCGGGTCGGTCGCTACGGGTGGCAAAATTTCGCTCCAGGCTTTGTCGAAAGCCTGCGAGAACACTTCTTTGCGTAGGGGCTTATGGAGAAGCATGGGCTCGGGGATCAAATCCAGAAGCGCACGCTTCATGGGTTCGGTGGCCATGCCGGTCACCGCGATGATGCCCATTTCAGGATAGCGCCGGCGAAGGTCGCGGATGAGATCCACGCCGGTGACTTGAGGGAGGAGAATGTCGACCACCGCCACGCGCACGTTCGAGAGATCCTGCTGAAGCAGGTCCCAGCCGCTTTCGCGTTGGTGGACTTTGGGTTCGGTGCCTTTGAGAATCTGCGCCGAACGAACGTATTTTTCGATGAGAGAACGCATTAGGAATTCATCGTCGATGATCATGATATCGCTGCCGCGAGGAGCGGAGGCCGACGTGCGGTAGTCTTTACCTTGCGAGGGATCTTCGGCGGACGTGAGGGGCTGGCCCATGGAATTCAAAAGCATGACGAACAACGTTCCTTTCAATAATGCATTGCGTTACCTTTCCAGAATGCCACACTTTTTCTGGGCCTGTGTTAAATTTAGGTAAAGATGGGGCTAAATTCGGTCAAAGCTGAAGGATCCAAGGCACTTAGGGCAAGTACCCGGGACCTAAACCGGGATTTTGAGCGCCTGCTTGCCCTCATCTGCGGCTCTATCGAGGAATTTGCCCTCTACGACACCTCCAAAATCGCGGTTTCCATCAGCCGCTCGCGCCGCAGTGGCCGCGCAGGAACCCTGGCCTATGTGGTGCCCCTGCGCTACGTGGGGGGTGCCCGTGAGCGCAAGGGCCGCCGTTGGGGCATGCCCGGCGTCTACACTTACGAGAGCAGTCAGGTGGAGCGCGATCAGCCCGCAGCGCTCTACATCATGACCTTTTTGGTGCCCAAATTTTTTACCCTCAAAACGCGCGATCGCTTGGAAACTCTTGTGCACGAGCTCTACCATCTGCACCCTTCGATGCGCGGTGACCTTCGGCGTTTCTCACCTCCGCACATTCACCACGGTCCCACTCCCGCTCAATACGACCGCAAGGTGAAGTCCCTCTGCGCCGAACTCATCGCGGCCCTGCCCACCATCGAGCAGCATCCCTTGCTCTGCCGTGGCGAAGACGAGATCGGCGCTTTTCGCGGCAAACGCTTCAACATTCCTCGTCACGTTTTTCGTGCCAAACCGCTTTCGATTTTTTCATCGCTCGTCTTAGGGCTTGCGTCCCTCAGTGCGCATGCGGCGCAGTTTCCGGTGGTGATCATCAAAGACGGACTCATGCGCGTCGCTCCTCAGGTGAGCGCCGGCCCCGAACGCAAAATCCAGCGCGGGGAAAATCTCGAAGCTCACAAGCTCAGCGAAGATCGTCAGTGGGTATGGGTGAGTGCCAAAGACGGTGTGCAGGGGTGGGTGCATCGCTCGCACATTCAGTCGGGTGATTTGCTCGACCGTCGCTTCGGTCTCTCCAATGCCTTTGTGGATTTCAAAGTCCCCAACAAACTCGGTGAGCGTCGCATGGGCGACGATGACGACGTCATCGAAGACGACAAGCCATTGAAGCCACGTTCCGAAAAAACCGCGGCTACGGACAACGCCCTTGCAAGCGGTGCGCCGGTGCCACCAGCGGAAGTCGATGCTTCTGCGCCCGAGGCGCCTAGCGGAGCCGTGGACTCTGAAGAAGCTCAGCTCGCAGCTCTCGCTGCCGAGCCCGACCTGGCGCCCCCAGCTCCCCCAGCGGTGCCAACCGTAGGTGGCGGCAACGTGAACCTGCGCGGAGATCTCGAAGAGAGTCCGAGCCCCGAACAGCTCACCGATCTCAAGCTCACCCCCGAAGAAAAATCGCACCTCGACGAGGGTGAGAAAGTCACCAAAGCTCAGCTGCGCGCTCAGTCGCGACTTTCGCCCATCAAAAAGAACCAGTTCGAGTTCCGCAACGAGGGAGCAAGCCCCGCCGAGCTCGGTGTCGTCACTTGGGAAGAAACCTTCGATGCCAATCGCGATCGTGCCAACGTCACGACTCCGGGCAAGCTCTTTGAGAGCCCCGCCGAGCTCGCCAAGCGCTACGGCATTCTTGAGGGCGGCGACGATGTGCTGCCGTTGGCCCACACTGAAGACGGGCAGTGGATGCGCGTGCGGCTTCAGGAAACAGGCGAAGAGGGATGGCTTCCCTCCCAACTCGTGAAGGTCTCTCAGGCCTCCCAACAGCAGGTTGAGTTTTTTCACAACACTCTCGAAGGTCACGTGAACTATGCGGGCCGTGGCCGCAATTTCGGCTTTGGTGCGGCTTACTTTTATGCCTTCGGTTTTGACGAAAGGAACCGCTCGTGGGGGCTCGGGGTCGATGTTTCTATGTGGCTCGGCCAGGGCCTTGCCTACCAATCCACCGCCACCTACGACTCTAACTACCTCGCCGTGCAAGTGCTAGGTCGCTACAACATTCCCTCGAGCTCGTCGCTCTTGGGTGCCTACGCCGAGGCCGGGCTTGGTTATTACCAGGGGCTCATTTCGGTTACGGGTTCGATCTCGGCTTCTGAACTGGAATCCCGTGGTCTCACTTCGAGTTCCTCACTCTCGTTTTTGCCGGTTATCGGCGGCGGTGTGAAGTACAGCCTCAGCAAAAACCTCGACGTTGCTTTGATGTTGAGATTGCAAATTTCGTCCAACGCAATTTTTGATACAGGTCTTGGTATTAGGGGGAACTTTTGATGATGGTGGGTTTACGCAAAGTCTTGCATTGGGGCGTTCTCGCGGCGTTGGGATGGATGGGGGCCTGTACTTCCTCGCCTCCTCCTGTAGAAGTGACGGCAGCTGCCAACACGTCGTCGGTGAACGCGGTGCAAATTTATAAAACCGATACCACCACTATGTTGCAGAATTCCGCTCTCGGTACGATTCCTTTTTTCTATGGTGGCTCGCGTGGTTTGAATGCCGGTGCGATCCAGTGGAACCAGCCTGTGACTTCGGAAAACCCGGGCGCCGATTGTGATCTGAGCTATACCGAAGGCAAAGGCGGCACCTCGCACTTCTTTCGCTGCATCGTCAAAGAGGGCAATGAGCACATCATTGTGAGCGTTCAAGAAGACCTCGTCGAGGGACGTCGTCTCATGCGGCGAATCTTTATGGACGGCAAGGGCAAAGCCCTCGTCGACCAATGGGGCTCGGCCCTGGAGCGCATCGGTTATCGCAAGGCCAAGAGCGGCGGCGCGGCCACACAGCACTACGTTTCGGCGGACAGGACTTCCGTGGCGGACATCATTTGGGTCTCCAGCTCGCAATCCGTCACGCTGCGTATCTCTCCCAAGTTTTGAGGCGCTAAGAGGCCTGCGTGAGTGACATCAAAATCTGCCCCAGCAGCACCACAAAGAGCGCTGGGGCAAAACAAAAGTAGAGAGGCACGAGATTCCAGTAGGCGGATTTTTCCGCACACTCCTCTAGAACTTTTTGCATCCAGCGCCGGTAGATCTCTCCATAATTTTTAAGCAGCAGGGACGTGGGCAGGCCCTCGGCGGCCGCCTGTGCAAAGTGTGTGAGAATCTCGTGGTCCATGGGGTCGAATCGCGCAAAATCTTTGCTTAGAGGCTCGGGTGCGCTCTCTGCTGTACGCAGCGCTCGCGCGACGATGTCGACCCGCTCGCGAAGGGCACGCGGCACGGCCGAAGAAAGCTCGCACCAAAGCTGAGATTGCGCGAGCGCCTGGGCCGGCGTCATTCCCCACTCGATGAGTGTGCCCACGTAAAACCATAGCAGCAGCCATTCGAGACGCCACAAGTGGCTTTCGATGTGACGGCGGATGCGAGACAAGATCAAAAAACCAAGCCCTGCTAGTGCGAGAGCGATGAGATTTGTGGGCGAAGCGAGGGGCGCGTCCATGACAAAGCTCAGTGCAAGGATGGCCGCCACACTCACCAGCCCCAGCACTCTCGATTGGATTTTGGCGCCTAGGCCGTGGCGGCGCATTTGGCTGAGCGAATAGATCTGCATCTCAATAAGCCGCCCGAAGGCCTCGATGCCTGCGCGAGGCGGGATCTGTCCGCGTGTGATGGCCTCGCGCAGCCACACCCATTGGCGCGAAAGCTGGCGCCCCACACGCGGAGATTCGCGCGGTGAGCGCAGAGCGGCCTCGAAGGTGCTGCCCATGGCGACGCGCAGGGCGAGGTGTTCAAAGGCGCGCTGCAGTTTGCGCAGCTCTGCGATGCGATCTGGGTGGGGGCGCCAGAAGGATTTTTTCATGTGCTTACCCGGAACACGCGCGTGCGCCGGCGCGCGGTGGCGCCCTCGAGGCTGATGAGCACCACCCAGTCCCAAGCGGCTGAAGCCATGGCGATGGAGTCGTTCGTCGCGAGGTGCACCAGATTGCGATAGCGTTCCAGAGCCTGTGCCATGGTGGAGGCGTGCATGGTGCACATCACGCCGCGGTGTCCACTCTGCAGGGCGTGCAAAAGTCCGCGGGCTTCAGGACCGCGACACTCTCCGAGCACAATGCGGTCAGGGCGCATGCGCAGCGATTCGTAAACAAGTTGCTCAAGGGTCCACGTGGTGCCCTCCACGCTCTCGAAACGATTTTGCCGGGAGCGCAGGCAAAAGGACATGGCGTTGGGCGCACGCAGTTCTGCAGAATCTTCGAGAATGGCGACGCGTTCGTTCGTGGGCACGAGTTGCAGGAGCGAGCGCAAGAGCGAGGTTTTGCCGCTGCCGGTGGCACCGCAGACGAGAATCGAGTCGCGCTCGCGCACCGCGCGCTGCAGATCTTCGAGCTCGCTCGGCAAAAAACCAAAATCCTCCAGCGAGGGCGGCGGCGACTCCATGTCGAGGCGTCGCAGAGTGATCAGGGTGCCCGAACCCGAGAGCGGCGGCATCACCACGTGGGCGCGAAACGAAGTCACGCCGCCAAAAGATCCCAGCTGCGCATCGAGAGAGGGGTGGCGAGGGCCGAGCGTGACGCCCGCAGTTTCGGCGATGAGGTGAGCAAGTTCTCGTGTGAACTGCTCGAGCGTGGCTAGGTCAGCGCTCTCGCCGCGGTGCCAGTGCCCGTGTCGGTGGTAGATGAGCCCGTTCTCGCTCGAGATGCTGATGTCTTCGGTCTGTGGATCTCGAAGCTGTGCCCAAAACGCACGCTGCAAGCGCGCCAGGGCGGAGCTCGGCTCAGGGATTTTTTCCATAGCGCTTCCAGGGCCTCGTGATCTCTCCGGCATCGATGGGAGTGGACCAACGGGGGGTGATAAAAAACCAAATTTCGCTCTGGTCTTCGCGATCGCTGCGCGAATGAAAAAGGCTCCCCAAGAGCGGCAGCGCGCCCAGTCCCAGGCCACCTTCGCTCGAACCTCCGCGCCGCACTTGTACCATGGAGGTGAGCAGTGTGGTTTGCGACATGGGCAAGTGGAATTCGCTCTTGAGATCGCGACGTATCATGGCGGGAACGCCGCCCATGCCGTTGCCGTAGTCGGGCTGCGAGTATTCGATGTCAATCGTGGTGGCGATCTCCTCGCCCAGGGGGGAGGCGTCGGATCTTGGGGTGAGGAGGATTTTTAATCCGTAGGCTTTCCACGAAGTTTTGGCACCAAAAGCCTGCGCATCCTGCACGGGGATTTCGCCTCCGCTGTTGAACTCGGCCACCTTTCCGGGCACCGTGCGCAAGCGGGGCGAGGCTAGCAGACGTCCCGATTGGTGAGCCTGCGAGTAGAGGGCCGTGAGGTTCATCCCCGAGCCTTCTCGGGCGATGGAAAAACCGTCGCGTGCCTTTGCCACGCCTTCAAGACCGAGGGCAGTGGCCGAGGAACGCGAAAATTCGAAGAGATCGATTTTGAACTCGATGGTGCTCTCGAGGGGCACGCCGTGGGAACGCAGAGTGGAAAAAGGGGCAAGCGCGCCGAGGCGAGCTTTGGCTTTGGCGATTTGGCTCGCGCCCAAATTCCAAACGAGGCGTCCCTCTTGGGGCGCGACTTGTGCGAGCGAGAGACCCGCGCTCTGGAGGGACGGGGCGAGCGTTCGCAGCTCGGATTCGAGCGCTTCGCTGTGCTCGGCCGCCAAACGGTCAAATCCGCAGCGCTCGAGAGCCGCAAGACTAGTCGCGGCCGAAGTCACGACCAGCGCTCCGTCGGCGCGCGCCCGTAGGGAGTCCTGCCATTGGGGGCAGCGTCTGAGCGCGCGAGCGTTGGCCGTGGTGGTGAGCACCGCGTGCTGTACGCCCGAGTTTCCTTCGAGGCCATGCACAAAGGCTTCGCCCGCCTCCGCGCGAGCCACGAGCAGCACGTGGGCGCGGCTCAAAGGCTGCGCAGTGATCAGCTTGGCTTCGGAGAGCCAGAGCTCAGATCCGGAGACGCGCACGCGCGCGGGCTCTCCGGGAGCTAAGATCAATGTCGAGGCGAGAAGGAGAAGGTGGGGGTCTAGTGTCATATCACCTGACCCAAGCAAAATGCCTGCCACCAAGGGTGATTTTGTAAAGAAAATCGCAAGCGGTTAGAACTTTTAATTATTCAAAAGCCCCGGACCCCGTTATTTCCATCCCCCATGAACGCAAAACGATGCCTATTCGTGGTTTTTGGAATGCTCCTCAGCGCGACCTCTGCTCCAGCTCTCCAAGTTTCAGGGGAATCCCTCGACGCCAAAACTTATCGCGCGAGCGAAGACGTGGCGCAGAGCTTTTTGAGCCGCGCACTAGCCTCTGCCGAAAAGGTGGGCCTGAGCGAGCCCGATTGTTTTTTGGCCCACGCAGTTTTTGTTTACGACCTTTGCTTCATCGCCAAGGCGCGCGTCGCCATTGAAAAACTCCCCGCCGCTCATCCGCTGCGCAAGCTGAATGCGGCCGAAGCCGGCGTGCTGCGCTCGTACATGGATCGCGAGTACCAGGTGATCAACGAAGCCCTGCGCGGGGACGAGGCCGCCAAAGTCGACGCTGTCGCGCTTGAAATCAAACTGATGCTCTCGGGATTGAACGCGCTTCCTAAGAGTGGCAAGACGGAGCTCTATCGCAACGAGACCTTCTTGTGGGACGCCGACGCACCTCAGGCCGAGATCGACGAAGTGGCGGACCGTTTCGTGGAAGGCGGGAACTTCGAAACTTCTGCGTTCTTGAGCACCACGCTCGGCACCGATCCCGGCGCGCGTGAGCAAATCCTCGACGGCGCGCTGGTGCTGCTAAAGATTCGCGCCCAGGGCGCCAAGTCGGTTGCGGAAATCTCTCCGCGTCCCTATGAGCAAGAGTACCTTTACGCGCCAGGCACGCGCTTTCGCGTGCTTCGCAAGGCGAAACACGAGGTGGGCTCGGGCAAAGCCCGGCGTACGGCCTACGTTATCGATCTCGAAGAAATTCGCTAGGCGCTTTGCGCACAACGACGTGAGTGATGGGCTTGCCCGTCAGCGTCGAAACGTAGACGCTCTCGTGCATGATCTGCGATCCACTGGCTTTGACGGTAGCGACAACAGCTGCGCCGTCCACGTCCGAATAGAGGCGACCGAATTCGTCGCGTCCACCTTCGAGCTTGTGGCGCCAGCTCAGACTCAATACGCCGCCCGGAGCGGTGATGCGTAGCAAATTTTTTACCGCACTCATGTGGTCTTCTTTTGCCAGGTGCATGATCACCGTTTCGCAGATCACATTCGTGTACGCTCCGTCTGCGATCTCGGCCAGGTCGGGCAGGGTGGCGTAGTGAAACTCACAGTCGGGAAAATTCTTCTTGGCAGTGTCGAGCAAGCCGCGAGAGGCGTCGAAGCCCGTGCAGGGATATCCATTTTGGTTGAGCCACGCGGTGTCTCGTCCACTGCCCGAGCCGATGTCGGCCGTGGGCTTGCCCGCGCGAAAGTAGCGTTTGGCAGCGCGCTGAATCTCATCGGGTACGGGCTGTGCGAGCCAATTGCTGGTGAATTTTTGGGGCTCTTGGTCGTAAGTGTCGAGCGTTTCTTTGTCCATAACCTCTCGCTTCCCGGTCGGGGCTTAGGGACTCTTTAGTAGCGTTCTAAGAAATAATCGCTGAGAATCTGCCGGTGATCAAAGCAAATGTCTGATGGCAAGTTGGCCTGGTGGTAGGTCGCAACGCTCTTGGCGTCTGAGCCGGCGCGGGGTTGCCCCTTGGCGCGGGCCAGAAATACAATAGAGGCGGTCTGACCCCGCGGATCGCGGTTCGGAGCGGAATAGCAGTGGAATTGTCTAACTAGTTCGATTTCCAGGCCGGTTTCTTCGCGCACTTCGCGCAGCGCAGCGTCCTCGGCACTTTCGCCGGCATCGACAAAGCCGCCGGGCAGGGCCCAGCCGTGGGGTTCGTTTTGGCGCTCGACCATGACCACGAGACCGGCACCGGTATCGATGATCACATCAACAGTCAATTTTGGTCCGGAGTGGTTGTGAGTCGTGTCCATCGCGTGATAACCTCCTGGCACTATATGTTAATCGGAGTTCCAAAAGAAATAAAAAATTTCGAAAACCGCGTTGCCATTGTGCCGGCTGCCGTTAAAGCACTTGTCGACAGACAACACAAGGTACGCATTCAAACCGGCGCCGGTCTCGGCTCGGGCATCACCGACAAAGATTACGTCGCCTGCGGCGCCGAAATCGTCGCGACTGCCAAAGAAGCTTGGGCTGCCGATCTCGTGATGAAGGTGAAAGAACCCCAATCAAGCGAGTACGAATACCTGCGTCCAGGACTCTTGCTCTACACGTACTTGCACCTCGCTGCTGAGCCAGAACTCACGCAGGCGCTTATCAAGAACAAGGTGAACTCCATCGCCTACGAAACCATTCAGCTCAAAGACGGCTCGCTGCCGCTCTTGAAACCTATGAGTGAAGTCGCAGGTCGCATGTCCACGCAAGTGGGCGCTACGCTCCTCGAAAACCGCTTCGGCGGCGCGGGCGTGCTCCTCGGCGGCGTGCCGGGCGTTGCGCGCGGCGTGGTGACTGTGATCGGTGGCGGTGTGGCCGGCATCAACGCGGCGAAGATCGCTGTGGGTCTTGGCGCTACGGTTAACGTGCTTGAGAAAAACCAAAAACGTCTCGAGTACCTCGATGACATTTTCGGCACCTCGATCAACACGCTCATGTCGAACCCCCTCAACATCGAAGAAGCTGTGGTTCGCGCAGACGTCGTCATCGGCTCTGTGCTGATTCCGGGTGCTAAGGCTCCCAAGCTTGTCACTCGCAACATGATCAAGCGCATGCGTCCTGGCTCTGTGGTGGTAGACATCGCCATCGACCAAGGCGGTTGCTTTGAAACTTCGCGTCCGACTTCGCACCAGAGCCCGACTTATGTCGAAGAAGGCGTCACGCATTACTGCGTGACCAACATGCCTGGCGCCGTGGCGCGCACCTCGACCTTCGCGCTGACCAACTACACTCTCGACTACCTCTTGAAGCTGGTTTCGGGTCCCGTACAAGCCATCAAGTCCGACGAAGCGCTTGCGCTCGGCGTGAACACTTGGGGCGGCCATTGCACTTACAAACAAGTCGCGATGGACCTCGGTCTCGAATACACCCCGCTAGAGAAGGCTCTCGGGTAGTTTCGCGAATGTCCGACAAGAAGCTGCTGATCTGCATCCCGACCTACAACGAACGTGAAAATGTTCCGCTCCTCGTCGAAGAAATCTTTAAAGTGCTCCCTGCGGGCGCCCAAGTGCTTTTCATCGATGACAACAGTCCCGATGGTACGGGGGCGCTGATCGAAGACCTCGCCAAAGCCAATCCCAAGATTCACGGTTTGCACCGCAAGGGCAAGCTGGGTCTCGCCTCGGCCTATGTGGCCGGATTCGAGTGGGGATTGCGCGAAGGTTACGAGTGGGTGATGGAGATGGATGCGGACTTTTCGCACGATCCCGAACACCTGCGCGACTTCATGCGCCTCATCGGCGAAGGCAAGGCCACGGCCATCGTCGGTTCGCGCTATATCGAAGGCGGCGGGGTTTCCAACTGGAGCCCCTCACGCGTGCTGCTCTCGCGCATGGGGTCCATCTACGCGCGCACGTGGCTGCGCCACTCAGTTTCGGATTTCACAGGCGGATTCAACGCCTGGCACCGCGACTTGCTCGCCAAGATGAATCTCGGCGACATCCAGTCCAAAGGTTACGCGTTTCAGATCGAGCTCAAGTACCGTGCGCTCGAAATCGGTGGCCGTCTTGTGGAAACTCCCATCGTGTTCCGCGAACGACGTTTCGGCGCCTCTAAGATGAGCGGCGACATCGTGCGCGAAGCCGTGATTGGTGTGATCAAGCTGCGCCTGCGCCGCGAACAAGACCAGCTATTTGATCCAAGTGCTGGGAATGGATCTTAAGAACGCATCGATGAGCTCCACGCCGGCAGCCGGCTGGGGCTCGCTCTTGCCCGTCTGAGTACGAGGCGCAATCTTTTTGCCATCTACAAAATTGCCAAGCGATAGGGCGTGTGGTCCGAAGCCACGCACCACGTATTCGCGCACCCCGGTACCCGGGGGCAGCAGCGAGGCCGCCGTTTCCATCAGCCCGTCCGAAGGCGCGCGATAGCGAGCTTCGCGATACACGTGCTCTTGGAACATCAAATTCCATTCGTCGAGATACGACATGCCGTCCAGGGCTTCGGGGATCATTGCAAAAGAAACCCAGCGCATTTGCGGAAAGCGATCGCGCAGCGAGGTGGATTTGGGAGCGTAGACCCACGGCGAGTGCGATAGCGACTCGATGCCGGGCATGGCGTCGCGTTTGAAAACTTCCATCATGGTTCGGAAAAGTTCTGCATTGGTGCGACGGACGTTCATCAACCAGTCGGCCACAAAGGATTCGCGCACCGATCCCGAAAGTGAAATGAAGATTTTGAGTTTGGCGCGTTCTTCGGCACCGAGTTTTTGCGAATGCAAAAATACCCAATGCAAGAAATCTGCGACGCCCTTGGAGGCGCCGACGAAGATGGCTCGGTCCACCTTGGCGAGTTGCTGCGCCATCTGGGCGGCGATCTGAGCAGCGTTGTTCTTAGAGGAATCCGCAGGGCCGGTTTCAAAAGTATGTGTTACAAAACCCAGCTTGCGAGCGTAGTTTGAGGCTTCGCGAATTTGATCGCGATTGGGGCTGTGGTCGCTCACATCGATACCCAGGAAAAAGAAAATCCCCGTTCGTGAGTGATTGAGCGAGGCGTCCGCGACCACCGCATCGGCAGCGCGCCAGCGTGCGTTGGCGGCCGCTTGGCGGAGGCGTGTTTCGAAAGCGCCACCCTCGGGATCCCTGCGGCGCATGAGATCCACGAGCAGGTCGCGCGTTTGCGTGAGTCCGATTTTGAGCGCGCTGCTGCGAGACCACTTCAGCAGGTCACTTTTTTGAGGATCCACGCTGGCGATCTCGCGTCCGAGCTGGCGGGCACTGAGGCAATCGGGCGAGCCCGAGAGAAACACGTAGTAGCAGCGTTGTTCCTGAGTGCTGAGATCGGAGCGGGGCTTGAGCCAAGCGAGCGCCACGCCGTCGTAGCGTGAGCGGCCCACCTTGCGGTAGATCTTCGGGCGGATTTGGTAATCGGTGACATAATAATAGTCACCGGCCTCGCGGTTGGTGAGCGCCGCGCGCACGTGGTCGGGCAGGGGGCTCATGGTCTCGTCTTTGAGGTAGACGGCCTTGGACACCGGAGGCTCTCCGGGCTTGGCCTGGGCCATGGCGCCGGCGCCGAGCGCGGTGATGAGGCCTAGTTTTGCAAAAAAAATGCACGCGCGTTGCGCTTTAAAAATTCCCACCCCAATGTCCCCCGTCTATTTTTCGCCTTAGTTGGCTTCCTCTTTGAGCGAGTACCAGCCCCGCAAGTTGATCAAATGATTTCCAAGCCAGCCGTAGCGTTTGGCGAGCTTTTTCAGCTCGGCTGAGTCGCCGCGGCACTCAAAGCCCATCTCGCGCGCCCGCGAAGTAACTTTTTGCAGGATCGTCTGTATACGAAAGGCTGAGCAATTGACCGACTCGCTCCAGGCCAGATCCACGTAGTGGTCGAGCTTCACGCGCGTGCTCACCTGCCAGCGATTTTGCCGGCATGTCACGAAGGGGCCGCGCTGGTGGCGCGATCCGAAAATGTCGCGCTCGTAACCTAGGATATGGTTCCAAAAACGGTGACCCTGAAAATTCGCCGCGAGATCGGCATAAGAATAGACTCCTGTGTTGGTCGCGCCGAGGTAGGTTTGCTCGCTGCGCTCACCGAGCGCGAGGGCGTCTTCGATGGGACGTTTCTCCCAATGGTAAATTTTAAAGTACTTATAGCCCCACGCAAAAAAGTGCTCGAACTTGTCGAGGCCCACGACCACGTTGCCGAGTCGGAGTACCGGCGATAAGATTTTGTCAGAGCCGCTGACCACCTTGTTGAGTCCGAGGGCTTCCATGGTTTTTACGTCTCGGTAGATCGACTCTGGCTTAGGTGTGTAGAGCGGGTGCACGCCCGGATCGCGCAGAGCGCGTTTCACGAAATCGCCGAAAAAGTGATGGTGAAAATGATCGCGCAGTTCTTTGTACAACACCGCATCTTGGCAGCCTCGGCCCTTGGCGTTGGCCCGATCGACACCCTCTTGCATCAGGCGATTGATCATGGCTTCAATCGCTGGTTGCGAGTCGGCAAGCTTGGCGCCGGTGCGGCGGTATGAAAATTCGTCCACCTCTGCGGCGCGCGCTGCGAGTGGCGCGTGCAAAACGGCGATCCCTAACACGAACGATAATGATTTTCCCCACCCCATCGTGAGGCTATCGCTAGTATGCTCAAAACGTGTTGCACGACTTAATAGAGCTTAATACGAATGCCGCGCCGCACACTTTCAAAAAGAACCTAGTTCCTTAACCCCGTACCTTTTGGGTGCCAGGTTATGGTAGCGGGTTAAGGAACTAGGTTCTTTTTAAAGAGCCATTTCAGGCGCACTTCGGGTTCGAAGATGATCGCGAGTGACCAGATCTCCACTTTTGGAATCACCGGTGCGAGTGAAGAGGCGTAGAGCGCCACTTGGGCTTCGGTTTTGACGAGTTTCAGTTCCGCTGTTGCGGACCATTCGGTAGACGAGGATTTCCAGTCGAGCACGATGGCCTCGCCCGGCGCACGGAACCATACGAGGTCGGCAAAGCCGCTCAAACGGTAGCGATCGCGGTGTACAAAGAGGCCCATCTCGCGCTGCACGCGTTCGGGGTGCGCTTGGGCATCGGCCCAGAGTGGCTGCAGTTCGTCAAAAGCGGCAAGTTGTTCTAGCGCCGAGCGTAGTTTCGTGCGCTGTTCCGGCAAGGTGTGGGTTAAAAATTCGCCGATGGATTCGGCGCGGCCATCCCAGCGTTCGAGAACTTTGTGCAGGGCAGAGCCGAGCTCTTTGGCGCTGTTGGGATCCACCGGAGTCGCGCTGAGAGGTCTCGGCACGGAAATGTTCGAAAGGGGAATCAAAGGCTGTTCTAGCGGGAACATCACTTCATCGATGTAAGTGCGCGTGCCCGAACGTTTGAGCTCCGGCGGCAGCTCTCCCCATTCGGAGCGAGGAGCGGGTAGGGTCCACGCTTCGGTGCCAAGGCTAGCGGATTCTTCAGTGCGCTCGAGGCGGCGCTCACGAACCGGCACGTGATCCGCCACGCGCGCGGCGGCTTCGCTCACCACGCCCTGCCAGCCGAGGCCTTCGGTGCGGGGCCATCCCCATACCGCGGACTCGAGACTTTCGCTGCGTTTGGCGCTGTCGCCGCGTTCATCCAGGTAAAAGAACAAATTCCGCTCGGCGCGGGTATAAGCCACATAAAATAGCCGCTTCTTCTCGGCGAGCACGCGCTGATCGTCCTGAACCTTTTTGTACTTAAAGTAGAGCGGCTTGAGGATTTTGCCACTGGCGCTGCGCAGGGGAAGGGATTCGAGGCTCTCTTCTTCGTCCGCGTCGCTCACGCTATGGGCGGCGCCTCGTCGACTGCCGCTGAAAAGTTCGATGAGAAATACCGAGTCGTACTGCAGCCCTTTGGATTTGTGAATCGTGGTGATCACCACTTTGCCCGCGCGCTCACCGCCCGCGAAGTATTCGCTCGGGGAGTCGAGGTTGAGGCGCGTGTTCATGGACTTTTCAAAGGAGGAGGCAAGTTCCAGAGCGCCTGGAATCCAGCGCAGTTGCGCGCAGTGCGCCTGCAGCCAGGTTTCGAGCGAGGCGAGCCAGGCACTGCCCTCGGGCCAGCGGTGGGGAGCCGCCGCGCGCACAAAGAGTCTGAGCCACGCGCGTGGGTCTTGAGCCGGCGGCGTTTCTTCATCAACAAGCGGCACGAGATCCCACTCACGCGCCAGGTGATTCCAGTACTCTCGCGCTTCGCCGCTCGCTGCGGAATCCTGCGCTTTGAGAAAGGCAATCCACAGCGCGCTGAGGTGGTGCTGACTGAGGTCGAGATCGTTGCCGAGCTCCACGGGGATGCCGCGACGTGCGAGTTCTTCAAAGGCGGCAAAAGCGCGGCTCCACTGCTGGCAGAGAATGGCTTTGGAAGCCTCGCTCGGCAGCGCACGGATGTCACGCGCCAGATCATCCCAGAACTTGGGATCTTTTTTGTCACCTACGGTGACGAGTGTGATTTCCGAAGTAGAGCTTTGCGAGGCGAGGATCTTTTCGTCGCAGGGCTGCAGGGTTTGGGGAGCCGGGTCGCTCTCGGGATCGTTAAAAATGCCGCGCGTGAGCTCGTTCATAAAGGTGAGCGCGTGCGGATAAGAACGGCGGTTGATGTCGAGGCTCGAGAGCTGGAGCTTTTGTTTTTGGCTTTCGAAAACGCGCACGTCGCCGCCGCGGAAGGAATAAATGGCCTGCTTGGGGTCGCCCACAAAATAGAGTTCGGTGGACTCGTGCATCAGGAGCTCTAAGATTTCCACCTGGCGGCGATTTGTGTCTTGAAACTCGTCGACAATGATGAGGTCGTATTTGGGAGCCTCCTGGGGATGCTCGGAGAGAAACTTTTGCGTTTCGACTTCGAGCGCATCGAAATCCAGCAGCGGCGGAGCCGAACGCTGGACCTCTTCGAGAAAATCAAAAAGCACCGAATAGGCGAGTTTTTCGCGGCCGCGAGTGTCGGCATTCAGGTACTCGTGCAGATCTTTTTGCGCAAAGTCGCGGGCGAGGCCCGCGAGCGCGCGGAACTCAGGATGATCCTTGGCCCAGGCGGGTTTGTGACCTTTGCCGTTGAACTTGATCTCGGCGAGTTTGGACCACTCACGAGTCTCTAGGGCTTCGAGCGTTTGGTAGGGCCAAACTTCAGGGTTCTCGAACATCGTAGGGTCGAGAGTGGAAAACTTTTTACAAACGGCGAGGCTTTCGCGAATCCAGCGCTCGGAACGTTCGGTAACCTGGCGGTAGACCTCGTCGATCTCGGACTCGAGCTCGCGTCGCGGGCGTCGCCAATTGGCCACGCAAAATTGGTAAAGGCGCTTGAGATCCACAAGCCGCTGCACGGATTCCGAAAGTGGCGAGGTCGCCAGTACCCCCAGCACGTGGCTCATCTTGTGCGCCTGCGACTCGATGAGGGAGAGCACGTCGCCATCACTGTAGCCGAGTTTGGGAAGATGCGGTTTGATGACTTTGTAACAAAAGGAGTGGAAGGTCGAAATGCGTCCCTGCTCCTCGACCGAGCGCGCGAGCTCGAGCTCACGGGCGTCTACGAGCGCCTGCACAATGCGCGTGCGCATCTCGGTGGCGGCATCGTTGGTGAAGGTCAGAGTAAGAATCTTGCTGGGCGTGGTGCGACGGGAGGCGCGGCTGGCGCCCTCGCGATAAACGCCCAGGGCGGCAAGGTAGCGTGTGACCAGTCCGTATGTTTTGCCGCAACCCGCGCCGGCTTCGACGATCTCCCTCATGCCTCGCCCTCCGCTGAGGTGGCGGCAAAGTAGGGCCGGCCGCAGATGACTTTGGTGGGACAGGTCTCACAGAGCGTTTCTTTGAGCGGACGGCGCAGGAATTCTCCCCGGCGCACGGTTTCACTCGCGCTTTCCATGGCGGATGCAAATTCGCGTTCGCTCTCTGCAATTTCTTTGGCGTCGAGAAAGCGAGCGCCGTAGTCTCGCATCGGGAGCCGTGCGATCAGTTGTTCACAAGTGTCTTCGTCGAGATGATCGCGCAAAAAGTAGATGCCCGACTTTTCGGGACGCAGCAGTTGCACGTAGCCGCCACCGACAACTTGAACACCGAGCTCCTGCTCGACCATCTTGGCGTAGAGATACCACTGAATTTTGCGGTGACTCGGGCCCATCATGGTTGAGAGCTTCAACGCGAATTCCCCGCCGCTTTTGTAATCCCATAGCAGCACGTGCTCGGGCCCGATGAAGTCGATGCGGTCCATTTTGCCTTTGACGGCCAGGCCGTGCACGGTGGCGCGGTGGTGCGATTCCAGGCGAAAGGTTCTCTGGGGCCAGAGCTTTTGCAGAGGGAATTCGAAGTTCTCGAGGTAGAGCGCCAGGTCCTCGGCGAATTTGGGTATGCGGTGGCGCAGCGAGGCCAGGTAAGCGGGTGAGGAGATCTCTCCGAAGAATTTCTCCAGGTTCTCACCTAGCGAGGCGCGAAGAGCGTCGCGCGGGTCGCGCTCAAAGTCCGGCTGCTTGAAAAAATCTTCGAGTGCCCGGTGCAGCCATTCGCCGCGGCGGAGGGCGTTGATGCTGAGTGCGTCGCGCTCGGGCATCTCGCGCGTGCGGCGCACACGCTGGTCGTAAAATCGGTAACCACAGCGCAAAAGATCTTCGAGACTCGAAGGTGAGAATTGCTCGAGCGAAGTGCGCTCGAGCGCGTTCAGCGCGGGCGGGGCGGGGGCAGGGCCGACCGTGCTCACGAGGGCCGCGGCAAGTTCCCAGCGGGTAAAGTCTTCGGCGCGCTCGCACCAAAATTCGCGAGCGCCGAGAGTTTCGTCTGCGTCGTGGGTGATCTTGACGTGGTTGTTGATGAGCAGCTGATTGACGGGGTGAGGAAGAGGCGCGCGCGTTTTGGCGAGCCTCGATAGAGGGTCAAAGAGTTCGCGAAAATCTTCGGCGTGGGTCACAAGGCAAATGCTCGCGCGCGGAAGCGCCCAGGCATCGTCAAGGCTGATGCAGTGAACACCCGCAGCAGCCCACCGCGAATGCACTTCCGCCGAGGCGGCATTCGTATTTAAGGTGCCGGCAAAGTCGGCGGCGGCGAGAATCTCACGCACCGGAAAATCCTCAATCGAGCGGTGCCGAGCGATGATCTCTCGCAAGGGCGAGAGATCGGGGTGTTCGGGGTCGCGTGCGTAGTCCAGGCGCTTGGGGGATTCGGGAATCGCGGGAAGGTCCAGCCCCCAACGCGAGATCTCCGACTCGAGCAAGGTGTAGGCGAGCGGGCGCAGCGCGCCGGTGATCACAAAGGACGAAGGTCGCACGGATCTGTCGTGCTGCGGAACGCGTTCGTAGTGGGGGGCACCGAAATGATCTTCGGTGGCCGGCCGGTAGTAAATCACTTGGCAGTACGGACTGGTTTCGAGCGCGTGAAAAAATTCATTCTCCAGAGGAAACGCATTTTTTAAGAGAGGCACATGCACCGCGATGGGCTCGTCTCCGGAGATCATCCACGGGTTGCGTTCAAAAAGCGTGAGAACTTGCGCACGGCTGAGGCTCGGCATTTCACGCGCGACGCGCTCCAGGCGGTGCCAGCGCGAGCCTACGAGGTTGGCCTCTCGGCAGAAATGCGACCAGTAGAGGGTGGTGACGACAGCCGGAAGCCAGTCGGTGAGTTCGGGGTCCTTTTCATCCTTGGCGTCGCCGTAAACCCCTTGCCACACTTCGGGGTCGGTGGAGCAAGCAAGTAGGGTGTCCACACGGTCCCAGGAATCGGCGAGGGTGGTGAGTGAGGCCTCAGGCCAGAGCGTGAGCCAGCGGTCGATGAGTTCGAGCTTCGAGAGCTCGGCTGGGATATCGGCCACTTTGTCAAAAGCGCGGGCGAGGCGATGGGTGGTAAAAACGCCGGGGCTGGGCCAGGGGTGCTGGCAGCGGGCAGGGTCCGAGCGAAAGTCCATCAGCACCTGTTCGGCCGAAGGGCCTACGGCGCGGTCGGGAAACACGATGACGTCGCGGTGGCGCAGGTTGGCCCCGCGGTCTTCAAAGAGCTTTAGGTAGTCTCGATAGCGACGTTCGGACGAGCTCACGCTTGCGGAGGTTCGTCGCCACTGGGAGCGGCGGCGGCGCTGTCCACGTCAGTGACGGCAGCGGCAGTTTCGGCGGCGGGTGCGCTTTCTTCTTCCTCAGCGCCCCAGAGCATGTCTTTGCCCTGGCGGGGAAGCTTCACGACGGTTTTCAGGGTCCACTCATTGGCCTTGTCGAAAGCCACATCGCTCGCGATCATGTCGATGGTGTCCCAGGGGCAGTATTTAGCGCAGAGTTTGCAACCGATGCAGCGGTCGAGATCGACTTCGACGGTCTGGCCGTGTTGCACGAATTTGGTGCCCGGAACGATTTCGATGCAGTCTACGGGGCAGAACTGAATGCAGGCCTCACAGCCCGTGCAGCCCGACTGGTTGATCACCGCCAGCACTTTGGGCAGTTTGATCTTGCGCGCAGGCTTTTCCAGCATGGCATCAAAGGTTTCTTGGGCCTTCTTGGCCGACTCGTCGCTATAGTCGAACATATAGCCGGTATTATAACCCAAAAGCCTTAAAGGGGCCACCGCTACCCCTTTAAGCTTTGGTTAAGGGGCCTGGGGTAGGATCCAGCCCGCGTCCGCAGGCCAAATCTTCATCAGACCAAGGTTTGTGATGGCCGGGGTCTCGTCGTAAACCGAGAACGGCATGAAGCTGCTGCCCCGCATTGCGAGGATTTCCGGTTTCGTGTCCCCGCGGTCGAGGATGTACTTATCGATCTGGGCCGTAAGGTCGCGATTCGCGCGACCGATCGTTTGGGTCAAACGGCGGTACTGATCGGGACTCATCTCGATGGAACCGTCGGGTTCTCTCACCAGACCTTCGCTCTTCACGAAACGCTCTAGAGTGAGCTCCACTTGCTTGCGGTGATCGGTGAGCTTGGGTCGGTATTCGTTGCTCGCCCAAGTCTCGCGGCTCATAAACTTGTAAGTCATGAACACGTCGAGTGACACGTCGACGACGAACGAAGCCCAAGCGCGGAATTTTCGATGGCGTAGGTGCTCAGCATCTTTTCGAAGCTTTTCAGCGGCCGCGTAGTTGCCGCGCTTTTCTTCCATCTGCGCTTGCTTCATGTTGTTGTCGTAGTCCTGATTGATCGATTGCAATTCGGCCTGCACCATCTCCCAAGACTGGTTGTTAAAGTAGAGCGACATGGGGATGTTACCGATGATGTTACCGGCGCGAAGTTCACCGATGAGCAGCGAGCCGCCGTTGATGGTGGTCGCCTTGGCGCGTGCTTTGGTGGCGAGATCGGTAAAGAACTGCGCCTGCGAGGTTTGGCCTTGGCTAGCGAAGTGCTGGGCGCGCGTTTCGTAGTTCTGGATGGTCTTTTCGGCGAGCTTCAGATTGCTGGCCAAGAGCGCATCTTTGGCTTCTTGAACGGCCTGGGCACTGCGACGCGGACGCCACACGTTTTTCGCGAGGTTAGAAGCGCCTTTGGCAAACCAGTCACCCGTACGGATGACGGAGTTCATCACGAGGAGATCCTTGGCGCCGTTGCCGCCGATGAGGGCCTGTAGTACTTGGTCCTCCATCAACTGCCATTCTTTTCCGGACACGCTGTCGCCTTGCATCCATGCCACGCCGTGCTTGAAGCCCGAGGCAACGCCGCTCGATCCGGCGCCCATCAGTTTCATCATCCAAAACATGCGCCAAGCTTCGTCTTTGCCTTCGTGGTATCCCTTGTAAAAAAGGCTCTTGGCGTTTTCGAGATCCCATGCGTGTTTGAGTCTGGCTTGGGTGAATTTCGGCAATCGCATTTCGTCGACGAGGGGCTTAAGTTTGCTACCCACCAGACGCGTACCATCCTTCGTTACTTGCCAGGCGTTCGAAGCCAAATCCGCCGGACTGTGGTGAATTCGCACCCCGAGATCTCCTAGCGTTGCGAGGGTCTTCTCGCCCGCGGCGACCGTTTGTGACGGGATGTGACTAAGAGTAGTGGCGGCTTGCTTCAACACTCCGGGAATTTGCTTTGTGGTGTAGGAGAGGGGCATGTTCCAGAGTCTCGTGCCCAGGGCCGCGGCAAAGTTTTCGTATTTTTCCGCGATGCCGAGTTTGCCTATGACCCCGAGAGATTTGTAGGTCAGGGTGGCGAGCCGTGCTTTGCTGTAGCCGTAAGCCACTTTGGAAGTTGCCATCAAGCTTCGCGACACGCCCAATGACATACCGCCCATAGGGCGCACCGATACGGGCAAACTCACGAGCCCCGCTGTGATCACGGCACCGTTGCCGGCCAGACCGAGCTCGTAGCTAGAGAAGGGATTCAAGTTCGCATTCAGAACCCCCATGAAGGTTGTCGGCATCTTATCGCTGTTGCCGTTCCACTGCACGTTGGCGGCTTCGTCGGTAGAGTGGATTTGTTTGCTATTGAGGAAGGCTAGCTCTGCGTAAGCATCGGTGAAGTGCGCCCCTTGACCACCGTTTTGTTCGGCCAAGGTTTCCGGACTTTTCGCCATGGGGATGCCTAGCTCGAGGAACTGTCGGTGCAAGTCGACCAATTTGCGGCTGATGTCATCGACTGTGCGCTCGTAGCGTTTGAAAGTCTCAGTGCCGTCGGTACCCTCGCGCTTCAAGAGCCAGAGGTTGAAGGCTTTCTTAGCTTCGGCATTGCTCTTGGCTTCGTTGTAAGACTTAAAGTTTTTGATCTCGCTATAATTGGGAGCGTAGCGCTGATCCCTCAGGTACTCCTGGTAGCGCGCTTCTTGCTCGTGCGGTTTCATTTGACCCGCGTAGTCTATCGACTCGCGAACCTTTTCCATGACCTTATCGTATGCATAGGGGAGAAGCACTTTGCCGGCGCTGTCGAAATAGCCTTTAGCACCTTGTTCGAGACCGTTTAAGAAGGTGAGCAATTTTTCAGAATTGATAGAGCTCATTTCGGCGAGAGCCTGGGATTTGTCGACGAGCTTTCGGGCCCGGTTGATGTAGTCGATATAGTCGTATTGCTTCAGTCCGTGTGGAGTATCCACGAAGACGGTGTCTTGGAGCACGTAGGGCTTTTTGGTCGCAAAGAGGGGCGATACGGGATCGCCCGCCACCATGGCTGGCGCCATGTAGCGATCGCCGGCCTTGGTCTTGGTCATCTTATTGTAAAGATCTTCTTTAGCGATTTTTAGCATTTCGGTCAGGGCTGGATGGGTAAGAGATCCATCTTCGCCGCGAACGCAGGGGTGATCTTCGCCGCTCACGCTGTCGGGCACTTGTTGGCAGATCAGCATATGAAGCGTTTTGAGGGTGGCTGCGTTCTCGGCGGCCGAAGCGAAGAGAGGAAAGGGCGTCCCGAATAGGGGGAAGGGAATGTTGTTCTGCTTGGCAAGCATCACGTTGGTCATCAGGTAAGACTGGAAAGCGGCCGCGCCCATGTGGTCAAACATGACGGCCAAGTCTTCGGGGTGGCGGAAGATGTCGGTCTGGGGCAGGAACACTTTGGCGCCCTGGAATTTGAACTGGGGGCAATAGCTGTACTTGATGGTTTTATAGTCGCCGAAGTCGAAGGTCTTCGACTGGTTCGCGTACTCTTTGGTGCACTCTTCATTGCGCACGGTAAGATTGTAGCGCTCGCGTAAACGATCACCCGCGGCGGCGAGGTCTTCTGCCATTTGCGGTTCGAAGGCGTGCTTGGGCAGGAGGGAGCTGTGTGCGCCCTTGGTTTGCTGCTCCCAGCGGGTAAAAATTTCGTCGCCCCAGGTAAGCTTTTCTTTGCGTAAGTATCGCGTCTTGATGCGGTTCCAGTGCGGGAGGGTACCCTTTTGGAGCGAAGCCTCGAGGAATTGCTGCAGGTCGAGCACGTCTTCAGGGGCATCGATGCCCGGCCCGTCGGCATTCAGTGACCATTTGCCGTTTTTGTCCTGCTTAAAGTAGACCGGGTCGAGCAAAGGGCGCACGCACTCGATCAAGCCGCTGCGTACCTCAGTGTCGAAGCTCTGCACTTCGGCGAGGGCCAGCGCCGGGTCCATGTGTTTGGTCAATTCGTTGGGCTGAAGGCCATCGACACTCGCGGCGATACGTTGATCCATGCAGTTGGCCACGCTCTTGTAACCCACCATGATTTTCATGTAGTGCATTTTTTGTTCGTCGGGTAGGGCGTTGAACTCTTCCCGATTTTGTAAAAACGTGTTCGCGGTCGTAACTTGCTCTAGGAAGTTGGAGTAGGATTTTTCGGGCGTGAGCGGATTTTTTTCCTCCGCTTTGCGCCGCGGAGTGGGCTTGTCCATCAGGTAATTTGTCAGATCGGTCGTGGCCTGGGTGTGCGCCGTGGGGGAATTGCCCGTGATACCCGGGTAAGCGGCTTCGAACACTTCGGCGGGACCGTTGTAGATTTCCTGCAGAATGGCGCGGGCCATGGAATCGGTGAGGTCTTTCTCCATTTTGGCCAGCAGTTTTTTAAGTTCGGGAGACGGATTTTGGGGCAGTGATTTGCGCGCTTTGAGGTAGGCCCAGTACTTGAAGCGCACGTTGGCATCGAGGTCAGAAATCGCGGTGCCCTTGAGTTCAAAAATGTCGTTCAGGGATTTTGACCATTCCGCTGGCCCCGCGGAGGTGGGGGTTCCGAAGAATCTGCTCATGACACCGGCCACGTTGAGATTGGACTGATTGGCGATTGTCGACGTGCGCCATTTGGGCTCTTCGCCGTATTTGCGGCTGACGTAGTCTTGGTACTTGTTGGCGAGGTCCGATTCGCTATCGACGGCTCGCTCGAAACCTTTCATCAGGAGCAGTAGGAGCTGATTCTGGTCCCCTTCGGTGCTGTCTCCGAAATCGATTTCACTCAGGCTCGCGCTCTCGAAAGAGCGGCGTTGGTTGGTGCAAACGGTCTTTTGTCCGATGCACGAGAGCATGGGGCCAATGTTGGGGCCGCTCGGCGAAAAACCGCGGTCCAGGCTGTTGTAGAGATCCCCCATGCGAATGGGCTGGTCGACGCGCAGGCCACTGAAGGGATCTTGGCTCAGACGCTGGTAAGAGGGGTGAAAAGCCTCAACGGCGTTCTCGACGTTGCGATGCTTCGTTTGCGCGAAGGCAGAAATGGCGACGAAAGCCGCGATCACAAAAAACGCACGTTTCATAAGCAACTTATCGGTAGGGGATAAGCCAAAAATAAGAAATGTCATGCCAACAGCCCCCGAGGTAACCCCGCGGATTACCATAAACTTAGAGTACCCATTAATGCACCGCAGCTCAATACTATTAAGTGCGCGCAAGCTAGTCCGCTAAGCGCATGAATACAAAGTCCTTATTATTTGAAAATGATGAGGACAAAGGACTTGGGAGCGGAGTGTTAATTTTTGTTGAAGTTGGTGGCTCACTGCGTTATACGTGGAGGATGTCTATTTTGAGGGGCATTGGCCTAGGTAGACAGGGTTTTCGGAGCCCATCTGAGAGTGTGTAAAGCACTTGTAAGGCGGAAGTGCCGGAACGCAGTGGACTCTGTGTCAAAACTTTGGTTTGTCATCTAGTCCAAGGCAAATGACAATGATCTTGACTTTAGACCGTTAGCCAGGCTGAAAGGATGCCAAATTTATTTTGGTACTTATTTTAGCCTTTGATTAGAGAATACCGAAAGAAGCATGAAACCAAAAAGGGGTACAATAAAGATGAACAAGAAGCTATTAACTAAAGTTTTGGCCAGCGCCACTCTTCTGAGCACCGTTCCGGCGATCGCTCAAGCCGTCAAAGATGCGCCTGCAGTCAAAGGCCACCTGCCTCACACTGTAGAGTCCATCCGCGAAATGGAACGCAAAAACCCTGAAGAAGCGACGCGTATGCGCGAAGAAAACGAAGCCGCTGCGGCTCGTCGTTCGCAAGGCGCTAACCGCGCTGCCGGTGCACTGCCCGTTAGCGAGCGCGCTGCGAAGTCCATCAACGTACCCACGAAGTCGGGCCTCGCTGGTTCGGAAGCGGCTAAAGTAGGTCTCCCTACGGCTCGTCAAAACGCTCCCCAAGTAGAATTGCAAAAACTTCGCGCGGACATCGCCGGATCCCTCGGTTCAGCCGAAGTCTCGATGCGCTCGGACGGCGCTGCCGGTACTGACCACCTTAACATCAACAAACTCCGTGAAGACGGCGTAAAAGTCATGTCGCAAGCACAGGGCGTTCTTAAGAGCCTCGGCTTCAACACCGAGTCGATCAAAGATATCAACTCTAAGCTGGGCAACGATCTGCAAAAGTGGAACTACTTCCTCGCGGTCGTGTCGAAATTCGACGCTACTCAACTTCGCGAGTTCAACCTGAACGCCAAAGCGGCCGAAACCGACGCCGTCGGTTACCGCGATGCCCTGCTCAACGTTGCTAAAAACTTCGGTGAATTGCCGATCGAAGGCATCTCGCTCGCCGCTAAAGACGGCGCGGCTCGTGCCGATGCTTTTGCTGACATCATCAAGACCTACGATGTGAAAACGCTCCAGACCCTGACGAACCTTCGCGGTGATTCTGCCAAAGGCTTGCTCAGAACCATCGATAGCGTCAAGGCTGCAGAATCGGGCAAAGCTGCCATCACGACGCTCCAAACCTTCCTGACTGACAACCAAGTTGCGAACGCCGCTCAGATCATGGGCAACTTCAAGGCTCTGGTAACGCGAGTTCACGGTGAAAACGCAACCCCTGCTCAGGTTGCGGATCTCCTGCGCCACGACACTTCGCCCGAAGCTATCGAAGCTAGGAACGCCGCATTTGGTGCTAACGTTTGGCTGAAGATTGCCGATGCCGATGGCAACGGTAAAGTTTCGTCCGAAGAAGCTGCCAAAGCTCCGATCACGCACGAACAGGTTAAAGATTTAGAAGGCTGCGGATTGAAAGCCTAACTTAGCCCCTCTAGTATGGGGTGATGAATCGAAAGGTTTCTCGCCCCGCACTGTACACCCTTGCTAGTCTTATCTCTTTGACGGTTTTGTTCTCATGCACTGAGAGCAAAACCGTTTTTATTTCCAAAAAGAATCCCGTCCTTCGCGCTGATCTCCTCGCCGCGGGCGATAAGTATTACGCCGCGAGCGATGCTCACTCGCTCTCCACCTTGGTCTTTTTGGGTCCCTTAGACAGTCAGATTGAGCCATGTCATTGTTTTATTCGCCCCTACGGTGGTTTGAAGCGCGTTCAAAAGTACCTGAGCCAAACGCCTTCGGGTTTTGTGGTGGCGGGGTCCCTTACGGAACCCAATGTCGATGGTCCCGTAGACCGTAAAACGTTGGAAACGAGAGTCGTAGAGTTTTTGAACCAAACCAAGCCCATCGCCACCGCCTTCGATCCCGTGGATTGGGATTTTTGGAAGTCCCAGGGATCGCGCCTCACCTCGCAAAAGTTGGTGGCGACGAACGTGACTTTTACGGATACGGCGCTACAGACCAAGTTGAAAGTTGAACCCTTCGTTCAGAGTGAAATCGGAGGCGTCGCCTATCGATTCTTCTATTTTGTGAACCCCGAACGCAAGGTTGCCGGTTCCCTTGAGGTCAGTCCGATTGACGACGCTTTCAAAAAGCAAATCGCCGAGGTCCCCGCCAACGTGGTGATCGTGGTGATGGCGGCTGCCTACGACGACGTGAAGCCCATCGTGGAAACTTATCGGCAATTCACTCGCCCTCTAGTTAGCGTTGTGGCCTCCGCCTTGGAGAGCCGCGCCTTTGGCGACGTTCGCGAACCGTGGCTAAACGTTTTCATCGAGCGACGTTCCCGTTCCGTGGCGCAGCTGCAGTTCACCCCCGGTGAAGGATTGTACACTTCGCAGCTCATCGAGTTGAGTGGCCTCGAAAGCAAGATTCGCCTCTACGGTGAAACGATCAAGAGATTGCTGCGCGATAAGGTATCGGAAGAGTCCATCGTGGAAAAGCCCGAGGGTTTCGAAGTTGCTAAGGCGGACGCCGGGGTCTTCGACGTCATCGTGAAATCCTTACCGCAAGAAAAGTCGCCCAAAAGCGCAACCAAATTAGAGTCCGTCAATTTGACCGACGATTTCAACTGAGTTCACGCAACCGTTTTAAAAGCCGATCGCATTGGCTGAGGTGCATGGCGTAGCAGAGGCGCACCGCGCTTGCGTCGCCTTGCTCGTCGCCCGTGAGCACTTCGATGCCCATGGCGCGCAGGCGGGCCTGCAGGCGTTTGGCATCTAGGGGGCTCGGGGTTTCGAGGCGTAAGTAGAGACCCGAACTCGGCCAGTGGGGGATGCGAAATCCCCAGGCCTGAGCCAAAGGCTGCAAAGTTGCCGAAATGCGCTTTAGGGATTCTCGCACCACGAGGGTGATCTTGTGAAATTCGGCCGCAAAGGGGCCTTGCTGCGTTTTAAAGTTCGAAATCAGGTACAGAGCTCCGGCCAGGGCTTCGGGGCTGGGAGAGGCCACAGCGCTCGCGTCCGAGGGGGCCTCGTTCGACCAGGTCCACACGAGTTCGGGCCTTTCAGGGCCCAGGGCGGGGTGGGTGGAGTCGATCACCACGTAGGGGTTGGGGATCTTCATCTTGTTGGCGTCGCCGGGGGCGAGCTCTTCCCAACAAAACACGCGCTGGCGTTGGTCGATGACGATGAGCAAGTGCGGATTCAGCGCGTGCACCGTTTCCAGGGCGCGCTCCAAGATGGCTTCGGGCAGGTAATAGCCGTCCCCGGTGCCGGGGTTGGGCACGAGCAGGGCGTCGCATTGCGCAAAGGTGTCCCTATTCCAGTCGGCGGGATCGCGCGAAAGCGTGCGTACTTGTGCGTGCGCGGGCAGGGTCGTTGTCGTGGGCGTCCAGGTGGCGATCACAGTGTTGGGTCTGACGGCTAAGAATGAGGCGAGGGCGGCTTCGGCGCTGGCCCAGAACTCAACGATTTCCCCGGGACGTTGCGGATGGCGCAGGAGTCGGCGCAGCGAGGCTTCGAGCGTTTTCACTTCGCCGGGATCTTTCATCAAGGGAGCCGGGACTTGATCGCGCAGCAGGGTTTTTTGCGGCGACCTGAGATCAAAGATCTCGCGTTCTCTGTTCAAGTCCGTTTCACTGCCCATGGCTACATCCCCCCGCGCTGTACCTGAATGCGCACACCGCTGCTCTGGGTAGTGTAAACCACAAAGTCCCACTTGATCGAGACCTGGTCGAGGCTGTCGATCATGTCGCTAGGGGGGTGAGGAAAGGGCGCGGCCGCGCGGAACGCTTCCGAGGCGGCGCGGTCGAGTTCAAAGACTCCCGACGAGGTGAGGATGCGCGTTTGCACGATCTCGCCGCGGCGGCTGAGGCGGACTTCGACTTTGGTGATCTTTTCGCTGTCGCTGAACTTGGCGCCACCGGCGTAGAGCTCGGTGAGCTCTTGCTTCACGCGGTACGACCACTGGGCCGAGAGCGCTTCGCGCACGCGCGCGTAGAACGAATAAAACTTGTACTCTTCGGTATTGAGAATTGTCTGCGCACCGATGGCGACGTCTTTGAGGTAATCGTCCGTGGCCGAAAAACCATCGCCCTGTGGCCCCAGCGAAGCGGGCGAGCGGCTGGGCGGAGTGAAGAGCCTTCCGGAGGGCGCCTGGGGATCTTTCGACTCGGTCAGGCGTTTTTCGTCTTCGGCTTTGAGCAGGTCCTTAGGTAATTCAAAGAGCTTGGCAGCGCTCACGCTTTCGGCGCCGCTCTTGTCGACGTTTTTGAATTTCCCGACATGCTCGGCGCGCATGTTTTGATCGGCCACTTGGTCGTGCTTGGAAAGGTAGACTTTTTGTTTCTCATCGGGCTTGGACTCCGACTTGAGGCGTTCGTCCATTTGCACGATCTGGCGCGTTTCCTTTATGTAACGCGCTTTGAGTTTGCTGAGGTAGTCCTTCTCGTTCATCGTCTCCACTTGCATGGCTCCGGCGGGGCCGTTGGCGAAGGGGCGGGGCGAACGAGAGGTGTGGTAGGCGAGGCCGGCAAAAACGAGGTGCAAGAGGGCCGATGCCCCTAGTGCCCAAGCTCCCGAAATGCGAAACCGCCTCATGAGTTTTTTATCGGTGCCGGGCCCCTAGAACTAGAGCGTTTCCGGGTTCAAAACTTGGGTTTTGCGGGGATTTCTGCCGTCAAAAAAACATCACCCACAGTGGGCGATGCCCTTTGCCCGTAGAATGAGGTCTGGAGGAATTCACATGCGTCATTACACGTTCGCAGCGAAGTTTTTTTTAAGCACTTGGGTCTGTGCGTCAGGCCTCGTTTTTGCCCAGACCAAGGGCGATTTGGTTTCGCCCGGTCGCGACGTCTACCACAATAACAGTGCTGCTGGCTCGTCCGACAAAGAAGACGCTCCCAAGGTTGAGTTCACCTCGCGAGTTTCTTTCAAAAAAGGCGAGTACCAACTCCCCGCCGGAGAGACTTCCAACAATCTCGTGCGTCACATGATCGACCACAGTTTCCAAGCGACGGAAGTGGGTGCCAATTCCGGTGGCACCAATTTTGGTACCTACGCGGGTTTCGTCAAGTGCGATGTGCTGCGAGACGGCGCGGCCGTGACGAGCTCAAATTGCGTGGTCTCCAAAGAACCGCCCGTAGGCTTCTCGTGCTCCACGGGTGCCGTTCAGGGAGTGACGGATCACTCTAATGTTGAACCGACCCTGCTACCCCGACGTGGCGTGAGCGGCAATGTCCAGTCTATGCCCAGCACGGGCGGCGTTCCTCGTAAAAAGAACTAGGCCAGACCGATCTCTCGCAGACGCTCCTGCAAATACTCACCCGCAGTCGTGTCGGGATCACGCTGAGGCGTGGTGTTCGACACGGTCTGCGGCAGCGCTTTGAGCGACATTTCCGAAACCGGATGCAAAAAGAAGGGAACCGAGAGGCGCGACTCGCGCAGCTTCTGAGGATCCTTGGGGTTCACCACTTGATGCGTGGTGCTGACATAGTAGTAATTTGTGAGACGCTGGAGCATGTCGCCCACGTTGATCACGATCTCGTCGGCCTTGGTCTGCACCGGAATCCATTCTCCCGAACGGCTCTTGGCTTCGAGCCCCGGGTTCGAGGCGCCGATGAGCAGCGTGATGAGGTTGATGTCTTCGTGCGGCGCCGAGCGCAGCGCCTTGGCCTCCACGTTGGCCGAAATCGGCGGGTAATGTATCGGGCGCAAAATGGAATTTCCATAGCGCACGTACTCGGTGAAATACTCAGGGTCGAGCTTCAACGAAATCGCCAGCGCGCGCAGCACGTCCATGCCGAGATCCAGCAGACCTGAATAAAGATTTCTCAGTGTCGCATCGAATTCGGCGACGTCCGGAACGCTCACGTTCTTGGGATAAGTCTTGGCGAGGGGATTGTCTTCGGGCACATCCACACCGACGTGGTAAAACTCTTTGAGGTCGCCCACGTTGTGATTCTTAGCGTGTTCTTTGCCAAAGGGCGTGTAGCCGCGCGCGCCGCCGATGCCGGGTACGTGGTACTGCATCTTGGTGGCTTCGGGCAGGGCGAAAAAGCTGGTCATCGCCGAGTAGGATTTTTCTTGCAGCTCATGCGAGATGTTGTGACCTTTGATGATCACAAAGCCAATGTCGCGAAACGAGGCCTGCAGATTTTCGACGAAGGCGGATTTTTTGGCCGCGTCGTCTGAGTAGAAATCGCGGATGTCGAGCGTTTTGATTCCGGGTACGTAATTTGAGGTCGATGCGTTCATGGGCTTGGTCTCCTCCTCTGGAGGGTTCCAGGAACCTATACCTGGCACCTCTTCCGTGAGGTGCCAGGTATAGGTTCCTGGAACCACTGCGAACAACTAAAAAAAGCTAAACAGGCTCATTTTATTAAGAAAAATTGACATGGTCTTTGTCGGATTCGGCTATCCGTCTTGATTAAATGGGTTCAAGTTCGCAAGAACCCAACATCAAGTTCCGCTGAGGCCCCCATTAACCGAGGCGGAACAAACAAAGCGCAAACCAATGAAGGAGTGCATCAACATCATGAAAATCAAATCTTCGATCAAACGCCTTATCAAGGGCTCGTGTCTCACCGCTGGACTTTCCATGGTTGTGGGCGCTCAGCTCCATGCTTTTTCTGTGCAAGATCGTGAATACGATTGGTACCAAGACCGCGGTGGCGATTGCTGGTTCTTCGGCAAAACCGCTAGCGACCCCCTCTGCCGTAGCACCACCGACACCTCGACCCCCAAAGTGGTCACCAGCACCCGCGATGCGGCGGCTACGGTTCCCGCTCCGATCTCCCTGGATTCGGGAGGTCTCTTTGAACTTAATAGCGCCGAACTCCGCCCCAGCTCCAAAGCCAAGGTGGTAGAGATCGCCAAGAAAATCAAAAACGAAAAACCCAACGCCCGAGAGCTTTCGGTGACCGGCTACGCCGACCCCACGGGGCCTTCGTCGCTCAACCAAGAACTCTCGGAGCTTCGAGCGCAGAGCGTGAAAAATGTCCTCGTCGAAGAGGGCGTGCGTTCGTCGAGCATCAAAACCGATGGTCGGGGTTCGCAGAACGCCGTGGTGCCCCTGAACAAGTGTGAGGGCAAAACTGGCAGCGCGCTTTCTGGCTGCCTCGCCCCCAATCGCCGCATCGAAGTCGATGTGCTGTAACTCATCCCCATAAAGCCAACCCCCATTTGGCTGACGCCCGCCCGCCATGCACCCCCAATTGCATGGCGGGCATTTTTGTATCATAGATAAGGCTTATGCGAGCCAATGTCTTTGTATTGGGTTCTGGACGCGCGGCCCGCGCGCTCACCGAGAGCCTCAGAATTCTCGAAATCAACGACCCGGATTTTAAAGTGGAGTCGATGCGCACCTTGGCGCGCGGCGCTTCGCTCAAGAGCGTGGCGAGCGGCGTGGAGAATCCGATTCTGATCATCGCCAACCCGCATGGTCTCCATGCGCGCACCTTGCTGGATGCGGACACCGAGGGATTTCGCTTCATCGTCTGCGAAAAGCCCGCCGCGGTTTCGCTCGCCGAGATCGCCTCTCTAGCTAAGATTCGCACCCCTGTGGCCGTGTGCCATGGCTACCGTCAGAGCTGGGGCGTGCAAACGCTGCGCCGTAAGATCGCCGCGGGCGAATTCGGCAAGCTCCTGAGCATCGAAGGACGCTACTGGCAGTCTTCGGCGGCACAGGCGGCTCTGGCGGATGTGAAAAAATCCAATTGGAAAAACGACACGGCGCTGGGGGGCACCTCGGACGCGCTCATCGACATCTCCTCACACTGGCTCGATACCGCGTGTTTTTTGCTGAACGACTTTGACTCGCCCCGCGGCGAGATCTCGCTCTCGTATCTCAATGCCGAGGCCTCGCATCGCGATACTCACGTGCATCTCAATTTGCTCGCCAAATCTGGCGCGCGTCTCTTTGCTTCGGTTTCGAAAACCGTGCACGGCGCGGGCAACCACTTTGAAGTGAACGTCATTGGCGAAAAGAAATCCGCCACCTGGAAATTCTTAGAGCCCGACATTATCGAAGAGGGCGTGGGCGCCACGCGCACCACCATTGCTCGCCGTGCGGACGAGATCTACGGATCGGGGCATTCGCCCTTTCACGCTACGGGATGGCTCGAAGGTTATGCGGAGATCTTGCGTCAGGCGCTGCGCCAGGCGCGCGGAGAGGCCTTTGCCTATCCGACGCTCGCCGAACACCTCAAGGTGCTTGGCCGTTTGCTAGAACCCGCGCGAGCTGAATAAGCTCAGGGGTTGTGAGCGGAGTTTCTTCGGGGTTTCCGTAGACGAAACGTTCGGCGAAGTCTTTTTCGTAGTGGGTTTCCATGAAGTCGAGAATGCGCTGGCTGTGGTCGAGCTGTTTTTGAACGGCGTCTGCGCGGCGCACGAGCTCTTCGGCGATGTGGGCGTTCATTACCCAGGTCTTGGGGAAATCTTTTTCATCGAATTTCATAAAAACGGAAAGTCCGGTGCCCGAACTGGCATCCACATAGATGCTGATACGCTTCAAACCGCCGCGGTAGGGCTCGATGTCGATCCATTTGTCTTCCCGGACAACTCGCGTCGCCCGATCGTAAGTTTCCACCACGTCGCGGCCCACTCGGTTATGGTGCAACAAGACACGTAGGGTTTCGCGCGCTTCGAGTCGCAAATCCTCTCGCCACGCGGTTTCGCTATAACTCTCGTGCACTTGTCGGCGCAGCACCTGACCAAGGTTAAACTCCTGGGCCTTGATGCTCCCCCAAAAAGTGAGCGTTTCGCTGAGAGAGAGGAACTTTGTTTCTTTGAGGTACTTGCTTTGCGCCCACGGCGGCGTGCCGTGGATTTCTCCCAAGTACGGCAGCACCCATTCTTTTCGTTGCCCCTGGGCGATCAAGACAAGCGCGTGGGTGTCCTCGTGGAACATGATCGTCGGAATGGTGTCAATGCTGAGCAGATCCTTGGCGCTGAGGTAGAGCACGCCCTCGCCGTGTTCGTAGCTGCCGAGGTTGGACTCCGAGTGAGTCGGGCTAAAGACAATGCGCAGGTGAGGGGAGCGTCGTAGCGTGTTGCGCAGGACCCGTTCGAAGGGAGTTTGGGACACGTGCGAAGGGTCGATCACTCGCGACCACTTCATGGTGATTTGCAGCTCGGGTTGGGGTTTGCGTCCGAGGGGCCAGGGCTTCGAGCGTTTGGGGGTGACGATCACGGCTTCGATGTCGGCGTGCAGATGAATCTGGTTGAAGGTGTCACGTACCTGTTCCAGGTAGGGCAAGAGGGTTGCCGTTTTGACCCGCCGGGCGTTCTTGATGAGCTCCATCGAAGTGGCGAAGGCCTGGGCCGCCCTCATGGGGAGCTTGTCTTGAATACGAGCAAAATAGGCCGCGCAGCGGGCGCGCAGGGGTAGGGCTAAGTCGGCGTTGGGGACGAAGGGAACAAGGGTGCCGGCGGCTTGGGCCGAGGCACCCAGGAAGAGCACCAGGCCGGCGAAGCAGCTCAGGCGTGGGCATCGTCCTTGAAGGGGAATCATTGGGGGCCTCTCTAGCCCAAAAGACGCAGTGTGTCACCAGGCGAATGCCCTTTAAATACGGATTTTATGGCCAGGTGCCAGGTATAGGTTCCAGGAACCTTTTTACCAGCCCAGCAGGTAGGCAAACATCAGCGGGGCGACGATCGTGGCGTCCGACTCGATGACGTGCTTGGGCGTTTTCACGCCGAGCTTGCCCCAGGTGATCTTCTCGTTGGGCACGGCGCCCGAGTAGGAGCCGTAGCTCGTGGTGGAGTCCGAGATCTGGCAGAAGTAGCCCCACAGCGGCACGTCGTTCAGCTCAAGATCTTGGTGCAGCATAGGCACCACGCAGATCGGGAAATCGCCCGCGATGCCGCCGCCGATTTGGAAGAAACCGATCGACGAGTTTTTGCTCGCCTCTTGGTACCAGGTGGCAAGTTCCATCATGTACTCGATGCCGCCCTTTACGGTGAGCGGGTTTTTGACTTCGCCCGTGATGCAATACGAGGCGTAGAAGTTCGCGGTGGTGGAGTCTTCCCAGCCGGGCACGAAGATCGGCAGGTTCTTTTCGCAGGCGGCGATGAGCCACGAGTCTTTAGGATCGATGTCATAGGAGGGCTTCAGGCGGCCCGAGCGGATGATCTTGTAGAGGATCTCGTGCGGAAAGAAGCGTTCGCCTTTTTTGTCGGCGGCGAACCACTCTTCTTTGAGGGCCACTTCGAGGTGACGCATGGCTTCGCCTTCGGGAATGCAAGTGTCGGTGACGCGGTTCATGTGACGCTCTAGCAGGTTTTGCTCATCTTGCGGGCTGAGGTCGCGGTAGTGCGGCACGCGCACGTAGTGCGAGTGCGCCACGAGGTTAAAAAGGTCTTCTTCGAGGTTGGCGCCCGTGCAGGAGATGCCGTGCACTTTGCCCTGGCGAATCATCTCGGCGAGCGATTTGCCCAGCTCCGCGGTGCTCATGGCACCGGCGAGGGTGACAAACATCTTTCCGCCCTTTGCGAGGTGCTCTTCGTAGCCCTTGGCGGCGTCCACTAGCGCGGCGGCGTTGAAGTGTTTGTAGTGGTGCAGGAGAAATTCGCTAACGGGGCCTTTTTTGGTCATGTCTATTTACCTCGGGGATTCTTATATAGAGCCCGCGCTCGCTTTTCAACCGCCGCGGCCTTGGGATTTTGAGGAGTGCAAATGTCATTGGGTAGCCAGAATTTGTAGCCGTGTTTGGCGAGGTGAACGCCATAGCGGCTAAAGAGCTGCGCGGCGCTGTCGTGGTCGAAAGACCCCAGTTGGTTTGACGCAAAACCATTCGTGTTGAAGGAGGCCTGGTCGGAGCTGATGCCGGTCAGAGCTAAAATCGGGTTATTGTGGCCCGGACAGTTCAACGTCGAAAGCACGTCGATACCTTCGGGGTGTTGGTTGAACTCGTTGCCGATGGTGAGGTTTGACTTGGGCGAGGGGGCAAAGTGAAAGTTCGGACTCAGGGGCTGGGATTCGACAAAGCGCTCTCCTTTCATTCTCCAAAGCGCCGAGGTCGCATTGATCACGCCCATGCTGCCCGGCCGATTGAGGATGATGGATTCGTTGGCCATTTGGCCGGTGTAAAAGACTCCGGGAATTTTTTGAAGAGCTTCCAGTCGGTTCTCGGCGTTGACTTTGACAAAGACCGTCTCCAGTTTCGAAAAATCCGGTTCACCGTAGCTCGTGACGTAGTAGCCGGGGTGCTGAAGCATGGACGTCGAAAATGGCAGCCCGTCGAAGACCATGCGATCGGTAACATGGAACTCGTTGTCGAAACTCAAGAATTCGTGAACGTCTCCGTACTGTCGCTGCCAGAGATTCGCTCGCAGCGGCTGGTAGACGCCTTTGGTCCACTGGGTGACCTTGCCATTGGTCTTTTCGTAGGCGAGGGGAGGGACTTCCACGTCGTCGCACTCGAGCTCGCAATTGTAAAAGATCAGGTGCGAGCCGGTGTCGTAGAGTGCTGCGTAGTTGCGAAAGCGGGCGTCGACTTTTTCGAAGCCTAGGTGCGGACGGTGGGAGTCGAAGACGTAGAGCTCGTTTTGCTCGTCACGCATGAGTCGCGAGGTGTGGGCGTTTTTTAGCACCAGGGCTAGGTTTTGAGGCTTGAGCGAGTCGATGAGCTCCAGTGCGGCGTTTTGCCTATGGTAGAGGCGAAGTTCGGTGCCTATCGCAACGAGAAAATAAGGGTCGTTCGCTTCGATAAAGACGGGGGTAGATCCCGGCGCCAGGCTTTCGGGAAAAGCCCAAGTCATTTCGGCTCGCTCGGGCGCACTCATTTTGGCGAGATGCGTGCCATCGAGAATGGCCCAGTTTCCGTCGAGGCTGAGGGTGGTCCAGCGATGAAAAGGCGTGGGCGGTGTCAGGCTTTGACCATTGTCGAAATGCTTCATCTGACCGGAATTCAGGTCGAGCAGGAAGTGCGTGTCGCTAAGGATCTGCCGGCTACCCGGAGTGAAGACACGATGCTTGTAGGAATCTTTGGTGGCCCAACGCGCGTGAGCGTCTTTGGCAGAAGAAGACCAGAAGGCAAAATTTTCAAAAACTTCCTCGTAGTTCTGGAGCGGAACGGTGGGGATCTGGACGGGCGTCTCGCGGAGCGAGCGGTAGAAGTGCTGGCGGAATGTCTCTCCCCACATGGAGAAGGAGTCGGTGGTGCCTTTGACGAGCGAGCCGATCGTGTTGTCGAGGGAAGCCGAAACGGCGGACTTTTGCACCCGCTCGGCCCGGCGTTCGAGGAAAGGTTTCAGCGCTTCGGCAATCTTGCGAGCACTGATGCTCGGGTCGAGGCCCCAGCGAATCTGCGGGGGATCTTTGGGATCGGACGAATAAAGATTGCGACGAAAGATGGCCGCTGCAGCTAGCATCGAAACGGATTCGCCCTCGACGTTGAAGGTTTCTTGGTGAAAGTTTTTCACCAAGTCGCCGCACTTGTTGCAGAGGCTAAGGATGGCGTCAGAATTGCCCAGGTGTTCGGCGATGCGGCCGTCGCGGCTGGGGGTGCTCCAGTCGTCGTAGTTTTTGGAACCCGGAGGGCAGGGGTTGCTTTTGCAAAATGCGTAACCCTCGGCCACCACATTCACGCGCTCGAGGATCTGTGCTTTGATGTCGCTGACGATTTGGCCCGCTACTTTGACAACATCAAAGGAGGGATCGAGTTTCTTGACGAGCGCCAGACCAAAGTTCTTTTCGCTACCAAAGAAGTCTTTGGAGTACTGATCGAGCGAAAACCACGGGTGCGTGGAAGCTTCGCGCAGCGAGCCGGATTGTGGCCAGCGCATGCGCACAAAACCACTGGTCTTGGGATCTGTGGGCTGTTCCCCCCAGTAAAAATGCGCGCTCACTTTGCGAATCGCACGCGGAACGGTCGAAGAAAAAAGCATGAAAGGCAAGCCGAAGGCATTGCCCGAGGATCTGTAGATGTACTGAGTGTGGCCCGTGGTGCCGCGAATGACGACATGGTAGGAGCCGGCGCTAAAGGCCTCGGTAGTGATGGCCACGGGGTAAGAGTCGCGCAGCAAGGTGTGCGTGTAGGTGTTGTTCATGATGTAGTCGAGGGCGGCGCGCAGGCGGCGATCTTTTGCCCAATCGGGATGGGTGGGCAGGCGGCTCCACTCAGAGCGCATGTGCTGGTTGGTGAGCAACTGTCCTGAGCCGGCAAGGCGGTTGGCGGCTGGCAGGCTGTGCAAGCGCGCGAAGACCCATCTCAGCACGTAGGCGACGTCGGCACAGTCGGTGGCGATTTGGTGTTTGACGAAAAAATTCTCGTCGACGTTCGCGACGATCCACTTGGAGAACTCGAGCTCCCAGTGGGAATCCCATTCGCGCGTGGCTTTCCAAAGCGGCTCCGCGGCCGCATCCATTGGCGGGGCAATGAGCGGCCGGCTCTGCGCGGCCACGGCGGGGGCGTTGCTACGGGTGTACTTGGTGTGGAGATATTTTTGCGCCTGCTCGTAAGATTCAAAGTTTTGCGTGCGCTCGCGATCTTGCCAGCCGTCGCGGGCGATGCGAAATTCGTCTAGGGTGAGCACCCCTTCGGAGAGGTGCAGTATGGCGAAGGCGTTTTGCGGACCTCGGTAGAACTCTTCGGTGCTCGGGGCGGCGACTGCCGTGAGACTCAAAAGGCTAGATAAAAAAAGAATGACGGAGTGGCGAGAAATCCATTTCATAGATGTGAGTACTCTAGTGCGGGATCAAATTACGGACTGAAGAGGCCGTAGCCGCCGATGCCCTGCGTGGGGCCGAGATCGATGAACTCGAACTTGAGTTCGCTGACTCCGGCCTTCGCGGTGCCCAGGTAGAGCCTCGCGTAAGCTTCGGTAGAGAGCGACACGTCGGCGTCGTCGGCGAGCTTGGCAAAGGACGCTTCGTCGATTTCGAGTTGAGCGAAGGGAATCGGAGTGCCCGCTTTGGCGATGGCGCGCATCTGGCCGGCCTTCACGCTCGAATCTTCGAACTCGGCGACTTCGTCGGTGATGTCAAAGTCGAGGGTTTTGCTGCCCTTGGCGTAGGCTTTGGCGAGATCCTTGGGCGCAATGGATGCGCAGGCGAGCAGGGTTTCTTTGAGGCAGTGGCCATCGCAGCTCTCGTCGCCCATCTCGAGGCTCAAGAGGTGCGGTGTGGCTTTGAGCGATGCGCAGGGGTTTAGCGTTTTCGCTTGGGTCGTTAGGCCCACGGATAAAGTTCCGATAATAAAAAACAAGTTCTTCATATCCCATCCTCCATGATGATTTTTTAGATCGTTTTCATGACTAGCGCGTGCCCGAGCCAAGTCAATTTTCTTTGACTTTTGTCGCGGCCTCTCATTAGGGTCACCGCATCATGGTTTTCAAAATTTTGGCATGGAGTTTGGCCATGGGAATGAGTTTGGCGACATCGGCCATGACGCCATTTTCGCCAAGGTGTTCGGCGGTCCTTGCTCACGTGGAACTCGTCCCCCCTCTTCGTCGTCCCCCATCGCGGGAAGAAGCGTGGATGAGGGATGCTGCTAAGAGCTTCGCCCGTCAGGTACCCACGGGTGCGTTAAACGCTCGCGCTGAGCAGCTACTTCACGAGCCGGTAGATATTCTTGGAGGGCGTGCATGGCGCGAGATCGACGACTCCGATGGCCTGGTAAAACCACTCCGGATTCAAATACATTTCTTTCCGCTGGCTCCTATGAAGCGTCTCATGACAGAGCTTTGGAGTATTCCCTACTTTCAAAGGCTGCTTGATACGGAGCAGCTCAATGAGATCAAAAAACATCGACGGCTTACCTTGAACTTTCACATCGTAGAAGAAGAGGGTTTTAACGATCTTAAAAATTTGATCGAGTCTTTGAATTCCAATGTAGATGTCTATCAAGTGGATTACGAGTTGGGTGAGGTGTCGTTGCTGTTTGCAAAATTTGATAACAACATGAAGCAGTGGATGATCTCCCGTTTTGTGGACCCGGGAAAAGCGATGAATCCTAAAGAGATGGCCGAATTTACCTTTTCAACCTCAACACCGGCTTCGTTCTTCGCTGAACTTCGAAAAATGACGGAGACTTACGGTTTAAAGTACGAATTCCTAGGCGATTATCATTCGCGTTCACGCAGTGTGCGGATGCGCGCCGATGTTTTTAACATTTACCAAATTGCGGGGATGACGCGCGCCACTTATTCGATGCTCCGTGGACCCAAGTTATCAAAATAAAAAAAGCCCTCCCACGCAGCAAGCGTGGGAGGGCTTTTGCGTTTGGGGTTTAGAGCAAGCGCAGCGCGGGATTCAGAATCTCGCCGCCGCGTTCGATCGACGGGACGTTCGGATGGTGAATGCGGATGCCGTTCGAGTGCTGGCGGTAGTTTTCTACCGAGGTCAGAGTCATCTTTGACTCCATCAGCGGGTTCAGCGGCAGCACGATCTCGGCCTTGTCGACGAGCTTCGAGGTAAACGAATCCGCCATAACGAGGGCCTTGGCTTGCGACAGGTAGTACGCAAAGGTTTCGTCGAGTGGGCGGGCGTTGGTTTGGCCGAAGTAGAAGACAGGACCTTTAGGCGTTTTGCCTTTGAGGAACTGCGACTGGGCTTCGACAGGCACGATGCCTTCGTTCAGGAGGCCGCGCGAGTTAGGGTTCGTCCACGCGATGAGCACTTTGGCTTCAGGGGCGATCTTCTCGAGCGCTTTGAGTTCGTCTTCGGTGCGCGGCACAGGCACGATCCAAGCCGTAGACTCATTAGCTTTGGTTTTGGCGAGCGAATCCCAATCGGCTTGTTTCCAAGCGATCTGACCGGCGCGGATCTTTTGGCCGAGCTTGAGGCTCAAGATGGCGAGCACGTTCTCGAGTTCGCGGTAGTCGGCCCAAGGGCTGACGATGGTCTTGATGCCTTCCCACTTGGCCTCTCCAGCGAACCACGGCGAAGCGGCGCGCGTTTTCCAGTACTCCATGAAGCGTTTGCTCCAGGTAGATTCGTTGATCGGGGCGACCTTGCGGCCGCGCTCGTTCCACGAGCCGAAAATTTCTTTGGCCCAGGCGATCTCTTCGTGAGGAGTGTTATCGGATACCCAGAATTCCCAGGTGGCGCCCTCAAAGTTTTGCGCGATGTTTTCGAGCTTGAGCTGAATCTCTTTGAGCGAGGTGGGCACGAGCGATTCGCCTGCCGCACGGCGAGCCATGGGGGAGGCCAAGCGGTTGGCGAGCTCGTTGTGGTAGTGGTAACCCCAGCGACCGCGGTCGCACATCCACCACTGGTTGAGGTCGAGGTTCTCGCGCGGAACAATGCGCACGAGTTCGGGCACGGGTGCGAGGTGGTCGGGTCGTTCGATGCCCGGGTGACGGTGCTTGGTGTGCAGCTCGATGTTGCAACCGCTCGAACAGCCAGTGCAAATGCCTTCGTGTTTCATCAGTTCCCAGGGACGCGCGACAAAGCGGTAGTCCTTGGCAGTGAGCGCGCCCACGGGGCAGAGATCCACCACGTTGCCGCTAAAGGGAGTGTCAAAGGGTTTGTCTTCGAAGACGTCGATGACGTTCTCGCTGCCGCGGTTGTTGACCACGAGCTGAGCACGGCCGTCGACTTCGCTAGAGAAACGTACGCAGCGCGTGCACAGGATGCAGCGCTCTTGGTCGAGCACGATGGTGTCGCCCAGTGAGTAGTGTTTTTTAGACTCACGCTTGTCGTCCACGAGGCGCGACGAGGGCAGACCATGGTCGTAGGTGTAATCTTGGAGCTTGCACTCACCGCCGCGATCGCAAATGGGGCAATCGAGGGGGTGGTTCAGGAGTGTGAATTCGAGCGTGGAGTTTTGGCCGGCGATGACCTTCTCCGATTGCGTGAGCACTTTCATGCCCGGCGCGACGGGAGTGGAACAGGCGGTGGCAAGCTTGGGCATGCCTTCGACTTCCACAAAACACATGCGGCACTGACCCGCGATCGAAAGACCCGGGTGGTAGCAGAAGTGCGGAATCGTTTTGTGCACTTGTTCGGCGGCGGTGATCACTTTGGTGCCCGGCGGAACCGAAACTTCGATGCCGTCGATGCTGAGGGTAACTAGGTTTGGCTTGTTTTCACTCATGTCGTCTTAATCTCTTTTTTAGCGGTCAATTTCACCGAGCACGGGGTCGAGGCTCGCCACGGTGGTGACGACGTCCGCGATGATGTTGCCCGGAACGATTTCTTGGAGCACCTGGATCGAGCGGAACGCGGGGCTATGGATGTGCACGCGCGAGGGCTGATTGGTGCCGTCGGATTTGATAAAGAAGCCGAATTCCCCTTTGGGGTTTTCGATCGCCGAGTAGACTTGGCCCACTGGGGGTTTGAAGCCTTCGGAGATGATCTTGAAGTGCCAGATCAGCGCTTCCATCTCGGTGTAGATCTCTTGTTTGGTGGGGATCACCACTTCGGGCACGTCGGCGTTGACGGGGCCCGAGGGCAGGTTGGCGATGGCCTGGTTGATGATCTTGATCGACTCTTTCATCTCGAGGATGCGCACGAGGTAACGGTCGTAGGCGTCGCCGTTGGTGCCCACAGGCACGTTGAAGTCGAAATCTTTGTAGGCCATGTACGGCATGTCTTTGCGCAGATCCCAGTTCACGCCTGAGGCGCGCAGGTTGGGACCAGTGACGCCGTAGCGAATGGCGGTGTCTTTGTTGATGACGCCCACGCCGCGTGTGCGGTCGATCCAAATGCGGTTGTTGGTGAGCAGACCTTCCATCTCGTCCAGAGTTTGCGGCAGCTGCTTGAGGAACTCAGTGAGACCGTTCAAGAAGTCTTTAGAGGCATCGCGCGAGACGCCACCCACGCGGGTGTACGAAGTGGTGAAGCGGTGACCGGCGAGTTTTTCGATAAGGTCGTAGATCTTCTCGCGCTCGTCGAAGGTGTGGAAGAATACAGTGCCGGCGCCCACGTCGAGGGCGTAGGTGCCCATCGAGAGCAAGTGCGCCGAGATGCGCGCCAGCTCGCAGGCGATGATGCGGATGTACTGTGCGCGCTTGGGCGTTTCGATACCCAGGAGCTTCTCGACGGCGAGCGTGTAGCTCACGTTGTTCGAGAGCGGCGCCATGTAGTCGAGGCGGTCGGTGTAAGGGATGAACTGGTGGTAGCGTTTGTTCTCGGCGATCTTTTCAAATCCGCGGTGTAGGAATCCGATGTCCGGAACGCACTGGAGCACCGTTTCACCGTCGATCTCAAGCATCAGGCGCAATACGCCGTGCGTGGACGGGTGCTGTGGGCCCATGTTCAGAATCAGCGTGTCGCTGTTCTTGGCTTTGATAGGGGTTTCGGTTTCGGGCATCGAAATGTCTGGCTGCATTTCCGAGCGCAGCGTGGGGCGCGTGCCCTTGTCGCGGCGGATGCGTTTTTGCACCGTCATGAGCGCTTGCAGGAGCGCCTCGGGTCGCGGCGGGCAACCGGGCACGTAAACGTCTACGGGAAGCACGTGGTCGAGGCCCTGCACCACAGGGTAGGAGTCGAACATGCCGCCCGTGCAAAGACAGGTGCCCATGGCGATGACCCACTTGGGTTCCATCATTTGGTCGTAAATACGGCGCACCACGGGCGCCATTTTGTAGGTGAGCGTGCCGGCGACGAGCATGAGGTCCGCTTGGCGCGGCGAAAAGCGCAGCACTTCGGAGCCAAAGCGCGACATGTCGTACTTGGGACCTACGGTGGCCATCATCTCGATCGCGCAGCAGGAGATGCCCATCGGCATCGGCCATACGGAGTTCGAACGGCCCCAGTTGATGAGGTCGTCTAGGCGGGTGGTGATAATCGATTCGCTGAGTTTAGCTTCAAGACCCATGAGTAATTTATTACACCTCAAACGGGCTGGTGGCGACTCTCGTTTTCGTTAATATCTTCGAGTTCCGCGGGGGAGTCTGACTTCATTTGGTAGGATTTTAAGAGTCGATCAAGACGCTTTAAAACGTGCTCGTTGTACTCGAGTTTGGCGATCAGGCGCTCCGCTTCGATGGGCATGGGGCCCTTGTCGAAAACACGGCTGCGTGTGAGTTCGCCGAGCTGTTGGTAGAGGCGGCGCTCCTTTTTTTGAAGCTGTGCAGCATCCCACAGGGTTCGGGCAATGCGACCCGCGCGCGAGAGCTCCGCGAGGCTGGGGGCGATGAGTTTGCGGGATTGGGTGGCGACGCGGCGGACGAAAGACTTGTCGGGATTTGCCATGAAACAATCTTAGCAGCGAAAACCCGAGGCCGCCATAACGTACCCGTCCCCGCGGTAGCTGGAACTAAAGTTCCAGCTACCGCGGGGACGGGTAGCGAAGCGATAGCCGTCTTGGGACGGGTAGCGAAGCGATAGCCGTCTTGGGACGGGTATGGAATGGGACTTAGAATTGGTAGCCGAGGAGCAGGTCGACGGAGCGGGTTTTGATGGAGTTGCTGTCTGTACCGCCTTCGAGAACGTTGGCGAGACCCAGGTTGTAGCGCGCTTCGAAAGTGATGCCGTTAAGGCCCACTCCGACGCCGAAGACGGCACCGTAGTCCGTGGTTTTCATTCCGCTGAAATTCTCTTTGTTGAGGCCGATGGCGTAATAACCGCCAGCCGTAGTGAAGAGAGCGGGGATCAGGCTCAGCTTGATTTGCGCTGGAATGTGCAAAAAGTTCAGGGTCGAGGAAGCGTCTGAGCTGAGTTTGCGCTGAGCAAAGAGCGCGTCAACCACGAAGCCCACGAGGCCGGCATTCACATCGAGGCTCAGGCCGCCGATCATGCCCATTTCGTAGTCCATGTTCAGCGTCTGGGGTACGGTGACAATGCTGGCGAGGCCAGCGCCGCCCTTGATGCCGAGGCTTACCAGCGCGTGCGCAGGCATGGCGGTGGCGATGAGGCCAGTGGCGATAAGGAATTGAGAAACCTTGAGTTTTAGTGACATGTGGTGGATCCTCCCAAATGATGGATACCGCTTGAGATTTGCGCCCGCGAGCATTGACGGCTCGGCGCAAATGCCGTAAATCCATCTCTCCTTAGTTTACCAAACTAGGGTGTGTTGTGGGATTTGGAGCCGTCACTTCGCTGGCGCTTTGACCCACCAAAGTCGTGCCGAAGTGGCGGAATTGGTAGACGCAGTGGATTCAAAATCCACCGTCCGTTAGGGCTTGAGAGTTCGAGTCTCTCCTTCGGTACCATTAACATTCGGGCAATCGCCCGAATGAACACATGTCTCAAAGGACCGCTGCGCGGTCTCCTTCGGTACCATAATATATTCGGGCTAGCGCCCGAATGATTCTTTGTCTCAGGGACTCCGCTTCGCGGAGTAACCTTCGGTATTGCGCACCACAAAAGTTGGATGTCAAGGGACCCGCTTCGCGGAGTCCCCGTACAAAATTAGAATTACTTGAGCAAAAATTCTTTGATGGTCTTTTCGTCGATCGCTTGGGTGGCGTTGAGCTCTAGGCTGCGACCGGAGAGATTTTCGATGATCTGATTTTTTGTTCCCAAGTTGATGGATTGAAGATCGGGGCCGATGGAGAATCCTCGAGCCAAAAATTTCAAAAGTTGCTCCGCGCTTTTGCGGTCTACTTCGGCGTAATTGATGTAAAGACGAAATTCAGGGATGAAGGGTTTGAGGTGTTCTTCAAGTCGTGCACGTTGCTCTTCGAGGGCTTCTCGATTTTGCGTCGTTTTGAGAGTTTCTTTTTTGATGAGCAAATTGACTTGTTCCGCTTCGCGATCTCCGCGCGACGCCGCATTCAGAGTTACGGAGCGGCCAATGACGTATTCGTTATTGGCAATGGAAATGAGCGAAAGGTTTTCGATCTTAGGGAGAGTTTTCTGAATTCGCTGAGTGGTCTCTAAAATCTGGGCAGCGCTGAGGTTTTCATAATCCACATCGAGTTGGATGTTTTTCTTTTCGAGCTCATCGGCCACTCTGACCAACTCACCCCAGACTTCGACCTTTACCTTGCTGGCTTTGAGCGATTCTGTGTGTTCTAAAAAGTAGCTTTGTTTTTTGCTGTCAAAGGCAGACTGAACGTCGAGCGTGAGATTCGTGGCGACTTCGTAGATTCCAAATTGGTTGCCACTGGCTCCGTTAAAGCGATTGAAGACGATATAAGTCACGTGCTTGTTGATGAGGGTTTCTGGGTTCAGCAAAAGCCGAAGAGTGGACTCGAGGGCTTCGTTGTTGACGTCTAGTCCTTTGGCGAATTCAAAACGGATCTTGGGATACTGGCGACGAACCTCTTCGACGAGGGCCAGGTTCGATTCCGAAACCGGAGCCAGGCGGGCTTGGGGAGCCTTTTGGGCCTTAGGGGCGACGGTTGTAGAGGGCTTGTTCACGCCGCATGCAGAGGCAAAAAGGACGACGGTAAGGGGGGTGGTGGTGAGCCATGGAAATCGGCTGGTTTTCATGGCCAGACTAATATTGCGGTGCGTAAACGGCGTCAAGCCAAATCCTGCTTGGAGCAGGCCGGAGGGCGCGCTCACGTATGGGGAAAATTTAACAGAGTCCTCATACACCTTAAATCCTTAGGGTTTAGATTCGGCTTGTGGGAAATTTATCAAATTCATTGGGAGTGACCTTTCGCAATGTTCTTTTCGCTATGGCCGTAGCTTTGATGGGCTTGGTGGCCTCGAAGTCGGCCTTTGCACAGCGGAGCTTTACCAACTACGTCGATGTTGAAATGCGCACCGAGCTTCAGCCCGGACAAACGATTTCGGTATTTCGCCATTTGAATTTTGGTTTTGGCAAACGCGGTGAGTGCGGACGCGAGCTCAATGCCGTCACTGTCACGGTGGAACGCACGGTGCCCAAGCGCGAAACCACACTCAGTCTCTATTCCAATGTCGACGTGAGCGAATCCAAGATTTCTGTAAAAAAAGCTCCGCAAAATTATCTGCTGCGTGTGCAAAAGCTCAAAATTTTCTGTGAGCAACTCGAGAATCTGGACCTCGTGAATGAGGGGACTTCGACCATATATATAGACCGCATTCGCCTAGAACTCGGCAAGGGCTTTGGCGCCTTTCCTGAAACTCGGGTCCTCTCTCGCGAGTGAAGAATCGGCACTTTGCCCCTTTATGTAGCAAATTTGTGATATTTTGATGAGTTCTGCCCTTTGACGATTGGATTTTCACGTCATATGACTACGCACCAATCCTTATGAAGCAGAACAAATTCTTTTCGGTACTTCAAAAAGTTGGCCAAAGTCTCATGATTCCCGTGTCGGTGCTGCCGGCGGCGGGTCTTCTCGTAGCGTTGGGTCGTATGATTCTCAACGCTACCGAGGTTGCGGGCGCCACTCCGGCCACCCCGATCATTACGAACGTCTTTTTTCATACGATAGGACAGCTGTGCTTCTCGGGCGGCATCGCGATCTTTGAACAACTCTCGGTGGTTTTCGCCATCGGTGTGGCCATCGGCTTTACCAGCGGGGCTGGCGTCGCGGGTCTCGCGGCGGTGGTGGGTTACTTCACCATGGCCAACGTGCTTGTGGTGATGCAAAAGTTTCTCGGCCTCGAATCGCTCATCAATACGGGCGTTTTTGGCGGCATCATCATGGGTCTCATCTCTGCTAAGGTTTATCAGCGCTTTTACCAAACCAAACTCCACCCTGTGTTTGGCTTTTTTGCGGGCAAGCGCTTGGTGCCCATCGTTACTGCCGGTGCTGCAATTCTCGCCGGTGTGGTGCTCGGTTTTGTGTGGCCTCCCATCCAGGGCGTCATTCACGACTTCGGTACCATGGTAACAAACTCGTTCTGGGGCCCGGCTTTCTACGCCGCGGGCAAACGTCTTCTTATCCCTGTGGGCTTGCACCACGTTTATTACCCTTCGTTCCTTTATGAATTCGGTGAATTCGTATCGTCCACCGGTCAGGTATTCCGCGGCGACTCGACTCGCTATTTTGCGGGCGACCCGAATGCTGGACTCTTCATGGCCTCGGAATTCCCCATCATGCTTTTCGGTCTTCCGGCTGCAGCTTATGCCATGTACCGTCGCGCACTGCCCTCCAAGCGCAAAATGATCGCCGGTGTGATGCTCTCCGCTGCGCTCACGTCGATCATCACTGGCATCACCGAGCCCATCGAATTTGCCTTTATCTTTGTGGCGCCCGTGCTCTATGTCTTCCACGTGCTCGTGGCCTTCTGCTCGGGCATCCTGATTTCGATCTTCGACATCCACCAGGGTTATACCTTCTCGGCGTCGCTCATCGACTTCGTTCTCGGCTACTTCAACCAAAAGAACGCGCTCAAACTTTTCCTTATCGTAGGCCCCGCGATTGCGGCGCTCTACTTTGTGGTCTTCTACTGGGCGATCGGCTTCTTCAACCTTAAGACCCCGGGCCGTGACGAAGACGAAGATAGCGGTGAAGCCTCGAATCTCAAGATTTCTGACAAAGCCGTAGAGGTGCTCAAAGCCCTCGGTGGTGGCGCCAACATCGTGAACCTCGACGCGTGCATCACGCGCCTGCGCCTCACGGTAAAAGACGGCTCTAAAGTTTCTAAAGCTCGTCTCAAAGACCTCGGCGCCAGCGGCACGCTTGACGCCGGTGGTGGCAACTTCCAGGTGATCTTCGGCACACAGTCGGATTTCCTCAAAGAAGAGATCAAAGCTCTCATCGCCCGCGGCGGTGTGGTTTCTGCTTCGTCTGAGTCTGGCGTTCTTAAGTCGCCCCTCAAAGGTACGGTGCTCGAGCTCTCTAAAGTTCCCGATCCCACCTTCGCCGATAAGATCATGGGCGACGGCGTTGCGATCGAACCTGTAGATGGCGTCGTGCTCTCGCCTGTTAGTGGCGAAGTGGTACAGGTATTCCGCACCAACCACGCCCTCGGACTCAAAACCGACGACGGCCTCGAGATTCTGATTCACATCGGCATCGACACCGTGAAAATGAACGGCGAAGGCTTCCGAGCTTTTGTCAAAGCGGGTGACCGCGTGCATGCTGGCGACAAAGTGCTTGAGTTCGACCTCGCACTTGTCAAAGCCAAAGCCAAGTCGGCCATCACGCCGATTGTGGTGACCAATATGGATGCCGTTGCCTCGGTGAAGATCGTAGCTGGTGCCAAGGTCAATGCCGGCGACGACCTGCTCAAAGTGACATGCAAATAAGGGCTTTAGGGACGGAGGAACACGATGATGGAAAAGACGGTATACATTAAAAATGAAGAAGGCTTCCACGCCCGTCCGGCGGGAATCTTTGTGAAAAAAGCTTCGGCCTTTGCCTCGAATATCGAAGTCAAATCGGGCGAGGCCACCAAAAATGGCAAGTCGATCATGGGACTCATGAGCCTCGGACTCAAAAAAGACTCACCGCTGACGATCATCGCCAGCGGTGCCGACGAAGCGGCGGCAGTGGCCGCTCTCGCCGAGCTCGTAGAGCGCAAGTTCGAGGAGTAGGGCGTTGTCCACACTGATCGGCAAAAGTGCGTCTAGCGGTGTGGCGGTCGGAAAAGTGCTGCTCGTGCAGCAAGCTCCGCTCGTCATCGACGAAAAGAAAATCTCTGATGTTGATGGCGAAATTCGCCGCTTTCACGACGCCGTGACCAAGTCTAAAGCTGATCTCGCGGGTATCCGCGACCAAGTGCGCACCAAGCTCGGGCCCGACAAGGCCGAGATCTTTGATGCTCATATCCTCGTGCTCGAAGATCCCGAACTCGTCGGGGAGACCGAGCGCCAAATCCGCGATACCAAGACCAACGCTCTCTTCGCCTTTCGCGAAGTCGCACAGAACTTCATTACGATCTTTGAGACCATGGACAACGAGTACATGCGTGAGCGTGCCTCCGACATCAAAGACATCTCCGACCGCGTGCTCCGCACCATGGCTGACCTGCAGATCGTCGACCTCTCGCTGATTGCCGAAGACGTGATCCTTGTGGCGCACGACCTGACGCCCTCTGAGACCGCCACCATGAACCGCGACAAGGTGCTCGGCATCTTGACCAATATCGGTGGCAAAACCAGTCACACCGCTATTATGGCCCGCACGCTTGAAGTGCCTGCGGTACTGGGGTTGCGCAATATCACCGAGCTCGTGAAGAACGGCGACTGGGTGGCCCTGGACGGTGAAAAGGGACAGGTGATCCTGAATCCCGATGCCGCCACACGCAGCGATTTTGCCGAACGCAAAAAGGCCGGAGAAGCGGCCAAAGCTCTGCTTCAAAAGCTCGTGGGCCTGGAAAGTTGCACGCTCGATGGCCACCACGTGGAGCTCGCCGGCAACATCGGCACCCCCCAGGACATCACTTCGCTCGAGAGACACGACGCCGAAGGCGTGGGCCTCTACCGCACGGAATTTCTCTTTGTGGATCGCAATGAGATGCCCACCGAAGACGAGCAATACGCGGCCTACAAGGTGGTTTTAGAAGCCATGGGCAGCAAGCGCGTGGTGATTCGCACCTTCGACATTGGCGGCGACAAGGTCGTGCCTTTCATTCACATCGGCAAAGAAGAGAACCCCTTTCTGGGTTACCGAGCGATTCGCTACTGTCTTGACCACACGGATCTTTTCCGTACGCAGCTGCGCGCTCTCATGCGCGCGAGCGTGCACGGCAAGCTCGCCGTCATGTTTCCCATGATCTCCTCGCTGGAAGAGCTCCTGGCTGCCAAAGAACACCTTGCGGCCGTGTGCGAAGAGCTCAAAAAAGAAAATATCCCCTACCGCGACAACGTCGAAGTGGGCACGATGATCGAAATCCCCTCGGCCGCGCTCGTCTCCGACGTGCTCGCCCAGCATTGCGATTTTCTCAGCATCGGTACCAACGATTTGATCCAATATACGGTCGCCGTCGATCGCCTCAACGAAAAGGTTCAGGATCTCTACGATCCTTTCCATCCTGGCGTTCTACGCCTCATCAAGATAATCATCGACAACGGGCACCGGAACGGCGCCTGGGTGGGCATGTGTGGTGAGATGGGTGGCTCTGAGCTGCACTTACCCCTGCTGCTGGGCATGGGACTCGACGAGTTCAGCATGGCGCCCACGCTAGTGCTGCGCGCTCGCGCTCAGCTGCGAGAGTGGAAGCTCTCCGACGCCAAAGCGCTCAGCGAAAAGGTGCTCGCACAGGCGAAATCTAAAGACATCGAAGCGCTGCTCACCGAAGCTCAGCGCTAAGGATCCCGGGCGTATATGCCCTGCCAGGCCTTAAGGTTCTCGATTAGCAGTGGCGAGGCGACCTTGGGGTCGATCTCTTGGAGTACCCGGTTCACAAAAACATCAAAGCGTTTCAGGTTGACGCTGAGGAATTGTCCGAGGCGATAAATTTCCTCGGGGCACGGCTCCTTTTGGGTGTCTGGGTTGACCTTTGATGTGGCGTATTCGTGGTAAGTGTTGCTCGCAAAAAATCGCAAGTTGCGGATGAGTTTCTCATCCATGATCGTGACGTTGTTCTCGGAAGCAAGTCCGAGCAGGGCGATGGCGGCTTTGTAGTACTTATTTTCGACCAAATGCTGGAGGGCGTAGATCACTTCGGTAGCGGTGATTTCTTCGCCTTCTAAGGGAAGCTCATCAATTTGGCTATAGTGGTGCGTGGGGTCGAGGTCGGGGTTGCGCATCTTTGGATCGCGGTGGGGGTACCAGTGGTCGAGGTTGCGGATGATTTCGGATTCTGCGAGGAGGGCCCGGTGTGATTCCAAGTCTTTGGGGTGGATGGCGATGCGCATGCGCAGGTAGAGGCGACGCGCGAAAGGACGATCCGTGCGGTTCAGCCCCTCTAGGTTTTCGAGGTATTCGTCCAGTTCACGGCGAAAGGCGACGCCGCGGTTCCCTGGTGGCGTGAACTGCGGAAAGTGCAGATGCAAACCGAAAAAATGCTGACTTTGATCGATGAGCTGAATCTGGGCAGGCTCGAGGTCCCGTTTTCCGAGTTGCTCTTTCATTTGGACGAGGGCGGCGTTCGTGTCGGTGAGGAGCGCATGTATCGCGGGCTGCAGGATGGGCGTGATGCTGGTGTAGGGTTTGGCCAGCGAGGTGCCGAGCCCCGGAAACATGTCGTTGAGCATATGCAGCTGCGTGGGAGACTTTTCGAGGTTCACCGGCAATGCGGGATCTCCATTGTGGTGTACGGCGATGGCGTGTTCGAAATCGATTTCGGAAATGACGAGCAGGGCGGTGAAGGCCCGCACGCCGGGATCTGAAGCATTCAAATAGAGCAAGTGCAGGTGGGCGAGTTGAAGATTGCGCTGTATGAGCTGCTCGAAGGCCTTCACATTTCCGTAGTAATCCTCGCCGGCCAGGAAAGCGGACTCACGAGCTTCCTCATCGAGGGAGCGGGCGGAGCTTTCGATGTATCTGGCGAGATGCTTGTTTTCGCTAAAGTAAGTCTCTTCGAAGGGAGGATTTTCTCGGAGGCCATTCTGATTGAGTTCGTCGGATTCGCTCAGGAAGGCCTTCTTCATGAAGGGAGGCATCGAGGCTTGCAGATCGTTCACCTTGATGAGTTTGCGCAGCACGAAGGGGCAGCGGTCGGTCGGGTCACCGAAATCTGAGCTCCGGGCGGGCATAGACAGCACCAGACCACATATAATGATGAGATATTCGTAGAATCGCCCCATAGCCGTTTCGAGCCTAGGACCTAGTCCAAAATGCTCCCTGACGCACGCAGAAGGTACCGGGTTAAGGTAACGGATACCTTTCAGAAGGTATCCGTTACCTTAACCCGGTACTTTAACCCGTCCCCAGGGTGACGAAAGTTTTTACAGTCGGTGCCGCTGGTGGGCCCAAGAGCGTTTGACTCCTGAGTTTTTAGGGCGATGGCGAAGGGGTCCCTGAAAATACCCATAAAAATCATACTCTTGAAGGGTGGGGACCCTGCTTATTACCCTGGCATGGTCCCTGCTTTACCAGCTCCAAAGGGTTCTGCGTGACCCGCTTGAATGGTGATGAGGTAGATTTGAGATGGCGACTACAGATGTGAAACGCAATGTGCGGATGCTAATGGGATTGATCTTTGCCCTGTCTTCGACGCAACCCGGATTTTCGCAAACGGCTCCGAGCCTGGTGACCAAATCCTGGGCTCTGGTGGGTACTTACGGCATCGACGCTCGTAAAGCTTGGTCTCAGCTGCGCGGCAGTTGCGCTTCGGTTACCGTAGCGGTGATCGATACCGGCGTGGACTTCTCGCACCCCGATCTCAAGAATTCTGCTTGGATCAATACTAAGGAACTGAATGGCAAGCCGAACCACGACGACGATGGCAACGGCTTTAATGACGATATCTATGGATACGACTTTGTCGAAAAAACAGGCAAGGTTTCGGTAGACGAACACGGTCACGGCTCGCACATCGCGGGTATCATCGCGGCCGATTCTAAAGACGGCAGTGGTATCAAGGGTGTTTGCCCCGGCGCAAAGATCATGTCGCTTCGCTACCACGGTCCTAAGGTCACGGGTCCCCAGGCTCTGGAATACACCGTGAATGCGATTCACTACGCCATCAAGAATGGCGCAAAAATCATCAACTACTCTGGTGGTGGTCGTTACTACAGCGGCGAAGAGTTCGCCGCCATGAAAGCCGCCGAAGCGGCAGGTGTTCTGGTGGTTGCGGCCGCTGGTAACGAAACCAGCAACGTGGACCAAGAAGAGAACCGCTACTACCCGGCTTCTTACGGCCTGACGAACATCATTTCAGTGGGTGGTATTGATTCTACGGGCAGCAAAGTGCGCTCTTCGAACTGGGGCTCGCACAGCGTAGACATCGCGGCACCCGGCAAAGAGATTCTCTCGACCACATCGACCCGCAAAGGTCTCTACGAAATGCTCACGGGCACTTCGCAGGCGACGGCTTTTGTGAGTGGGGTGGCTGCGCTGATTTACGCTCAGAACTCGAATCTAAAGTTTAACGACGTGAGAGACATCATTGTGAATTCGGGTAAGAAAACCAAAACCCTCGCAGGTATGGTGAAACAGTCTTCGCGACTGAGTGCCGCTTCGGCCTTGGAGAGTGCGAAGAAACGTCAGGTGATCGCTCGCAAATCGGCCAAACCGGCTAAGCGGGTCGCCAAGAAAAAGCCCGACTTAGAACGGTCGACGGCAACTTGGCAAAATCACCGGAATCAAACACCGCAATCACAAATCCACCCCGCCCTGAACCAGTGATTTTGGCGCCTTGAGCGCCGAGTGAATAGAGCTCAGCAATATTCGCTTCGATCGCAGGAGATGAAGCTCCGAGATCGCTTAACTTTGACTGGATACGGTGCATACAGGGTGCGATTTGTTTCGCGTCACGGTCGACGGCCTCGAGCATTTTTCGTGCTTCGCTGGCGAGCTCACGGATGAGCGTCTCTTTGCTCATTGCCATTTGCAGCTGCGTACGAGTGGAGTGTTCTCCGCCCGAATCGCGCAGCAAAAATACCAACCCCGATTTTTTAAGGTCGTGCATAGCTAGCGGCTGCGCACTGCGCGGTTCGCGTACGTAGGCGATGGGTTTTTCGAAGCTCACACAATAGGGATCCACGCCGCTTGGATTGCCATGAAAAAGTTTTTCTCCCTCGAGGGCAATCTCTGCAATTTGAGTGTTCGACGGCGAGGTCACATGGTAGCGCGCCATCGCCACACTGAGCGCTGCCGAAGAACCGAGCCCTTTGCCGATGGGGATTCTCGTGGTGACGTGAATCTCGGCGCTGGCGCGCGCTCGCGGCGCGATGATTTGGCGCAGAGCGAGCACCTTGGCAAGGCGGCCTTCGTCGTGGATCTCTTCGTTGTTGAGAAAAACTCGTGTCGGCGTTTCAGTGGTGGCGGGTGCGGATTCTCTATAGCTCAGGCGCAATTCGGGCAGCGGAATGGCGAGTGCTGGACCCTCGAGCAGAACGGAATATTCCCCAGCCAGCAGGAACTTGGCGGGTGCGGAAGCTTCGTTTAGGCGAACGTGATCCATGCAAGACCAATCACCAGGCGTACAAGCGCCGAAGCCAAGGCGTTCTTCGGAGCGATCACGCGCGAAGTGAGCCAGCCAGTGGCAAAGATCCAAGTGAAGGGCACGAAGCTCTGTGTGGCGAGACCCCAGGTGAGAGCTTCGAGAAAGGCGGCAGATGCGGGGCCCCAGGCCGGCGCAAAAAAGCGGCGATAAGAAAAATCACTCAGCGCGAGCGTGACGGCGAGGCCCACGGTGGCGGCAGCAGGAGAGGCGTGAATCGCGATGGATTGCTCGCTGAGATAAGCGGGAAAGAGGAATTTCAGAACGAGCAGGTACCCTAGGCCGATGAAGAGCGAACCGATGCCAGCAAGGCGCGATCGGGTGTCGGCGAAGGCAACGCCCGGTGGGCTGAGCTCGGCTTTGTTGCGTTTGATGAGGGTGATCGCGACGACGGCGTAAACGGCGAGGGCTACCCACACACGGCTTGCGAAGGCGCCGGGGAGCGCTCCGGCACTGGCCCAAAGCGTGACGAGAGTGAGGAGTCCGTAGCTGATAGCAAAGGCAATCACGGGCCCAGATTACTCCAAAGTGGGGCCAGTGCCTAGGGCGTCTTCCCAGATCTCCGCCTTTAGATTCAGGCGACTTAGCAACTCGTGTAGGGTCTGGGCCACTTGTTTTTGGTCTCTCTGATGCGAGATCAGGTGCAGGTTGGGGCCGGCGTCTATTGTAAAATAAAAGTCCCTCTCGGGAAGCGCGCGGATGGCCGCTACGAGACGGCGCGTGTCGTTGCTCACGTAATGCACAGGTGGCACCGAGGTTTCGGCGATGTGGTGCATCTCTAGGGCTTCGGTTTCGAGAATCTCACCGAGGCTGGAGAGGTCTTCACGCGCGAGGGCTTCTAGGAGCTGCGCTGTGCGTTCGGGCAAGCGTCGTTGGCGCTCGGCAAAGTGTGGGCTTGTGAGAGCCGCTTGATGACCGTCGCTGCTGCTGACGTTTTTAGCTGCCTGCGAGAGGATCACGATGGTGTCGCAGAGCTGCCACTTTGAGTTCACTGTGGTGGCGTGCTCACCGTCCCAGCGCATGTAGCCGCCGCAAACGCTGCGGGCGGCCGAGCCCGAGCCACGGCGTGCGAGCCTCGAGAGCACGTCCGTGCCGCTTGTCATCAGCTCGCGCGTGCGGGCCTTGCCCAGCAGCGCAGCACAGATGCCAATCGTGAGAGCGCAGAACGCCGATGCTGACGAGGCGATGCCCGCGGAGGCGGGGAAGTTGTTTTCGCTACGGATCTCGAGCGTGTGACTTAGTCGAGTGTCGAAGTGGGATTCGATGCGTTCGATGTGGTGAAGGATTTTTTTGCGATCGGCTTCACTCGCGATTTTGCGGTTGATGAGAATCTCGTGGGCGTCTCCGGTGGCGGGGCTGATCTCCACTTGTGTTTGGGCGCGAGAGAGGGTCATGGATACGGATTCGTTGATGCCGATGTTGCGTGTTTCGTCGCGCTCACTTGCGCGTTTTCCCCAATACTTGATGAAGGCGATGTTCGGCGCGGCGCTGACCTTGATCATGTTTCGAGGGCTCCGTAGGGGCTGAGATACCAGCCGAATTTTGCGAGGTCCTCGCCGCGCGCTCGGAAGGCGTCGGGGTCGCGAGCCCACACCAGAAAACCGTCCATGCCACCTGCGCCCACGCTTTTCATGGCTTCGAGCTCTAGGCTGCGATCGCCAAAGAGTTCAAAGGCCTCGGGTGGGATGATCTTCATCTCCGTTTGCACTTCGGCGTGTTCGCGCATGGCGCGGATCCAGGCCTCAGCAGAAAAGTCGCTGTTCAAGAAGGCTTCGACGCTCGCGCCAAGGATCGCGCAATGCGCGTCGGTGAATTCGGTGCGACGTATCGCGAGCGCGCTGTTGGCCTTGCGGTGACCGTGCATCAAAATCAGCTCGCGCGGCCAGCGCAGCGAGAGGCGTTCGGGCCGAAAGTTTCGATATACGATGGGGGTGCGCGCTCGCTGAATGGCGAGGTCCATGCCCGAGCCGAGATTCTCGGGAATCTTGCGGAAGAGCTCTAGTGTCTGCGACCACTCGAGCCGAGTGCCGCGAATGCTTTCGTGCAACTCTAGAAGTGCGAGAAATAAAGCGGACGAAGAGCCAAGGCCCTCGCGCAGTTGCCACTCGCGCTGCGTGCGCATGAGAAAGTTTTGACCGATAGGCAGGACGGATGCTATCGCGCGCCAAGCTTCGCGTACCCAGGGATCTGTTTCGAGAAGGTTCTCAGAGGCGTGGAGGTCGGCGTTCTCGGTGCGTAGCTCGCTTTGCGCTGCGCTTGTGGCATGTAGAGTGAAATTCGCGTTCAGCGGTAGGCCCACGCAGGCTTTGCCGCGCAGGACGGCCCATTCTCCGAAGAGAAGGATCTTGGCCGGAATGCGAATCGAGATCATGAGATGCTGCCTAGGCGCCCATTTCGAGCGATGCGTTCACGCTCGAGGCTTTGCTCGGCACGGAGCCGCTGCGAAGAAGCTGCAAGATCTCTTCGGCCGATGTCGAAGAAATGCATTTTTTGGCGACGAGCATCTGAGCCACTTGCTCGACTTCGCGACCTACGGCACCAGCGGCGAGGGCGACGTTCTTGGCGTGTAGACGCATGTGCCCTTTTTGGATGCCTGCAGTGCAGAGTGCGCGCAAAGCGGCGAGGTTCGAGGCAAGGCCCGCCGAGGCGATGACCATGCCGAGCTCCGCGGCCGAAGGGTTGCGTAAAATTTTGAGTGTGGTTTGCGCGACGGGGTGCAGTTTGGTGACGCCGCCCACCGTGCCCAGTTGCAAGGGCAGGGTGAGTTCGCCGTGCAGGTATTTGCCGTCGAAAGACCAACGGCTGAGACTGCGGTAGTGGCCGCGCTGGGCGGCGTAGGCGTGCACGCCGGCTTCGATGGCGCGCCAATCGTTGCCCGTTGCGATCACCACAGGGTCCACGCCGTTCATGATGCCCTTGTTGTGGGTGGCAGCGCGGTAGGGATCGTTGTCGGCGAATACATAGGCTTCGACGATGCGTCGGGCGATGTCGGCACCCGTGACGGCGCCGTTGAGATTCTTATCTTGAGTCTTGAGCATGTCGGGATCGATCGAACAACGAGCGGTGAAAAGGCGGTGCGAGGCGAGGTTCGAGAGGATGCGCAGGCACACACGTGCGCCAGTAATGATCTCGATGTGTGGTGCGAGGCTCTCGCAGGCGGTGTTCACAAGGTTCGCGCCCATGGCATCCTGCGCATCGATCAAGATGTGCAGCACCATGAAGGGGATTTCGGCGTTAGGAAAAGAACGCACTTCGATGCCGCGCGCGCCGCCGCCTCGCGCGACGAGGCGAGGGTGGCAGTCGTTGGCGAGTTGCAGAATTTTGCGCTCATTGGCAAAGAGGGTTTTTTCGACGTTTGGCATTTCGCTCGGGAGCAAATCGAGGAGCTGAATCTGTCCGATCATGATTTGCTGCGTGGCTTCGGCGCGGAAGCCGCCCGTTTCGTAGGCCCAGCGAGCGGCGTTGCTTGCTGCGGCCACCACGGAAGATTCTTCGACGGCCATGGGCACAAGATAATCGCGGTCATTCACTTTAAAGCTGGTGGCGATGCCCAGGGGCAGGGGAAAGGAGCCGATGGCGTTTTCGATGAAGGTGTCGCTGAGCTCAAAGCCTACGGGATTGTCGCGCGCCAAGATCGCGAGGTTTTCGTAATCAAGATTCGAAAACGCGCGTATGGCTTCGAGGCGCTCTCCGCGGGTCTTGGTGTAAAAACCGCGAATACGGCTCGAGACGGTTTTTTCGTTGGCGTTGCTCATGGTTGGGATGCCTCCATCGTGGAAGTGGCCGCGCGGGCCGCGGGAATGTTCGCGCAAAAGAGCGCGGTTTTGAGGGCGTGTTTGAGGGAGCGGTTAAAATTCTCGAGAGCCTCGTCGCCGGCGTCGGCCGCCACGAGAAAAGGTTTGGCGAGGCCCGCTAGACGGGCGCCCAGGGCGAGCGCTTTGGCGACGTCGAGTCCATGGCGCACACCGCCCGAGGCGATGATGGGCGTGTCGGGTAGGGCAGAGCGAATTTCGCTGAGGGCTTGCGGCGTGGGGATGCCCCAGTTGCGGAAGGTTTCGGCGAGGTCTTTGTGTTCTGGATTGCGGCGGCCTTCGATGTAGCCCCAATGTGTGCCGCCGAGGCCCGCAACGTCGATGGCATCTGCACCGGCTTCGACAAAGCGCTGAGCGGTGCGCACGTCGATGCCGCTGCCCGTTTCTTTGATGATGATGGGGAGGTTGAGGGATCGGCGAAGCTCAGCGAATTTTGGTAGCAGCGAGCGGAAATTCGTGTCGCCGCCGGGCTGTAGGCATTCTTGGAGGGCGTTGAGATGCAGGATCAGCGCTTCGGCTTCGATCATGTCGCAGAGACGCTGCACATGATCGGCGTTCACACCGTAATTGAGCTGCACGAGTCCGAGGTTCGCCCAGAGGCGAGCTGCGGGGTGATGCGTTTTGAGCATGCGGAAGTCGTTTTCGAGTTCGGGTCTCTCAAGAGCCACACGCTGCGAGCCCACGCCCATGGGAATGGATTCGCGCGCGCTGAGGGCGGCGAGGCGCAGGTTGATTTCGCGTCCGCGCGGCGTGCCGCCCGTCATCGATGAGATGAGGATGGGAGCGAGGTAGGTGTTGCCGAGGAAATGGGTCTCAAGGTCGATCTCTTGGAGCGAGAGGTCGGGGCAGGCGCAGTGGGGCAAGTGGATCTCGTCCCAAAAATTTCGCTCTCGGCTCGCCACGTCTTCGCGGAGACAGAGGTCGATGTGATCTTGTTTGCGCTGCGTGATTTCCATAGGGGTCTTAGGCTTCGCCGCGACCTCGCATGATGGAGCGCGGGCAAGACTCGACCGCGGACTTGAGGCCTTCGGTGAGAGCCGTGTGCGGCTTGAGTGCGGCTTGGATGGGGCTCACGTCGACTTTGCCGAGTTCCATAAAAAGCTGCAGGATGTTCTGTGCGGTGTGCGTGGCGCCCAGGAGGTCTTCGATGCGGATCTTTTGGAACTGGCAGGTGCGTTTGCTCTTGAGCTGCGGACTCGAATTTTTTTCGACCTCGAGCACGTCGAGAGCGGTTTCGAGTTTTTCTTGGATCCACTCCATCTCGCGTTTGCCGCGCTCGTGGAGCACCTTGCGAATCATTTTCCAGACGTCGTGTTCGGCGATGTAATAATCGCGACGCTTGCCAATGGGCGAGAGCTTGCGCACGACGCCCCACTGCAAGAGTTCTTGGATGGTGATGGAGACGAGGGCGGGCGAGATGGAGAGGCCCTTGCAGATGTCTTTGGCGCAGGCGGGTTCGGGGCAGAGGTAGAGAAATCCCCAAATCATGCCCATGACTTTTTTGAAGCCCCAGACTTCCATGATGCGGCCGATGGCTTCGCAGGTGTGGGCCATGGCGGCTTCGTTGCCGGCGCCAAATTCCAAATCATTAGGTACCAAAGTCGTTTCGGTTTCGTCCTCAAAGAAAGGATCTTGATCCGCTCGTTTCATGGCCCGGCACTCTATTCAAAGATTTCGCATTTTTCAAAAAACTCTAAAAAAGAGTTCCAGCTACCAAGGGGCCAGGTACCCATCCCCCTGAAATTCCAAATGTTTTTCGCGTGGGGAAAATTGGGGCGCCGGAATTATTGAAGATTTTTTGGTTTGGTATCTGGATACTTGGTAGCTGGTACTACTTGCGGAGGAAGTCGATGAGGCGCGCGGCGATTTTGCCGTGGCCGTAAATCGAGGGATGGAAGCAGTCGTTGGCGACGTCCTTGGCCCGGAGATCCAGCTCAAAGCTATCCTGGAAATAGAGAAATTCTTTGCCCGCGGGGGCGCCGATGGCGAAGTCCGTGAGGATTTCTTTTTGCGTTTTTACCACGTCCGCAAAAAGGCTTTCTAATTTTTCGATGCGCGCCTCATCGTCGGGCGCGGTGCGCATCACCGCCGGGCACATGCGGCGCAGGCTCTCGGCCAGGTCTTTGCCCGGAATCGTCGAGTGCGCGGTCGATCGGATTTCGCCGCAAGTGAAAATGTCCATGGCGAGGAGAGTGCGTTTTTCGGCGAGTGCCTGCGAGCGCAAAATTTTGGTAACGGGCAGGGGCGCCATGAAGACGATCTTGGCCGAGGCGTGGCGCGTGGGCAGGCTTCGCAATTGGTTGAGCGCACGCATGATGTTGCGCTCGTGTTTGCGGATGGCGTCTTCGCGACCCTTGTCGGTGAAGACGGCTTCCGAGCAAAAATCGTTGGCCGTGAGCGAGATGACGGTGAGCTCGGGGAGCTGGCCCGCAAAAGTTTTTTTGAGCTGTTTGATTTGATCGAGGAGATGCTCCGAGCGGCGGCCGTTGCGCGCAAAGAAGTGCATGTTCTCGCCCTGCACGCCAAGTACGCGTCCCGTGAGATAACCCCAGCTCATGAAAGTGCGATCCGTGTTGAGCTCGAAGTTGAGCGCCAGCTTTTGACCGCGGTCTTTGGGGGCGGGCAGGTAGCGGCGCGGCAGCTCCCCAGAGAGGGGGTAGGGAATCGAGAGGGCTCGGTAAACGGAGCCGTAATTGGACTCTATGCGGTTGCGGGGGGTGGCGAGGTTACCCAGGACGGTCAGGCTGAGGAAGACGCCCGGATCGGCCATGACTCCCGTGGCGCCGCTGTCGCCCAGGATGGCCATCTCTTGGTACTTCACGGCGGGAGCCTCGGCCAGGGCAGGATTCCCGTAAGACAAGGTGAGTGCCGCCAGGGCCAAGAACAAGGGCTTTGCGGCAAGGCTTGTGGGCATGGGGGATCTATACGCCACTAGACGCAGTGAGTCAATGCCCTGTCAGGGTTTGGATGAGAGTTTGGCAATTTCGTTCTCTAGAATTTGTCGTATTTTTTCCTGAACTTCAAGGTTCAGCTTGGAATGGGATTTGAGGCGTTCCAAGGTGTTCTTCATGGCGACCAGTCGCGAAGGGTTTAATTTTCCAGCATCGTCTCTACCGGTAAAACGAGCCGAGCGAATGCCCAGCACATCATCAAGGGAGGGGCGCAAGCCTTGCTTGTCCGGCTTGGTGGACGGAATCCCCATGACCTCATCTTTGGCTAGGTGCTCAATGAGGCGATCTTCGAGGATAATGCGTTTTTCAACTTCGCTAAGGTTCTCAAACTTAAGGCTTTCAATTTCGCCTTTGAGGATTTTTTCAACTTTGGAGCGTACGGCGTCGAGCAAGTCCTTTTGCGATTTGAGACGCTCCAGCGTGTTCTCTATGGCGACAAGCCGCGAAGGGTTGAGAATGCCACGTTGTGCGGTTCCCACAAAGCGAGTGTGGGGAATGCCGAGAACTTCATCCAAGGGAACGCGCCGGCGGTTTCTGGCGCTCGAAGAGGGGAAGGCATTCACCCCGTCACCAGCAAGGTGCGTGATGAGACGATCTTCTAAAATGTGCCGTTTGGCAGTGACGTCTAAGTTGTCAAATTTGATGGCATCGATTTCGTCTTTGAGAATCTTTTCAACTTTGGCGCGAGTGATCTCGGACAATTCCTCATGGGATTTGAGGCGCACCAAGGTGTTCTCCATGGCGGCCAGTCGCGATGGGTTGAGATTTCCGACTTTGGCCCTGCCGGTAAAGCGGTCGTGGCGCATGCCCAGCACATCATCGAGGGAGGTGCGCAAACCCTCATTGTCCGTCGTTGTGGACGGGATCGCTTTTACCTCATCTTGGGCCAGGTATTTTATGAGCCGATCTTCCAAGGTGGTGCGCTGTGCGAGATGATCGAGGCTCTCAAACTTGAGACTTTCGATTTCGTCTTTGAGAATCTTTTCAACTTTGGTGCGAGCCGTCTCTGGCAAGTCCTTATGCGATTTGAGGCGCTCCAGCGTGTTCTCTATGGCGACAAGCCGTGAAGGGTTGAGATTGCTGCGATTCGATTTCCCAGTAAAACGCTCAAAATTGATGCCCAGAACCTCGTCGAGGTGCGAGCGCAAGGTTTTTTTATCATTGGTTGTAGAGGGGATCGAGTCCACTTCCTCTTTAGCTAGGTGCTTAATGAGGCGATCTTCTACGATGATACGTTTTGCGAGATCATCGAGGTTTTCAAACTTAAGACTTTCGATTTCCTCTTTGAGGATTTTTTCAATTTTAGCGTGAGTGGTTTCGGGCAATTCCTGGTGCGATTTGAGGCGCTCCAACGTGTTTTCCATGGCGACCAGGCGCGAGGGATTGAAGTTTCCAGTCGTAGCTCTGCCGGTAAAACGATCGGCGCGCATGCCCAGTGCCTCATCCAGCGGGGAGATTTTGCTGCCTTTAGGTATCGTTGTGTAGGGGATGGTGAGCACCTCATCTCTAGCGAGGTGTTTGATAAGGCGATCTTCCAGAAGGATGCGTTTGGCGGCAACATCGAGGGCCTCAAATCGTAAAATTTTAAGCTCCTCTGTGAGAATCTTTTCAACTTTGGAGCGAATGGGCTCTGGCAATTTGTGGTGGGATTTGAGGCGCTCCAGCGTGTTCTCGAAGGCGACAAGTCGCGAAGGGTTGAGATTGCCTTTCGACGCATTACCCAAAAAACGGTCAGAGCGCATGCCCATCATATCATCCAGCGGGGTGCGTTTCGCCCCTTGACCGCTCGTTTTGCTTCTCGTTGTGGGAGGAATCTCATTCACCCCATCTTTGGCCAAATGCTCAATCAAGCGATCCATGAATACGAGATTCTCCGCAAAACGGGCCCGGATCGCAGCAGCTTCTTTTTCGTCGAGCAGAGGTCTTGTGGAGGTTATCGATGCTTGCGGCCCTTTTTGTGTGGTGTGTTTGAGGAGGGGGTCGATGTGTTGTCGTTCGATAAATCTTAATAGCGAAACTTCTAGCACGCCGAGCTGAGCGGCAAGCCAACTTAAGTTCTCTTCGCGGTGATCCAGAAGGAATTCCGTTGCGGCTAGGGGAACGAGTCGCCCCGAGGACTTCACCAGTCCGTAGGGAGTGATGGATACCTCGGTGGCTCCGATGCGGTAGTTTTGTGTCAGTCCCATGGTTTGCACTTTGCTGGCAACCGAAGCTTCTGTACGTACGTCGGTGTCGCTGACGTTTCGCCCGGCCAAAGCGTTGAGTTGGTCAGCGATGCTGTTGTAGCTAAGGCCTTCGTCCAAAAGTTCTACGAGCACCTCGGTCTCCGTGCGACGTACACCTCGAAACTCCAGAATTCGGCTCCACTCCACGGAGCGGCTTTCGATTCCCGCGTGGTGCTTGGCAAAGGCCTCCGCCGACGAACCTTCGAGCATCTCACCGCGGTCAAAGGTCCGCGCGAGCGACAGGTTCAGGATCGACAAGTCATGGTACACGTCACCTTCACGCAGTCCCAATTGTTCGGCCATCTCGGGCACGCTCTTTTTGCCCAGGTGCTCCACGTAATAAGGATAGCGTTTCGCCGCCGGATGTGAGGACCGAAGGAACTCGGCCTGGGCACGCTTGCGTGCGTGGCCAATGAGTTCGGATTTGGCATCCACAACACCCTCGTAATTGAAAATGTTTAAGCCGTAATAAGTGCGCAGATCCCACATCTCACCGTCGGAGAGATGGAGCCGCTTTTGTATCGTGTCCCAGTTGCGTAGTTCCGGGGGCACTTCCGTAAAGATTTGGACGAGTTCATCCTCCATGGAAGTGAGCCAGGCCGGGGTCTCCGAGCTGCCGCTACTCGCCTTGAGGGATTCCAGCGGGTGATCCCACGCCACATCCGCACGCGACAGGGTCTCGGCCACGGCGGCGAAGTATTTCTGGCAGGCGATATCCCGGGGCTCGGCGGCGCCGGCCCCCAGGGCTTGGGCGACGACACTCGTCAGCAGGGCTAAAAGGGAAAGCTGGCGCATTCGGATAAGTTTAGTTTCGCATTTTCAGTGATAAAAACCAACGCAAAAACAAAGCGGCCCGACCGTCAGAATCTCTGACGGTCGGGCCGCGGGAATGACGCGTGTGCGCTACCAAAAGGTTGGTGGCACCTTTTTACTTACGTGCGCCGGACGAGGACTTCTTGCCCTTGCCGTTGTCCTTTTTGGGAGGAATCACGGGCGCCTCTTGGTCCTTGGCCAGTGGCAAGGTCACGCTGGTGGGCGTGAGATTGAGGGCGATCTTGAGCACTTCGCTCATCTCTTTGACGAGTTTGAAGGTCATCGTCTTACGCAGCTCCTCGGGGATGTCCTCGAGGTCGCGTTCGTTCTTGTGGCAGAGGATGATCGTGTCGATGCCGGCACGTTTGGCGGCGAGCACTTTCTCTTTGATGCCGCCCACGGGGAGCACGGCTCCGCGCAGGGTGATCTCGCCGGTCATCGCCACCTTGGGGTTGAGCGGACGACCCGTGTGGAGCGAGGCCAGGGCGGTGAGCATCGTGATGCCCGCCGACGGGCCGTCTTTAGGAATCGCACCACTCGGCACGTGCAAGTGGTAATCGTACTCGGTGAACGCCGAGTCGGGGATGCCGTAGGCTCCCGCGCTGGCGCGCAGCCACGATTCGGCCGCCTTGGCGGATTCTTTCATCACGTCACCCAATTGACCGGTCAGCGTGAGGCCGCCTTTGCCTTTCATGCGCGTGCATTCGATGAAGAGAATGTCGCCGCCCACGGGGGTCCAGGCGAGGCCCGTCACGACGCCCGTCTTGGCGGTGCGCTCGGCCACGTCGAGTTCGTACTTTTCTTTGCCGAGGAACTTGTCGACGTCTTTCACGCCCACTTTTTTGGACTTGTACTCCTCATCGGCGATCTCCTTGGCGACCGCGCGGCAGACGCTCGCGATTTCGCGTTTGAGGTTACGCACGCCCGCTTCGCGGGTGTAGTTGTGAATGATCTTCTTCAGGGCGTCCTCTTCAAAGGACACCTGTTCTTTTTTGAGACCGTGGCCTTCGATGTTCTCGGGCACCAGGTAATCGGTGGCGATGTGGTACTTCTCTTCTTCGGTGTAACCGGCGATGTTCAGGATTTCCAAACGGTCGCGCAGTGCCGACGGGATGGTCTCCAGGTTGTTCGCCGTAGCGATGAAGAGCACTTTCGACAAATCAAAGGGCACGTCGAGGTAGTGATCCGAGAAGGTGTTGTTCTGTTCGGGATCGAGCACCTCGAGCATGGCCGCCGCGGGGTCGCCGCGCATGTCGGAGGCCATTTTGTCGATCTCGTCGAGCAGGATCACCGGGTTGTTCGTCTTGGCGCGCTTGAGCGCCTGGATGATACGACCGGGCATCGCACCGACGTAGGTACGGCGGTGACCGCGGATCTCGGCGTCGTCGCGCACACCGCCCAGGGCGATGCGCTGGAACTCGCGCCCGAGGGCGCGCGCTACGGACTTGCCGAGCGAGGTTTTACCCACGCCCGGAGGGCCCGCGAGACACAAAATCGGCCCCTTGAGGTCGGCTTTGAGTTTGATCACGGCGAGGTACTCGAGAATACGTTTTTTGACCTTCTCGAGACCGTAGTGGTCTTCGTTCAGCACTTTCTCGGCATTGCCAATGCTGTTGTTGTCTTTGGTCGAGGTCGACCAGGGCACATCAATCAGCCACTCGACGTAGGTGCGAATCACGCCGTGCTCCGCGGAGTTCGGCGAGGTGCGCGACATGCGGTCGAGTTCCTTCATGGCGACTTTCTCGACGTCTTCGGGCATCTTGGCTTCTTTGACTTTCTCTTTGAGCTCTTCGACTTCGTCTTCGTCGTCTTTTTGACCGAGTTCTTTTTGGAGAACTTTGATCTGCTCTTTGAGGTAGTACTCGCGCTGGTTCTTGATGACTTCGTCTTTGATGTCACCCTGAATTTTTTTAGAGAGTTCGAGGATGTCGATCTCTTTATTCAGCAGCCCCGTCACCCGCTCGAGGCGCTCTTTGACATTGCCCTTGGAGAGGATATTTTGCTTCTCCAGCTCGTCGATGTTCATGTACGAGGCGATAAGGTCGGCGAGGTAATCGGGGTCGGTGATCGACTCCACAAAGATCGCGGCTTCGTCGGGAATGTTCGGCGAGAGCGAGATGATGCGGCGACCGAGCGCCTTGATGTTCTTCACCAGGGCTTCGATCTCGATCGGGAGCTCCGACAGGCTCTCGAGGCCGTTGGGCACGCGCTCAATGCGCGCCTGCATGCCGAGCTGGTCGGCTTCGGCGCCGGCTACGGGAGCTTCGCCCACGAGGCGGATACGCGCCAAACCATGCACGAGCACGGTGAGCGTCTGGTCGTTCATCTTTTGGATTTTTTCGATTTTGGCGAGCACGCCGTCAACGTAGAGATCGTTGATGCGAGGCTCGTCGATGGTTTTGTCTTTTTGCGTGACGATGGCAATGAGGCCGCCTTCGCCCACGTTCATGACCGAAGCCACGGAGCGGGGACGACCGACGGAAATCGGCATCTTCATCATGGGGAACAAGACCGCGTTTCTTAGGGGGAGTACTAGAGCTTTCTCAGGCACGTCTACGTGGGGTCTGGATTCATTCATGGGATAAGTATGGTGTCGCGGAATGGGGAGTCAAGGAAAGGCTCGGGGCCATATCTTTCGCCCCTCACGTCAATGACTTTGCGCGTCAGGCTTGATCCGGTAGGGACCTTTCTGTACGCCGTTAGCCTTATCGGAGTACACAAAACCAGGGTTCCGGCTGCTCTCGACGAGGATCTCTTGGTTCGTTACCGCGCCCAGGGCTTTGGCCTTGGCCGCAACAATTTCGTTCATTTGGGCGTTCATCACCCCGCGGGCGAGGTGGGTTTGGGAGTAGGGTCGCTCGGTGACCAGTCCCGCTTTGCCCGATTTTGCGGTTCCGATTTTGAGCATGCGACGGAGCATCGCCTTGGGGAGCACGTTCGTGGTGACGCTGACCTCCTCGCCGTCTTCTTCAAATGTCAGTGTGAGTTTGCGGGCCCCACCGTCGAATTCCGTACGCACCGGCTTGCCCGAGTTCATCGCGGTCGTCACGCGGGCAAAGTCCGTGGGGGCCGCAAAGTCGGTGCTCGAGATGGCATAAGAAACCATCGCCTGCACGTTGGCGTCGATCACGTAGCCGAGCAGCGTGCCGATGAGGGAGCCGCAGCGGTAATTTTGGCAACTCGAGGTGTTCACTTCGTCGCCGATGGTGAGCAGCATGCGTGGGTCGGCGGTGGTGGTGGTGAAAATGATTTGCGAGCGGCTCAGGTCACTGCGGGTCTGCCCGTGCTCGGCGAGTTCGAGGGCGTCGCGCAGGGCCCGGAGGTCGTTGCGCGTTTGCGTCGGGATGCCTAGCTCCTGCTGATTTTTGAGCAAGTTTTGGATCACGGCGAGGCGAGTTTTGTCGGTGTGTACCTTCTTGCTAAGTTCTTGGATGCTCTTTTGCACCGCCACGGGGACTTTTACATCGAGGGCGTTACGCTGCAGCTGAGCGAGGTGTTCCGGTAAGGAATCTTTCGCACGCTGACGATTTTCGACCATAAGCTTGGCTGAGTCCGATTGGTTGGCGTTGAAAAAAGCGAGGCGCGACTCGGGTTTCAGCCATTCCACTTTTTGCTCGGGCTTCTTTAGCATCGCGAGCTGCGCCTTCGCTTGGGCAACGTCTTTAGGGCGGCCGGGATTTCCGTAGAGCTTGTAGTGCTGGAACATGTCGCGCAAAACGGCGTCGAAGACCTCGTTGAGCACCGGCAATTCGGCGTGCCATTCGCTGCGCTCGGTGCGGAAGCGTCCCATGAGCACGGTGATGGGGTCGAGGTTTTGCCAGCGTTCGTTGAGTTTGAAGAAATTCTCGGGATCAAAATTGAGATCCGGCGCCATGGCGCGCATTTCCTCGCGAATCATGTCCGGCATTTTGCTCAGCGCCGCATGCAGCTTGGCGGTGGTGAAGGGCGACTCGATGCCGAGTTCGCGCTTGATCCGTGCGTGAAGCTCGGGATCTTGCTTATCGGGGGAGCTGGAGAAAGATATCAGCACCTGAAGTTTGCTAAGGAACTCCTGAAGCTTGCCGAGGTTCGTTTTGCTAAAGACCTCGTCCGACATTTCGACGTTTTTGAAGAAACCAGGGCCAGCCACTTTGTATAGCGTAAGGCTCACATCGTAAAAGTCATCGCGACTTAACGTGCGCTCCAGAATACCACTACGGCGCAGCTGTTGATCGTTGTAGCCGAGGGCGCGCGAGAGGATTTGGAGGGAGTCCGTGGGTTCGGGGAGGATGCGCTCACCGGAAGGTAAGTAGTCGGTCTCGCTGTGGGCACGGAGCAAATCAAAACCGGTGTCCTGGCGCTGTACGGTATCCCAAAGTTTCGTCGGTACGGAACCGAGTCCGAGCTTCGCATCGCTGAGAATTTTTTGGAGTTGAGGAATCCCCAACTCGTCGATATTCGCGACGTCGTCTAAGAGTTCCAGTTCCTTGAGGCCTTCGATGCCGTGATATCCAATATGCCAGGCTTTGAGCTGATTCTTAACGTCCTTGGATGCTGCCAACGTTTTTGCTAACGGCAACATGGTCGTCGGGTCCCGCGCGATCAGTTGGTGTTTGATACGCCGGTTCTGATCGGGTGTGAGTTTGAAGATGGCGAGATTGGGGGTAATGGATTCCCCTTCGTCGTCGGACACGTACTGTCGAGCGAGTGCAAATCGGTCGGATGGAGTGAGGTCGTAATGATCGATCTTCGCCCGTACGCCGTGGATATAAACTCTGAGGGCCGCGAGTTTGTAGCGCTGATCGTGAGAGAGGTCGAGGAAGGGCATGTCCGGACCAACGTTCCGAAAATCTTGCTCTGTCAGTGCGTACGCCACATTGAAACGCTGTTCTTGAGTGGCGTCGTAAGCCTTTAGCGCATCCGGAAGGCCGATGCCCTGGTCGATGAGATCCCACACCATATGCATTTGAGCATCGGTATCGGCGGCCGCGAAGGCTTTGCGTTCGGTTGCGGAGAGCAGTTTGATGCACGCGACGGTAGGGGCATCGGGCGCGGCGGATTTCACCTTCGCGGCGAGGCTCACCGCTGGCAGAGAAATCATTGAAATTAAAAAAAGTGCGCGCATAAGGGTTATCTCTATATATCGTCGATTTTTACAGAGGCCTTGAGGGGGTGGGCCAGCGCGTCAAGTTATCGACCCCAAAGGCCGTGAAAAATTTTTAAGCTAAAGGTTAAGAAAAAAACAAGGATTCCCGACAAGCAGGTTAAGGGAGAGAATTCATGGTTTCGAACGCAGCTTTTCAACTTGGCAACAACAGCGAATCTTTGGACAAACCTCTGGTGTTTGTACTTGAGGACGATCCAGATTTGCAGGCAATTTTAAGTTTTAACCTTCAAAAAGAAGGCTACCGTGTGCGTTGCTACGCTCGCGCCGAAGACGCTCTCCAGGTATTGGAAGCGACTCCCGACGTGCCCCCCGCTTGCCTTATCGTCGACATCAACCTCGCCGGTCAGATGAACGGTATCGAAGCTACGAACTATCTGCGTTCTAAAAAAGCTACGGCACGCATCCCCGTGCTCATGCTCACCGCAAAAGCTGAGTCGCATGACATCGTAAAAGGTCTCGAGAACGGTGCAGATGATTATCTGCCCAAGCCTTTCGACATGAACGTGCTTCACGCTCGCGTCAAGGCCGTAGTTCGCCGCATCGAGCGCAACAGCGCCGCGATCCCCGAGAACAAAGAAAAAGTCACCCACGCCGGTATCGAAATCGATCCCGTCTCCCACGTTGTGAAAGTCGAAGGCCGCGATATCGGTCTGACGCTCACTGAGTTCGGTATCCTGAAGTCGCTTATGGCGCGCCAGGGTGAAGTTCTCACCCGCGACGACCTGATCCTGCGTATCATGGGTCCCGCGAAGACCGTCACCGGTCGTACCATCGACGTGCACATCCGCGCTCTGCGCGAGAAGCTGGCCCACAAGGCCGACCACGTGACCACCGTACGCGGAGTAGGATACAAGTTCGTCGCCTAAGGACTTTTGCGCTCCTCGGAGCGCAAAGGTGAAGGAATGAAAAAGAACATCGAAACCAAAATGAGGGAGGCGGGCTTAAACCCCGCTCTCCCTCATCTCATTTTGAGCCGTCGCACGGGAGTCGTCGCTGTTTCCAAGCGCATGTGTATCTTGCTCGACTCCTTCGAAGGCAAGTTGCTCGGCCTCGGTGAGAAAAAACTCGCCGCGCTCTGGCCCTTTGCCAATCAAGAAGACGCCGGCATGCGCCTGCTCGCGCGCCTGGTGGCTGAAGCCCCGGCCAAGTTTGACGCGCAATTCGCCCTACAGCACTACGCTTTGGAATCGGTCTCCCTCGACGGAGATCTTGTGGCCATCGTCGCCAAAGTGCAGCGCACGGGCGACCTTCTGAGCGACAAGAGCTCGCGTCAGGAACTCTTCCGCACCTTTGCTCACGAGCTGCGCACCACGGCCATGGCCCTCGATGGTTACCTGGGCATGTTGCGTGATCTTGGCAGCACGAGCGCCGAAGAAAAGATGAAAAGCGAAGTCCTCACCCGCATCGGCGAGGTTTCAGGACGCCTTATGAAAAATGTGAATCTGCTGGACTCCCTGCGCGACCAGCTTTCAACCTCAGACGACGACGCGGCCTAGGGAGATTCTGTCGTGAGCCTTATCAAAATCAAATGGACCAGCCGACTAGGCAAAGCCCACGCGATCGACGCGAAGGCCGGCACGGAATCGGCGATCTTGGAATTGTGTGAAAACGCGGGACTTGAGTTGCCCCACGGCTGCCGAGTGGGCGTTTGCGGATCTTGCCGCGTGCAAGTGGTCGAGGGCGAAGAGCTGCTCAGCGAGCGGAGCTTTTTAGAGAGCGACACACTCGAGAGACACCGCGACGGAGCGGAAATTCGTCTCGCGTGCCGAGCTACACTTCGCGACGTTTCCGCAACGGCCAAAACGACCAAAAGCTTGGTGCTAGTGCAAGCCCCTGAAGCGATCTTTGAAGACGAATAAAATCCAGTAGCGGATCTTCGCGCAATCTTTGTTTTAACGTTCTTCGGCGACGTCGGGGTCGCACGGGGTTTTCGTTTTCTCTATCTCTATCGTCCAAGCAATGACTCCGAAATTCAGGTTATCGAGACCTGCGGACGATCTCTAGTTAAGCTTTCTTGATTGCAGGACCGCTATCTGTATTCAAACTAGCGCCAAGCACACTAGGCCCAGCAGCAGCGCCGCCAGATTGAGCGTGGTGCTGAGGCTATGAATTTCGGCAAATTGCATCGCAATGCTCTCTGTGGACCCCTTGGGTAGCAGCAGCACTTCGGGTTGCAGGCGCAAAATTTCGGGTGTGATGTTGAAAAGCAAATTGGCGTAAATGCCTAGGGAAATGGCGGCGATCGCGAGCAGCGCTCGTGAGTGCCAACGCCCGCGTGTGCGGTCGCTTCGGTAGAGAAGCAGCGAGAGAACGAGCACGGCCGAAGTGGCGACAAGGCCGAGGCCAAAGTATTTAGGAAATATCTGCGCCTGCAATGCGGCAGCGTCGGGACGCTCAAGCACTTTAAAAACCGTCGGCGCGACGCCAGCGGCAAAGAAAACGATCTTGCCGATCCAAATCGCGACAAAAACTTTGCGCAAGTAAATGAGTGCGGTGCGTAGCTTGTCCACGCTGCTCACCTTAGCCGGAAACGCCGTCGCTGGCGACTCGGACGCATGAGACAAACTTACCATTTGGCGCGATGGTGCGGTGGTGCTTGACGAGCTCTTCGAGGAGTTCGGCCTCTTCGCCCAGGCGACGCGCGAGCAGCGTTTTGGCGGCTTCGGGGGCGCGGGCGGTGACAAGGTCAGCCATCTTGGTGACCTTGAACTTGTCGTAGTTTTTAACGGCTTCCAGCCACTCTTGTGAGGTGATGGGGCGCACGGAGAACTCGAGGCCGCTGGCTTGGCGGAAGACGCCGGTCATGAGGCGCGAGTAAGCCGATTCGCTCGAGCTGAGCGGGTCGGCTTCGAGTTGCATCGAAGCTTTGAGGTCTTGCACAAAATAATTGCCGAGAAGGCGCAGTTGCGCCAAACGTTCGCCGAGCTTGGTGACACCTTCGAGATGCACGAAGTCTTCGAGCTCGATGCCGAGGTCTTGAATCACACTCGTAGGGAGCTTGGGGTGACGGCCTTCGATGGCACCGAGAAGAGCGGCGTCCACAGTGCCAAACCAGCGCGGAGTGTAGAGCTTTTTGATTTCCTCTGCGGCCTTGGCAAGATCTTGCACAAGGAGCCAGCCCAGACGGTAGATGTCGAAGATGCGGTGGGCGACGAGCATTTCAGCGCCACGCTTGGGCTGAGCATCGGCGAGAAAGGCGAGGCCCACGTCGATGTACAGGCGCGAGCGTTTGCTGGCCGCGCCGATGACTTCGAGCTCTTCGTGAAGCAGTTCGTCGGCGATGATCATGGCGTTCACAGTGCGCACGAGTTCTTGATAGAGCGTGCGTTTGAGGGGTTCAGAGTCTACGGCCGCGATAGATTCGCTGAGAAAACCATTGGCGAAGAGAGGAGCTTGGACCTTTTCTGGCAAGAGTTCGGTGTTGATGGTGGTCTCGAGCGTTTCAGCGCCCGTCTTGGCTTCGGGGGGCAGGGGATTGGCGAGCATGTGTTGCTTGAGTCCGCTAGAGTTGTAGCCCTTGGAGTAGAGGCCCACGGCTTCGATGCGTTCCACAAAGCCCAGATCTTCGAGGCGTCCTTTTTTAATTTGGTAGCCGTACTCTTCGAGATCCGAAGCCTGTTCCCATTTGCAGGATTCGAGATGGCGGCGCAAGAGATCGATGTCCACTGCGGAGAGTTTGTTCATCCACTGGTAGAGGGCTTCACGCACGTTGGGATTATGCGTTTTCATGATGAGGGCGTACTTAGAGTCGGGCGAGATCATGAGATCGCGCTCCATGACTTCGGGCGGTTCTTGGGGGTCGTAGTCGAGCACGTCGACTTGATCGAGCAAACCGCGCACGAAGATTTCAGGGTCCATCCACTTTGAAAGTTCCCACAGTCGCTGCGGTGCTGTTTGCGCGAGAATGCAGAAGTGATTGTTGTAGCGTTCGCCTAGGAACTCATCGCCGTTCCAGCAATCGAGATCTAAGAGTCCCTGAATTTGCTCGACGCGCGAATTTGTGTAAACCCACAGCGCCGTTTCGTCGTCCGATTTTTTGAGTGCAAAGTAGAGAGTCTCGATGGGGATCTCTTTGAGCACTTCGATTTCATTGTTGGGAAGGGTGTCTGGAAAATCGGGGAGAACGGGTTGAAGGAGGGACTTAATCTTCATGCGCGGCTCAATATAGGGATTTTAGCGCTTGCGTCAAGATTATAGAAGGTGCCAGGTATAGGTTCCTGGAACCTATACCTGGCACCTGTAAATAGGGACTTTTTAGGAGCCTTGCGACTCGGTCTTGCCCGGAATGATGTTGCTGACCACGGCGCTCACGCTGGCAGCCACACCCGAGGTCTCGGCAGGGTAGTCTTTGACGGCGGCTTCGAGCTTGTCACCAGCTTTTTTGATGGCGGCTACGGCGTCGTGAACCACGGGCTGAGCCGACTTAACGATCTTCTTTTCGATGGCGATGGCTTTCTTTTTGATCTTGGTGCCGAGCTTGGCGGCTTTGGCTTTGACGGTGGTTTTCTTAGCGGTTTTTTTTGCGGCCTTTTTTGGGGTGCTTTTTTTGGCAACTTTTTTAGCTTTGGCTTTGACCTTTTTGGCGGTTTTTTTCGCCTTGGTGACCTTAGCTTTGGCTTTTTTCTTAGCGCCTTTGGCGGCTTTCTTTACGGTTTTTTTTGCTTTGGCAGCCTTAGAGTTGGTTTTCTTTTTAGCTGATTTGGTTTTTTTCATACTCAATAATCTCCCCCTTTTGCGGTGGGAAAGCTAGCGGGTTAAGAAAAAACCACAACTCATGGCGACAAAGACACCGTCTAGTTGCGAATGGCGTCCACGATGGCGTCGTCCACGTAGTGGCTTGAGGACCGCGGTGCCGAGCTCGTATTGATGTCGCGCACGAGGCCGAGCTTCCACAGCTGGGCGGCATCGCTGTAGCCGATCTCGTTCTTGCGGACGAAGTCGACGATGGCCGCGTTGACCGCGAGCATGGCTTTGCCCTTGTCTGAGCCCGCCACCCCTTTGCCGGCCGTAAAGGCGCTTGGGTACTGCTTGCGCAGGCGTTGGTCGAGGTCTTCGATCTTGCCCTTGGCCTTTTCGTGCGGATCGGCCGAGCCAAAGAGCCCGAAGAGACGGCGCTGAGGCTTGGCGCTGACCGCGCGGCCCAGCTGCTCGAGTTCGTTGTGGGCCACGAAGATGTGGTTCAAAAAGGTTTCGCTGAAGCCTTCAAAACTGGTGTCTTTCATCTCGATATAACCGTTGTCAAAGAGCGACTGGGTTTGGTTTTGCACCCGGTTCAGGGCGGAGTCGAGTTCGGCGAGTTCCATGCCCTCTTCGCAGCGGCTCTGAGCGGCGAGGGTGGCCACGGCGTAGTTCTTGCCGTTACGGCCGGCAAGGTCTTGCACTTTCGCCTTGGCGGCGCGCAGGCTGCGCAGGGTCTCTTCGACTTTGGCGCGTGAGCCCGTGCGATTGAGGCCGGGCTTTTCTACGGGCCATTCGAGGCTGCGGGGCGCCTGGCCGATGGTCGCCTTCAGAAAGCTCTCGGTTTGGCTGAGCTGGCTGTGAATGCGGCGGGCGTGGTGCATGAGGGCCATGATGCAGGTGTCGCGGCCCACATTTACGCGGCCGGATTTCCACTCATCGGTGGCTGAGGCTTCGGCGTTCTTGGCATCGGCGGTCTCTACGCGAGTCACGTGCAGGCTGCGTTTGCTGGCGGGCTGGGCCCATAGTGTGGGAACGATAGCCAAAGAGAACGTGGCCAAGACAAAGCATCGCATTTGCGTCATACCGACTACCTCTCCCCAAAGGATACCATAGCTTTGGACCCTGGGGGTATGCAGCAATGGTGGCTTAGCGGGCAGCGGGAGCGGCTGAAGGTTCGGTATTGGCTAAGATTGCGACCTTCTTTAGGATTTTGTTGACGTCTTCGGGGCTGTTGGCCGTCATGTAGGCGCGAATTTGGCCCGATTGGTCCACGAGCACGAATTTCTCCGAGTGCGTGATTTCCATCATGCCGTCCATGCGGTCTTCGAGCGTGGTGAGCTTTTGTCCGTCGAGGGCTTGTTTGAAGTCGTCGACAACGACCTTGAGGATCTTGTCGAGGGGGCCACTAAGGAAGGTCCACAGACGAGGGTCGGCGTTGAACTGCGCGGAGTATTTTCTGAGCACGTCGGGGGTGTCGTTTTGCGGGTCTACCGAGATCGATACGAGCTGGATGGCTTTGGCGGTGCCCTTGAGGCGCGCCTGAATCTCGCTCATCTGCTTGTTGAGCAGGGGACACACGTCAGGACACTTGGAGAAGATGAAGTTCACCACGAGCACCGAACCGTGAAAGTCCTTGCGAGTGATCTTGCGACCTTCTTGAGAGGTGAGTTCGAAATCGTTCATCTGGCCGAGCACGGGCGGCACATCGATAGGCGGCGAGCGCAGCGAAGCGACCAGAGGAATCGAAAACAGCGCAAGGATGGTGACCACCCAAAAGAGCGGATGCGAGAAGATCGAAGGGCCTTGTTTCATTTGCACGCCGGATTTGGGGTCGGGAGTCGATGACATGGCAAAAAGCTTTAACATAGCCCCCCCAAGCTGACCACCAGTCTTCGGGGTAAGGCGCCAAGGCACTTTTTGCGATACGCAAAAAGTGCCTTGGCGCCTTTTTACGGCGCACCCGTGACCATGACGTCGCAGCTGACGACCCGTGCAGATTTCTCGCCGTCGCGGTAAAGGGTGCCATTGTATTCCGAGCTGCCGTCGGCATTGGGTTCCTGGAGTTTCACGTCCAGGCTAAACAGTGAGGGCTGTCCATCGACCGTGATCGAAGCCGTGATGCGTGGCACAGTGATTTCGAGATCGGGGCGATAAAATTTACTCTGTACCAAATATGCAGCCACGTCAGCGCCGTCGTTCCACTTTCCATCGATGGCATAATTAGCGGTCACTTTGGTGCTCGAAGCGTTGATCTCCCCATCGGTAGTGATCTTCAGCGAAGCCGAATACTTGATCTCCTCAGTAGCCCCACTAAGGCATTCCAAAACATAAGAAACCGGTTTCACCTGAGCATCCTCAATCGTCTCCTCGGCAAAAGCCGAAGGAGCCCCAACCAAAAGCAAAGCCAAAAGAACTTTCGTCATAAGAACCTCCTATAGAAACCAAAGTGGCTAACAAGCCCCCCCCACCACTGTAAAGTTTCAATCCCGAGGCAATTCACACACAAGAACGCCGAATCAGCCCATAGCCATACATACGGGGGGCCCTAAAAAAGACAGTTGTAGAATGCGGTGAAGTTTGAAGTGGCTTGAGGTGGTGGGAATATCTAGGTTTCGATCACGGGCGCTGGGAAGTGAATTGACCGCGAAGCGGGCAAGAGAAGGCGAGAGCCAGATCCCGAAGGGATGGTGGCTCGAGGTTGTCCGTCGAGCCCTGCGTCCGGGAGCGGAAGCTAGATATTTCCGCCGCCGGAACCCACTTAGAAACGATTATCGCGCCTGCAGATGTTCGAAGAATGTTTTGCGAGCTTCCGCATTGAACTTGAGCGATTGCAGATAGCTCACGTAGTACGCGAGTGCCCACTGGTTCTTTTCGGATTCTTCAAAAGATCCTGTTGAGGTCAAGAGACCTTTCCAAGCAGGCATTGCGGTACCGTTGATACCGGGGCCGATGGTTTTGTAGATCTGCTCGGGCGAAGAACCGGTTTTGATCATGTCTTTGGTGTAATCCGGAGGCATGAACTTGTGGCCGTACGACGAGTCGAGGAGCGTCGAGAGGTGTGCGCCCTCGCGGATGCTTGTCACACCGTTACCGGTGGTCTCGAGCGAAGCGGCGTTGATCTCTTCGAGCGTGGCGTAAGCCGGGTGGCAGGTGTAGCACTGTGCGATGCCGTGGTAGACCTTTTTGCCTTGGGCGATGGCTTCTTCAGCGCGCGAAGGACCGTAGGGATCTGCGGTGATTTCGAGCGGGGTGCCGGGTTCGCCTTCTTTCCAGACATCTGAGAAGGTTTTGATGTACTGAACGACGGCGTCGAGGCGCTCATCCGAGATGTCCCAGGGGAGCATCGGGGTGCCGCGCAGACCGTTGCGAATGGTGTGTTTGAGGTCTTCGTCGGTGGGCAGTTCGCCTGCGCCAACCGAAGCGAATTTGAAAGCTCCCTGCTTGAAGTTGCGGGGAGCGGGGTAGGTGCCCTGAGCTGCGGGGCCGAGGCCGTCGCCGTTCACGCCGTGGCACTGCATGCAGTAGTTCATGTAGGTGTCGTGACCGAGGTTCAAGGTCGACGAGGAAACCCAGCGTCCGCCGAGCTTTTGCGGCTCCTGAAACGTTTCCGATTTGCAGGCGCCGAGAGCGATCAGAGCGGTGCCGAGGACGGAGATCCTTAAAGCGTTTGATGTCTTATTCATAGTCGATTTCATTATACTTAATTCCTTCGTCAAATCTTTCTAAAGCGCCCGAAATTCATCAAAGCACCATTACGAGAAAAATCAGCACCCACAGCGCACCTAGAAAATGCCAAAACCAGCCGACGATTTGCGCCGCGGTTTGGCTCAGGGTGTTGGGGCTAAAAAACAATTTCGCTAATACGTAGGTCAATCCGCCAAGACCACCAACAAGGTGGATGACGTGGAGTCCGATGAGCACGTGCACCGAGCCCGAGTAGATGTCCGAGCTCAGGCTCTGTCCCTGGGCCCAGAGGCCACCCAGTGTGACGTATTGCGAGGCGATAAAGGCCCATGCCAGCAGCCACGCGCCGAGCGTCGACCAACGTGCGTTCTTTGCGTTGCCTGCGTAGAGCGACGTTTCGGCGTTCCAGTAGAGCAGCGACGAGGCCGCGATGATGCCCGTGGCAAAGATCGCGTAGACACTGTTGATCGGCTGCACGCCGATCGGAGGCCACACGGCGTTGCGGGCCTCGGCCAAGAGGAAGCTGAGCAGGAAGGTTCCGAAGAGCATGCCAAAGCTGGCCATCGCGATGAGCGCAAAGAGCTGCGCGCTACGCTGACGGTGCTTAGACATGGGCCGCGACCCTGGGGCCGCGGAGTTTGTGATCGTCGGAACCAAAGCCATTATCCTTTCGAGAGAACCCCTTCAGGTTCAATCTGCGAGGTCCAGTCGCGATCGCTGCGGCCCGGGTGCGAAAACTCGTGCGGTCCGTGCTTCACGACGGGGATCTCAGCGAAGTTGTAGTGCGGAGGCGGCGAGGAGATGGTCCACTCAAGAGTGCCCACTTCCCATGGGTTGTCGCCGGCTACTTTGCCCTTCTTCATGGAGTAAATGATATTTCCGAGGAAGAGGAACTGAGCAAAGAAGACGATCGCCACGGCAATACCGATGTACTGGTTGAGCGGCAGAAGGTCTTGCAGGTAGTTGTACTCGTAAGGGTTGTAAATACGACGGTGCATGCCCGCGTAACCCGCGACCATCTGCCCGGTGAAGATGAAGACGATGGGCACGATCGAGAACCAGAAATGCACTTTGCCCATGCGCTCGTCGAGCAGACGACCGAACATTTTGGGGAACCAGTAGTAGGTTGCCGCAAAGCCACCGAGGAGGGCAGCTACTGCCATCGTAAAGTGGAAGTGGCCCACCACGAAGTAGGTGTTGTGCAGGAGCATGTTCGTCGAAGCCGCACCGAGGTGCAGGCCGGTGAGACCACCGAGACCGAAGGTGAACACAGTGCCAAGAGCGAAGAGCATCGGCGTGTGGAAACGGATCGATCCGCGCCAGATCGTGCCGAGCCAGTTGAGGAAGAAAATCCCCGACGGAATCGAGATCAGCAGCGTCAGCGTGGTGAACGCCGAAGTGAGCAGCGGCGAGAGGCCGGTGGTGAACATGTGGTGACCATATACGAGCGCCGAGAGGACGGTGATGGCCGTCATCGAGAGCGCGGTCTTCTTGTATCCGAAAGCGGGCTTACGGGCGAAGAAGCTCAGCAGGTCCGATACCATGCCCCAAGCGGGCAGAATCACAATGTACACTTCTGGGTGGCCGAAGATCCAGAACAAGTGTTGGTAGAGGATCGGGTCGCCCTGCGTGCCGGTCTGCGAGATTGCGGCGGCGAGGAAGAACTGAGTGCCGAAAACGCGGTCGAGGAAGAGCAGCATGAAGCCGGCGGCCAGTACGGGGATGAAGAGCGCGTTCAGGACGGCCGTGAGGAAAAGACCCCACACCGTGAGCGGCATGTCCCAGAAGCTCATGCCCGGAGCGCGCAGACGGATGATGGTGGCGATGTAGTTGATCGCACCCATGATCGAAGCGTTACCCACAAGGAAGAGCGACACGAGCCACAGCGTGTGGCCCAAGCCCGGCGACCACTGCGAGTGCGCCAGAGTGGGGTAGGAGGTCCAGCCCACCGCAGACGCGCCCATGGGCACGAAGAGCGATGTGAACATCACCACGCCACCTGCGAAGGTCACCCAGAAGGATGCCATGTTCAGCCAGGGGAAAATCATATCGCGCGCGCCGATGAGCAGCGGGATACAGAAGTTGCCGAAGCAGCCGATGAGGATCGGCGTGACGGCGAAGAAGATCATGATCGTACCGTGCATCGTGAAGAGCATGGTGTACACGTCGGGCGGAATCACGCCGTCGGTGTGAGGGAAAATGAAGTGTCCGATGATCGGGAAGGGCTGACCCGGCGCCGCAAGGCACCAGCGGATCATCACCGACATCAAGGCGCCGATGAAGGCCCAGAAGATTCCGAACCAGAGGAATTGCTTGGCGATCACTTTGTGATCGTAGCTGATGATGTATTTAGAAATGAACGACGTCGGCAACTCGTGGATGTGATCGTCGTGTGCGGTTTGTACGTTGTCGGAATGATGTGTCGTCGATGCCATGGTCTATAATCCCCAATTCCAGCCCCACTGAAGCAGCTTGTCTTCGGGGTCGTATTTTGCTGCGGCCCAAGTGGAATGTTCTTGGTACCAGGATTCGTAATCTTCGTTTTCGAGGACCTTCAGGAAGGCCTTCATTTTGTAGTGAGAGGTGCCGCAGAGGTGTGCGCACACGATTTCGTAGTCGCCCGTCTTATTGGCGTCGAACCAGAACTTGGTAACCACACCCGGGATAGCGTCCATCTGCAGACGTACGTTGGGAATGAAGAAACCGTGGATCACGTCGCGCGACATGATTTGCGTGTAAACTTGGCGGCCCTTGGGCACCACGAGTTCGTTGACGGTGACGATGTCGTCAGCCGTGTTGAACTGACCGTCTTCGCCAGCGTAGCGGAAGTTCCAAACCCACTGTTGGGGCATCACCATGACCTTGACGACTTTGGGGTCGTTGGAGTCGGGGAGTTTCCAGATGAAGGATTTGGCGTGGATGAAGGTGAAGGTCACGAGCACGATATCAAGAGTCAGGAAGAACAAGATATCGAGACTCAGCGTAACGCCCTTTTCGTTTTTGGCGTCGCCGTGTGTGTAGTGCGCTTTGTGGCCGGGGCGGTCGCGGTAACGCCAGCTGAGCCAGCCCAGAGCGCCGGCAAGCACGAGGAAGTAGGCAAAACCCGCCCACGAGGTGTAGCGGAAGAGCCACTCGACGTCGTCGCCGTACGAAGAGATGACTTCGGGGGGAGCGTAGCGGTCGAAGAAAGACTGGTTCTCAGGGTTTTTGCCCACGGCGTGTGTTTGCGCGCTGGGGTCTTTAGAAATCTGGTGGAGGGTCTCCGTGGTTTGGGCCGAAGCGACCTGCTCGCGCAGACCGATCACACCGCCGACGCCTCCGATGAAGAGAGCCGAGAGGAGCAGGGTTTTGACCACTTTAGACTTCTTGATGTTGTTTGTGTTTGTTCTATGCTGAATCATTTGTTCACTCTTTTCACTGTTCGTTTCACTATGCATTTCACCGTGCCAAGCTCCTAACTACTTAACGAGGTTATCGGTCCTGCTAAAAACCGATCGTCGTCATCCAGCGATCGAGCGCCCAAATCCCTAAAACGATGGGAAGATAAGCGAGCGAACCTAAAAAAACAACGCGTGACCAGTTTATCTTTTGCTCGTCAAAAAAACCAGCGACGCAGACCGTCGCGAAGCCAATTCCCACGAGTAAAGCGCAAGCTAAGTAAACGACTCCGGCGAGACCGGCGAAGTAAGGGGCGAAGGAGGCGATCACAAGGCCACCCGTGTAGAGCAGCATTTGACCTTGGGCCGAGTCGCGACCGAATTGCCCCGGCAGTGTTTTGAGACCGGCATTTTTATAGTCGTCAAAACGGAAGAGCGAGATCGCGATGAAGTGAGGCAGTTGCCAAAAGAAAAGAATCCAAAAGAGGATCCATGCTGCGACATCGAGGCGACCCGCGACGCCGGCGAAACCGATCATCGGCGGAATGGCTCCGGGGATGGCACCGACGTAAAGCGCGGTCGAAGAGAAGCGCTTGAGCGGCGTGTATAAAAAGACGTAGGAGCCAAAACCAATGAGCGCGAGGCTGAGGGCGAGGTTGTTGGTGAACTTCGCGAGAATAATGATAGCGAGTATCAACAAGCCCAAGCCAAAAATGGTGGCTTCGCTCACTTTGAGGCGTTTTTGCGGAAGCGGGCGGTTGTGCGTGCGTTCCATCAAGAGATCGGTGTCTTTTTCGATGATGCAATTGAAAGTGTTTGCGGCGGCCACGATGAGCGTGCTGCCGAGGATCAGGGCAATGAGCTGTATATAGGGCACTGCGGTCCAGCCGGGAGCGAGCAGGGCGCCGAAGCCCGTGGTGATGACCACCATGGACGAAAGTCGGGGCTTCGTCAGGTCGAGCAAATCTTTCAGCATGGCAAGTGTCATCGGTTAAATCACTCTAAGTTGTTCGAATCAAGAGCTTAGCCTTAAGTCGGTGGGTTTGGAAACCAGTGGTACAGCATAAAATAGACAAGCACGCCGGTGGCCGAGGTGTAAATCCACAGCGGCCAAATCCAGCGGGCGATGTTCTTGTGTTTTTGGTACAAACCTTTTTGCGCCAAATAGAGCAGTCGCAAAATGAAGGGCAAGATGGCGGTGGCTAATAAGACGTGCGAAAAAAGCACCACAAAATAGAGAGAGCGAATCAGGCCGGTTGCCCCAAACTTATTCGATTCGTAGTGGAAGTGATAATAAAGGTACGACGCCAAGAAGACCGCCGAACAACCAAAAGCGGTCCACATCGCTTTCATGTGCGCGTGTTGATCCTTTTTTTTGATCCAGTAAAAACCGATGATCAAAAACAGCAGCGACAGAGAGTTCATTAGGGCATTGAATGTGGGGAAGGGATGGAGCGCAGCGGTTTCGGTAAAGCTCATCGGTGCGATGGGTCTAGTGGCCAGCCCCGAAAAAGTCGAGCTACGTTCAAAACATTTTGGACCTAGAATATTGAATCCCCTCAGAAAGCCGATTATCTTCTGAACGCAATGAGTTCTTCTCACGATACAGCAGTGCACACATCATCTCATGGTCATTCCAAGGTCAAACGCGATCTCGACATGTTCGGCCGCGCCACCAACGGAAAAGTCGGAATGTGGTTTTTCCTCATCACGGACGCGCTCACCTTCTCCGGGCTCCTGCTCGGTTACGGCATTCTTCGCGCGCGCACTCCGGATTGGCCGAGCCCAGCCGATTACCTGGGAATTCCCCTTTCGGCGTTCATGACCTTCCTGCTGATCTGCTCATCGGTTACCATGGTCATCGCGCAAGCTGCTGGCGAAGCCAAGCAGACGCAAAAGATGCTCAAGTACTTGCTCTTTACCGCCCTCGGCGGCGCCATCTTCCTTGGCATCCAGGCTTACGAATATTGGCATCTCGCTCACGCGATGGGAATGACCTTCTCGGACTTCCTGCACGGCCCACCCCAATTCGCGTCGTCTTTTTATATCATCACCGGTTTCCACGGCTTCCACGTGTTCAGCGGCGTGACGTACTTGCTTATCATTGCGGCACGTACGGCTAGCGGCAAATACAACGATGGCAACATCAACCACGTAGAAATCTGTGGTCTCTTTTGGCACTTCGTCGACCTCGTGTGGATCTTGGTGTTCACGTTCTTGTACCTGATTTAACTGAGATAGAGGAGTTGACAACGTGGCTGAACAAACAATGACTTATGAGCAAAAAGTAAAGTCCTACATGAAGGTGTTTTACATCCTGATCGCATTGACGGTCGTGGAACTGATCTTCGTAGAACTTCCCAAAATGTACCCCAGCATCCCGCACAAGCCGATGGTGATTCTCATCTGTGCGGCATCGCTCGCGAAAGCCGTCTACGTGGCCTACTATTTCATGCACCTCAATCATGAGACGCCCTGGCTGCGCAAGCTGATCTTCCTGGCGCTGATCTGCTTCTTTTACGCCGCGGTGCTGATCCCCGATACGATTTGGGATCGTCCGATGGTGAAGTACCTGCCTGAACCGGCACGCGTCTTTAAAACCGAAGCCCATCACGGTGCGGACGCCAAAGGTCATGAGACCTCGGCGACCAAAGCTGCGGGCGAAACCAAGGCCAATGCCGCAACCCCCGACACTTCCGCCACGCAGGCTCCAGCCGCGGCGGGCGCTGAAGCTCCGGGGAATACCGAAGAAGCTCAGTGGGAGTGATCGGGAGGTACCGGCTCGCCGGCTTCTTTTTGCTTCTCTTGTTAAGCGATGTGGCCATGGCCTGCGTGGGCTGTGGTCAGTCGCGACTCTTCTCGCCCAAGATCCTGGCGATTTCGATGTCGTTCATTTTGTTGCCGGTAACCATTGTCGGACTCATCGCTTATAAGCTACGTAAAGATGCTAAGGCCGATGCCACTTCGAATGACAATGGTGCGTGACTTGTGGATTTGATCAAACTCGAAAATCTTAGCTATATGTACGCCGGCGCGACACGCGCGGCGCTCAACCTCGAAAAGCTTTCGCTGCAGTCCGGACTCATCCATGGACTCCTGGGGCCCAACGGCTCGGGCAAGTCGACACTCTTTAAGGTGCTCAGCACGCAAATCGTCAATTTCAAGGGACGCGTTTCCGTACTCGGTCACGATCTCATGTCGGGTGGGGGTTCTGAGGATGTCCGAGCTCAACTCGGAGTGACCTTTCAGAATCCCAGTCTCGACGGCATTTTGAGCGTGGTTGAAAATCTGCGTATTCAAGGCGCGCTTTACGGACTGCGCGGCGCCGCGCTCGAAAAACGCATCGACGAAGTGCTCGAAATTTTCGAACTCATGGACCGTCGCCACGAGCGCACGGCAACCCTCTCCGGCGGACTTGCGCGACGTGTGGAACTCGCAAAATCCATGCTTCATCGTCCGCGCCTCTTGCTACTTGATGAGCCCACAACGGGTGTGGATCCGCACCTGCGACTCCGCTTTTGGCAAGTGCTACGCAACCTTGTGGAGCACGAGCAAGTTTCGCTCATCGTTAGCACGCACCTTATGGACGAGGCCGAACTCTGCGACTCGATCGTGATCATGAACGAAGGTTCCTTGGTGGACCAGGGCACGCCCGACATGCTCAAATCGCGCTTTGGCCACGACGTGGTCGAAATTAAAATTGACGAGGTCTCTGACCGCAGCGAACTCGAAAGTGTTGGAAAATCACTCATCACGCTGCTGCCAAGCGGGGCGCGAGTTACCGCCAAAGACGGTCACCTGCGTATCGAAGTCACACGCGGGCTGACCATCATGCCCATGATCGAATCCCACTTTGGTTCCAAGCTCCTTTCGCTCCGTTGGGGCAAGCCGACTTTAGAAGACGTTTTTTTGGCAAAAACCGGAAAGTCACTGCAGTCATGAACGCACTGAATTCTCTTCTCTACCGCGAAATTTTGCGTTTTGTGCGCCAGCGCAGCCGCTGGATTGGCGCGCTCGCCACGCCACTGCTCTTTTGGCTCCTCGTGGGCACGGGCCTAGGCTCGGCCTTTCAGGATCCGGGTTCGGGACGCGTAGGCTATTTGGAGTTTTTCTTTCCGGGCGCGGTGCTGCTCTCAGTGCTCTTTACCGCGATCTTCTCGACGATCTCCGTGATCGAAGACCGCGACAAGGGATTCCTTCAGGGGGTTCTCGTGTCGCCGCAATCTTCTTCGGTGCTTGTGTGGTCTAAAGTGCTTGCGGGAGCGATTCTCGGCACGCTACAAGGCGTGCTGCTGATGGCTTTGCTTTTTGTGCTGCCCTTCAAGGCGCCACTCATGGGTGTGCTGCTTGGCGTGGTGCTGCTTTTTATCATGTCACTGTGTTTGACGGCGGTCGCGTTTTTCTTTGCGTGGAAATCCTCGAGCGTTTCGGGTTTCCACGGGGTGATGAACATGATTCTCATGCCCATGTGGATCATGTCGGGCTCGGTCTTTCCGGTGCTCGGTTCGGATTCGATACTCGCCAAACTCGCGCTTTTTAACCCGCTCACTTGGGGGCTCTCGAGCTTCAAGATGCTCGTCGGCGGTCAGCCCATCGGCATCGTGGATCTGGCCATGGGCTTCGGCTATCCGCTCATTGTGACGCTGGTGTTTTGGACGCTGGCGAACCGATCGATCTCGGCCCGCCGCGGAGCTTAAATAGGCGCCAAGGCACTTTTGGCAAATCGGGCCCCCACCTTAAAATGAGTCTTGCTTAAGCCGCATTTGATGTAGTCCAGGCGTTCCTGTGGAAGCGGTTCGTTCAACCAAGCCAGTTCCGAAAAATCGTCGCGAAGAGGAAGTCGGCCTTCGAATTTATCGTTTGGGTAAATGGGAACTTCAAGTCGACCTTCGCCGACCACTCCGCAGATAGTGCTCCATGGATACATTTCTACCTTGTCTACGAGCTTGGCGCGAAGCGGGTTTTGATAGATGTAGCGGTATACGTTTGAGTAGTATTCGGGGCGATCAACGAGTGTTCCTTTGTATCTTGTGCCAAAGCGGAATCGTTGCTTGTGAAAGGTTTTCGCAAGCTTAGCGCTGAAGTTTGACTGAAAATAGCAAACGATTTCATCGAGGTTAGCTTCGGGCGTGCTTAGGAGCCAGTGATAGTGGTTGTTCATCAAAACAAATCCATGAGTACGAGCGTGAAAAAACCAGGTAACGATGCGGAGCAAATCGCAAGTTAGTGACCAAATTTGGGGCATGTAGTCTGTCGGGTAAAAGGTTTGGTCCAGTGTTCTGTTCGTCACGTGATAAGGGAATTCGTTAGTTCGGAGGAGTTTTCGTCTAGCCATGTCAGTCCCAAGCAAATTTGAGGCCAGCAATGGCATGCGCGCCTAAAGCATAAGGCACTTCTTTTATTTGGGGCGATGCGGATATGCAAAAAGTGCCTTGGCGCTATTTGAACTGAGCGTAAGTGCTCTTGAGTTGCTGCTTGATCTTGAGGCGCATCTTGCGGCGCGCTTGGGCGTCTTTTTGCAGTTTGACTTGCTGAGCGCCCGAAACTTTGAGCGGCGGCATGATGGTTGGCATGCGGTTGTCGTCGAGCGCCACGAAGGTCAGCTGCGCGCGGGCGATGCGGAAGGTGGTGCCGGCCATGGTGTCTTCGCCTTCGACGTTCACCGTGATCTCGCACGAGGTTTTGTGTACGGAAGTCACTTTGGCCTGGATGTTCACCACTTGGCCGAGGCGTACGGGGCGCAAAAAGTGCAGATCGTCGATGCTCGCCGTCACGCAGGTCATGCCGCAGTAGCGCTGGGCCGAAATGGCTGCTGCGATGTCTACCCAGCTCATCAGCACGCCCCCGAAGATGGTGCCGAGCGCGTTGGTGTGGTTCGGCAGAACCATTTCGGTCATGTTCACGAGAGAGCGGTTGGCGGTGCGAGAAGGTAAGGTTTTTGCCATGAATAGCCCTTAGGTAACCCATTTTACGCGCCGAGTTCAAGGGAGTTTTTGGTGAGGGGTGGGGTTTAGCGGAGGAGGGTGATGGAGATGAGGATGGTGGAGGCGAGGGTGAGGATGAGCATTTTCCACTCAAAGCGTTGTTCTTCGAGGCGGCTGTTGAAATTGAGCCAGGAGGCGAGGGCGCCGGCCAGCGGCAAGAACACGAAAGCCGTCCATTCGGCGCGCCACTCGCCTCGAAGCGCGCAGATGCCGTAGGTGAGAAAAAACGGAATCACCCAAATGGTGATGGGAACGCGCACTGATCCGTAGCGGTTGTATCCCAGTATCGGAGCACGAATTCCCCGGCGTACCAAGATCCACAGGGCGATGAGCAGCGCTCCCAAAAACGTGAATCCGCCAAGCAGAACTTGATCGCTTACAAATGCCGCGACACTCGTCAGCATTTGGCCAAAGTTCTGAGGGGTCGACGGTTCCCCCGACGACGACCACCGTGCGCGCAGTGCAGCCCACTCATCCGCCGAACTCGAAACGATGACAGGCATCTGCACAAGGATGGCGACGAAGAGCGCAAGCAGCAGTCCGCCCCAGCGCGGGCCGCCGCGGCGACGCGTCGAGAAGGCCCAAATCACACCGGGTACGAGCCCCAGCGCGGACCATTTGGTGAGCAGGGCGAGCCCCAGCGCGAGGCCCGTGCGAGTGGCGTGACGCCGGTCGGCTTCGATCATGGTCCATACCGCAAAGAAAACGAAGAACGATTCGGGCACGGCGATGATGGCGCCTGCGAGCGATACGAAACTTCCTAGAAGTATCCACAGGCCGCGCTTGGCGACCGTGAGCGACCAGCGGTCGGAGGCCCAAACCACGAAGAGTCCGAGCGCGCCGGTTCGAAACAAAAGGCCGGGCATTCGCACCGCGAGCGGAGAATCGCCGAAGAGGTAGGTGAAGAATGCGGTGAGCCAAGCCGCCAGTGGGGGGCCCTCAGTAAGGGGGCGGCCCGAAGTCTTGGCCCAAGTCCAGTAGGCGAGCTCTTGAGCACTGAGGTCGAGGTTTGCGGCCATGACTACGGCCCAGAAGACAAGCGCCCAGAAGAGTCCCCTTAACAACCCGCGATGACCTTCTTCTTGAAACACCTTCAACCTACTTTGACTAGAAAATCCCGAGTGGATTATGCCATTGTTATGAATCCCAACCAAGGCTTAGAGCCGCGTATTTTCGAAATCGGCAAAGAAATTTTTGAACTCAGCAACAAACACCAAATGGGCCTTTTCGACAAAAAATTCTGGTCGGGCAAGCTCATGGAATGGTCGATGCAAAATCGCGATTTCAAAATCGAGATGTTCCGCTTTGTCGACGTGCTGCCTGCGCTCGAGTCCTCGGAGCAAATCTCCGAGCACATCAAGGCTTATTTCCTCAGATCCGGCATCGAGATGTCGGGCTTTTTGAAGGCCGGTATGGTGGCTGCGACCACGGGGGGCATCACTTCCAAAATCGCCGCCTCAACGATCAAAAAGAACGTCACCAGCATGGCCAAGACCTTCATCACCGGCGAAAACTCCAAAGACTCGCGGGAAACCCTCGTGGGCCTGTGGAATTCGGGCATCGCCTTTACTGTAGATATCTTGGGTGAAACCGCGGTTGCCGAAGAAGAAGCCCTTGAATACCAAGCTCGTTACCTCGAACTCATCGAAGGCCTCGGCCGGGAAGTGCGTGAGTGGAAAGGCAAGGAGGTGCTCGAGGCCGCGGCCTGGGGGCAAGTGCCGCGCGCCAACGTCTCCATCAAGCTCTCTGCCCTCTACTCGCAGCTCGATCCGCTGGCCTTCCGCACGAGCGTGGACATGCTCAAGGAGCGTGTGCGCCCGCTTTTGCGTGCGGCGATGACTCACGGGGTTTTTATCAACTTCGACATCGAACAATACGAGATTCGCAACGTCATCTACACAGCGGCCGAAGAGCTGTTCCTGGAACCCGAATTTACCGCATGTGTAAACTTCGGAGTGGTGGTGCAGGCTTATCTGCGCGATTCGCAGCAAGACGTAAAACGCATGATCGAGCTCTGCCGCAAGCGCAAGGCTCCGATCACCGTGCGCCTGGTGAAGGGTGCCTACTGGGATTACGAAATCATTCAGGCGCGTCAGCGCGGTTGGACGATTCCGGTATTCCTCAACAAAGCTCAAACCGATGCCAACTACGAAGCTTGCGCGAGACTCCTGCTCGACGCCTACCCACACATCCACACCGCCCTGGGCTCGCACAACGTGCGCTCGCTCTCTGCGGCGCTCGCCTATGCCGAGACCAAAGCCATTCCGCACAACGGCATCGAAGTGCAAATGCTCTACGGCATGGCCGAGCCCTTTAAAGAGGCGCTCAAAACCAAGGGCTACCGCCTGCGCGACTACGCGCCCGTGGGAGAGATGCTCCCCGGCATGGCCTATCTTGTGCGTCGCTTGCTCGAGAACACCTCGAACGAGGGTTTCTTGCGTGGAGCCTTTGTCGAAGGTTCCAAGGTAGAGTCTCTCTTGCAAGATCCGGCAAGCGTGCAGCGCGAACTCAAATCCGAAGACCTAGAGCGCGACACCAAAGAAGACTTTGTGAACGAAGCGATGCTCGATTTCTCGCGCGAAGCCAATCGCCTGGGCGTGAGCGAAGCCATGGACGTGCTCAAAAAATCTCTGCCGTTGTCGGTCGCCTCGATTGTAGACGGCAAAAAAATCGAGGGCGGCGATGTGGTTGAAACCCCATCTCCCTCGGATCTTTCCCTCAAAGTGAGTCGGGCGACTTACGCCACCGAGACCGTGGTGAATGATGTGGTGCGCGTGGCGAGTGAAGGCTTCAAGGCTTGGTCCAAGGTCCCCGTCTCCGATCGCGCCAAGGTGCTTCGCAAGGCCGCCGAGATCATGAGGCGCGACAAGTTCAAGCTCGCTGCCATCATCAACCTTGAAGTTTCTAAAGACTACCGCGAGTCCGACGCGGACATTGCCGAAGCGATCGACTTTTGCGAATACTACGCGGGTCATGCCGAGCGCTTGGGTGCTGGCTTTACCACCTCGCATCTTCCTGGTGAGTGGAACCGTTACTCCTACGCGCCTAAAGGTGTGGTGCTGGCCATTGCGCCGTGGAATTTTCCGCTCGCGATTCTCTGTGGTTTGGCCGTGGCACCTCTTGTTTGCGGCAACGCCGTGATCATGAAACCCGCCGAAGAGTCGCTCGCCATTGCGAACGAGCTCTACCGCATCTTGATGGAAGCTGGCGTGCCCAAGAGCGCGCTGCACCTGGTGGTGGGCAAGGGCGAAACCGTGGGCGCGGCGCTCGTGGCGCACCCCGGAGTGCATGTGGTGAACTTCACGGGCTCGCGCGCTGTGGGCCTTGCGATTCTCGAGGCCGGCGCCAAAGTGCACCCGGGCCAACGTCATATCAAAAAAATCGTGGCGGAGCTGGGTGGCAAGAACGCCCTGATCATCGACGACGATGCGGATCTCGACGAAGCCGTGGTGGCCGCCATGCATTCGGCCTTCAAATTTCAAGGTCAGAAATGTTCGGCCCTCTCGCGCATCGTAGTGCTTGAGCCCGCTTACGAAAAATTCAAAGCACGTCTCGTGGCGGCTCTGGCTTCGATCAAGATCGGCCCCAGCTTTGAGCCTTCGGCCAAAGTTTCGGCAGTGATCAACGCCGAATCGCAGCGTCGCCTCTTGCAGGTGATCGAGCGCAATCGCGAGCGCATCGTCTACCAATTGCCGGTGCCTGCCGAATGGCAGGGCAAGGGGCACTTCGTGCCTCCGACCGTTTTTGAATCTTCGGATCCGAAATCGGAGCTGGGGCAAAATGAGTTTTTTGGCCCCCTCGTGACGCTCTTCAAAGTGAAGACTCTGGATGAGGCCGTGCGCATGGTGAACGATGTGGATTACGCGCTCACTGGCGGCATCATCAGCCGCAACCCCGAGAGCATTGCCTACGCGAAGTCCAACCTCGAAGTGGGCAACTTGTACATCAACCGAGGCATCACGGGCGCGCTCGTGGGACGTCAGCCTTTTGGGGGCTACAAGCTTTCTGGTGTGGGTGCGAAGGCCGGCGGTCCGGACTATTTGTTGCAATTTGTGGATCCTAAAACTTCGACCGAAAATACCATGCGTCGAGGTTTTGCTCCGGAGATTTAGGAGTTAGGATAAACGTAGATGACTAACGCCACGCCGTCCGCTCGCAGCGCCCAACTGGAAACCTGGTTTCGTGAATACGAAGCGGATCACACCGATGCCAAAACCAAACTGACGCATATGGTGGGCATTCCGATGATCGTGCTCGCGATGATGGCGCTGCTGCGACGTTTGGCTCTGGGGCCTACGAACTTCGGCCTGCTCGCACTGGTGGCGATCGTGGTGTTCTTTTACAAGCACGACCGCAAGCTGGCCTGGACCTTTGGCGGAGCTCTCTTTGCGTTTTACGTGGTGTCGTTTTTGGTTTCTACCAAGCTCGCTTGGTTCTTGTTCATCGTGGGGTGGGGATTGCAATTTCTGGGGCACTATAAGTATGAAAAGCGTTCCCCGGCATTTTTCAAAAACCTCCTTCACGTGCTCGTTGGTCCCGCGTGGATCGTGGCACGTCTCACGGGTCAACGCTAATTGATGCCACAAAACACGGTTCCTAAGTCGCTCAAAATCACTCTTGTCATCGCCTTCTGGGGAACGATTCTCGTGATTCTCGCCGGTTCTATTGTGCGCACTACGGGCTCGGGGCTGGGGTGTCCAGACTGGCCGCACTGCTTTGGCAAGTGGATTCCGCCAACGTCGATCGAAGAACTCCCTCTCGATTACAAAACGCGTTTTCAGATTCAGGGCAAAGAGATCGCCGATTTTAGCGCCTTCAAAACTTGGGTGGAATACATCAACCGCCTGGTGGGGGTGCTGCTGGGCATGGTGCTGGTGGTGCTTGCGGGACTCGCGATCGCCGCGCGCAAACGTCTGACCAAGCGAGTGTTCTGGGGATCTCTAGGCACGCTGCTCCTGGTGATTCTCCAGGGCGGCATCGGCGCTGTTGTGGTGGCCACGCATCTGCATGGGCAGACGATCACCTTGCACATGGCCCTTGCGCTAGCGCTTGCCGTGTGGCTCTCGCGTTTGCAGCTGTCCAGCGACGCCGCTCCTCGTGTTGGCCCCTCGCCGTCGCGCGCCTGGTGGCGTCTGGCGGGAGTGGTCTATGCGCTGACGATCATGCAGCTCGTGCTCGGCACCGAAGTGCGCAAGAGCATCGATCACTTGGTGCACGACTTTGTGCTGCTGCCACGAGTGGAGTGGGCGCTGCACTTGGAGTGGACCTTTCTCGTGCACCGCACGCTCTCGCTCGTTTTTGCACTGATGGCCACCGCCTGGTACTGGAGGTCCTTTAAAGAAGGTCTTCCCTTGCGTCGTCACTTTGCCGTGCTCGGAGCCTTGGTCTTTTTGGGCATCTTTACCGGTGTGGTGCTGCGCGAACTCGGCTTTCCGGCCTGGGCCCAACCCACGCACCTCGTGCTCGGCACTTTGGTGCTCGTGCAAGTCGATCGCATCTTCAGCAAGTACCGCTAAAAAGGTATCCGTTACCTTAACCCGGTACTTTAACCCGTCCCCACGCCTATTTTGCGCTCATCTCTAATATAACGCTACTTGGGGTCATTTTAACGAGGTACCCGGTACCTGTATCCGTTTCCTATAACGGATACCTTTGGGGGGGGATGTCGATATTGTGGGCGGAGTGTCGGTCCCGTGACGCTTTTTTGACCTTTTTTGAGGGCTTTTTGACCAATTTGGTCAGCATGGGGGCCTTGAATTCCTATACAATATCATCTGATAGGTCTCCGACAAGGGGACCTCGTGGGGGACATTTCATGGCAAATTCTTTGTTTAAGAACCTTTGGCCGGCGACCTTCGTGGCGACCACGGCGCTTACCATTTCGATTACGTCGCATGCGCAATCGAATCGCTACCGAATTCCCACACCCAAACCTGAAGTCCAAGCGCTCAAGCCGATATCGCTGAGCGAGGCGACCGACGAAATTCATGAGCTGCTTGAAGCAGGCAAACGTAGCGAACTCGTGAAAATCGAACGCCAAGCTGCCGATGCCGTGCGCAACTACGGAAAATCCCCCACCGAAGACGCTGCCACCATCGATCGCATCAACGCTCAAAAAGCCATGCTCTCGAGCATTCAAGGTTCCGCCCCCCGCGTGATGGCCGAAATTCAGACCGCCCTCACGAACGTGGCTCGCGACTCCGCCGTTGTGGAACTCGCCAAGGGTGGCAAGGCCACTGATCGCGTGGATCGCACCGAAAAAATTCCCTCCTCGCTCTTCGACGTGAAAGTCTCCTACGTGCGCGAAGGCGAAGACAGCGAAGCTGTTTTGAAACGCCAAGTCGAGCTCGTGCCCAAGTCGAGCGATGAACTCTCCAAATCTTCTGACAAACGCGTGGCCGAAATCGCCACCGATGCCCGCTTCAAGCCCGTGCTCAAGGAAGCCGTTGACGCCGCCGTGGAGCAAATGAAAGAACCCGTAAACGGATTTCTCTCGGAATCTGAAGTGAAGATCTCTGCAGACAACACCGCAGTTCCCGTTGAGGCGGATCTCGGCACCAAGGGCGCGGCACTTACCGCAGCCGCTGGCGAAGCCGAAAAAGAAGTCAGCGAAGAGCTGAAAGACCTAAAGACCGCAGCACGCAGAGAAAAAGAAGACAAAGACGTGGAAGCTGAAAAGCAGCGCTCGGTGTTGGCTTATTCCAAGTGGGCAAGCGAGAACTCCGACGCGGCCAAAAAGCTTGCCGAAGACGAGTGCGGACGCGCCAAGAAACTTATGGAGCTCAATCCGAAACTCGGTTTTGACATGCTCGACGAAGAAACTCGCGACTCTTGCAAAGAACTTGCTAAAAACGAAGGCACGCGTCTTGAGCGCGCGGTGCTGAACATCGACGAGACCACCAAAGACAGCGGGCAAAACGCGCAGCGCTCACCCGCTAACGTCCCCCAGGAACAACAGCGTCAGCTCGCGATCCAGCAGTTCATGCAAACCGTTCAGGCTTGTATGCAGGCCAACAACTCGGCGACCAGCAGCCTTGAGCAGATCAAAAATCAAATCAAGCCGATGTACGACGCTATCGAAGGTTACGACCAACTCGAGAAATCTCTGCGCGGTTCGACCATTGCGCAGAACATTTTGAACCTGATGATGGAAAAGGGCATCTCCGCTCAGAGCGCCATCAGCCGACTCGAAGAAGACATCGAGATGCTCTATCCCGACACCGACGCCGGCAACCGCAAGCTGCGCGCGGATTGGGCGAACGAACTGCAAGAACTCAGCGGCAAGCTGGGTTACTTTGTGCGCGAATACCAAATGCGCTCGACCCAAATGGCGAAAGCCACTGCAGACACAGAAGCCGCCAAGCTGCGAGATCTCTGGTTGCGCTCACAAAATGGTGATCAGGGTGCCGCTTTTGATCTGAACTTGCGCGCTCAGCAGGGGCAATCGACGGATCCCGCTGTAGCTGCCCAAGCGGCTTTCGACTCGGTGATGCGCGAACGTAACGCCGATCCCAATCATTATAAGATGATGCAATATATGGAAGCTGTGACCGCGGCTTCGGACACGCTCAAATCTGTGTACTTGACCCGCTACGATCGTCACAAGAATCAAGGCTCCAGCACGTGGATCGGCTCTTCGCTGAGTTCCGTGTCGAGTACGGCTCGTCAGATGCTGAACTCGTCGCCGCAGCTACGTTCGAACCCGAACGTTATCGTGGACGGCGCGTTGAGCGGATCGCTTTCGCGCACGCCCGCTACCATGGGTAGCGTAGGCACGCCGGCCGGAACGCTGCGCTCTACGGGGGCTGCGGCTCCGGTCACCACGCAGCCGACTCAGACAATTCGTCAAACCACGCCGACCCGCACGAATAACGGCGGTTCGAGCGTGTTCAATCACTAAGGAGTTTTTGGGGTAGGGGGAGATTACGGTGTCGGTGTTGAAGTTACGAAATGGTTTGCCAACACTGCTTGTGCTTTCGTATTCGGCTCACGCCGGAACCTTTAGCGATGTCATTGAGTCGTATCGTCAGAACCGCTACTCGCTTGCCAACGGCTCGGGTAGCTACTCCTCTGCAGATCCTGCCGACCGGAAGGTCATCGAACAATATTATTCCGAACTCGAATCGGCCGCTCTCATGTCGCCGATCACCAACGCTCTAGAAGTCACAGCTGCGAATTCGCAGGCGATGGTCTCGGCCATTCAGCGTGCTGTCGACGCTACAGACACGATCTCGGCCGACGTTGAGGGCTGCATGCGCTCGCGCGATCTGTCGATTCCGCAGAACATCCTCTCACGCGGCGCGCGCACGGCCCGCGCCCAACTCGAAGCCGGCTACAGCCGCTCGCGCTACGTGGCTCCCGTACAACTGGATCTCGATGGCGTCATCGATGCATATAACCAAGTGAACGCGCGCGACTGGACCGCAGAATTTCTTCGCTGCTGCAAACGCGAAGCTCTGAATAGCCTCCAGCGCTCCGGCACTACGGACCGTCGCCAGCAGCAAGTGGCCGCCTTGCGCAGTGCCAACGAAAGCCAAGCGGGTCGCTTGTCGGAACTCATCGAAGACAACGGTTGCAATCAGCTTGGCGCTGAAATCGCCGATAAGCAAAACACATTTGCGACTCAGGATTATTTCCTGCCTTCGCGTGTGGTGGATCCTCTCGAGGGCATCAAGATGTCACCGGTGGAACTCGCGGAAACGCTTCGCAACTCGTCGGTGCGTTCGGCGCAGCGCCGGGTGCGCGAAGATGCTCATTCGCCCACGCAATCGATGATGGAAGAAACCTCATACTTCGAGGAGATCGACACTGCTTGTAAAGTTGCCAAAGAAAAAGAAGCCAACAAAGCTAACAGCTTTTGGCGCACGCTCGCCAAGACCGGTGCGAACGCGGCAATCTGCCATGTGATTCCTTATATTGCCACTAACAACTGGTCCACGAACAAAGCCAATGCGGCCTACATGGTGGCCGATCTCACCACGGCGCTGCCGTGGAAAGATTTGCAGTGCGATCCGGGTGTGACGGCGCTCTACCGCTCGCAGCGTCCGACCGATCCCAACGTGGTCGCTGACAAATGGAACATTCCCGAATTGCAAAACCCAGTTTACCTAAATCGCCTGCGTGCGATGGTACCCTTGCAACAACCCTTTCCGATCGTGCGCTCGCCCGACGGTTCGATCATCCTGCCTGGCGGTATGCTCGGTGGCGATGCCCCGACCCGCGAACAAGTAGAAGCTCAGCTCGCTGCTCAGCGAATGGCGAACACACCTTTTGTGCGTTATTCGACAGCTAGCCGCCAATCCGGCACTTTCAATCCCACCGGATTCAACCCGTCTTCGCGACTGGCTTTTCTCTCGGCGCCCACAGGATCGATGCACTATGTGCGTCCGGCCAACGCGACCCTTGCCTCGGGACGAGGTCTCGCAGCAGCGGTGAACGGTGTTCGCTCCCTGGCGAGCAATGTGAGCAGCGCGAACACCCGCGCTCCACAGAGTGCGGCTGCGCTCAAGCAAAACGCTATCGGCACGCGTTCTCTCGCAGCGGGCATCATCGGTGCTCAAAAGGGGCGAGGCCTTGCAGCGCTCGGCCAAGCGCGCACCCTCTCGGCCACACAAACGCGAAATTTGCTCAGTCGTTCGATCGCCTCGAAGTCGAGCCGCGTGTCGGCCGAGTGGATCGCCCGCGTGCTTCGCGACCAGCGTTCGAATTCGGGTGGCGGTAGCACGGTCGGCGGAGGCAACGGCCCGCGTCGCGTTCAGCCCAACCAAGATAAAAACCAGCAAATCGCGGACGAAGTTTACAAAGCCAACCAGCGCCGTCGCGAAACGCTTCAGGCGCAGGCCGATGCGATGATCAAATCCATCCAGTCTGCGGTCACGCGCTCGGCCGAAATCGTGCGCGAGATTCAAGCTAAGATTCAGGCTCGCGATGTGGCCTTCAACAAAACCGTCGAAGAGATGGTTAAAAAACCACCCAAGAGCCAGTACAAAATGGTTTCGATGCTGATCACCCAAGACGGAGCTCGCATGCAGTCGCTCGCCGCATTGAAGGCCGAATACGATGCGCTTTCTTCTTCGATCCCCATGCTGACCTCTTCGCTCAACCGTTTGGGCGGACTCAACTCGCAAATCACGAGCAACGTGAGTAGCGGTCTCTCTTCGCTGACCTTGCCGACGGCAGGTACCGAAGGCCGTTTCAACGGCGGTTCGGGCACCAGCGTTTTCTCGAATACTTCGAGCTCTTCGATCGCTCAGCCCAGAGTGCAGGGCGTGGACAGCGAATTCTCCATGCGCAAACCCACATCGGTGCTCGATCGCCTGGCGTTGAACCTCTTGCCGCAGGCTTGGGCTCAGCTCGCCAAACCTGGCACGCCTGAATACGAAGACAAATGGTCGCTCGCTTATGAGGCCTTTGCCAAAGATTGGGATTCGTACCTCAAGCAGCTGCGCGACGTGGAGCAGGCCGACCGCTCGGCCCTTGTGAGCCGCTACCGCGAACTCTCCCGCGCCCCCGAGAAGCTCGAAATGCAGGAGCCCGATGCGGGCACCTTTGGTTTGATGATCGAAACCATGGAAGTCATCTCTGAAGAATCGCGTCAACTCCTCCAGGATCGACGCGAAGATGCCCGTGGTGATTTGGCCCGTGTGAAGGTTTACCAAGATGTCGAAGTGGCCGCCAACGAATCCGAGAAGGCCATCGAGCTGCTCGGTGAGTGGGGCCAGACCTACATCAAGTCCGCTCCCGAGACCTACTTCAACGATCCGCAGGCCTGGGAAGCGATTCTGCCCAATGCGATTTTGTACTGAGGTAGCGGGTTAAGGAACTAGGTTCTTTCCTGAAAAAGTGATGAGAATCCCCTCTTTTGGGGTTAGGCTACGGGCCCATGTCTTCCGTCACTCTCGATGCCATCCGCGCAGCTAAAACCCGTATCAAACCTCACGTACTGGAAACTTACCTTCGCCCGAGCCCTTCGCTGCAGGCGGCGCTCGGTGCCAAGGCGCCGGTCTTTTTGAAAACCGAAATGCTCCAGAAGACCGGTTCCTTTAAAGTTCGCGGCGCTGTGAACAAAGTCGTCTCGCTCGTGGAGGCCGGCAAAAAACCCGCTCATCTGGTGGCCGCCTCGGCGGGCAACCACGCCCAGGCTGTGGCCTACATCGGCCAGGTGCTCGGGATTCCTTCGACCATCGTGATGCCGCAAAACACGCCACTCATCAAAGCCGCTTCGACCGCAGAGTGGGGGGCTAAAGTGGTGCTCCACGGAGCGCTCTATGACGACGCCTACAACAAAGCCCTCGAAATTTTAGAGGCCACCCCCGGCGCCGTTTATATCCACGCCTACGCCGATGAGGACATCATCATCGGTCAGGGCACCATCGGTCTTGAGATTCACGAACAGCTCAAGGCCTTTGGCGTCGATGAAAAGTCTCCCCTTCAGGTGGTCATTCCCTGTGGCGGCGGCGGACTCATTTCAGGGGCTGCTACGGCGCTCAAGGCGCTGCGCCCCCATGTGAAAGTTTTTGGCGTTGTCTCTGAGGCCGCGCCTGCCATGGCGGAATCCTTCTTTGCCGGCAAGGTGGTCAAGGCCAAGGGCCGTCCGCGATCGCTCGCCGAGGGCCTTGCGGTGAAGACCGTTTCGGAACTCACCTTTTCGCATATCAAAGCCAAAGTCGACGAGATGACCATCGTGGACGATGACCAGGTCGCCTCGGCAATTTCTTTCTTGCTCGAAAAAACCAAACTCGTGGCCGAAGGCGCCGGTGCGGCCGGCGTCGCCGCTGCCCTGTCGAAGCTGTTGAAGCTCGATCCCAACGTGCCCACGGTTTTTGTTCTCTGTGGCGGCAACATCGATCTCAGCCGCATCGCTCAGGTGGTGGACCGCTCGCTGGTGGCCGAAAAGCGCTGGTGGCAGCTCGGCGTCGTGATCGACGACCAACCGGGGCAGCTGGCGCAGGTCTCCTCACTCATCGCCGAAAAACGCGGCAATATCATGGAGGTCTCGCACGACCGCCTCACCCAGGAGGTCGAAGTGGGTCAGACCATGCTGCGCTACCGAATCGAGACCCGCGGACTTGAACATAGCGAAGAAATCGCGGATCATCTCACTAAGGCGGGATACCTTATAAAGGAGTATTCGGGTGAATAAGCTATTTGCGGCATTGCTATTTTTTTGTGTGGTCGGAGCTTCGGTTCTGTGGTGGCTCATGAAGATGCTCCCTGACAGCAACCAAAAACCGGGTCACGAAGTGCACAGCACTCAAAACCATGGTGAGACCGCTCCCAAGGCCGAGGACCACGGCAGTCACGCCGCCGCCCCCGAGGCGAGCCCCACGCGCGAACTCGTGCTGCGCATCGATTCGATTCCCCAGGGCGCTAAGGTTGAGGTCGGAGGCGTCTATGCTGGCGTCACTCCGCTCGACGTGAAGCTGCCAGAAAGCAAAAAAGAAGCGCTGCTGGCGCTCGAAGGCTACGAAGTCTATCGTCGCGAGGTTCCCTCTGCTGCAGAAGCCGAAGGTGCCGAGCTCAACTGGAAGATCACCCTCAAGGGCAAGCCGGCGGAAGTGGTCGCACAAAAAGCTCCTGCCGCAAAACCCCTCAAGCACGCGTGGTTGCGCGGCTCCAAGGGGCCTTATTTTATTCAGATCAAAGCCGCGCCCGAGAGCGACGGCCGTCCTGCACTCGAATCGCAAATTGCCGATTACCGTAGCGTGCTCGGCAGTGAAAAGATCGTCGGCTGTTTGGTGAACCTCGGAAAACGCGGCAAGTGGTATCGCCTGCTTGCGGGTCCCTTTAACGTGCGTGCCGAAGCTGACAAGGCTCGCCTCGAGTGGGCCGCTAAGAAACCCGAATTCGCCGAAGCCTTTGTTACCGGAAGACAGAGCTGCATATGAAATCACCTAAAGACATCGTCATCGTCGCCGCCAAGCGCAGCCCTTTTGGGGCCTTCGGTGGCGCTCTTGCCAAAAAATCCTCGACCATGATGGCCGTCGACATCGCGCCCGCGCTTTTCGCGCAGGCCGGCATCGGAGCGAGCCTCGCCGACGCGACCGTGATGGGCAATGTCATTCAGTCGACGAGCGACAGCGCGTATCTCGCGCGCCATGTGGGCCTCAAAGCGGGGCTGCCGATCTCTCACCATGCGCTCACCGTGAACCGCCTCTGCGGTTCGGGCTTCGAAGCCGTCGCTCAGGCCGCAAAGTTTTTGCGTGCTGGTGAAGCCGAGCTCATCCTTGCTGGCGGATCCGAATCCATGTCACTTGTGCCCTTCGCACTGACCAAAGCGCGCTTTGGTTATCGTATGGGCCACGGCGAAGTGGAAGACCTGCTCTCCGCGGGCCTCACCGATCAGCATGTGAAGTTGCCGATGGCGATCACGGCCGAAAATCTCGCCGAACAGTATAAGATCTCTCGCGAAGAGTGCGATGCTTACGCGCTCGAATCGCAGGGACGTGCCACCGCTGCTTGGGAACGTGGAGACTTTGCCGACGAGGTGGCGCCGCTTCCCGAACTCGCCAAAGACGAACATCCGCGTCCCAATGCCACGCTCGAAGGGCTCGCCAAACTGAAACCCGTATTTAAAGCGGATGGTGTTGTGACCGCAGGCAATGCGAGCGGCATGGTCGATGGTGCGGCCTTGCTCCTGGTTTGCACTCGTGACTACGCCGAAAAGAAAAACCTCAAACCTCTTGCTACGGTGCTCGGCTGGGCCGCCGCCGGCTGCGATCCTAAAGTCATGGGCATCGGCCCCGTGCCTGCCACACAAAAACTGCTTGCGAATTTGTCGCGCGAAAACCTCGCGCAAAAGACGAGCGACTTTGACCTTGTCGAAGTCAACGAAGCCTTTGCCCCTCAATACCTCGCCGTAGAGCGTGAGTTGGGCCTCGACCGCAAAAAGACCAACGTTTGTGGCGGCGCCATCGCCATCGGACATCCGCTCGGCGCCACCGGCGCTCGACTCGTGGGTCACCTCGTGTATGCTCTCCGTCGACGCGGCGGCGGCCTCGGTCTTGCCACAGCCTGTATCGGCGGTGGTCAGGGCATGAGTGTTGCGATTCGCGCGGAATAAAGATGCCGCTCCGGCGGCAGAACATTGGAATTTAAAAATGAGTCAAAAGCCAAATCAAAAAGTACGCACGCGTTTTGCTCCGTCGCCCACGGGCCTTTTGCACGTTGGGGGAGCGAGAACTGCGGCCTTTTCTTATTTCTTTGCCAAAGCCAGTGGTGGTGATTTCCTCTTGCGCATTGAGGACACGGATCTCGAGCGTTCTAAAGAAGAGCACGTCGCCGAAATTCTCGCGAGCCTCGAGTGGCTAGGGCTGCATAGTGACGAGCCGCCGCTTTTTCAGGCCCGCCGCGCGGATCGTCATCGCGAAGTGGCAGCCAAACTGCTCGCCGAAGGCAAAGCCTACAAATGTTATTGCACGCCGCAAGATATTGAGGCGATGCGCGCCCAGGCCGAATCCGAAGCCCGCGTCTACCGCTACGATCGTCGCTGGCGCGAGCGCAGTGACGGGGTGGAGGGACAACCCTACGCCGTGCGTTTCAAGATGCCGCTCGACGGTGAGACCGTGGTCAAAGATGGCGTGAAGGGCGACGTGGTGTTCCCGAATGCCGAGCTCGAAGATTTTGTCATTTTGCGATCTGATGGTTCACCTACCTACATGCTAGCTGTCGCGGTAGACGATCTCGACATGGGCATCACGCACGTGATCCGCGGCGACGATCATCTCACTAACACTCCCAAGCAGCTTCTCCTCATCAAGGCGATGGGCGGCGTGGCACCAAACTACGCTTCGCTCCCCATGATTCTCGGTGCCGACAAGGCCAAGCTCTCCAAGCGTCACGGAGCGGTGGCGGTGTCGCATTACCGTACGGGTGGCTACTTGCCCGAGGCGATGCTCAATGCGCTCATCCGGCTTGGCTGGAGCCACGGCGACGACGAGTTTTTTACCGCCGACGAGATTCGCGTGAAGTTCGGCCTCGAAGGCTGCGGCGTTTCGCCATCGGTCTTTGAGCTCGAGCGTCTCAACCACCTCAATCAGCACCACATGCGCGCGGCGAGTACCGAACGCCTTGTGAAGATCCTTCGTGAGGATTTTCATTTCGATGCGAACACGATTCTGGAGCGCGGTGGTGAAAAGATTTTCCGAGCCTTTGTGGAAAGGGCGACACTTCTCTCGGACATTCCGAAACTCGCCACATGGCTCATCAGCGACAAGGTTGAGGTCGCCGACGACGAGTCTCGCAAGGTCCTTGCGGAGACCAGCGCCGAAACCCTGGGCGCCCTGCGCGCCGAAGTGGGAGCTCTCGCCGAGTCGGCCTTCAGCGAGGCGGAGTTCTTTAACCAGATCAAAGAAGTCGCCAAGAAATTGACGCTCAAGGTGCCTGTTGTGATGAGACCCCTGCGCGTGCTCCTCACGGGCACGCTTCAGAGTCCTGACATGGGGCTCGTGGCCGAGGCGCTCGGCAAAAAAAGGGTGCTCGAACGGCTCTCCGCAACCTTATAAGCATAACTCGGCGCTCCATACTCAGCTAAGATACTGATTTTTGGGGCGTCGCACTATGCCATAGTCCCCCAAAGTGCTTTACACTTTTAATTGGGGAAGGCTCATGGCAAATCGACAAAAATATCGGCATTTTGTTTCTGTTTTGGCACTGTTTTGTGCG
>Ga0247823_10000024_pt1 | contig 102506 bp, 96 predicted proteins | sample 13C_PalmiticAcid_2_FD_192426 | JGI IMG/M metagenome (GOLD analysis project Ga0247823, IMG submission 192426) | Soil microbial communities from agricultural site in Penn Yan, New York, United States - 13C_PalmiticAcid_Day30 | ecosystem: Environmental > Terrestrial > Soil > Agricultural land... | reverse complement strand
CCCGTGCCCTGATCCGCGAACGAAGCTTCGAGCTCGGTGCGGTACATGAGCGCTACCGAAACCGAACCCATCACCGCGTAACCGACGGCCGGAATAAAGCCCTCGGCCTTCACGAGAAAGCGCTGGGCGCGGGTGTGTTTGTAGGGCGCTTGCATCACGCCGTTGTTGTCGGCGCGGGATTGCAAGCGGGACTCGCCGCCCATCCAAGTGGCTTCGGCGGTGGCGATGGGAACGATGCGACCAAAGTTCAGTTCCTGAGCGTCGATCGCGATCACGCGGGCGCGGCTCGCGACGGTTTGCTGGGGAATGGGCGACGGCGCGCGCGGCAGGCTTTGCGGCAGCTGCACGGCGGGACGTTCTTTGGCGATGAGGTTCAGCGGTGCGCTCTCGGATTGCGGCTCGCGCGTGATGTTGAGATCGCTCTTTTGCACGATGAAAGGTTGATCGAGAAAGTCCGCTTCGAGGCGCAGATCGCGCAAGTACGAAGGCTTGTGCACGACGCGCGGATCGTCGGGCGTGAGGGCGGCGTGTGCGGTGGGCGCGACCACGAGTAACGTGAGAAAACCAAAATACGAGCTCTGGAATAATTTGGACTTCATAGCACTTGCTCCTAGTTTTATTCGGTTCCCTCTTATAATCTACTAAGGTGAGCAGTGGCTATCAAGTCGGGCACGGCGTCATGAATCCAGCGCCAACTCTGGATAATGTGCGTCATAATTTTTTGCCCACCTTTCCGGGGATTGCGGACGCGCACCAGATTGACAAATTGGCAGGCGATGGTTCCACGCGCAGTTATTACCGCGTGTTGAGCGGCAAAAAGACCTACGTTTTGCAAACCAACGGCAGCGACGACCTGAATTACCGTAGATTTCTCGAAGCTTATGGCTTTTACGCCAATCAGGGCATTCCCGTGCCCAAAGTGCTCGCCCACCACGACCTTTCGCGCTGGATCCTGCTCGAAGACCTGGGAAGCGACGACCTGCAGTCGCTGGCCTCATACGACCACATCTTGCACTCGGTAAAACTGCTGCGCCACTTGGCACCCGTGAGTGTTGAAAATGCCTTTGAAAAGTCCTGGCTCGCTGAGCGCACGCTCGACGAGGCCCGCTTTGTTTTTGAGATGAATCACTTCATCGAGCACTTTGTTGAAAAGCTCGCCGGTGAGAAAGCTTCGGAGCCGCTCAAAAAAGACCTCTTTGAGCTCGCCGCCCGCGCCGCTCGCGGCCCGCGCGTTTTTTGTCACCGAGATTACCAAAGTCGCAACCTCATGAAAGGCTCTCAGCAGCCCTTCGTGATGATCGACTTTCAGGACTCGCAGTGGGGACCGGCGCTCTACGACGCGGTTTCGCTGTGCTGGGATCCCTACTTTGTTCTGGGCGAGGACGAGCGCGAAGAGCTCTTTGCCGAATACCTCAAATCGCTCGACCTCAAAACGCTCAATGCGAATTTCCAGAAGCTCTTGCAAGACGAGATCGCCACGCGCGAGCTCAAAGAGATGCTCATTTTGGAGCGCTTTGTAAAAGCGGTCGGCTCTTTTGCCTCTTTCAAAACCACGCGGGGCAAAGATACGCACCTCGTCTACATCGAAGATTCCTTCCGCACGGTGGCCGCCGCTCTCAAGCGCGCGGAGCCGTTGGGCATTCGCTTCCCCACGCTCCACACCAAAGTGGGCGAGTGGCTCAAGCTCGCCGAACGCCAGGGCTGGAGTCGATTGACGTGAAAGCCGCACTCGTGCTCGCGGCGGGTTTTGGAACCCGTCTGCGGCCCTATACCGAATACATGCCCAAACCTCTTTTGCCTGTGGCAGGCATCGAGCCGCTCTTCTTTGCGCTCTGGCGCGCGCAGTGCCTGGGGGTGAAAAAATTCTACGTCAATGCGCACTACCACCATGGCCAGATCAACATGTTCCTCAAGAACGTGGCCGAGCCAGTGCTCGGCATTTCGGTGGAAATGCTCCACGAGAATCCCATTCTCGGCACGGGCGGTGCCATTCGCAATTTGCTGCAAAAAACGGAAGCTGGCGATTTCGACGAGCTCGTGGTCATCAACGGCGACACGCTTCTGGGCCTCGGCGAGCTCGAGCAGCTCGACTCTCCGCAAGCTTCGTGGTGTTTGGTGACTCCCGATCAAAATTTTCTCGCTAAGTACAAGCCCCTCTGGGTGAATGCCGAAGGCGGCTACGCGGGCGTGGGCGAGATCACGCATCCCGAAGCGGGATGGGAACCGACGCACTTTTTTGGAATGCACGCGCTCAAGGCCGATGCCTTGGCGCATTTGCGCGAAGACAGCTCTCCGGTGACGGAGAGCGATCTGTTTCGCGGCATCTACCGACCTCTGCTCGACGCTGGTTTTGAGATCCAGGCGATTCGTCATTCGCTCTCGAGCGAAGAGTTTTGGTACGACATGACGAACAAGGACTTTCTACTAGAAGCTCAAGGCGAACTCCTGGGCACCATCGCCGGCGACACCTCATGCTGGAAAGCGGCGCTCGAAGCCCGTTGGGGTCAAGAGCCCAAACTTATGGGCAAGTCGTGGCTCTTGGGTGTGGACCCAGGCTGTGTGAACTGGAGCAAGTCGCGGGGGTCGATCGTGGTCAGCCCGCAGACGCTCAAGTGCGAAGGCAAGGTGGATTTGGACGCTTCGGTGCTGATTCTCGAGGGTCAGGACCGAAGTTTGGGACGCCGCCTCGTGCGCAACTCGCTCCTGATGAGCGCTAGCCCCAAGTCGGCCATTGCGGCGGACTCCAACCTTGAAAACGAAATCATATTCTTATAGCCACACAAGAGTGAAGTCGTATCTCGGCTCGCTCTTTTTACGTCTGGCGGGACTGGCGGCGCTGGTTTTTGCATTGGTGGCGCTTGTGCCTGGGGATTCCCGCTCGTTTTTGGTGGGCGCCTTTGAATCCGCGGGACTCGACCTCGGCGCTCGTCCCATCAACCCCTGGACTCTTAGCTACATGTCACAGCACTTTGGTGCGCAGTGGCCACAGCAAATCTTGCTTGCCTTTGCGCGCTCGCTGCTGCTCGCCACACTCTCGGCGGGGATCTCGCTCGTCCTCTTTCTTGCGTTCTTTGCTCTACTCAAATCGCGAAGCGCGACGGCGATCGATTTGTGCTCGGGCTTCTTTCTGAGTCTTGTCTCGGTGCTTGTGGCGCCCGTGATGGCCATCGCATACTTTCGCTGGTCGGGAAGTGGCGACTCGGCGCTCGCGGCTTATTTGTGTGCGGCGCTCTCGATTTCTTTTGTGGCTGTGGGTTCGTACTTGCGTTTTGCCGTGGCAAAATACACTCAGGTCGAAGTGCGCGAGCTTTCGCTCGGACTTTCGGCCCGGGGCATCGGCGAGAATCGCGTGCGGTGGGTGCACACCGCGAAGCTTCTTTTGCCAGACTTTTTGGTGCTCTTTTTGTCGCGTTATGCGGCCTACATCAGTGGGGTTTTTGTCGCTGAGCTTGTCTTCAATTTGCGCGGACTGGGCTGGTACTTTTCGCAGGCCTTTCAGTCGCGCTCTTCGCTGCTCTTGCTACTGCTCGTGCTCAGCTCGGCCGTCTTGTACCTCGCCTTCAATCACTTGGCGCTATGGCTCGCAGGGGTGATCGATCCGCGGAGGCAGCGTGATCTCTAAATTGCCCAAACGTTTGTGGATCGCGGCGCTCGCCGTTGACGTCTTGCTTGTGGCCTGGCTCGTGGCGAGATTCGCCTCGAGTGCGCAACCCTGGCTTTCGGAAAATGCCCTTCGCGCGCCGGACGCCGCGCACAGCTTTGGCTTTGCGCTTTACGGTCAACCCGTGTCGGAACTGCTGGTGCAGGGAGCCGAGGCGGTTTTGTTTTTTGGCTCGCTCGGAGTCCTTCTCAGTATCGTCATCGCGCTCTTCATGGGCTTTTACCTGGCCACCTCACCTGAGGAATCTCGCGCGCACCGTTTCCTTGCCTATCTGCTAGACATCTTCGGAGCCGTGCCTGGCTTCATGCTTTCGGCGGTGGTGCTTTACGCAGGAGGCTCTTCACTCGGCGTGCTGACCATCGCGTTTGCGGTGGCCAATTGGGACGCTTCGGCCCGTCTCGCATGGAGCGTGGGTCGCCTTGTCGTCGGACGGCCGGCGTACCTGGCGGACACCGCACTCGGCTATCCCTCCGCAAAGCTCTTTTGCTTTCATTACCTGCCCGAAGTTTTCGGGCCGCTTTCGGCCAAGTTTTGTTCGCTCCTGGCCTTTTTTGTGGTTTTTGGCTCCTCTTCGGTTGTCATTGGTCTTGTGGACGCGGAACTTTTTCCATGGGGGGCGCTCCTCAACCAGGGGCGTCAGTATTTTGATGTCGCTCCGCACGTGTTCTGGGCGGGATGGCTGCTCGTGTTTTTGTCGACTTTTTTGCTAACCACCCTATCGTCAGGAATCCAGCTATTGTTCGAGCGGAAGCTTCCAAGATAGAATAAGGAAATGGGAACGTTAGCTGATTTAGAGAAAAAAGTTGCGCAGTTGTTTGTGGTTGGGGTTCCGGGCACGACTCTCAGCGTTCAAGAGCAGAAAACTCTCGAACGCATCGGTCCGGGCGGATACATTCTCTTCAAACACAACATCGAGTCGGTAGACCAGGTGGTGCAACTCAACAACTCTCTTTTGAAAGTTTCGGATCGCGGCTCTTGGCGCAACATGCCTTCGTGGATCTCAGTAGATCAAGAGGGCGGACGCGTACAGCGCGTGCGCGAACCGGCCACGCTTTGGCCGCCGGCCAAACTCATCGGACAACTCGATTCGCCCAAGACGGCCTACGAGGCGGGTTTCGCGGTGGCTAGCGAACTGCACGCTTTAGGCTTTAACGTGAACTACGCTCCCGTGCTCGATGTTCCGAGCGATTGGAACAATCCCGCTCTCGGCGACCGTTGCTTTTCTACCGACCCTGAAATTGTCGCTTCGATGGGCTCGGCCTTTTTGCGTGGCGTTCAGCGCGCGGGCGTGCTGGCGGTGGCCAAGCATTTTGCCGGCCATGGCGGCGTGAACGTGGACTCGCACCTCGAATTGCCGGTATGCCACACCAAGCTCGCCGAGTTGCAAGAAAAAGATTGGGTGCCCTTCCGCCGCGCCATTCGCGCGCGCGTCGAGGGCGTGATGACGGCCCACGTGCTCTACACAGACATCGATGCCGAGCGTCCAGCCACCTTGTCGCGCCGGCTATTGCAGGATCACCTGCGCAAAGAACTCCGCTTTGGCAAACTCATCTTCACCGATGATTTAGGCATGGGCGCCATCACTCAAAAGTACTCGCTCGAAGAGGCCGTGTTTCTTTCGATCGAAGCCGGCTGCGACCAGCTTCTGCTTTGCCACAACTTCGACGAGCTCGAAGCCGTGTGGGTTAACATCGTGCGCGCTTTCGAATCGGGCGCCTTGCCCAAGGCCAAACTCGACGAGGCTCTGACTCGTATTGGTGAGGCCAAAAAGAAATGGCTCTCGCCCGTGCACTATGCGGACGCCGGCAAAGCCAAAAAAATTCTGGGCTGTGCCGAACACCAAAAGATCGCGGAAGCGATACTTTTGCAGCGACCGCTTGAAGGCGACATCGCCGAGACCTAGAATGTCGAAAGCGAAGGGGCGTGCGCATGGCTTATGATTCTCTAAATTCGGATCTCTCGAGACCCAAGGTACGGGTGCTTTGCGTGGGCTCGCAGTCGTTCTTCGACGGCATCTCCTGGGCGCTCGACCAAAAACCTGATCTGGCTTCCGAAATCGAACTCGTTTGGCGCTCGCTCGCCAACCTCGGCGACACGCCGGCCGGAATGGCCCACGTCGCCATCACGAGTGTGGAACTCGGCCAGCCGATCCCGGTAGAATCCCTGCGCCAGCTCGCGGTTTTTGTGGGCATCGTGGCCTGCGTGCAGCCCACGCCCATGCAACTGCTAAGTGTGGCGAGCGTCGGTCGCTGGTCGCCCGTGGAGTGGGAAGGCTCGGATTACGCGCGTCTTTTGCATCATATCAGTGCGCTCGTCGAGCAGTGGCGCGAAGAGCTGCGCAAAGAAAACGTCTTTGCAACGCTCTCGAGCTGGCTCAGCGCTTCGTATTACGAACCCTCGCTTGTAGAGTGGCTCAACCCCCCGCGCAGCCATCTGGGTCCCACCAAATTTCCCTTTGATCGCAAACAGGGCGTGCTCTCTGTAGGCGGCCTCGCGAGCGACGCGCACGTTAAACTTGCCGTCAACACCAAGGAGACCTTCTTTGAGTGCGTTTTCCGCGGAGATCAATGGATCTATCGCAAGATCACCTCGTCGAACCAGCTCCAGGGCATTGAGAGCGGTCGCGCCGTAGAAATCGGCGACCAGATTTTTGTGGGCAATCTCAATTTGCAGATTTCACGCTCCGAAGAGCTCTCGGCCGTGGAGCGCCTCTCGCGCCCTTTGCGCGGCGGGGACATTCCTGTTCGCCATCGTCTCAGCACCGATTCGAGCTTCTTTGAAGTGGTGAAGTATTTTCTCTCGTCGCAAGTGAGCGGTGAGTTGCGCGTGCGCGGTCCGGTAAAACAGGCGACCTTGTTTTTCTCAGACGGCTACATTCAACAGGCGTTCTGCGGATCGATCTCCGGACGCAAGGCCCTCTTGCGGGTGCTCAGCTGGCCGAGTCTGCAGTGGAAGTTCGTTCCCGACACGGCGGCACCAAAATTATCTGCGGCGACCCTGGCGCTGGGCCTCGGCGACTTTTTGGAGCTCTACATGGGCTGGCTCTTCCGCTGGCGCCGCGTGGCGAGCATCGTTCCTCCCGGAAACATCAAGATTCGCGTCAAGCCCACGACCTTTGCTCAAGTGTCCGAATGGGACAACACCAAGTACGAAGTCATCGCCCGCGTTTGCGAATACGGGCGCGTCACGGAGATCCTCAATAACACTCCGCTCGACGACATTGACATCTACGAGACGTTGATTGATTTGCGCCGAAGTGGTTTGATTGAAGCTCACCAGTAAAGGGAATTTCAATCATGTCGATGTTAGCAAGGTACAAAAAAAGCCCCGGCCAAATCATTGAACTCGTGAAACTCATCGAGGAATCCGCCGAACCCAAGCGCTCGCAGCTGCTCACCATGATTCGCGGCGAAGACCCTGAGTTTGCCGCGCGCGTAGAAGCTCGCATCCTTTCGATGAACGACCTGCGCACGATCAACCCCGACATCCTCGCCGAGATCATCTCGGCCACGCCCGCCAAGCACGTCGCACTCGCCCTGCACGGCGATCCCAACCCGGATTTTGTGAAGATCGTCGAACGCTGCCTCGGCAACAAGTTCGCCGAGTACAAAGAAGAGATCACGAATTTCGAAAGCGACCCTCCGAACGAATCCAAAGTCGAAGCCGGCCAGCGCAAGATGATTTCCGAAGCGCGCAAGCTCGAAAAGGCAGGTGCCATCAAGCTGCCTTCTCGTGACTCGGGCGAGATGCCGATGAGCGACACCTCGTCGTCGCCTTCGGCCGCCGCTGCCCCCGCACCGGGCGCCAGCGCTCCGGCCGCGGGTACTGAGGCCTCATCACCCGCCGCACTGAGCTCTGCTGGTGGGCCAATTCCCTCGGTTGAGTCCTTTGGTTTTGAAGCCCCGCCCCCAGGAATGAGCGGCGAGCGTTTTGAAACCTTTGTGAAAAAGCTGCTCAGCTAGTTGGTCCGCATGTACGGAAGCAAGAACGCACGTCACGACGCTTTTTATATTCTCGTTTTTGTCGCCATGGCTGTAGGTGTGGGCGCCATCGCTGTGGGTTACGCTCGGATTTTCGAAATTTTTGAACGCGGTGCGAAGGACATCTTGCGCCTCCATCCCGGCGCCTTTCTCGTTAGCTGCCCCGTATTTTTTTGGCTCGGCGCCGCGATCGTGCGCAGGTTCGAACCCGAGGCCCGCGGCTCAGGCCCTTACCACATCGTCAAGGCGCTGCAGGCGCTCGAAGCGGAGGGGGGAGAGAATCTCGCGGAGGCACGCAAACACCTCAGCACACGCACGAGTCTGGTGACCATGCTCTCCTCGTGGCTCGGGGCGCTCGGCGGCATGTCGCTCGGGCGTGAGGCCCCCACGGTGCAAATCACGGCCGGCTTCGCCGCGAGCGTGGGACTCAAGTGCCGTCGCTGGCTGCCGAACGTGGATCTGCATTCGTGGATCGTGGCCGGCGCGGCCGGTGGGCTCGCGGCGGCTTTCAACACTCCCCTGGGTGGAGTCGCCTTCGCCCTCGAGGAACTCTCTAAGGTGCATCTCAATCGTCTGCGGCCCTATATTTTCACCTCGATCATCATCGCGGGTCTCACGGCAAAGGTATTGCAGGGACCCTATTTTTCTTTTGCCATCGGTCGACTCGTGGATCCTTCGCTCGCCACGGTGTTGCCCGCCGCGCTGATGGGTGTGTTTTGCGGGGCACTGGCAACGCTCCTTTTTTTGGTTTGGCGATTTCTGTCGCGCTTGGAGCGCCGGCTCGACAACTTTTCACGTAACCTTTGGCCGATCGTGGCGGGACTCTGCGTGGGGCTCATCGGCTACCATTACGGACCGCGCACCTTCGGCGGAGGAGTTCGCTTTTTGGAATACGTCTTCACCGAACCCGGAGCAGCCCACCTGGGACTCGCCGAAGTCGTCGGCCGGTTTTTCGGAACCATCTTTAGCGCTTCGTCCGGCATCGCGGGTGGCACCCTCGCGCCAATGCTCGCGGTGGGGTCGGGACTCGGCACGCTGGTGGAGCACACGGGCATCTTTGGTCCGCTCGCGCCGCACTTGCTCGCCATTTTGGGCATGACGGCGTTCCTTTCGGCGACGCTTTCGGCCCCCCTTACGGCGGTAATTTTGGTGCAAGAGATCACCGACCAGCCGAACCTCGTGATCCCATTATTCGCCGCCGCACTCTCGGCCGCCTTGGCGCACAAGCTCATTACCGATTTATTCAAGCAAAATCAATAGGTTGCATATCAGCTTATTGCTTGCGGCCGGGAAAACGGGCGTGTTATAAGGACCCCCTTATGAAAACAAGCCTCAAGTCGAAGGTTCTTGTCTCGTTATTTCTCATTTCCGCACCCTCCGCCCACGCGATCTTGGTGGATTGGTCCAAATGCGGAACCCTGTGGGACAAAGTCATGAGGCGCAATGCCGAAGAGGCAACGCTCAATCGCATTCGCAAACCCGGCGAGAAGATTCGCGACAGTTGGGCGCGCAATCACATCCAAGCCCGCAAAGGCCCCATGGCGCTGGCCCCCGTCGACTGGGCGCGAGAACGACTTCGGCAAGTGAACAAAGATCCTTACCCCTACGTGCATCTCAACGAACCGCTGCTCGCGGTCTCCTTTGCCAAGTATGGATTTGGCAAGCCGGAAGACTCCGTCAAGCAGCAAGACGCCGTCGATCCCGAGCAGGACAGAGCAAACCTCGACGCTCCGGAGAGGACCACCGAAGATTTGCCCACTCGTCCGCGCGAGCTCACCAAGCAGGAAGCCTCCATCAATCCTGAGGCGATCAAAGCCGACCTCAACGATACGGTGAAGGCCATCGAAGATTTCCCCACTCGTCAGCGCGAGCTCATTGCCCAAGCGGCCAACCTTTCGATGGTGGAAGAAGCCTTCCGCAGGGCCAAGAGCCAGGTGAAGATCGACGACGAATCGGGTCACGTGATGAAGGTGCCCTACTACAAAGTCAAAGAGGGCATCGAGCCGGATGAAAAGGATTTCCTCGAGCTCGCCGGCGATTTGGACTGGGTCTACCGCGGCACCTCAATGGAAATGAAGAACGACACCCAGACGAAGCTGCGCTGGATGCGCCTCTTTACGGTGAAGTCTTATACAGAAGCGATGGCCGCCACGGCCCGCGATCTCAACAAACTCGAAGCCGACCAAGCCGTGCGCAACGAAAAGATCATTTTGTACGTGCACGAAATCCGTGAGCAAGCTTACGGGGCGCGTTCGGGGCTGGAGATGGCGGTTCCGAAGGATCCCTACATGGAAGAGTTCCTCGTCCGCACCGGCAAGCTCTTCGAAGTGGAAGAGGGTGCCGAGCACCTGCTCAGCGTTAAGCTAAAGCCCCAGTACGAGCCGCCCTACGAAGCTTGGACGGGCCTGCGCTGGCGCGTCTTCTTTAGGCAGCTCGGATACCTGCTCATCAAAAAACGTGAAACCTTCAAACAAAACTGGTGGGACCGCATTCGTGGCACGCCCGTGGTGGAAGACTCGCGTTTCCGTATCGAGGGTCAACGTGGTCCCGGAACCACGCCCCAGGAGACGATCATCTCGACGCTCAGCGAACGCGAACTTCGCTCGCTTGGCTTGCATAACGTGGTGGCGGGTGATGCGATGAAGCTCGACGAAGTGATCGCCAGCCTCGAAAAACCTTCGGCCTCGCGCGTGGCGCAGGCCCTCGGTCTACTCTTCACTGGCGGCGTGCGCACGGCTTACACCAACGTGCGCGATCGTCCGCAGTGGCGCCGCATCGCCAAGAGTGCGGGCATCATTTTGCTCGGTAGTCTTGGTGGCCTCGGGTACGGTCAAGCCAATCCCAACGAATTCGGACAAAACCTTATCATCGGTATGATTCAGGAATGGCGAGCTGAGCGCATCAAGCGTCAGGAATGCATCGAAGCAAAAACCGAAAAAGAGCTTCAGGATTGTCTCGTGAAGTTTATTGAGACCAAATATCCCGATGATTATCTCGAAGTGAATATCAATTGGGATGACTTTATCAAAGACGGTGAGATTGCCGACGAATCGATTCGCAATGAGATTGAGACCATCAAAAAAGAAAACCGGGCGTTCCAGCTCAGTGGTCCGAACCTCGAAAAACGACGTCGCGCCATTCGCGAGGCCGGCAGAGATCCCGCGAATCCCTTGTCGCCCGCATATCGCGATCGTTTGGTGAAGTCGTCAGAAGAAACCTTCAAGCCCAAGCTCCTCTCTGAGTTGGGTTACCTGGCCGCTCGTCACGCAGGGACTTATGAGATCCCCGAGGTCAAACAGGCCATCGCCCTGGCCTGGGACAACATTCACGACAAGATGGCCTACTCGATGTTCCTCGCCGTGGTGCGAGAGCGCGAGGGTGGCCCAGAACTTGTGGAAGATTTTGAAAAGGTTTTGGCCGATCACGAAGCTTACCTAACTCAAAAGGCAGCGCTCGGCCCTTACGAAAAGGCCGTCGAAGACGCTCTCAAAGTGGATCGTGGCGTTTACACCGAGGAAGAGGAATAAAGAATCAATCTAGAGCGCGTTCACTCGCGCTCTAGATTGTCATCATGGACGACCTTGCCTTCGTCCACTTTGTCAGAGGGCATGAAAACCTGTTTGAGCTGTTTGCGAAAGAGCACCACCAGAGCGATCTCTGCTGCCAGCAGCGTCCACGCAAACCAGGCTCCCGGAGGGCTGAGGAAGGTGTGGAACCACAGAATCCCGAGCGTTACAGGGGCGAGTAGGAAAATTGCGAACTGCGCAAATACGTTAAAGAGTAGCGCTCCGCCCACGATCAATTCGGCCACTTTCAGCAGCGGCCAAAAATAAGAATTCACCAGCGCGTCGATAAAGTTCGCGCCTTGTCCCGTTACCGAAAATGCCGGCAAGAAATGGATGAATCCGTTCAAGCCCGAAGTCACAAAGACAAGGCCTAAAAAGGTGCGCACCACGGCAGTGGCTTTGTCTGTAGGTGTTGGCGGCGGGCGTCGCGAGCGACGGTAGCGCTCGGCGGGATGCTGCTGCCGAGGGCGAGCCAATCTTTGGGTTTCGGTATATGTGTTGGAGTGAGCCATAGCCTATAGTCTAAGGAGGCGGTATTTCGACCCAATCAAGGCCATGTTAAGAAGGCTTAATTAAGAGGCGTGGGCTTGGGGATTTATTTCCTTAAGAAGGATCTCACCCTCGCGAACGATAAGAATTTGCGTAGGTGAGAGAAAGATGAATTCGGACACTCTTGAATCCTCGCGAAGATTTTCGGCAAGGTGCGAGAGGTTGGCCCCGAAATCGTTCATTGATCCGTCGGCATTGCGCACAAACAAATAGGTCTCTGAATGACGGCGCATGCGGTGCGACCATTTGCGCAATTCAAATCTGGGTACCGTCGAGCCGGGACGCAAATCCGAATTGAAGACGTTGATGAGTACCGTTGTCTTGCGCGGCGACTCTGGGTTGAGTCCGAAGAGATCGATGAAATACTGCATGCGCGCGGCGGCGCGCACTTGGTGCGGCAGACCCGGGCGTGGGCGTACGAGGTTGTCGCGCGTGAGGTAAAAACCCTGGCGATCAAAGAATGATTCAAAATCATAAACGCGGTGAAGCTGTTTCATGGCGCTCGAGCGCGCGCTGCGGATGGTTTGCGTGATGCGTCCGCCGGTGAGCTTGGAGACGTCGATGTTTTTGATGGAGAGGTTGGAGTAGGCCACGCCGTAGTGATCGTAAATCACCCCGTCAAAGCCGGGTGTGCTCTTGTGCTTGCCGATGTCGGGCGCCAAGATCACCGGAAAGCTCACGAAGTTGCGCAGGTGCAGCACGGCCGCCAGTTCCAGCGGATCGATACTCTTGGCCGAGGCGGAGAGCACGTCGCGCTCGATGCGGGTGAGTTTGTAGCGGTAAAAGTCGGTGTCGATGTGCGAGAGGGTTTGCAGGTTCCATGCGCAACGGGTCCATTTCTCGCGCTCCGCTTTGCGAGCACGAATGTCATGCGCGACGGCGCCTTGAAAGGGAATCGTGCCGAGCACAGCAACGAAGAGCCAGCGAACGATGGAGCCCCAAAACATCGGGGCTCGTTGTACCATTTTCTATAGCAATCCAAAGCCTTTATTCGACTTAAATTTTGTTAGAACACACTTCAAAACCCCATCTGCGTTGTTGCTCGCTCCTCATGTACAAAGTGTACACGTTGTCGCTCGACGCCTAGCATCTGGGGTCTTGAAATGTGTTCTTATAGTGAAGGGATTTAAATATGGTAGTCGCTCACGGGTTCGAACCGTGGACCCCCTCCTTGTAAGGGAGGTGCTCTAACCAACTGAGCTAAGCGACTCCGAGCTGAGGCGGCCTAAATTTCCAGATCCCCCGCTCGAAGTCAACAGTATCTGTACGACTTTTATGCGCCAACGAGCCCTTTTTTAGTGGGCCCGATCGCGGCGGCTTACCGAGCCCACGGGCAGCGCTTTGGCTTCGCCACCCTTGGCGAGGGCCGTGATTAGCGAGTCCGACGAGGTGTCGATATCGAGCGCGAGCTTGAGCACCTGATCCACGTGCGAAACCGAGTAGATTTGCAGCTGCGCCAGGATCTCCTTGGGCACGTCGTAGAGGTCTTTTTCGTTTTCCTCAGGGATCACCACGGTTTTGATGCCCGCACGGTGGGCCGCGAGGAGCTTCTCCTTGAGGCCGCCGATGGGCAGCACGTTGCCGCGCAGGGTGATCTCACCAGTCATCGCCACGTCTTTTTTCACCGGGCGCATGGTGAGCGCCGAAACCAGTGAGGTGGTCATGGTGATGCCCGCGCTGGGACCGTCTTTGGGCACGGCGCCTTCGGGGATGTGAATGTGGATGTCGATGTTTTTATAAAAATCTCGCGGCAGACCGAGGTCCTGAGCGCGGGATCTGACGTAGGTGTAGGCGGCTTGCGCCGATTCCTGCATCACGTCGCCGAGCTTGCCTGTGTTGGTGAGCTTGCCGCTGCCCGGAAGAATCGCGACTTCGATTTGCAGCGTTTCACCGCCAACTTCGGTCCACGCGAGGCCCGTGGTCAGACCAATTTGGCTGTGCAGTTCGACGGTGCCGAACTTGTAACGCTTGGGTCCGAGATATTCGTGCAGATCGGTGCCGTGAATCTTCACAGCGCTTTTCTTGGTCTTGGTGCCCGCATTCGGTTGCTGCAGGTACTTCTTGGCGCCCTTGCGTACGAGGGTGGCCACTTCGCGCTCGAGGTTGCGCACGCCCGCTTCGCGAGTGTAGGTGCGAATCAGCTCGAGCAGCGCATCGACCTGAATGGCGACTTGGCTCTCTTTGAGGCCGTGGTTTTTGAGCTGTTTCGGGAGCAAGTACTTGGTGGCGATCTGTAGCTTTTCTTCTTCGGTGTACGAAGGCACGTAGATGACTTCCATACGATCGATGAGCGGCTGCGGAATGCTCGAGAGGTTGTTCGCGGTGCAGAGGAACAAACAGCTCGAGAGATCCCACTCCACTTCGAGGAAGTGGTCGGTGAAGGTGCTGTTCTGAGCAGGGTCGAGCACTTCGAGCATCGCCGAAGCGGGGTCGCCGCGGAAGTCCGAGCCCATTTTATCAATTTCATCAAAAAGAATGAGTGGGTTCTTGGTACCCGCTTTGCGCACGGCCGAGATCAGCTTGCCGGGCATCGCGCCCACGTAAGTTTTGCGGTGACCGCGGATCTCGGCCTCATCGCGCACGCCACCCAAGGCAACTCGCACGAACTTGCGCTCGAGAGCGCGAGCGATGGACTCGCCAAGAGACGTTTTACCGACGCCGGGAGGGCCCACGAGGCAGAGAATGGGGCCTTTGAGATCGGGGTTGAGATTTTGCACGGCGACGAATTCCGTGATGCGTTCTTTGATCTTCTCCAGACCGTAGTGGTCGTCGTCCAGCACGCCCTGAGCGTGGTCGAGGTCGAGGTTGTCTTTGGTCTGGCTTTTCCACGGCAGCTCGATGAGCGTTTCGAGGTAGTTGCGGATCACCGTAGCTTCGGCCGACATGGGCGCCATCATCTTGAGCTTGCGCATTTCGGCTTCGGCCTTTTCGCGCGCTTCGGTGCTGAAGCCCGCGTGCTTGATCTTTTCTTCGAGCTCATTGATCTCAGCTTTGAACTCGTCTTGCTCGCCGAGCTCCTTTTGGATCGCGGCCATCTGCTCGTTCAGGTAGTACTCTTTTTGTCCGCGCTCCATTTGCTTGCGCACGCGACTGCGGATGCGGCGCTCTACCTGCAGGATCTCGATTTCGGATTCGAGGATCGAGAGGAGTTTTTCAAGACGCGCCACGGGATCGAAGATCTCTAGGATGGCTTGTTTGTTCTCCAGGCTCAGCGAGAGGTGCGCGGCGATGGAGTCGGCCGAGCGCGAGGCGTCGTCGATGGATTCGATGGACATCAGAACTTCTGCCGAGATGCGTTTGTTGAGTTTGACGTAAGTTTCGAAAGCTTTTTTGAGCGAGCGTACGAGAGCTTTGGTTTTGACGTCGTCGTGCGCCTGCTCTTCAGCGAGCTCGTCGACTTCGCAGAGCACACAGGGCTCCGACTGAATGACTTCCATGATCTTCGCGCGCTTCTTGCCCTCGACGAGCACTTTGAGCGTGCCGTCGGGAAGTTTCACGAGCTGCATGATATTGGCGAGCGTGCCGGTGTGGAAGATCTCTTCCATTGACGGGTCGGCGTCCTGCGAGTTGCGCTGGGCGCAGAGCAGGATGTCGGTTTTGTCGCGCATGGCGGTCTCCAGCGCATTGATGGATTTTTCGCGGCCGACAAAGAACGGCACCACCATGTGCGGGAAGATGATGATATCCCGCAGCGGCAAGAGGGGCACGATCTGTTTCGACGACGAGGACGACTTAGAAACGGCCTTTGTGGTGCTCTTTTTCTTTTTGGTGACTGCCATAGAGAATATTCTCTCAGGTCGCCCCCCCTAAAACAACAAATAAAAAGGTTAGTGCTTGGCGCCACCGCACGTATTTTTTTGGTGACCTCAGGGATTTTGGCGCAGATCGCCAAAGCTTTAATCGAGTTTGATCTTGCCCTTGGCCTGAGCAACGCGCTCGAGAAAGGCTTTGCACTGCGTGGGGTGAAGCCCGAGCGCCTCGATGATGAGCTCGTTGGCAGGGTGGCCAAAATCCTGGCCCGCAGTGCTACGGGAAGGTTCTCCGAGCACCGCCTGCGTTCGACGCAGTGCTAGGGCGAGTCGACGGATTTGTTCCGGCGGGAGCTTGTTCATTTCGCGGGCGGCGAGGAAGAGATCTTCGGTGAGGGTCCGGCCGGCCTGATTGAGTCGGCGACGCGCGGGTCGGTCGACTTCCATTTGATCGCGCTCGAGGTACCCGAGAGCCCAGGCTTCGGCGATGTCACTCATGGCCTTTTCGGGATTGTCCTTGAGAAATTTTTTCATCGCGTGTTTTAGCAGGTCGCGGCGACGATCTACCGAAAAGAAATCCGCGCCCACTAGCTCCACCACGTGACGGTAGTTCACCGTGGGTTTGTCTTTGAGGAGTTCCACTTTGAGCAAGTAGCCAAGGTGATCTCGGGAGGCGGCGTCACGGAAGTCGATCTCCACGTAATGCGCAATGAGTTCGTCGACTTTGAAGTCCTGGCGGCTCCGGCGCATCACGTGCAGCATGTAATCACCGCGCTGTCCGTAGTCTTTGATGAGGGGCAGGATGGCGCCCGGCACGGGGTAATCGCGGGCGAGGCGTTGGAGGATGTCGTTCTGGTTGGCTCGGTTCGTGCGGCCGAAAACGTATTTGAAGTAGGCCTCACCCCGCGCGACAAAATTGAGCTTTTGATCGGTGGGGTCGAGGAAAAGTTTCAAAAACTCCATATGCGGAAAGGGCGGTGTGTTGCGCTCCACGAATTGACCCAGGAGCTCCCAGGTTTCTGCTTCGGGTTGTTCCGGCCATTTGGCCTTAAGGGTATTGATAACCTCATCGAGCGTGGGCGGAGGCGCGTGGTCGTCTTTGGCGAAGGCTGTGGTGGCCGCCAAAACGACAAATGCGCCAAGCCAACGATGAAGTTGACCGGCGCATTTCGTTTTGGATTTCATGGGTACTATGCAGATTCTTTTTTATCGCCTGCGAGGCCTTCTTCAAGAAGCGGGCGCTCTTTTTCGGTGATCGTTTTTTCGGTCACCGTGCAAGTGCGGTAGTTCTTCGAAGAAGGGATTTCATACATCACGTCCAGCATGGCGTTCTCGATGATCGAGCGCAGTCCGCGCGCGCCGGTCTTGCGTTTGATCGCCTCTTTGGCGATGGCGCGCAGGGCGGCGTCTTCGAACACGAGCTTGCAGCCTTCCATATCGAGCAGCTTTTGGTACTGCTTGGTGATGGCGTTTTTGGGCTGAGTGAGGATCTGCATGAGACCCTCTTCGCTGAGCTCTTCGAGCACGGCGATCACGGGCAAGCGACCGAGGAATTCGGGAATCATACCGAACTTCGAGAGGTCTTCGGTCTGCACTTCGTCCATCGCCTTAGAAACCGCTTCGAGAGGCTTCTTGACGTTGATCTTGGCGCCGATGCCCATCGACTTGGAGGTGGTGCGCGACTCGACATATTTGTCGAGGCCCACAAAAGCTCCGCCTACGATGAAGAGGATGTTGGTGGTGTCGACCTGAATGAACTCTTGCTGAGGGTGCTTGCGTCCGCCTTTAGGGGGAACGTTCGCACGTGTGCCTTCCATGAGTTTGAGGAGCGCTTGTTGTACGCCCTCGCCGCTCACGTCACGCGTGATCGAAGGGTTCTCACTCTTGCGGGCGATCTTGTCGATCTCATCCACGTACACGATACCGCGTTGGGCTTTTTCCACGTCCCAGTCAGCGGCCTGGAGCAAGTTCAAGATGATGTTCTCTACGTCTTCACCCACGTAGCCGGCTTCAGTGAGCGAAGTGGCGTCGGCGATGGTGAAGGGCACGCGCAGCATGCGAGCGAGCGTTTGTGCGAGGAGCGTCTTGCCCGAACCGGTAGGACCGATCAGCAGGATGTTTGACTTCTGGAGTTCCACATCGTCGGGGCGCGACGACTTGGGCGCGTTGATGCGCTTGTAGTGGTTGTGTACGGCGACGGCGAGAATCTTTTTCGCGCGCTCTTGGCCGATGATGTAATCGTCGAGGATCTTTTTGATCTCGGCGGGCTTGGGAACTTTGGCGAGGTTCTCTTTGACGTCTTTGTGCGACTCTTCGTGAATGATCTCGGTGCACAGGGACACACACTCGTCGCAGATGTAGACGGAAGGACCGGCGATCAGCTTCTTAACTTCTCTCTGTGATTTTCCGCAAAACGAACAAACCAAATCTTTCATCCTTTTACCGCCCCTTTCCCATGTCCAGCCATGATCTGCGGCCCGGCGGCCGCCCACTCCGCTACGTGCGGTGCTTGGTGATCACTTCGTCTATTATACCGTAAGCTTTCGCTTCTTCGGGTGACATGAAATTGTCCCGATCGGTATCTTTTTCGATTTCGACGACGCTACGGCCGGTGTGTTCGGCGTAGATCTCGTTGAGACGCTTTTTGGTTCTAATGATTTCGCGGGCATGCAGCTCGATGTCAGAAGCTTGACCCTGTACGCCACCCAGCGGTTGGTGAATCATGATGCGTGAGTTCGGCAGGGCGCGGCGCATGCCTTTTTCGCCCCCGCAGAGCAGGAGCGAGCCCATCGACGCGGCCATGCCTGTGCAGCAGGTCGCTACGGGGCACGAGATGTATTGCATGATGTCGTAGATGCCGAGGCCGGCCGTCACCGACCCGCCCGGGCTGTTGATGTACATGTGGATCTCTTTCTCGGGGTTTTCGGACTCCAAGAAAAGCAGCTGGGCAACGATCACGTTCGCGACGTAATCGTTGACCTGGGTGCCGAGGAACACGATACGGTCTTTGAGCAGACGAGAGTAAATGTCGTAGGTGCGTTCTCCACGCGGTGTGTTTTCAATGACGTAAGGAACGTTGGCTACAATCTCATCTGCGCTAAAACCGTTGTATTTTTTCATGCCTCTCCCAGTGCCTGCGATACCACCCAGTCCAGAGCTTTGAGCTCGGTAACTTGGCGAATCAGTCCTCCCATCAGTCTACGCTCTTCTAGGTTTTTTAGCACCTCTTGGGGAGCCTGACGGGTGGTTTGCGCGATGCGCATGATCTCGTTTCGGATGTCGTCCTGAGTGGCTTGAATCTTTTCCTCACGGGCTATGGCGCTGAGCAGCAAAGAGGCCTTCACCTGGGCCGTAGCTCGGGTTTGCATCTCGTCGGCCCAGCTCTTGAGGCGCTCCTCGATTTGGGTTTCATTGAGGCCCGACTGCTGGAGCTGCATGCCGGCGTCCACCGCCAGTTGCTCCATTTGGGCGTTGAGCATGGTTTCGGGCACATCCACCGGGTTTTCGTCGATGATGTACTTCACGGCCTTCTCCTGCATTTGGTTGCGGAAAGCGGTTTTCTTTTGGTTTTCGAGATCCGACTTCACGCGGGTCTTGAGATCGTCCACCGAAGCGGCGCCGAGTTTTTTGGCCAGCTCGTCGTTCAGTTCGGGGAGTTCTTTGATCTGGATGGCGTGCACGGTAGCCACGAAGTCGATGGTGCGACCCGCGAGGGGGGCGGCCAGGTCGTCGCTATCGGCGGGGGGGAACTTCACGGTGAACTCTTTGGTCTGGCCGGCGGTCATGCCGATGACGTTCTTTTCGAAAGCTTCGGGCACGGAGCCGTTGCCGATCTCCAGCTGCACGTCAGCGTCTGAGGCTTCGGGCAGGTCCTTGCCAGCCTCGGAAGCTTTGTAGGTGATTTTTACGATCTTGCCTTTGCCGGCTTCGGCGCCGGTGATGGCGTCCTTGTTGGTGGCAAAGTAACCGCGGATGTTCTCGAGGGCTTTGGTCAGATCTTCCTCAGAAACGGCGGAATCGGTTTTTTCGGCTTTGAAGTTTTTGTAGCCTTTGAGTTCTACGGGCGGGGTGTTTTCAAAGTGGGCCGAAAACTTGAAGGCTTCGCCAGCTTTGAAGCTTTGAACTTCGATTTGCGGCATGTTGATGGGGTTCAGTTTGTGCTCGGTGAGCGCCTGGGGGAGCATCGACTCCACAAGATTCTGAGCGACGGTCGACATGCTCGATTCGCCGTAGAGTTTTTTTACGAGTTCCAGGGGGGCTTTGCCTTTGCGGAAACCTTTGAGGTTCGCGCTCTTTTGCAATTCTTTGTAGTGATTTTCAATGGCGGCCGCGACGATGTCCGAAGGGACTTCGATGGAAACTTTTTTAAAGTGGCCTTGGAGGTTTTCAAGTTCTGTTTTCATGGGCGCTGTTATGGTCCTTCGGGCGGGCAAAATCAAGAAAAAGGCAACAAATTATCATAGTGAGCGAGACCCATTGCGAGGTGCTCAGGCCCCATAGCGCGCCCCGCAGGGAGTCGCCCCGGAAAAATTCCACAAAAAAGCGCAGAATTCCGTAAGAGAGCACGTAATTTCGAAAGGTCTTTGCCCGGGTGCCACCCTTGCGGTTTTGCCCTAAAGCCCAAAAGCCGATCGCAACGAGTCCGACAACTTCGTAGAGCTGGGTCGGGTGCAGGGGCACGTCCAGCGGTCGGGCCAAACCGTGCGGGTCGCGGTAAACGACGCCCCAGGGAAGGTCGCAAACGACACCGTGGCAACAACCGTGCGCCAGGCAACCTAGTCGCCCGATTGCGTGGCCAATGGCGAGGCCTGGGGTGGCGGCGCCCAGCACCGCGCGGTACGAAAAGTCGTGCTTGTAGCACCAGGTGAGAAGGGCCGTGAGCCCGCCGATCATGCCGCCGTAAAAGACGATCCCACCCGAAGAGAGGTTCGTGTAGCTAAAGAGTCCGGACTCGTAATGTTTGAGGTTGGTGAGGATAAAGAGCAATCGCGCGCCGAAGAATCCCGAAAAGAAAATTGCGATGAGCGCGTTGATGAGGTTGTCCGTGCTCGCCAGTGGCAAAAGGCGTTTGGCTTCGCGCACCCAGAGCCAGCCGCCCACGAGTATCGCGATCGAAAAGAGTGTGGTGTAGGTGTAAAGCGCGCCATCGCCCCAGGTGAAGAGAATCGGATGCATGGGCAGATTCTAACCGAAAGCTTTAGGGTTCGTCGTCGAAGGCGCCACGTTTTTCACGTCGCTCAAAAGATTTTCGATCTTTGCGCCCGTTCGATCGATAATCGTCAGGGTCACGCGAGGAGGGCGTCAGACGGTAGACCTCATCCCACAGGTTCTGGGTGATGCCTCCGCTCTGGACAGCGTTCAGATTGCCGAAATTGCGCGGGTCCACGAGTGTGCGATCGACGATGGCATTGGCCGGAATGCCGAGTTCTTTTTCCATACGCTGGCGAGTTTCCCGGTAGTTGTCTTCGGCAAGGGAACGCTGCACGTCTTCCACGAGCCAGGTCAGGCGGAAAAACGGCAACTCGATATTGTGAATCTTGAAGATGTAGTCGATCGATCCATCGGAGCGTTTGCGTGTGGTGAACCCGTAAAAAGGGGCTTTGCCTTTGGGCTGTGCGAGCACCACGCCGCTCATTTGCGCATTCTTCATGAGGGCTTCGGACCATTCGCGAAAATCCTGGTCGTTGAGGCGCGAGGCGTGGTCGTTTACGCTGATTTCGAAAGATGCCATGGGGCGAAGCCCCGGAACTTTTTTGAGTTCCATGGGATCGATCGCTCGCGGTGTGTTGACGATGTCGACAACCATGCGCGCGTCGACGCCGTGACCGGCGAAAAGCATTTCGCCCGTGTAGCGGGGCACGCTGTAGCCATGCTCGCGTGACCACGCCGCCACTTGCTCTCCCAGGGGAGCTAGGTTGGGTTTGACGTTGGTTTCACCCTGGTGCCACCAGAGCTTGTTCAAAAAGTAGCTTTTGTTGTTGAGCGCTTCCCCGATACCCAGAGAGTTGGCGATATCAGCACTCATTTTGCCTGTAGCGGCCGCAGGGTTCGTGCGAGCATTGAGGTCACGTTTTTGGACAAAGGCGTCGGTGAAATGCTTGAGCCGCTGCCGATTGATCCGCCCGAGTATGTCGCTGCACAAAACGGCCGAGGACTGTGCAAAACCACGAAGGATCGGCGTTGGTTGCGCCCACGCCGCAAAGCTGAGCGCCAGACTCATAGAGGCAAGGAGGTGTTGCGCGCGCAGCATCTTAAAGATGATTTTAACCGCAGGGGCCCTCTGCCGTCAGTCAAATACTTGCCAATTTGACTGGTTGGCCCGCCCGGAGAGAGAATCGTAGACCATGAGCATCTCTCGAGAACTCTCACCCCTAGAACTTCTTATCGAAGCCAAGACCAGTGACATCGGTGGCTTGCAGGTGCGGCGCAGCTTGCCGAATGTGAATCGGCGCATGGTGGGACCTTTTATTTTTTTCGACCATATGGGGCCCGTGGATTTTGAGATTGGCAACGGACTCGACGTTCGCCCCCACCCGCACATCGGCCTCAGCACACTGACTTATTTGTTTGAAGGCGAGATCGTGCACCGGGACACCCTGGGAGTGGAACAAAAAATTCAATCGGGCGCGGTGAATTGGATGACTGCAGGCTCGGGCGTCGCACACTCAGAGCGCTCACCTCAAGATTCTCGCTCGGTGGTGCAGCGACTGCATGGTATCCAAACCTGGATCGCGCTTCCTAAGGAACAAGAAGAGGTGGCGCCTTCGTTTTTTCACCATGGTGAAAAAGAGATCCCCGAAACCTCGCAAGGCGGGACGGCGGTGCGAGTGGTGGCTGGGGATTTTGGCGACATAACTTCGCCAGTGGAGACCTCTTCGGAGCTCACGTATTTAGATTTGCGCATGCCACGAGGAGAGTTTTTTCAGCTAGAAAAGCCTTCGCACGAACTCGCGTTGTATTGCGTAAACGGGCGCATCGCGGTGGGTGATCAGGTGCTGCGCGAAGGCGCGCTAGGCGTCTTTCACGCAGGCGAGACGGTGCGCTTTCGCGCCGAAGAAGCTTCGCGCGCGATCCTAGTTGGCGGCTTGCCGCTGGGAGAGCGCAAGCACATTTGGTGGAATTTTGTGTCGTCGTCTAAGGAGCGCATCGAGCGCGCCAAAGAGGATTGGCGTGAGCAGAATTTTGGCCGCGTGCGGGGCGAGCATGAGCACATCCCGCTGCCCGAGCGCTAAGCTTTTTTAGATTCCGCGCGCCAAGAGTAAATCACGAGCAGGAACATCGCGCAGAAGATTGCCGCGTCGGCGAAGTTAAAGACCGGCCAGTGGCAGGCGTCGGGAGTCATCTTGTAGAAGAGCGGCACGCAGCCTTCGAGCGAAGGGTAGTGCCAGTCGATGAAATCCACCACGTAGCCGTGGCGCAGGCGATCGATCACGTTGCCCAGGGCGCCGCCCAGGATGAGTCCCATTGCGAGTGGGCCAATGAGGTCGCCCTTTTTGAAGTGGCGCACGTACGAAAACCACAGCAAGAGCAAGACGCCCAGAGGTAGCACCAGGAAGAAGGCGCCGCGCACGGACTCGGGCAAGTTGCGGAGCATGCCGAAGGCAGCGCCATAATTGTGCACGAGGGTCCAGCTCCACCAAGAGAGCAGGTCGATCGACGAACCGAGGCTCTCGAGCTTGCTTAGGGCCCAGGACTTGGTCCATTGGTCGACGGCGATGACGAGGGCTCCTAGGGAGATGATGAGCGTATAAATGCGTGACATGTATTCCAAATTTTACTTAACACTAGCCCTAGGGTCAAAAGCCGTGGACGATAAAATCACCGAAAGCGATTGGGCGCTGCTATCCCAAATGCGCCAGGGCTACCTGGGTGAGCGCGCCCAGACGCTGTGGACCACCTCGCGCTCCCTCGAAGTCTACGACAAGTTTTTTGGCCGCCGCATCGCGGACAAGTGGTTTTCGGCCCTGAACGTCTTCGCCGAACGCGGCGACGCACAGGATTTTCTGGATTGGCGCACGCAGCTGGGTGCGCCGCTGCAGATTTGGGACTGGGGCTGCGGCACTGGGCGTGCGTCACGCAGCTTTTGCCAGGCCTTGGCGATCGATGACCCCGTAGAAGCGGTTTTCACCGATCGCGGCGAATTCATCGAGGCTTGGGCCCACCACCAGCTGGTGAGCGAGCGTGGTGAGAGGTCGATCACGAAGATCCCTTCGTCCAAGCTCCAGCTTTCGAACACGGTGCTTCTGATCTCTCACGTGCTCAACGAACTGGAACACGCCAAGGCCGGCTCGCTATCCGACGTGGCAGCTCGAGCCGAATGGATTTTTTGGGTAGAGAACGGGTCGCGCTCTACGAGTCGCGCGCTTGCTGGCGTGCGCAACAAGATCCGTCACACACACGACATTCTGGCTCCGTGCCTTGGTCAAACCGGTTGCCAGGCGATCGAAGGCAAAGATCATTCGCATTGGTGCCACTTCTTTGCCGAGCGCACGGCGGAGTATTTCCTCGATCCCGAGTGGAGCGAATTCTCAAAGCGACTCGGTGTCGATTTGCGCAGCATCCCTTACTCGTTTTTCATTGCGAGGCGCAAGCGTGAGGGCAGCCCCGCCCCGACGCTCTCCGTGCCGTTGCCCTCGACTCATGGCGTGCACATCGGTCGCGCACGCGTGTACAAAGGTTATGCCGATGCTCTCGTCTGCGAGAACAACACCCGCCTCGAAGATTGGCGTTACCCCAAGCGCAGCTACGGCGAGATCTATCGCGAGCTCAAAAAAGATCAAGCGAGTTTCGTGCTAGAGCGTCCCGAGTCGAAGTAAGCCAATTAAAGTTGACCGCTATCCATACAAATTTTAGCTCCCATCCCTAAGGGATTAGGAGGAAATCATGAAAAAATTGGTATGGGTATTGGCGTCATTCGCCGCCTTCGCAACGACTTCGTCTGCCGACGAGCAGGGGACTTTGTTCCCAGAGCTCGAAATTGCCGAGGCTTACAAAACGCTCGTCGACACCGCTTGTGGCGAGAACGCTCGCATTGAGTGTTCTGAATCTAAATATGAGGTTGCGAAATTCGACTTCGATACCGAGGTCAAAAAACTTCGCAAGGAGCGCGCGCCCGATCAACTCATCTTGAAGTGGGCCGATGCCGCTGACAACCTCAGCTTTTACGTGGATGACAAAAGTTTCGACGAAGCTTTCGCAAAACTGCGTAAAGCCAAACAGTTCAAAGCCGTATTCGGCGTGGTGCCCCCCGAGGATTGCACCGAAAGTGAATCCTGCAGCGACGGCTCTCTGCTCATCTACACGATCGATGGCCGCGTTTTATCTTTCGATTACGACTACAACACCTAAGGCGTAGGGCATACCGGCGCGGGGTCACCTTCGCGCCGACGCAGCTCGTGCCGCACTTCGCGTCCGCGGAATGCGGCGATGTTTGTGGGCGGCACCATCTTCGCCGGAGGTGGGTTGAGATCCTGGAAAGCCATGGCATCGAGGTCGCTCAGGAAGCAAAGATTTTTCACATCGTAGGCACGCCATTCAAGCTTGGTACTCATGGGCCAATCGAGGGGTTTCTGGGTTTGGCGTGCGATCATTTCGGCTTCGACGATGAGGCCCGAGGCGAGCGGCGCCGCGCCACTGGCTCCCGTGAACTTGGTTTCGAGCGCGGTGTCCGAGCCCACCCAAGCGATCACCACCAGATGCGGCGAGACGGCCGCAAACCAAGAATCTTTTTTATCAGATGACGTTCCCGTTTTGCCGCCCCAGCTGTGTTCCGGTTCCAGCAGACTCGAGAGAAAGGCCGAGGTTCCGCGGCGTGTAGCGCCCTGCATGGCCGAGATGACTTCTTGCGCGGCGGAGATCTTGAGATCGTCGGCCGGTGCGGCATGGATCGCGGCCACGCTGTCGGTGGTCGCCGGGACCGGGGCGTTTTCGACGCGATCTTTGCGCAGCGGAAACTCATGCACACCGAGCATGTAACCGAGGTTTTCGCATCCGCGCAGCGGGTCGAGCCCAAGCGCTGTGCGGGTCATGCGCGTGTACGCGAGAGCCACATCCCAGGGGCGCTGTTCGATGGAACCGAGAATGGCCGAGGGCAGAGCGCGTTCGGTGGGAATGCGCAGGCCGAGCTCTTGCACTGGCGCGAGGAGATTTCGGATCAGGCCACTGGGCTCTTGCTCAAAGAACATGCGCACAACGGGCACGTTGATCGATTGCTCGAGCGTTTGGCGCAGCGAAATCTTGTCGCGGAAGAGGCGGTCGTAGTTTTCGGGTTTCCAGCTGCCGCGATTGCTGTCGTAAATCCATTCGAGGGGACGATCTTCGAGAGGTGATCCCAAGCTGTAGAGGCCGCGCTCTATGAAGTAAGGCACTTCGAGGGGCTTCATCAGAGAGCCAATAGAGCGCGCGCTTTTGGTGATGCGGTCGTACTGCGTGAGTGAGTAGTTTCGCCCGCCGACGTAGGCTTTGATTTGGCAAGTCTGGGGATCCACGGCAATGAGCAGTGCCTGCAAGTCGAGTGGCCAATCTTTGCCCAAGCTGCGCAGAGAGTCTTCGGCGCGGCGCTGGAGATCGGTGTTGATGCTGAGCTCGACTTCAAGCCCGCCCTCGACCACTGCGGATTCGCCCTGGGTACTGATGAGCTGGTTGCGCGCGAGATCCAGTAGATACGAGGCGCGCGTGGCGCGGCTGCTTTCGATGCGCTTGGGCAGGGGCGCCGCTTCTGCGCTCTTCTGCTCGTCTTCGAGAATGAGGTTGGCGTCGGCGAGCAGCTTGAGCACGAAATCACGTCGCGCTTTGGTTCGCTCGGGGTGGCGCCAGGGATCGTAATGCCCCGGGCCCTTGATCATCGCCACAAGCAGGGCCATCTCGTCGAGCGAGAGATCGCCGACGTTTTTGCCAAAGTAAAACTGCGAAGCGCGCGCGATGCCGTGCACGGCGATCGGACCTTCTTGTCCTAGATAGACTTCGTTGATGTAGGCTTCGAGAATGGCGTCTTTGGGAAAACGCTTTTCTACGAGCGCTGCGAGCACCAGTTCGGTGAACTTTCGTTTTAAGGTTTTCTCGTTGGTAAGAAAGACGTTCTTCACCAGCTGCTGCGTGATGGTGGAGCCGCCCTGAGCGTAGCGCAGCGAGAGCACGTTGCGGGCGAAGGCGCGCAGAATGCCCATCAGATCAAATCCCTCGTGCGAATGGAAGCGCGGATCTTCGATCTGCACGATGGCCTGCACAAGTTGCGGAGGCGTTTCGGCGAGCGTGATGGCTTGACGCTCTTCGAGTCGACCATTGTTCAGGGAACCCACCCACTGCCAATCGCCACGCGAATTTTGCGCTTTGACGGTGATGCTGCCTGCGACTTGTCGCGAGCGAATGCGCGACTCGATGAGTGGTGACCACTGCGAGTCGATGGAGAAGATCCAGAGTGTGGCAGCGATGGACACGCTGAGTATAGACGCCAAAATTCCGACGATGACAAAACCGCTACGATTCATGCGAAGCCCTATGTTATGGCATCCTTTGCTCTTTTTCGTCGACACATTGCGCGTGATCGCAAAGAGCTTGCCGCAGAGCGTTTTGCCATAGATGTAGGGCAACGTATTTCATTTGACTCAGGAAGGAAGGGGTTTAAATCTATTTGTACTCATCAACATTGGCCTCGAGCCTCGGATGTGAATCCCTCTCCCCCGACTCACGCCGAGGCTCGGGAACAATTTCCACCTAAGGAGATTCCCTTTCATTATGTTCAAACGATCAAAGTTCTACCAAAACACGTTGTGCCTGCTGGGTTCGGTTGGTCTCGGAATGGTTACGGCGCAAGCGGCTTCGTTTAGCGTTAGCGGTGGTTACACCTTCGACGCCAACATGCTGAGCAATTACGACCTCACCAGCAATGAGCCTGCCGGTTACGGCAACACGGCCTCTTACTGGAGCCACCGCTTTATCCTTCGTCCCGACGTTCTGATCGACGATCGTTTCACGATCCGTTCGGAACTCAACATGCTTCACCAACTCGGTTCGGACTACGACGCCACTGCCCAGAACAAGGTTTCGGGTGCGGCGGGTTCGGCCCTCGATTCGAGCCTCTCCACCGATGCGGGCTCGCAAATGATCCAAGTGCGCAAGGCTTACCTTGAGTGGGCTTCGGACTGGGGTGTTTTCAAAATCGGCCGTCAGTCCAAGGACTGGGGTCTTGGAATTCTCTACAACACAGGCGGCACAGCCTCTAAGGTCAACGACACGATCGTCGATCGCGTAGGATTTGAAGGCATGGTCGGTAACCTGCACCTGCAATTTGGCTTTGAAAAAGGCAAAGAAGGCAAGCTCACCGACGATAGCGACGACGCTGAGTCGTACGAAGTTGCTGTGGAATACATCAACGAAGAGAACGGTTTCAACGTCGGTCTTCTCTACAACCGCACAGTGGCTTCGGCGGGCGCTGGCTCGAAATTCGACTCCGAAAACCTCTTGGGCATTTACACCAAGAAAAAGTGGGGTTCGATGAACCTCGGTGGTGAATTCGTGTCGCGCGGCTACGAAACTGGTGACGCCCAATACGGCGGTCTTGTGAAGATCCTCTACAAGCCGGCCTCCTTCTCGCTCGGCATCGACGCGGGTTACGCTTCGGCCAACGGCAATAGCAACTACAAGTTCCAATCGAACTACAAGCCGCTGCTTATCCTTTTCAACGACGTAGTAGGTCCTACGGCAGGTCACACCGTGCGTACCAACGCCAACGTGGGCAATGCCGTCGGTTCGGGCACCGGTGCCGGCGCGGCCTTCGGAGTGCTCAGCACTTCGTACACCTTCGCGAGCGGCAACTATACGCTCGGTGGTAACGTAGGTTATGCGCAGCTCGTAAAGCAGGGCACCAATGCGGACAAAGCCCTAGGTACCGAAGTGGACCTCCACCTCAGCCAGAAATGGTATGACAATTTCCAAACCTCTTACGCAGTCGGCATGCTCTTCCCTGGCAAGGGCTTTGGCAGCGACGCGCAAGCGGCGTGGGGCACCAAGATTGCTGGCGCTCTGACCTTTTAAAAAATCTTCTCCATCCGCTCGTCCGATGAGTCGGGCGGACAGAGAAGTTTGTTCTACACTGTGCGGGAGGGCCCGAGGCTTTACACCGAGATTGAACAACGTACGACCAACATAGACATCATCAGATTCCACACCGTGGTTCCTAAGTGATGCAGTGTAGATAGAAACAGAGAATGGGTGGCTCGCCGCAGACCGCGGCGAGCCACCCATTTGTATTTTTTGCGCCTGTTCAGGCAACTTAACTTTTTTTGTTAAAAAATTGGGCTTTACTAAAGATTCAGAGGAAGGAGGGCTTTTTATGAAAAAGCTCATGGGATCTTTAGTATTGGCCGCAACGGTATGGGGTGCTAACGCACGCGCCGCCGCGACCGCAGACATCAACGCAGCCGTTCTCGCAAAAACTGTAGCGCAGGTTCAAGCCGGCGCCATTAGTGCGATGAACATGATCAATTGGAAGATTGGCGATTTCCACAAGTTCAACGTCAAGTTCCTTTTCGGCGGTGGCACGGGTTCGAAAACCGTTCCCTCCGAAGATCTCGCTCAGAACGCCGTTTGGCTCAAAAACGAAATGACCCTGATGGGCCAAAAGCAAACCACCGAAACGCTGCTCTCGCGCACCGACGGTAAAGTGCTCAAACTCATCGTCAACGGCAAAGAAGAGGACCCCAACATGGGTGGCGGCGACGTTGAAATTCTCGAGCAATACGAGGACAACGTGAAAGTTCCCGCCGGCGAGTTCAAATCGATGTTCGTCAAACTCAAAACCTCTCAGCAAGGTCAAGAAGTGACGATCAGCGTTTGGATCAACCCGACCGCTGTAGGCCTCGATGGTCAGCTCAAGATGGTTGCCGAAACTCAGTTTGGCCCATTGACTCTCGAACTCACCGAATTCAAAATCAACTAAATGACACGCCCCCCTAGTCTAAGCCGTTTGTGGATTGGACTAGGGGTTTTTTTTGTTTTGGGCGTTCCAGCGCTCCTCGCCGCGAATGCAATTCCTGCCCGATCACACTTTTCGGAATTCTTGGTCTTCGACGACAATCCCGCTGCCCTTGTGCAGCTCTCGTCGACGCACCCCGAGGCTTTTGCGCAGCTCAGCGAAAGCAGCCTCAACGAAGTTTTCGACTTTTTATTTTTAAAGAACCAGCGTCTTGAAGCTCGCAAATGGGTGCAGAACCTCTATCGCGGCTCCGCTTGCCCGATTCCGGGGGCCAAGGCCAAGTTCTGTGATTCTCTGCTGCAGCTGTGGCGCGGCCCGCTTTGGCAGACCTACTTTTGGGACGCCTCGCTTGTGCAGCTCAGTCGCGCCCGCGAGCTGGTGGCCACGCCCGGCACGAACGATCGTCTGCGTCGCGACGCCTGCCTAGAGGCGCGCAGCATTCTCAGTGATCTTGAGAGCCGCGAAGGTGCCATGGGTCCCCTCCTCGAAACGCAAATCCAGGTTTTTGAGTGCCTGGGTGACGAAAGCGCCCGGAACGAGGTATACCTAAAACTCGAAACGTTGAGGAACATTCAGAGTGCTTTGGGAACTTAAAGTCATGTTTGCGGCCACCGCGGTGGTCTTTTTATTGGCGCTCTACTTTGGGATCTTTCTCTATCCCTATCGCGAGCATTCAGAACAAACCAAAACTCGTCCGCGTTCGTTTATCTCAAACGCTTACTTTCGCGAGTTTTGGTACTTCATGATGGGCCCCTTCAAGATCAAGCTCATCAAGTGGGGCGTGCATCCCAACACCATCACCTGGGTAGGATTTCTCTTTTCGGTAGTTGCCGGTGTGGCTTTTGCCTACGGTCAATTTGGTGTGGCGGGCTGGATGACCATCTTCGCCGCGACTTGTGACGTTTACGACGGCCAAATCGCGCGAGCACGATCGATCTCGCTCAAGTCGGGCTCTTATCTTGACTCCGTTCTTGATCGCATCGGTGAAGCGGCGATGTTCTTTGGTCTTGTATGGTTTTTCCGCAACGACGTGCTGTGGTTCTGGACCATTTTCCTTGGTTTCACCGCATCGAATCTGGTTTCCTATGCGCGTTCACGTGCCGAAGGGCTCGGTTACGGCGGCGCGCGCGGATTTTTTCAGCGTGCTGAGCGCATGATCGTACTTTCTGTGGGGATGTCGCTCTACCCCGTGATGGAATACTTCACCAGCTACAGCCGTGAATGGCTCTATTTCACGCTGGGATTCTTGTGCTGGGGCTCGGTGCAAACCGCTCTCAGCCGTTCGATTTCGATTTATCGCGAGATGGTTCGCGACGAGGCGAAGGCCTGATCTGCAGAGGAGTTTTCCATGCCACAAAAGAAGATTCTGGTAACGGGCGCATCGAGCGGTATCGGGCGCGCGACGGCGCTGCTACTTGCTCAAAAAGGGCACGACGTGATGATGGCCGCGCGGCGAATCGATCGTTTGGCACACACGGCAGTCACCACGCCTTCGGTGACGGGCTCGCTCAGTGTGGCATCTCTGGATCTGGCCGATCCCGATAGCATCGACAAGTTTTGCGTTCAGCACGGGGAGTGGCTCTCGGGCATCGACGTGCTTATCAACAATGCCGGGCTTGCCCTGGGGCGAGAGCCCTTTCAAAGCTCCGCCCTTGACGAGATCCAAACCGTCATCAACACCAACGTCTCGGGACTTCTACGGCTCTCGCGACATCTGATACCTGTGATGATCAAACGTCAGCGTGGCCATGTGGTGAACATGGGCTCAGTGGCTGGGCACACACCCTACGCTGGCGGCGCCGTGTACTGCGCGAGCAAGGCGGCCGTGCACATGCTGAGCGAAGCGCTGCGCATGGATCTGGGTGGCACCAACGTGCGTGTGTCGATCATCGCTCCGGGCCGTGTGGCCGAAACCGAATTCTCCAGCGTGAGATTTCGCGGAGACATCAAACTCGCACAGAGTGTGTACGAAGGTTATCGCGTGATGAGCGCAAAAGATGTGGCCGAAACCATCGCATGGGTGCTCGAGCGCCCCGAGCACATCAACGTGCAAGAGGTGGTGATCATGCCCACCGATCAGCCTTCGGCGACCACTTTAGTCCCTTTCAAACCGTGATCTAGCGCTGCACTCCGTCGTATCGCCGCGTTAACGAAAGACTTTGCAAAGACTTTGAAAGTTGTGGGTTCTCCGATCGGAGTTAGCATTTTTCCTTCCTAGAGGAGGAGACCACATGAAAAAGTTTTTACCCATCGTTTCGTCTTTGTTCGTTAGCGCCATTGCACTCGCCACGCCTGCCGTTGGTGACAGCGCCACCTACGCGGTGACCATCGTTCAGCAAGGGCAGACCTTCAAAGGCACCGGCACTCTTGCCATCACTGCCAAAACCGACACCGGCTATGAGCTGACTCAAACCACCGTGTTCAATGGCCAGACTTCGGAATCCAAAGCCGATGTTCCTGTCGACAATTTCTTGAACGACGAGACCATCGCCGACATCATGGCGAACTGCGTGAACTACGGCGGCAAGCTTGAAAAAGCCAAGGTCGCCGCGGGCGAATTCGATGTTTGTAACTTGAACACCGAATCCGGAACCGTAGCGGTCGGTAAGGTGCCCCTCGGCATCGTGACGCGTTTTGATAAAGTCGAGAACGACACACAAACGCTCGAACTCACCGCTTACACTGCTGGCAAATAAGCTCTATTGACCGATCAGAAAAAAGCGCTGCGGACTGAGGTCCGTGGCGCTTTTTATTTTTCGGGGTTAGCCTGAGCGTGGACTTCAGGAGGGACCCCCATGAAAAAACTATTAACACTCGCGTTTTCGTTTTTGGCGATCTCGGCCCACGCCGACCGCGCTGTTTACTTTGGCTTTGAGACCAAGTCCTTTGACCGTCGCGCTTGCGACAACGATTGGCACACAGCCCATGACGAGCTGAAGCGTGTTCTCGAATCCAATGGCTTTGATCTGCACGGCGCGAATTCGTGCACTCGCTACGCCGTGAATCCCGACATGGATACCGGCTTTGCCCTGTCTTACGTTTTCGAAGGCTCCGATGCCGAAGTGGCACGTTTTGAATCCATCATGCGCGGACAGCGTTTCGACGGCGAGCACATTCGCTTCGAATACGCACTCGAACGCGTCGAGTCCATGCATTACACCTATTACCTCATCAAATGGGGAGCTCTCGGCAATGGACAGACGCCGCTGCTCTTTGAAAAAGCCTTTCCCTTGTTGCAGGACGAAGAAACCTTTTTGATGCCCTACCGAGAAAACGGCATCACCTCGCTGGTGGAACTCATTGAAGACGAAGCTCCCGCCAAACTAGAGCTGGTGCAAAAGTTTTTGAGCGGCGTCGACGACACTTACAATTTGGTGCTCGCCTCGGAAGTTTCGGCAAAGCTCGCTTCACGCGCAGAACCTTTGGTGCTCTTTGGACGTTTCCGCGGCATTTCCACGAAGTAGCGGTTTATTCCGCCGGAGTTTCGGCCGACTCGTAGTAGAGCGGCTCGAAATCAAAATCCTGGCGCGGGCGTGAGGGGTTGTTTTGCGTCCCTTGTTCGCGCTTGCGTTGCTGTTCTTGAACTTCGCCGTCAAAAACACCCGAACTTTGATCGGTTTCGATGCCCACCTCGGTAAAGTTGCGGCGCACGCGCTGCTTGCGCTCGGTGAAGCGGTACACGAGGCCAAACTCCAGTTGGTAGCCCTTGGCGGCTTCGGTGCCCATCAGCGTGCGTGTGTAGGTTGAGGTGACGGCATATTCGGGAGCGATCCAAAACTCCACGCGTGGCGAGAGCATCATGAGCGAGGGCGAGCCCGCGTAGGCGTAATAGGAATCTCCGAAATACGAGCGCACTTCGCGCAGCTCGCTTTCCAGCGAACCTCCAGGAGCCGGGCCGTTGCCTACGGAATGGTAACCCATGAGTCGCAGCGAAAGGTCCATGCGCGGAATCACGAATCCGATGGAACCCTGGTAAATGAGCTGATTGGCAAAGCTCTGAGTGCGAAAGAGGTAACCGAAGTCGCTCTGCACACGCAGCGTGGTGGTGGGCCAGAATTCGCCACTCAGCATGCCGCCGAAATCGGTTTGAGCATCACCTGGGAGCAAGGCGGCCTGACTCACGCCGGCCTCGGCTGCGGTGTCGTTTTGGTAGCCGGGAAATTTGATAAGTCCCGAGATTCCGAGCGAGTAGCCCGGGGCATCGACAAAACGGTATTCGGCAAAGACGGATTGATCGCCGAGCGACCAGCGTCCTCGGGAACCGTTGAGCGCGCCTTGGTCGAGGATGGTGCGCTGAAAGGTAAAGTTTCCGCCAAAAGAGAAGTGGTTCGAGGGTTGGTATTCGATTTGGATAAGGCTCTTGTGCCAGCCCACTTTCTCGGCGCCGGTCAGGGATTGCACCATGCTATTGGTGGCGTAGTTCTTTGAAGACGAGCCGAGGAGGTATGAATAGCCAATGTGAAACGAGGTGTCGGTGGGGAATCGGTGGCTCGGCATGGGGATGCCGAACTGCGAGGCCAGCGCCGGGACACTAACGAGAAGGGTTGATGAGATGGCGAGCGATCTGAGACTTAACAATTTCGAGTGTAGTGCCACCCATACTAAATACCTTGTCTCGAGATTTTTCTCCACTCACGAGGTGGAGGTCCCTACGCTTCAGGTCAAAATAGTCGGCTAAAAACCTAATGATTTCGTCGTTGGCCGCGCCATCTACGGGCGGGGCGTGCACACGAAGCTTGAGGGCGTCGTCACCGTAGAGGCCATCGAATCGAGTTTGGGGCGCGTTGGGCACCGCTTTGATCTTGAGTAGCACGTCGCCATTCGGGGCCAGGCGAGCACAGCTCATCAGTTGATTTCGACGATGGAGGCGACGAGATCGATGCCGGCCACTTCAGTGACGCGGGCACGCACGATCGAGCCGACAGGGGCATAACCTTCGTTGATGATGGTGATGTTGTCGACGCCAGGCGCTTGGCCATAGTGGCGCGACTTCAATAGCAAATCGGTATCATCATGAGCACCTTCGACGAGCACGTCGATCTCTTTGCCCACCCACTCCGCTTCGAGGCGATCTTTGAGGATGCTCTCTTGCAGGGCGAAGATCTTCGCGCGGCGCGCTTCTTTGACTTCGGCCGGGACGTCGTCGCCGAGCATGAAAGATCCCGTGCCTTCTTCGTGCGAGTAGGTGAAAACTCCCACTTGGTCCAGGAGGCCTTCGGCTACGAATTCGGCGAGCTCGTTGAACTGCTCTTCGGTTTCACCGGGGAAACCCACCATCAGCGAGGTGCGCAGCACGATGCCGGGGATTTCTTCTTTGAGGCGCACGAGCATCGAACGGATCTGCTCACCCGAGCAGTGGCGGTTCATGCGCTGGAGGATGGTGTCGTTGATGTGCTGAATGGGCACGTCGAGGTATTTGCAGATTTTGGGCTCGGTGGCGATCGTCTCTAGCACGTCGTCGGTGAGCTGGTCGGGGTACGCGTAGAAGAGACGGACCCAGTCGAGGCCCTCGATTTTGACGAGTTCTTTGAGCAGGGCATTGAGGCTCGCGCCGTCGGTGCGGTCGCGGCCGTAGTCGGTAAGATCCTGTGCGATGAGGTTCAGCTCGCGCACGCCGCCAGCCACCAGACCTTCGGCTTCTTTGACGAGCATCTCCATCGAGCGCGAGCGCAGTTTGCCGCGCAGCTTGGGAATGATGCAAAAGGAACAACGCTTGGCGCAGCCTTCGGCGAGCTTGAGGTATGCCGTGTACGAGGCCTGCGAGTTGACGCGCGGAAGGTCGAAGTCTTTGAGTCGGTCTTTGTGGATTTTGACCGCGCCGCCACCGCCGATGGATTTGAGCGCGGGGTTGATCTCTTCGAGCTCGCTCACAATGTGCGAAAATGCAGCAGTGCCCGTGACGAGGTCGATCTCGGGAATGGAGTCTTTCAGTTCGCCTGGGTAGCGCTCCGAGAGACAGCCCGCCACCACGAGGCTTTGGCACTTGCCCTTTTCTTTGTCTTTGAAAGCAGCGGCTTCAAGGATCGAGTCGATGGACTCTTGCTTGGCGGCGTCGATGAAGCCGCAGGTGTTGACGATGATGACTTCGGCATCCGAAGCGTCAGGCGTCAGGGCGTAGCCGTCCTGGGTGAGGAGGCCGGCCATGACTTCGGAGTCGACGAGGTTGCGAGCGCAACCGAGAGAGACAATGTGAACGTTTTTCATATGACTAGAGCTTTTCGATATCGCTGCCCTTGGCAAAGGTGGGCGCGAAGAGTTTCGGGTTGATCGTGTTCAGCGGAGAGGCTTCCAGGACCCGAATGGTTGTGGTGGTGCCGATGACGTCTTCGATGATGATCCGGCTGGGGTGATTCTCGGTTTGCATGAAGTGCATTTCGATCGATTGCACTTCGCTCGAGGATTTCGGCATGAGTTTCAGCACGAGATGGGTTTTCTCGTACTTGGCTTCTACTTTGAAGTCGGCGAAGAGCTTGGCCTCCGCCTGAGGATTTTGCACATCGATACCGCGCAAGAAAGCGAGGTACTTGTCGAGTTCTACGCCGCGCAGGGTTTTGAAATGTTTGATCTGGCCCTTTTGCTCGAGGCCTTCAGGGAATTTGCCAAACCAGAACTCGATGCCATTGGAGACGGCGAGCGTGGCGGGTTTGGTGGCGATCTCGTAGCGGAAACGGTCGGGGCGAGCGAAGTAGATTTTGCCTTCGTAGAATTTGGCCAATCCGCCGAGGCCCGAAGAGACGCGCTCTTCAGTGATGCGACCCTGCCAAGAACCGAGCGAGGCGTACTTTTGCGAGATGGCCTTGAGCACGAGCTTGGTTTCGGAATCGAGATCCGCTTTGGCGTTGGATTTGGCACCTTTAGTGGACGTAGGGGTTTGGGCATGTGCGAGGACCGCCGAACCGAAGAGCACGAACGCTACGAAATTTCTCAAAAACACGCGCGGACGATACCTGTTTTTAGCCCTCAGAGTCAACAAGGCTTCTGGGGGGTGGGAAGGGCACTCCGAGCAGCTCGCAAACAAACTTGCCCAATTTGCTTTTGGTATAGAAGGGCAGTTCGACATAACGGCCCGGAAGGATCACGCCGTGTTCGTTGCGGGCGTGGAGTACGGGTTCTCGGGTCTTGAGGAGTCCCGCGATGATCTGGTCTTGGTACATGAAGTTGGCCTCCATGGCGTCGCGGTTCAGCTGAATGGGGAAGGCCGCGGGGAAGAGTTTTTCTTCGCCGAAGAAGGCCATAGCACCCAGCAAATGGGTGGTCATGGTGGCCGTACCGATGGAGGTTTTGTTGAAAAGAAGCTCAACGAGGCTCGCGGCGGCAGGGGTCGACGGCTGGGTGACCATGCGATGTTCTTCTTCGCCTTTAAAGAGCATGGCGAAGACGATCGATGGCACATAGCCCTCGCGCTGGGCCAGGGTTTCGAGGGCCCAGTACTTTTCGGTGCGTGGGGCGACACCGTGGACGAGCAGGGTTTCTTCGATGATTTGAGAAACGGCGAGCAGCTCTTCGCGGTCGTTTCGCTCACCTTTGAGATACTCCTCGGTCTTGGTGAGGGTGGCCTGCATGAGCTCGAGGCGACGGGCTGAGAGCTGCGTGTTCCCCTGGAGGCCAAAGAGCGAGTCAGCAAATTCGCCGATTTGGAACTGCGCGATTTCGGGAGAATTCAGCGCGATTTCGTAAAGATCTTCCGTGTGAGCAACATCGCCCATTTTACGGTGCCGCAAGAGGTAGCGAACTTCGAGATCCGCATCGCTGAGGCTCAGGGCGTGGCGCAGGGAACGCGTTACTTCTTCGGGGGAGGTGTCTACGAGATGGTTGTTACGAATGGGAACGATGGTGTGGACCAGCGAAGAGCGGACGTGATCGGTGGAGGCGTTTGCCATGCGCTCGAGCAGCCTTTGGTGCAAAGCTTCGGGGAGCGAGGAGACGCGCACCGCAAAGAGCTCGGTTGCGCGAAGCTGAAGGGCGTCCAATTCACTCGATCGCGATTGGGCAAGGCCATTGCCCAAAGTCCCGCGCCAGTCGTGGGGAGGGAATTCAAAATAGATGGCCAGCTCGAGGGCTCGCGGAAGCGTCGTTTCAAAGCCCTTCACCGTCGGAATCCAGTGCCCTAGCTCGCCACTGGAATGTGGCGGTTCGGTATCAAACGCAGCCATGAGTAGGTGACATCGAGGATTGGCAAAAGCCGAGGGGCCGGCCAAAAGAATGAAGAGTCCCAAAGAGCGCAGGGCTTTCATGGGGCCCACCTAAGTGGAGCGCGCGAGGTTCAGTCAAACAAAAAGCCCCCAAGTGGGACAGGTATCCGTTAGCGGAAACGGACACCTTCTTAAGTACCCGCTAAACTCAGGTACTTATACCCGTCCCTCCGGTAGCTGGAACTTAAGTTCCAGCTACCGGAGGGACGGGTAGCGAAGCGATAGCCGTCTTGGGACGGGTAGGAATGAGTTTAGGCGATGACTTCGCGGGGTTTGCCGGCAGAGCTTTGTTCGCCCACCACTCCGGCAGACTCGAGCTGCTCCATGATGCGAGCGGCGCGGGTGTAGCCGATTTGAAAGCGGCGTTGAATGAGCGAGGTCGAGATCACGCCCTTCTCACGGGCAAATCCTAGGACGTCCGTAAAGAGGTTGTCCCTTTCGGAGGCGCCATCCTCGAGACCCATTTGATCGCTGTCGGGGGCCAGGATCTGCTCGAAGTACTCGGGCTCGCCCTGGTTGCGCCAGAACTCACAGACCGCTTCGACTTCGGCGTCCGAAACGTAAGCGCCCTGCATGCGGCGCAGGCCCATGGGGCCGGTGTTGGTGAAGAACATGTCGCCCTTGCCCAGCAGCTGCTCCGCGCCCGTGCAATCGAGGATGATGCGCGAATCGCTCGAAGAGGCCACGCGCAGCGAAGCGCGCGAGGGGCAGTTGGATTTGATCAGACCCGTCACCACGTCGGCCGAAGGACGTTGCGTGGCCATGATCAGGTGAATGCCAGCGGCGCGCGCGAGCTGCGTGAGGCGGATGATCGAGCTCTCCACGTCTTTCTTGGCGGTGAGCATCAGCTCGGCAAGCTCGTCCACGATGATCACGATCTGTGAGAACTTCTCGAGGGGTTTCTCACCTTCAAAGCCCTTGCCCGAAGCGATCAGCTCGTCGACCTTTTTGTTGTAGGCCTCGAGGTTCTTGGCGGCGTACTTTTGCATCTCTACGTAGCGGCGCTTCGTCTCGAGCACCGCCCACTTCAGGGCTTGGCTCGCATCGTTGGGGTCGTTCACGATAGGGAGCATGAGGTGCGGGATGTCTTCGTAGATCTTAAACTCCACGAGTTTGGGATCCACCACGATAAGGCGCAGCTCTTCGGGCGAGAAGCGCATCAAAAGACTTGTGAGGATCGAGTTCACGAGCACCGACTTGCCCATGGAGGTGGCGCCGCCAATCAGCAAGTGAGGCATGCGCGAGAGGTCTTCGATCACGGGGTTGCCTTCGCCGTCTTTGCCCATCACGAGCGGCAAACGCATGGCCTTGGCCTTGAGCGCCGTGAGCTCGTACACGTCGCGCAGAACGATGTCTTCTTTGTCGGGGTTGGGGACTTCGATTCCCGCTACGGACTTGCCTGGAATCGGCGCTACGATACGAACGCTAGGAACACCGAGCGACATGGCGAGGTCGGTGGCTACAGAGACGATCTTCTGCACGCGGATGCCCGGCGCAGGTTGGAATTCGTACATGGTGATGATCGGCCCCGGGGAGATTTCTACCACTTCGCCGTCGACGTCAAAGCTCTGCAGCGCGGACTGAATTTTTTTGGCAGTGGCGCGCAGCTCTTCTTTGGTGAGGGGTTTGTTCTTGCGAATCGGTGGGCTCAAGAGCGAGAGCGGAGGGAGTTCCCACGAGGTGGGATTTTCGCGCACTTCGCGTTTTTTCTTTTCGCGCGGAGCTTTGGCCTGCACGCGTTCGTTGATGATGAGGCCTTCGGTATCGTATTCCTCTTCGTCGCCCTCTTCAGAGTCTTCATCGGCGTCCATGGCGAGTTCTTCGGAATCGTCTTCTTCGCTCTCCTCTTCATCGTCGCTCTCGGCTTCTTCTTCGTTTTCTTCACTGAGCGTCACAGCAGGGGAGCTCTCAGCGCCCTTCTCGCTGCGCACTTTGGGCCCGCGGGTACTTTTCCACGCCTTTTCTACTCGTGCACCGAGTTCGGAGAATTGATCGAGGACTTTGACCCACATCACAGCGAGCAGCTGTTTCGCTCTACGGTTGGCAACGATGCCCACCTTGGCCATGAGGTAGGGGAGCTCTTCCCACCACACAAGGCAGAAGGACCAGAGCAGAGCGACGGCAATGAGGTAGGCGCCGATCTCACCCACGATAGTTCTAAAGATGGAGCCGAGGAAAAGGCCCAAGATGCCCGGAGGTGGAAAGGCGCGCGTGCCAAGGCGATCGTCGAAAAGGTCAAAGCTCAGCGCGAGCGTCGCTACCGCGATGCCGAGAGCGGCCCACCAACGCGCGGTGAAGACGCGGTTGTGGTACTGACCTTCAAAGAGCCAGCGGCAAACGCCGAGCAGCAACATTCCGGGAATCGCCCACGCGGCAAAACCGAGAAATTGGAACAAGAGATCCGCCGTCCACGAACCGAAATAACCGAGCAGGTTCGTGGGCGTTGTCCACGTTTGCGAAAAGGTGTTGAGGCTAGGGTCTTTCGCATTGTACGAAAAAAGCGAGAGGGCGAGGGCCGCGCAGATCAGCAGACCTCCGACCGACCAAGACCACGAAGAGCGAGTTGACGAGCGATTGCGCGAGTGTGCCACGAATACCATTTCCCCCTTTATTTATGATGACATGACCCCTATCGAAGGGCCAGGGCTGCCAAGGTGTTGACAGGGCGCAACAGACTCGGATATGACGGGGACTCAGCCTTTATTATTCAAGAGGCAGTACCCCACACAAAGATATCCCGCGATCCCGTCCCTCATAAGACCCCGGAGAAGCTCTCCCCGAGGCCACTAGAGGAAAAAGCGTCGAGAGAGATGTCAAAAATTCGGAGGAATTTCAATCCACATGTCTGATAACGAATCCAAATCTGGCGGCCACCGCAAGCGTCCTCGTAACGTTGAAGTCTCGGAAGCCGACGGCAATAGCGTCAATAAGCAAAACCACCATCGTCGCAACAAACCCCAGCAAAATGGTGGGGGAGGCGGCCGAGATCGCCATCGCGACAACCGTCCGCAACAGCAACAACCTCAGAGAAACCTCTCCGAGGACGCCGAAAACCAACAGGCCATCGAGGCCCAGGCCCAAGCCGCTGCCCATCAGACCACCGAGCAGACCGCTCCCCAATCCCAGCCCAGCCCCGGCATCGTCGAAAGCGACGAACGCATTGAAGCCTCCGCTCCCCAAACCCCTCCGGCAGATCTCAAGCCCGTCGTGGATTCTCTCAACCTGCGCGACCTCAAACAGATGGACATCAAAGAAGTTGTCGCACTCGCCGAGAAGTATCGCATCGAAGGCGGCAGCGGCATGCGCCGCCAGGAACTCATTTTCGCGCTCCTGCTCGCCCACGCGGCGGCCAACGGTGAGATCATCACCGAAGGTGTTTTGGAGATTTTGCAGGACGGTTTCGGGTTCCTGCGCTCGGCCGATTACAACTACCTCGCCGGTCCCGACGACATTTACGTCAGCCCATCGCAAATCCGCAAATGGCAGCTGCGCACGGGTGATACCGTCAGCGGCCGGGTACGTCCGCCCAAACACGGCGAGCGCTACTTTGCCCTCGTCAAACCCGACGCGGTGAACTTTGAGGATCCTGAGAAGTCCAAAGTCAAAGTGCTCTTTGAGAACCTCACGCCGCTCTACCCTACGAAGCGTCTGAACCTCGAGTACGACCCTTCGAACATGACTACCCGAATCATCGACCTCTTCTCGCCCATCGGCAAAGGTCAACGCGCCCTCATCGTAGCGCCTCCTCGCGCCGGTAAAACGGTGATGATGCAAGACATCGCCCACGCGATCACCACGAATCACCCCGAGGTGAAACTCATGGTGCTCCTCATCGACGAACGCCCCGAGGAAGTGACCGACATGAAGCGCTCCGTAAAGGGCGAAGTCATCTCGTCTACTTTCGACGAGCCAGCAACACGCCACGTTCAGGTGGCCGAAATGGTCATCGAAAAGGCCAAACGCATGGTCGAGCACAAGCACGACGTCGTGATCCTGCTCGACTCGATCACCCGTCTGGGCCGCGCCTACAACTCGGTGGTTCCGCCTTCGGGCAAGATCCTCTCGGGTGGTGTGGATTCCAACGCCCTCCAACGTCCCAAGCGCTTCTTCGGTGCCGCTCGCTCTATCGAGAATGGCGGATCGCTCACGATCATCGCCACTGCCCTGATTGACACAGGTAGTCGCATGGACGAGGTGATCTTCGAGGAATTCAAAGGCACGGGCAATATGGAGATCGCCCTCGACCGAAAACTCATGGAAAAACGTATATTTCCATGCATGGACGTCACCAAGTCGGGCACCCGTAAGGAAGAGCTCCTCACCCCGAACGAGACGCTCCAGCGCCTGTGGATCCTGCGCAAGGTGCTCGCCCCGATGTCGGCCATCGACTCGATGGAGTTCCTCCAGGACAAGTTAAAACACTCCAAAACCAACAAGGAATTTATTGAAGGAATGAGTTCATAGGTGTATACCCGTGACCCTCTAAAGAGGTTTATATGAAGAAAGACATTCACCCCGCTTACCGCCCCGTTGTTTTCAAAGACATGTCGAACGATTTCGCGTTCCTCACCCGCTCGTCGGTAAACGCTAACGATAAGATCAAATGGGAAGACGGCAACGAATACCCGCTCGTGAAACTTGAAATCACAAGCAATTCGCACCCCTTCTTTACCGGCAAAATGAAGCTCCTCGACTCTGAAGGTCGCGTGGATCGCTTCATGCGCAAGTACGCAAACAAGAAGTAGCTATGGAATAGTAGGTGCCAGGTAACTTACCTGGCACCTTTTTTTGAGCCTTGGCACGCTAAGCGCGGGCCAGGGCTTTTTTGTGCGCAAAATATTTCGCAGGATAAACTCATGGCATATACCGCATCAAAAGAAATGATTGGCCGCCTGGACGAAGCGCTCTCGCGTTTTGATAGGCTCACGCACGAAATCTCGCAGCCCGACGTGGTGAGCGATCGCAATCAGTTCCAAAAACTTTCCAAAGAACGCGCGGCGCTCGAAGAGCTGGCGAACATGTACCTCGAGTACAAGACGAACCTCTCGAACTACAACTCCGCGCGCGAGCTCTTAGGAGATGCCGAGATGCGTGAGATGGCCGAGCTCGAAATTGCCGAACTCGAGCCCAAGCTCGTGGAACAAGAAAAAACTCTGCAGATTGAGCTCCTGCCCAAAGATCCCAACGACGAAAAGAACGTCATTCTCGAAGTGCGCGCTGGAGTGGGCGGCGACGAAGCCGGTCTCTTTGCGGGCGAACTCTTTCGCGCCTACCAAAAGTACGCCGAATCGCTGCGCTGGTCTGTGGAAGTGCTCTCGTTCTCCGAGAACTCTGCGGGCGGCGTGAAGGAAGTCATTGGCCTCATCACGGGTCACGGCGCCTTTTCGCGTCTCAAACACGAGAGCGGCGCGCACCGCGTGCAGCGCGTGCCCAAGACCGAAGCCCAAGGTCGTATCCACACCTCGACGGTGACGGTAGCGGTGCTGCCCGAGGCTGAAGAAGTGGACATTGACATCAACCCGACCGACCTCAAGATCGACACCATGCGCTCGGGTGGTGCCGGTGGTCAGCACGTGAACAAAACCGAATCCGCCGTGCGCATCACGCACATCCCTTCGGGCGAAGTGGTGGTGTGCCAAGAGGAACGTTCGCAGATCAAAAACCGCGCCAAGGCGATGAAGGTTCTGCGCACGCGACTTCTGGAGAAGGCGCGTGAAGATCAGCAAAACGCCGAAGCCTCGAACCGTCGTGCCCAGGTGGGCGGTGGTTTCCGCAACGAGCGCATTCGCACTTATAACTTTCCGCAGGGCCGACTCACCGATCACCGCATCGGCCTCACCCTCTACAAGGTGGAAGAAGTCATGCAGGGCGATCTCGGCGATGTCGTCGCGGCGCTCAACAACTACTACCAAACGCTCGCCCTCAAGGGAGAATCCGCCCCGGGCGTGATGCTCGGTGCGGACGACGAATGAGCCCGCGGGCGGACGAGCTCCGAGCCAAGTTCCGTGAGCTGGGCATCGAGCATGAGTTCGTCTGGGCCTGGGACTTTGCCATCCAAAGTCGAGCGGACCTTTTCGCGAGCGAAGTCCTCCTCGGCCAAATCTTAGAACGACGTGCGCAGGGAGAACCCCTCGCCTACATCATGGGCGAGTGGCCCTTTCTCGGCGTCAGCCTCGCGGTGGCGCCCGGCGTGCTGATTCCAAGACCCGAAACCGAAGAGCTCGCCGAAAAGATGTCGCGCCTGGTGCTCGCCTCTGCAGAGCTTTCGCAAAAAACGGAATTGACGCTCCTCGATTTGGGAGCCGGCTCGGGTGCGCTCGGCATTGGCGTCGCGACCGAATTGCTAAAAGCCCTCCCACGCACCAAAGTCTCTCTCATCTCCGTGGAACGCTCCGCCGACGCCGTCCCCACGCTACGACGCAATCTCGAATCGCTGCAGAAAAACCACCCGCTGCGATGGCGCACGGAACTGCGTCACCTCTCATGGAACGATTTGGACCTCAGCTGCCTCGAAGCGGATCTCGTGCTTGGCAATCCTCCTTACATTTCGGACGAAGAGTGGGGGGTGGATGTGGACAAGTCGGTGAAAAGTTTTGAGCCGCGTGCGGCCCTGACCCCCGAAGCGCCCACGGCGAGGCAAAAATCCTTGGCCCATGATCTGAGTCTCAGTGAGAGCGAGCTCGAGCTCGCGGCTTTGGGCCCACTTCTAGAGAATCTCGACATCGCCCGTCGCGTGCTCACGCCGCGGGGTCTCGTGGGAATCGAGATCGGCCCCTCGCAGGCCGCGCTTTTTGAGTCTAAAATGCGTAAGAATTTAGAACGACACTTTGAACTAAAGCTGGGTCTTGTGGAGGACCTCTCCGCCAAGCCCCGGTTCTTGATAGGATGTAAAAATGGATAAGCTCGTGATCAAAGGCCCCTGCAAAGTTTCTGGCAAGATTCCAGCTGGGGGTTCCAAAAACTGTGCCCTGCCCGTGCTCTTCGCCACACTGCTCTCTAAGGAAGAGCACATCATCAAACGCGTGCCGCGCCTTGCGGACATGGACTCCACGATGAAGATGCTTGTGCACTTGGGCGCTGAGATCTCGCAAAAACACGCTTCGGATTTTGGCTGCGACTGGACGGTTTCGATCAAAACCCTGCGCAACAAAGAAGCTCCCTACGATCTCGTGCGCAAGATGCGCGCCTCCAACCTTTGCCTCGGACCGCTCCTCGTACGCGAGGGGTCCACACGCGTTTCGCTTCCGGGTGGCTGCGCCATCGGGGCGCGCCCCATGGATCTGCACTTGATGGCGCTCGAAAAGCTCGGCGCTAAGGTGGTGCAAGAAGCGGGTTATATTGAGGCACGCATTCCCACTGGCGAATCCCAGCTGCGTGGTGGCCATGTGATTTTCCCCTTTGTCTCGGTGGGTGCCACCGAGAACGTGGTGATGGCGGCGACGCTCGCCAAAGGTGAGACCATCATCGAAAATGCTGCGCGCGAACCCGAAGTGCGCGACCTCTGTGAAGCCTTGATCTCCATGGGCGCCAAGATCGAAGGACATGGAACCTCAAAAATTCTCGTGCAAGGGGTGAGCTCGCTGCGCGGAATGAACTTTGTGATTCCTCCCGACCGTATCGAAGTGGCGACCTACTTGATCGCCGCGCACATGAGCGGTGGTGATGTGGAAGTGATGGGCGCCAAACACGGCGACCTCACACACGTGCTCGACTTGCTCGAAGCCACAGGTGCCAAGGTTGAGCGTCGTGAGAATTCCATTCGCGTCTCTAGCGATGGCAAGATCACACCGGTCGACATCACAACCGCACCCTACCCCGCGTTTCCTACCGACATCCAGGCTCAGTGGATGGCTCTTATGACCCAGGCTCAAGGGGCCTCGGTGGTGTCGGAGCAGATTTTCGAAAATCGGTTCATGCACGTGCCCGAGCTCGTTCGTATGGGCGCTAAACTCAAAGTTCGCGGCAACACCGTGGAGGTGGAAGGCACGCCTGGAGCTCTACAGGGCGCGCCAGTGATGGCCACCGATCTGCGCGCTTCGGCGTCGCTCGTGCTTGCGGGCATCGTGGCTAAGGGAAGCACCGAAGTGAAACGCATCTACCACCTAGATCGCGGTTACGAGAGTATGGAAAACAAGTTGCGTGCCCTCGGCGTCGATGTCGAGCGCACGGTAGATTCGTAAGAATTGGTGCCAGGTATAGGTTCCAGGAACCTTCTAGTAAATCTGTATTGTTTTGAGTGCGGACATCGCGTTGACGTCAAGCATGAGATAGATCGCCTCTTTGCCCACGGCCAAGGCGCCGTTGTAGTTGTTGGTCGCGTCGAGGCAGCCCGCGTAGATCACGCGTACCTGACCTGTATCGGCGTCGATCGAAGTGACCACGGGACACGTGCCACCATTCGTGGCAGTCCATACACCAAAGCTCAAAACGTAAATGACGTTGTCACGCACTTGCACCAGGTTCGGTGTGTTCACAAAGCTAAAGAAAGGCATGTAGCCGGGCAGGGTGTTTTTGATGATGTCGCCAAGTTGCACCACGCCATCGGGTTCGATGTCGGTAAGCATCTGGCTTTCGTTGGCGTTGATGCCGACGAGCATGAAGTCTGCCACTTGCGCTCCGTAGCCAACGGCGTAAATGCCGTGCGATCCCGTGACCAGCGCACTGCTTGCAAAGGAACCGTTCCAGCCAAATTCTCCATGATCGGAAGCCGGAATCGTTAGCGGAGTGGAGATTACCGCGCCCGTCTCCGGATTGATCTTCGTCAAGTGGAGCTCAGAAGTCGAAAGGTCGAGTGAGCCAAGGTTATCCGCAGCGCTGTGGCTGAGTAGGTAGAGCACGCTCTCGTCTTCACTGAGTCCCATGGTGTAGCCGGCATCGAAGAACCGTGATCCCGAATAGACTTTGATCACGCAGGCGCCGTTGCTGCAAAAATCTGTGTCGTAGGCGCCCGTGCTCAGGTCAAATTTTTGGATATGCGTGTCCGACTCGTTCCATGAGCTCACAAAGAGGCTGTTGTCGTTGCTGCGCTCAAGCACTTGCTGTGTGAGGCCCGAACCAGGGGTCAGACCAAATCCTAAGTAAAGATCCCCGCTCGCGGCGAAGCTGCTGCGAAGCCCCGCGGTGAAGGGATTGTAAAAGGTCAGATAGTTGTTGTTCCAGCTGGTGTCCCACCACATCATGGCGACTTGGCCGTTGAATTGTCTTAGGCTTGCGGAGGAAAAATCCGAATCAACCGTGGGGAGCGAAGCTTTGACGTCGATGCCGGCGTCGCCGCTCCATTCGTCTCGGTAGGAACCGGTTTTGTCGACCGACCACATGATGCCCGATTGCGTATTCAAAACGTAGAGGTTTTCCTCGTCGTCAGCACTGATCGTGAAAAAGCTGGGATCCGCGGTGATGCTAATGCCTCCGCTTGTGGCAAAGGTCGGCGAAATGAGGCCATCGATCACACCATCGTCGAGTTTACCATCTAAGTATTCTGGGGAAATGGGCTCAATGGCGGGGCTTCGGCCCGGACCGTTGACATTGATCACGAGACCACAGGCCGCGAGGGTGAGGGCCACCACGCTGATCTCTATAAATGATACGAAACGTTTCATGAAAGGTCCTATCTCTAAGATTAACGTAGGTAGGTGGATAAAAGCGCGTTGAGATTGCTGCACATTGGAAGGGACCTCAAAGGCACTTTGAATCCCGCAAGATAGGGCCCATTAAACTTTTGCTAAGGACAGCGAAACGCTAAAGATTGCCGAATTTGTTGAGTCTTAACCAAAAGATAACTTTCGTGAGCATTTTCTAAACCGTTATATTCATATCAGAAGACAACATCTGTGTTTATCCGCCGCATGTAATTTGACTCGTAAATGCAGAACTCTCGGGAGTAGAGGCCATGCGGCAGTCATATTTTTCTTGGTCCATTTCGATTTTGATCCTCATTAGTGCGAATCAGGCTTTCGCCACCGGATCTCCACGTCCCGACAATGGCACGACGAATCCTAGCGAACCTTCGACACCCACGCCCACACCCACGAAAAAGCGTGAATTCAACCTCGCCAAGCTCGTCGACATCAAGAGCAATTTTGATCTCACCACCCTTTCGCTTCCGAAGTTGACGCCTAGCTGTTTGCGCAAAAACAATTTCGAACTCATTGCCATCGACCCGGGCCACGACGACTCGTCGGCATCTCGTCGCTCGGACGCCATGGTTCGCGGTGGCAATGGTAAGTTTGTCTTTTTATGGCCTAAGGTGCACGAAGGCCAACTCAACATGGTCACTGCGCTGCTCATGTACCACTACATCGTTTCGAATCCAGCACTCTCGAGCGCGGAAAAAAGCGAAATTGCCAAAATGGTGCGCCTTAGCCGTTACCCCGGTGAAAAACGTTTCGGAGAATACGAAATCGAAGCTGGTTATACGGCTTCGAGTGTGGGTTCCATCGACGACACCGTCACCAACCGCCGCAACCGCGTGAACCAGATGATTCGTTCGCACCGCGCACCCACTTCAACGAGCAGCGGCTGGGCAGGTTCGACCACCAACGTGCAAGAAAAGACCATTTTCCTTTCGGTGCATGCCAACTCGACAAGCTACTTTGATGAGGGCGATTACGGCTGGATGATTCCGCCCAATACCACGTCGATTTCGACATTGACCGGGACTTTTCAGAGCGCGCTGGCTTCGGGCTTTGGCACGGAGATGTTCTCCGCGCTAAAACCCCTCTCTTCGGACGACTCTGAAGTCTCGCGACTCAAGAACGCTGTCTTCTCGGTTTACCAAACCCCTAGCATTCGTAAGGGCAAACATAGTGACAACCTGGCGATGCTCAGCACAAGTCTCGGCACCGCGAAAACGCTCAAGGTGCTCTCCGAAGGTTTTGTAATGAACGGCAAAGTGGGTCACATCGCGAACATCGAACTCAACGCCGCCTCGCCCAAATGGCTACAAGCCTATCGCGACGGCGAAGAAGTTTTTGAATACGGATATTCTACCGTTTACGACGCCTACGCCAAGTCGCTCGTCAGCGGACTCTCTAACCTACTGAAGTGCGACTAAATTATGACGACGCGAATGATTTTTAGGGGATTAAGACAACTCTTTGTAGTCTCGGGGCTGCTCACCATCTTGGTGCTCTCGGCCCAACAGCCCATCGCCGGTACCGTGCTGCGCGAACTCGCCTCGTCAGCTTCGAGCGACGGTTTTAGCGGCGCATGCGCGACCCTCGCTCAAGTGCGCGGTTTCAAGCTCGCCGTTTGTGCGCAGGTTCAAAAGAAGTTCTTCCAGTCCATCCCCGCCGAAAAATCACTCGCCGAATTCTCACCCAAAGACGTCGGCTCGCCCTCACAGAAAATCGACAAGGAAATCCGCTTTGTCGCCTTCCAGGACGCCAGCGGCGCTGCGGCGCTCTCCTATTGCTACTTTGTTTTTAAGGGGACGATCGACCCTAGCAAAATTCAGCCTATGGATTTGTCTCTCGCTTCGAGCGGCTTTTCCATCTCGAGCGCGGATGTGGGTGCCTATGCCAACTGGGTAGCTAGCAAGCCCGAAGGTCAGCGTTGCAAAGTGGCTGTCGAAGAACAAACGGGTTATGCCCTGCCCGACGCCGAAAAAGAAATTCAGGGCAAGCTTGCGCTGGTGGCGGTGAATCCCCTTGCAGCACTGAATGGCGGTTTTGTTGAGATGAAAACTCTCATCAAAGAAATGCAGCTTTCGCTTAACCATGCCCGGGTCATCGCGCACATGCAGCGCTGCCCGGTGATCGAAGCGTGGGGCCAAAAACAGTGGCTCTCTATGAGCGAAGAAGATCGCAAGATCATTCGAACCAAGCTCTCTGCCTACCGCTGGGACGACATTCAGGTGGCCGGACGTCAGTACGCGGCCTTCATGTTCGAGAACGACCCGAATCAGATTCTCACGCTCGCCAAGGGCTGCGAGTGATCATCGTCCGATCGAACCGAATTTGACTTTGCCGGAGAGGCAACCCGCGACGGGCTTCAATTGCTCGCGCATGAACTCTTCTTTGCTCTGACCCGCTTCGAGGGATCGGGCGAGTAAATTCACAAACTCGGCGCTCGCCTGCGAGGTGCCCGAAAGTTTGATCGGGGTGCCTTCGGTGCACGCCGACCAGGACTCCATTCGCTCACCGCTCACCGCCACGTCGACGAGGCTCGGGTTAAAATTCGAAAAGGGAGAGAGGCAGCCTTGGTCATTTAGCGAAGCGACTTTGATGAGGTTTCCCGAACTGAGGGAGGCCGGAATTGTGCGCGCCGTTTCCACGTCATCGCCCACGCCGTCGCTACCGCCGTTGCCGGCCGGCACCACGAATTCTACCGAAGGGTTCGTGAGTAGAATATTTCCCCACACTCGGGACCACTCACTCATGATGAGCTCGGCCGCTTGTTTGGCGGCGGCGTCTCGGTGTCCGGCGGTTTTGAGGTCGCGCAAATTTTCTTCGTAACTTTCGCTCGAGGCGACCAGCACCACCGCGGGCTGAATCTCGGTGACGGCATCTTGCACGCGCGCGAAGTCGCGCACGATGTGCTGCTCGATGTAGGTCTTAGGGTCCGGAATGCCGCCCGCGCCCGGCGGTCCTTTCATGCCGAGCGTATAGACCTCCGCATTTTCGAGCCCGCGTTGCACGACGCCGAGCACGTGGTAGCCGTGCGATTTCACCACGAGCTCTTCGACGTGCGCCAGATCACTTTCGCTGAGCTCGGGCGCGTCGTCGGAATATTGGGATTCAAAGTACTGGGTAATTTTAGCGGCCGTGGCGGGGCAATCGCCCCGGGGGCCGGGTTGGTCGGGCTGCGACTCGGGTTCGGCGTCGACGATGGAGTAAACCGCGGCGCTGGATTTGACCCCTTGGTAGGGACTCATGTCACCCACGGGCATGTCGACGATGAGGATTTTCAGTTTGGCCGGGGCCTGCGCGGCGACGCCCATGCGCGACATCGCCACGTGCGTGAGGCCGAAGCTGAGGTTCAGTACAAAGTGCAGCGCTACCGGGGCGAGCCAGCTGCCGGTGCGCATGCGCACGATGCCCCAGTAAAAAGCGAGGCCCAAAGTGTAGAGGCTTTGGTACACCACGAAGCCGCGAAACTCGGGCGGCACGTAAAAGTAAGCGGCGAAGTGCGACAGGGAGAAGAGGAGCGAGGTGATCACGAGCACCTGGCGCTCGCTGCGCACGGCGGGCCGCAGTCCGTTCCATAGGAAGAGTCGGAAGAGCGCTTCTTCGAGCAGCGGCGCGACGACGACGAGCTGAATCCACAGTTCGGTGCGCGAAAAGTCAAAGGGCACGCCGTGGCCGCTCACCGTGCCGACATAGGCAATCAGGGCGCCGAGCGCCACCGAGAGGAGCAAGTGCCAGCCCTGGGCCGCGCGCACGGCGAAGCGAAAGGCGATCTTGCGGAAGTTGAGGTAAATAAAAAAGAGCGCGATGGCGGCTTCGACCCCGTACGCGGTCCACACGGGGAGCGAGCGCATCCACGGATCGAGTACCGTACGCAGCACCACGAAGAGTCCGATGAGTGAGAAATTGGCGTACATCATCAGCATGGAATGATTCTAGTCATGATTCCCGCTTTGCCTAGCGCGGTAATGGTTTTAATTGGTCGAGGCGCACGTTGAGCGCTTGGAACTTGGCGAGTACCGCATCGAGCTCGCGCTTGGCGGATGCGTAATTTTCGGGCGCTTTGTTCAGCATTCGGGCGAGGGTCTGTAGGGGCGACGCCGCAATCTGCAGGCTCCGCTTGGCGTGCTCGTAGTGGGCCGGGCGATTGGTGGCAATGGTTTGCGGTGATTCGAGCATCAGGCAACCCACGAGGGCCTCTTCGAGATCCGTACCGATGCTGAGGTCGACGAGCGTTTGGCTGAGTTGCTTCGTCGCGTTTTCCATGGACGCGGGCGAAGTCTGCGGAATTTTTTGTACCGCCGTGATGAACGATTCGAGGCGAGCGGATTTTTCGGCTTCGGCCCGGGCGCGGCGCGCGTGCGGGCCGGGGTTCGCTTTGGCGTAAGCCGCGTGCCAGGCTTCGTGTCGGAGCAAGTCGGCGTTCTGGCTGCTCTCGACGACGATCACCGGGGCCTTGTTCACCTCACCGTGGATCAGAGTTTCTCCACTCGCCAAAAAGAATCCCGAGAGGCTCACACCCTTGGCCTGGTTCTTGGCTTTGCGCGCATCCCATTCCCGCTGGAGATTGGCCGGTGCGGGCGGGGTGGAGGTTTTCTCATCGAGATCGTAGACCGGAATGGATTTGTCGAGGGTCTCGCTACCCACGCGCTTGCCGAAGTGGGATTGCGAAATTTCACGGCAAGTGGGGCCGGCGAGCGCCCGGGCCGCGCCGGTAAAGCTTTGGCATAAAATGAGAAACACCCAGGGAGATCGAGGTCGTCGCATCTCCCCATTATGCTAAAGAAGCGAGCAAAAGAAAGCCGGGCTTAGTTTTTGTCGCGGATCACCACGTCATCGAGTTTTTCGATGAGCATCTGCGGGTTCGCCTGGTTCGGGTCGACGTGGTTCACCTTGCCGCGCACTTCGATTTCGAGGCAGCGGTTGGTGAGCTTGTTGCGATCGTTGAAGATGCAGTCGTTGTGATTTTCGCGCACGCCCTCGTCCCAGGCGGCCTGGATTTTATTACGGATCGCTTCGAAGAGTTTCATGTCGTCGAAGTTGATGATCGTGTAGGTGCGGGCGATGCCAAAATCGGTAGCCACCTTGACGGCGAAAACGTTGAAGCGAATCGAAGGACTCTGGGGGAATAGCACCAGCTCACCCTTGAGGGTTTTCACCTGACCGTGTTGCTGCGAGATGCTGTCGAGCAGCTCAATGGCGTGCGCCTGCGGACCGGGGATGAGTTCAAAGTGAATCGGGCGACCGGGTTCTTCTTGAATCTTAAAGTGCAAGCGTGCGAAGTCTTGGCGGCTGAGATCCTTCGCTTCGCCGGCGAAGTCGCGAGTAAAAATGGGGAACACGTAGCCCTTGTACTCGACGACGAGGATCTTGCCCTCCTCGGCCACGGCGTGCACTTCGACCACGATGTTATTCAGACCGGCCACTTCTTTAGCGACTTCGTTCCAGTCCACTTCGGGGCGGTGAGCTTCGCCGGGAAATTCGTATTTCTTTTCGATCACCATGCGCTTGATCGAAAGGTGGGGTTGGGGGGCTTCGAGGTCGAGCATCTCACCCCACACGCGTACCACGTCGTGGCGCACCAGGGTGAGCATGGTTTTGCGCACTTCGGGGTCGCGGCTAAGGATGCTGACGTGCACCGAGTTGAAAACGTTGTCGTAGACGTAGGTGCCCACGTAAGTTTTCGCCTCGTGGCGCGCTCCGTGGATTTCGAGCTTCAGGCCCTGCTCGCTCTTCACCTTTTCGGCGAGCTCGGCGATGGCCGTCGGGCGGTCTTTGGCCGCGAAGGAAGGGCTAGAGGAACAGGCCATCAAAAAAAGGAGTGCGGCAGATTTGATCTTTAGTCCCATGGTCTAGGCACTAAACACAACGTCTCCGCTTCTTTCAAGTGGGGTCGCTCGGCATCGCGTCACTTCAGCTCGCAGTAGCTCAGCTGGGGATCGGCGTTCATTTTTAACTTTTTTCGAATCGCGGGGTGCGCCAGATAGATCTTCGCGATGCGATCCGCATTGGGGATGTACGACGAGCCGGCCACTAGGCTTTGCTCGGCGCAGAGATCCGTGCGCGGAAACTGCGTGAAGCTGGCGAGGCTCAGCACTTCGGCCGAAAACCAATCGGCAAAGGACTCTAGGATTTGATCGGCCTGAATTCCTATCGGTGGGTATTCCCGTTTGTTGCAGGTAGGGTGCTGCTTTAGCGCCGAAGCGAGCTCGCTCGTCAGGGAGCCCGCTTTTATGAGTGAGTCCATTTGCGAATCATCTCGGTGCCGGGCGCCCGCGCTTGCCGGTTGGCGTAGGCAGCTCGTTACCGCCGCGAAGGGGTTCTCTCCGCTAAAGAATGAAGACCAGCGGCAGGGGTCAAAGGCGTGTCCCATTTCGTGCGCGAAAACGGAAATGAGGGTGGCTTCGTCGGGGTAGCGGAGGGCTTCGATGCCCATGTTGATCTCGTTCGCCACGGGATCGTAGGCCACTCCCCACGAGATGGCTTCCAGGGGGTAGGCTTGGTATTTGGAATTTTTGAACCCCTTCATCCAGTAGAGGCGGATGGCGCGGACTTTGGTGAGGAGCGCGGCTTTACTGGCGCTCGCGATGGGCATTTGCTCAATACGTTGCAGCGCCAGCGCCTGAGTGCGTGCGAAGGCCGCTTCGAAAGTTTTGATCTTTTCCGGGCGGAGTTCGCGGGCGAAGATTTCGTCCACGAACGATTCGATGGATTGATTCACGGCCGGGGCGAGTCGGGGGTACTGAGCGAAGACGAAATTTTTGGCGTAGTAGATCCGCCACTCCCTGAGGATCACCTCGTCCTTGGCCTGGCCGAGGTTGCGAGATTTCATCCACTGAACGATCACGGGGCTCTGCGCTTTGGTGAGTTTCACCAGGGTGGCGTCGGCGGGGCCACTTACCGCCGGAGTGGCGGCGAAGGCCGCGAAGCGGGAGTCGATGCGACCCTGGAGCCGCTCAAATTCGGGGCTCGGGGCGCGATCCCGGACGTCGCATACCGGCGCGGCGCCGGCGATGGTGGTGGCCAAAAACAAGGTGGGCAGCCCCCGGCGGCTAAGAACGTTTCGCATTTCTGGAGACCAGGATAACACGCCGCTGGGGAGCCAAATATCGGGGTTTGGGGGCAAATTTGTATTGACCCCCTCTGAGGCGAGCTCTATGACCTCCCCTATCCTAAAAACGGAAGGTGGTGATATTTAATGCCAGTAGTCAGAGTACGAGAAGGTGAATCTTTCGAAGGTGCCGTTCGCCGCTTCAAAAAGCAGTGCGAAAAGGCCGGCATTTTGACCGAAGTTCGCAAGCGCGAGCATTTCGAAAAGCCATCCATCCGCAAAAAACGCAAGAGCGCAGCTGCGCGCAAGCGTCTCGAGAAGAAAAGCCGCGGTTTCCGCTAGTCATCCTCTCAAATTGTTAGTTGTATAAAGCCGGTTTGCTGCTCTGAGCGCAAACCGGCTTTTTTTATTCACACACGTCATCGGGAGATAAAGACCATGTCCAAGAAGCAAGAAATCCAATCCGCCATGACCGCCGCCATGAAGGCCAAAGACGCTCCCCGTCTGCAAGCCATCCGTGGCGCCTGGAACGCCATTCGCAAAAAAGAGATCGACACTCGCGTGGACCTCACCGACGCCGATGTCGAGAAAGCTCTTCTCACCCTGCTCAAGCAGTCGCAGGAATCGCTCGACCAAGCCAAAACTGCCGGTCGCGCCGAAACCGTGGCCGAAGTCGAAGCGGAGATGGCCGTGTGGAAGGAATTCCTGCCCAAGGCCATGTCAGCCGAGGAGCTTGCCGCGGTGGTGGCCAAGGTCTACGCCTCGGTCAAAGACAAACTTCCCGCCGGTGGCGCGGGCATGGGCATGCTCATGAAATCAGTGATGGCCGAAGTCGGCGCGCGCGCCTCGGGCGGTGAAATTCAGGCTCAGGTGAAAAAGGTGCTCGGCAGCTAAGTCGAAGCCCGAGGAGTCTATTTGGCAAAATCAGCGGCGTCATCCTGGGAAGAGCTCAAGGACCGGGTCAAGGCCAACACCGATTTGGCCGGCCTGGTGTCTCCGCACGCCAAACTCCAAAAAACCGCTCGCGGTTACAAGGCTTGCTGCCCGCTGCCGGGGCACCGCGAAAAGACACCTTCCTTTCATATCAACAGCACCGAAAACTACTTTCACTGCTTTGGCTGCGGCCGCAGCGGTGACGTCTTCTCGTTTATGGAAATCGTCGAGGGACTTTCGTTCATCGAATCACTCAAGGAGCTGGCGGGTCGTCTCGGTTACGAGTTGCCCTCGGACGCTTCGTTCAACAAAAAAGAATCGCAGCAAGAGAAGAGCCGCTTTCAGTCGGGCCTCGAGCTGCTGAAGCGTGGAGAAACCTTCTTTCATCGCAACCTCTTGGACGCCCATTCCGCCGACGCGCGCACGGCGCTCGCTTATTTGCATGAGCGCGGCATCTCGGATGCGGAGATCAAAGAACTGCAGCTCGGCTGGGCGCCCGAGGGCGGCAAGGTGCTGCTCTCCAAACTCAACGAAGAAGAGCGACGTTTGGCCGAAGAGACCAAGCTCGTGGGCGTTTACAACGAACGCTCCTATGATTTTTTCTCGGATCGGCTGATGATTCCCATCAACGATGCTCGCGGTCGTGTGCGCGGTTTTTCGGGTCGCACGCTGAAACCCGTAGACGGACGCAATCCCAAATATAAAAACTCGCCTGAGTCGGATTTCTTCAAGAAAAAAGAAATTCTCTACGGCTTAGATCGCGCCACCAAATTCATTCGCGAAGAGAATGTGGTGTGCATTGTCGAAGGTTATTTCGACCAGTGGGCCCTGCTGCGTGCGGGGATTCCCGCCGTGGCCGTGATGGGCACCGCTCTGGGCATCGAACAGCTGAACCTCTTGCGCCGGCACACGCGCCAGATCGTGCTCTTTCTGGATTCCGACGAGGCCGGCAGGCGCTCCACGCTGCGTTCGCTGCCGCTCTTGTACCGTGAGGGCTTTGACGTGAAGGTCTTTGCGCTCGACACGCACAAGGATCCCGACGAATGGCTTCAGGCTCAAAGCATGGGCCACGACGAGATTCTCGCCGAGATCAAAAAATCTCCTGACGCGCTCGAATGGTGGGTGCATCAGCTCATCTTCGAGGGGCAGCGCGAGGGTTATTCCAAAACGCGCATTCTTGAGAGCCTCGGCGAGCCCTGGCACACGGCTCAGTCGGACACCCAGCGAGTGGTGCTGGCCGAAGAGGTGGGTCGCCGACTCGGCCTCACCGCACTGGAGGCGCGCCCTGCGCTCGATCGCGCGCCGCGCGCCCCCGCCGAGCCCCGCAGCGACGCTGCCCAGCGGCCCACTGAGCCACAAAGACCTACAATATCGGCCTCTTATCGAGCGCCTGCCTCGCTCTCTGCTCTTGGAGCTAGCGAAAAGATCGCGGTACAAACGGCCGCCTGGGTTTCGGCTCATTGGCCTATCCTGGTTCCCACCACGTGGGAGGAGTGGGCCCTATGGCTTGCCGACTGGGAGGACACCCCACTCTTTGGCATTTGGGGGAGCTTTGCCGAATGGTCGAGGGCCGCAATGCTCACACCGAGCTTTGAGACCTTCCGGGCGTGGATCGAGTCCGATGCGACTCTCGATCCCATATGGAAAAATGCCTTTATTCAGGGCTTTGTGCTCGAGATGAGCTCTAACGATAAGAATGAAATTCGCAAATCTTATGTCGAACTCCTGAGCAGTTTGAGCGCAATTTGGGTCCGAGAAAAACTAAATCTCATGCAGGGAGAGCTACGGTTGCACTCTGGCAACACTCAAAAGACGGCCCAACTTTTGCATGCGATACACCAGCTGAGAATACGTTTGGAAAAGGCGAAAAAACCGAGTACTGTCCAGTAGCTTAGCCCCCCATAGGAGACCGTTTTTTTAATGGCAAAAACCAAAACGACGAGCAAAGTATCTAAGGTCGCGAAACCCAAAAAAGCGGCCCCCGCAAAATCCCCAGCACCAAAAAAAGCGACTACCAAAAAAGCGGCGGCTCCCGTAAAAGCTCCAGCACCTAAAAAGGCTGCAGCAGCTCCCGCAAAAAAAGTTGAAGTTGCCGCACCATCCGCGAAAACAGAATTCAAAAAAGGTCTCACCAAAAAAGAGATTTTTGAAAAGCTGCTCGCCGTTGCCCGCAAAAAGGGCGAACTCTCCTACGAAGAAGTGAACAAAGCGCTGCCCGCCTCGATGGGCACGCCGGAGATCATCGAAGAAGCGCTCGCGATGCTCGAAGACAACGAGATCGATGTTTCGCGTGACGAGCCCGATAACGCCAAAGACGACGACGCTGGTGATGGCGACGACGTGGAACTCGAAGCCGCCTCGGACGACGAAGTAGAAGTCGAAGCCGAAGAAGGCGAAGAAGGCGCTGAAAAGAAGAAAAAGAAATCTGCGTTTGCCGATGACGTGAGCGCCGAAGATCTGATGAAAGCCAACGACCCCGTGCGCCTTTACCTGCGCAAAATGGGTTCGATTCCCCTGCTCAACAAAGACGGCGAAGTAGAAATCGCCAAGAAGATTGAAGAGGGCGAAGCCGAGGTTATGGACGTGGTCCTGAACTCGCAGATCGGTATCCAAGAGGTTCTCTCGGTCGGTGAGCGTATCCGCGCCGGCAAGATTCGCGTGCGCGACGTCGTACGTGGTCTCGATGAGGACGATCCTGAAATCAACGAAGACGAATACCGCGATAAAATTCTCTCGGCGATCGATCGCGTGCGCGATTTCGAACGCGCCCTGATGGAGCGCTCGTCGCAATCGGCCGTGCTTTCGGCCCGCGACGCGATGTTCGAAGCCTTTAACGAAATCTCCTTCAACCGCAAGACGATCAACCGCATCGTCGGCCGCATGAAGAGCTACATTCAGGTGATCGAAGACGTAGAGATCACCCTCAAGCGCGAACTCGGAAAAGTGCGCTGCAAGAGCGTCGAGGATTTTGAAAAACTCGGCGAGATGTTCCAAAACCCCAAAACCAAACTGCAGGCTTTCAAACAAGCCGGCAGCCGTTCGTGGGAAGACCTCTCTCCGCTCATCGACATCATCGAAGAGCAGAAGCGTCGTCTTGCCATGGTTGAGCATGAGTCGGGCCTCTCGGTTGAGAAGCTTCAAGTCATGTACGACCAGATCATGGAAGGCGAAGAGAAGGCCGAGCGCGCCAAGGCTCGCCTCGTGGAAGCCAACCTGCGCCTCGTGGTGTCGATCGCCAAGAAATACACCAACCGCGGTCTGCAGTTCCTGGATCTCATTCAGGAAGGCAACATCGGTCTCATGAAGGCCGTAGACAAATTCGAATATCGCCGTGGTTACAAGTTTTCGACATACGCTACTTGGTGGATTCGTCAGGCCATTACTCGTGCGATCGCCGACCAGGCCCGCACGATCCGTATCCCCGTGCACATGATCGAGACGATCAACAAACTCGTGCGCACGAGCCGCTACCTGATGCAAGAGATCGGTCGCGAGCCCACGCCCGAAGAGATCGCCGCGAAGATGGAACTGCCTGTGGAGAAAGTCCGCAAAGTTCTCAAGATCGCCAAAGAGCCGATCTCCCTCGAAACGCCGATCGGTGAAGAGGACGATTCGCACCTGGGCGACTTCATCGAAGACAAAACGGTGATCAACCCCTCCGAGGCGGTGATCAACCTGAACCTCTCCGAGCAAACCCGCAAGGTGCTCGCCACGCTCACCCCGCGTGAGGAGAAGGTGCTGCGCATGCGTTTCGGTATCGGCGAAGAGTCGGACCACACCCTCGAGGAAGTGGGCCAAGACTTCTCGGTAACGCGCGAGCGTATCCGTCAGATCGAAGCCAAGGCGCTGCGCAAGCTGCGCCACCCGAGCCGCGCGAAACGTCTCAAGACCTTCGTAGAATCGTAATCCGTTATTTTTAATGCCCGCCGTTGATTGAAATGCAACGAGCGGGCATTCTGCTGTTCGTTCCCGTAGTCGGGCCCATAGCTCAGTTGGTTAGAGCAGGCGGCTCATAACCGCTAGGTCGCAGGTTCAAGTCCTGCTGGGCCCACCACGCTTGGTCTTTTCGCCGTATCAACTCACTAAATTCGTACTCGCTCGTCACGGCCCATTAAGGGCCGATCCTCGCTGCGTGCGAATTTAGCGAGCCGCTACGACGAAAATCCGCTGCGCGTGGTCCTCGCACGATGGCCGGTTGGGACGGATCTTTGCGAGGGAAATTCACTACTTAGTGGTTCGCTAGCTGAACGTGCTTTGCTGGAGCCTTAGTTAAGGCTATGGGCATAGGTATGTTTCGTTCGATCCTGCTAGCTCTTGCACTCGCGTTTGGCTCTCAGACCTTTGCGGGTGACGCTCATAAGTCTTGTGATGAGCTTTTGCTTGACGTGGAGGTGGGGGAACTCGTGTTGCAGAACCTGCTTCGGATTCGGGAGTATCCGGGAAATTACGCGGCGGCGGCCCAGAGCATTATGGTGCAGCTGATGGATCACGTCGGAAATCCGAATCTTGATTTTCATTATTTTGAGAGGTTCATTCGTAAGAACAATTTGCGGCTATTTTTGGTGGCGTCTTCGGAGCGCATTCCCGCCAACTATTCGATCGACTTTACGCGCGAAGCGCAGCGCCTCGCGCGGGGACCCGCGAAATATTATTTGTGGATCGGGGTGAATGGGAGCGCGGAAACTGCGGAATATTTGCGATTCCTCGGGATCACGGCCGAAGAAAATCTCGAGCGTCTCAAGGATACCGGCGTGCTGATGGTCGATAGGCTCGAGGATCTGCACCGCGATTCCACCGCCTTAGATCAGGATACCGTTGAGCAGTTGAAGCAGCACGACCTTAAGTTGCCGCGTCAGCCGCCCGACAAATAGCTGTAAGCATTGAGTTTTTTGAGTCGCCTTCGCGATGCTCAGGGCGATTGCAGAGCCGCCTCGGCCCGCCGCAAAAGTTCGGGCGCTAGGGCGTCGGCGTATCGCTGTTTAAGTTTCATCAGGGAGTCCCGGTAACCAGAGAGATGCCCAGCGTAGGTTTTTTGCATCTCGGGATCTTTGTATTGTTTCATTTGGGTCTTAGAGGTCTGAATGTAGCCGATGAGGTTTTCGACTTCGCTGCGGAGGGCGGCATTGAGGAAGGCTTTATCGGCGCCCAGGGCTTCGATCGACGTTTTCGTGGCGGACGTTAACCGTTCGAGTTCCGTTTGCACCTCTTGGAAATATTTGAACTGCACACTCAGGCCGTAACGGGCGCTTTCGATTTTTTTGCGATCGCCGCTCTTTTCCGCGGCGATGTAGTCTTTCATTTGGGCGGCCACGTTCTGAAGCACTCCGCGGGCTTCGGACTCGAAATGGTTGTTAAGGGCTGGGGATTGTTTTTTAGGGTCATCCCAGACGAAGGAATAGTGAAGCGATTCCCCGGCGTCGATTTCCTTGATGGTAAGATCCATCATTTCGAGTTTCTTGGCATCCTTGATCTTGGTGCGAATCTCTGCTCGGGCTTTTTTAAAATCGATGCAATGCTTTTTGCTTTGGGCCGCAATCTCTTGGCCCCGTTTGGCATCGTAGGCTTCTTCTCCCGCAAAGTGTTGACACACGCGGTACTTCAAGAGGTATTCCGCAATTTCTTTTGGAAAGTATTCGGCGAATCGTGCCTCGAGCATCGTCGAGGGGTCGCTTGCGAAAGACGTTTGGGCCGCGAAGACGAGTCCACTGAGCAGAATGCGTTTCATCATTTCAAAATTCTAAAGGAGTCCGGGAGATTTTCCCACATGCCCAACGTCAAAAGTTACCGACTCCGGGCAAAAACTTATCGTTTCGATTTGGTGGGGGCAGTACTCGCGCGCAGCGGAAAATCGCAGGGCCGCGACGCCGTGGGCTCGTGGCTCTGAGCGACGAGTTCGGCGAGCGTGGATTCTCCGAAGGCGTTTTCGACGAGCTGAGTGGCGGCGTCCAGGCGTTTGTGTAGGGCGCAGAGGCGTGTGCCGTGTGAGCGAAGTCCCAGTGGACAGGTGCGAATACGGGGTAGGGGATCCACCGCGTTCACAACCTCGAGCAGAGTGGTGCCTTTGGGATCTTTGGCGAGCCGAAATCCTCCCCCTGCACCACGCGTGCCCACCACGAGATCGGCGCGTCCCAGCTGCTGGAGCACTTTGGCGAGATAATCGGGTGGCACTTTGGTGAGGCGCGCGATTTCGGAAGTTTTCCACGAGCGATCGGTATCTGAGCACAGCAGCACCATGGCGCGAAGCGCGTATTCGGTTGTCTGGGAAATCATGAATTTAGCTCTACCACAAATGACATTTATTGCACATTGACAGCTACGTTAGGGAGAGTAAATTGGATATGAGCATCCAATTAAGAATGCAACGAAAGGAAAACACTCCATGAACAATCTTTTTGAAACTCTCGGCGGCGATGCCGCCATCTCGGTGGTGGTCGACACTTTCTACGACAAGGTTCTGCAGGATGAACGCATCAAGCATTTTTTTGCGAACACCGACATGAACCGCCAGCGCAAACACCAGAAAGCCTTTCTCACGGTCGCCTTCGGAGGGCCAAACAAATACACCGGCGCTTCGTTGAAGGGTGCCCATAAGAAACTCGTGGCGAGTGGACTGAACGACATGCACTACGATGCGGTGGTTGAGCTCTTGGGCGCGTCCCTGCGTGAGCATCACGTGCCCGACGAGCTCATTGCCAAAGTCGCCGGCATTGCCGAGAGCGTGCGGGACGATGTTCTGGGGCGGGCACAGCCTGCGAAGGAAGAGATTTCGGCCTAAAACTTTTAGGACGGTGCCCAAAACTGTGCCGTCCCAACTTGTTGAATTTGCAGGCCGGGGCACCGCGCCAAATTCGAGCCCATGACAATGCTGCAACATCGTGGAGCGGGGCTCATCCTCTGAGCCAAAGCAACCGAAATGGTTAAGGTAATGAGCTCTCGGTGGAGGAAACGATTTTTAGGGCTGCTCGCGGTTCTCGGCATTAGTGCTGCGGCTGCTTACGTGCTTCGCCCCGGCGATACGCTCCCTGAAATGGAGCAAAAAAAGCACACGCAGACTCAGGAAGTGCTTAGCGCGTCAAATTCCGAAATCCCAAATCTCGATCACGGCGACATTACTCCTCCGGCGCAAGTTGAGGCTCATCAAGATCACGTCGAGGTTGCGCCGAAAATTTCCCGTGAAATTTTTCGCGATCAGCCCAAACTTCGTACGGTAGCCTCGGTGATGAATCTCGATCCTCCCACGCCCCCCGCGCCACCTTCGCTCTTGCCCGCCGTTCCCGCTCTTGCCGAAGATTCCGAGGAGGAACCGGCATCCAAGCCTGCGCCCGTGGCTCGCGCTTCCATCGATGAATCCAAAGCCTTCGCTCGTCACGGCAAAATCATCATCGAGCCAGAATACGCTCTGGCCACGATCTTCTCCAAAGATCGCAGCACCCTAGACACCGCGACTTTGGCTTCTAAGTACTGGCTCGTGGTCAAGGCGCAATACGTTCAAGTGTGGTCGAGAAGCTTTTGGACTTCGCTTTACCTCAAACTTGGAGCTGTGGATTTCGAGGAGCCTCTGGCGAGCACCAAAACGCTCACGAATACCAAAAAGATCCTCTCCGGCATTGGCGTCCAGGCTCAGTACTTCTGGAACGAGCACAACCGCTTGGGAGCGCATCTCGAAGTCGCCAAAGAACTTTTTGTGCGCGGTCAGAACACGCAGCAAGACACCGTCGATGCGATCAACGTCACTTCGCTCGGACTCAAGAGCGAACATGACCTCGCGCACCTTCAGCCTTTTCTCATCGGAGCGACGATCGCCTATGTGGCCAAGCTGCCCGCAGCGAGCTCGGCCTACGACGTCAAATTCGGCCATGAGCTGGGCGCTGGATTCTACATCGATCACCTGGCGCGCGATCAAAAGACCTCGCGCTTCCGCACCGATCTCGGTGCGGCTTACCGCATGCAGAGCACGAGCATCTCCACCCAATCTGAGATGCGACTTAGTCTCGGGCTTCGCCTGAATTTCGACCTCGATGAGGGTGGTGAGTGATGAAGTTGCGTTTTCTTTGGATTCTTTTTGCAGCTCTGCTCGGTGCCTGCAACCCCCTCTCCGATACCAAGATCGGACGTGCGTATTTTGCGGGCGTTGACATCTCGCTTTCGAATTCGACACTCAGCCTTTCGGCCACCGCTGTTCCTGTGGGTGGCACGGTGGACATCACGCTCGCCCTGAAAGACGATTCCGGAATGCCCTATGCGTCTGAGCTCCCCGAGGTCACGTTCACCGCGGTGGGCGGCACTAGCCTCGGAACCATTGGCAGCGTCACCAATCGCGGCAATGGCATTTACACCGCGGTCTACACGGCCACGAATCCCGGCACTGCGCAGACGATTGTCGCCACCGTCGATGGTAAAGCACTCACCAGCACCGCGCCTACCGTCCTCGTCATCAATGGCACCTTTTCACTGAGCAATTCCGTGGTGACAGTGTCGAGTGGTACGGTCACCTCGGGATCTCCAGTCACCGTCACGCTCACCGTCAAAGACTCTTCCAACTCGCAGCTCTCGAGCGGCGGAGAGACCGTGACCTTTGCGCGTTCCGGGGGCACCAGCAGTGGCACCTTCAGCGCTGTCACTGACCATAACGATGGCACTTACAGTGCCACCTTTACGGGCACCACGGCCGGCACAGCCACCAGCATTACAGCAACCATTGCTACCCTCGCCGTGACTAGCACCCCGCCCACGGTGACGGTGAGCGCTGGCACCGAAGCCAGCGTCGCCGTGTCGAGTGGCAATTCACAAAGCGCAACGGCAGGCTCCGCTGTCACAAACCCCCTCATCGCTGTGGTCAAAGACGCCAACAACAACGTCAAGTCGGGTGTCACCGTCTCTTGGGCCGTTACCGCCGGTGGCGGCTCTCTTTCGAGTTGCACGACAACCACAAGTGCCAGCGGGCTTGTTCAGTGCTCGCTCACTACGGGAACGACTGCGGGAACAAACACCGTCACAGCCTCGGTGGCTGGCATCGCAACTCCTGCCACTTTTACTGCGACAGGTACGGTGGGTGCGGCTTCGAGCATCGCCGTGTCGAGCGGCGACTCGCAAAGCGCAACGGCGGGTGCTGCCCTCACAAATCCTCTCATTGCTGTGGTCAAAGACGCCAACAACAACGTCAAGTCGGGTGTCACCGTCTCTTGGGCCGTTACCGCCGGTGGCGGCTCTCTCTCGAGCTGCACGACAACCACAAGTGCCAGCGGGCTTGTTCAGTGCTCGCTCACTACGGGGACCACTGCGGGAACGAACACTGTCACAGCCTCGGTGGCTGGCATCGCAACTCCTGCCACCTTTGGCGCCACCGGCAATGTTGGCGTCGCCACGAAGCTCGTCTTTGCAACGCAGCCTTCCAGCACCGCTTCAGGTTCGGCCATCACAGCGGCGGTCACCGTGAAGGCCCAAGACGCCAATAGCAATGATGTCAGCTCTTACGCTTCGAACGTCACGGTCGCTATCAGCACGAATCCCGCAAGCGGCACGCTCTCGGGCACGCTCACCCAAGCGCCTTCTTCGGGCGTCGCCACTTTTGGGGACCTCTCCATCGATTACTCTGGTACGGGTTACCGCATCACCGCATCGGATGGTGCGCTCACCTCAGCCGTATCAAGCCTCTTCAATATCACCGCCATCGCGGTAACAAAAGATTGGCCTTTCACAGCGCTCACCACGGGCGATTACACATCAAGCGATTGGGCGAAAATGGATTTCTCGGGTGGTGTGTGCCGCCTCACCGCTAGCTTGCAAACCGATAGCGAAGCCACAGAAACTTCTGCCAACGCGATCACGAGTGGCATTGAAGTAGGCGTCGTTTACGGAACGCTTGCCGATGGCGTTACCCAAGGCTTGAAGCTCGGCAGCGATGGCGGTTGTAACGGGGCGACTACTGATTGTGCCAAACAGACAGCGTCGGAGATCTACGAACTGAACACGAGCTGGACACCTCAGTGGGCGAGTCTTGTGAATTACTGGAAATTCAACAACGATTGGAACGACTCTAAAGGCACCAATCACGCGACAGCGGGGGGCAGTGCCACGTTTTCGACTTCATCCAAATTGGGTTCCCACGCCGGCATCTTCAATGGCACCAGCAGTTATCTTTCGACGCCAAACGCCGGACTCAACCCCAACACGACGGCTCTTACGGCCATGGCTTGGGTCTATCTGGATGCCACTGGTGGTGGAGAGAAAAAAATCATTCAGCAACTCGACGGCACGGGTGCCGGTAGAGTCTGGATTTCTTACTCAGGTGCCACGTTTATGAGCTATTTAGGCGCTAACTGGACCTATAGCACGACAATCCCGGCTGCTGGCACATGGTATCACCTCGCCATGACCTCTACAGGTGGAGGCACCTCGACAGTATCGATCTACGTCAATGGAAAGTTTGAAGCCTCCCAAGTGCTCAACGCCGAAGCCTCCACCGGATCTTACGCCATAGGAGCGCATAAAACTTACGCCGCTAACTTCTTCCCCGGAAAGCTGGATGACGTCGCTATCTGGTCGACTGCGCTCAGTGCTGCAGAGATCGCAACGATTTACGATCGTCAACGCCCCGCTTATTCGGGAACCTTCACCTCGCGCGTGATGGACGGCAAGAGCAGCTCCTCGTGGACCAAGCTTTCTTGGGTACCACCGCTACCTTTTTTAAAGTCCCTGCCAGATGGCGGCTCTAGCGAAAGCTCTACCAACTACACCTCACAGGGGGACAACCTCATGAGCGGGATCGTGGGACTCTGGCACTTGGATGAAGCGGCGGGCACGAGTGGTGCCGGCAGCGTCATCGACAAATCGGGCCAAGCCACGCCGAACAACGGAACGCCCACGGGTATCACCTTCGGCAATCCTGGAAAGTTCAGCAGCGCGGCTCTCTTTGATGGAACGAGTAGCCAACTTAGCATTCCCACCACTAGTGGCATGGGCTCTCTGACGGCAATGACACTATCCGCTTGGGTGAGGCCCAACATCGTAGACGCCTCTCAAGACATTATTATCGATGGGGGCGGAGATGTCCGCTTCCGTTTGAGCGTGAACAACGGTCTCTTTAACAACGGATTTGGAGATGGCACGGGATGGAACCAAGGTGGCCTCGCCTCGACAACCGTGGCCACCGTTGGCAACTGGTATCACGTTGTGTCTACGATAGATGAAAATTACGTCCGCATGTACGTGAATGGGGTGAAAGAAGCCGAATCTGCCACGGGATCGGCCCGTTCTATTGGGGTTCCTGTGTGGCCTACAATCATTGGCGGTTACTCGGGTGGAGGCTATAAGTTTTCGGGCACCATGGACGAGGTCGCTATCTGGTCACGTGCGCTCAGCACCCCTGAAGTGCTCAAACTCTACCGACGCGGTGCCAATCGCGTGAAATACCAAGTGCGCAGCTGTTCGGACAACACCTGCACCACGGGATCTCCAGCTTGGAAAGGGCCTGACAACACGAGTGGCACCTTTTTCTCGGAGCTCTACAACACCACTTCCAATTCACTCACGGGCACCGTTCAGGCTGGATTGCCGGAGATGCTGTATTCCAATTTCGGAAGCCTCAGCGTTGCAGACAATCGATACTTCCAATACCGCGCGATCCTAGAGTCGGAGAACGCCACCTACGTTCCCGAACTCAAGTCGACTACAGTGGATCCTCCACATTACGACACAAGCTCTCCGAGCATCTACGGAAACAATAGCGTGACCTTCTCGACGCTTAACGCGTTCACAGAAACCCAGGGAGCCAATGCCTGCACCAATGGCAGTGGTTGCACGGCCTCGCTCGGCTACAACCTTTCGCTTGATAAGAGCACATGGAAATACTGGAATGGCTCGAACTGGGTAACGGCCAACGGCACCGCCACGCAATCCAACAGTGAAGCTGTCGTACAGGCTAACCTGGGCACCTTCGACAACGATGTCGGTAAGGGCTCGGTTTACGTCAAGGCGTATTTAAAATCTTCGGGCACTTGCCCTTGCGAGATCGATAACCTTCATCTCGGCGGAAATCGCTAGCGATTCCAAGGAGCCTTGGCCAAGAGCAAGGCCATGTTGGCCTAGAGCTGCACGTCGATGGCCGTCAGTTGGTAGGGGCGATTGTTGGTGTTGTTTAGCACCGTGGCCTTCAGGGCGTCCCAAGTGAGATAGTAGGGGCCGAGCTCGACGATCTTGCCCGTCTCATTGTCTTTTTTCAGGGTGAAGTCTTTGGTGCCCGCTTTGGCATAAACGAGGAAGGCCTCGTGCTTGAAGAACATGTTGTGATCGATCGGAGGGTTGTAGCCGTCGAGGCAAGTGAACTTGATTTTTTTGGTGTTCGTCCAGCCATCGCCGTAGACCGCACTGAGCACTTTGTTAAAGGGCACGCCGATATAGGTCACCGCGCTCTTGTCGTGCGGTTCGATGGTCTTGAGCTGAACTTCGCCCACAAGGCTTTTGAGATCTTCTTGATTGAGTTTTTTGACAAGCTTGCCGTTTTGATAAAACGAGAGAATTTTTTTTGCGTCGGACGCCATGACAAGAGTTTGAGCGCCAAAGAAAAGGGCTAGAGCAAGCAACCATAGTTTTTTCATTGCTACCGAGCTTAGCCGAAAGTCCCTTTTCGTCAACGCAGCAAATCGTTGCATTCTCGCTTATGGGGCAAATGGCCCAACGCAGCTCGGCTTAGAGCACGAGCAGCGCGCCCACCAAGACCGCGAGCGGGATCACCACGGTGGTGACGAAGATGTCTTTGTAGGATTGCCGGTGGGTGAGCCCGCAGACCGTGAGCAGGGTGATCACCGCGCCATTGTGCGGGAGCGAGTCCAGGCCGCTGCAGCCGATGACCACGATGCGGTGAAGGGTTTCCAGGCTGACGCCTGCGGCGAGGGCCATGTTCTTATAGGTTTCGCCCAGAGAGCCGAGCGTGATGCTGAGGCCTCCGGCTGCTGAGCCCGTGATGCCCGCCAGGAGGTTTGTCGAAAGCGAAGCTGAGACGAGGGGGTTACCGGCCGAAAAGCTGAGCAGCCAATCCTTGATGTAGGTGAAGCCTGCGAGCGATGCGATGGTGGCGCCATAACCCACTTCGGCTGCGGTGTTGAGCGAAGGTAGCAGGCTGCCCAGGGTTCCTTCGCTGAAGGTCTTCGAAAGGTTCTCAAAGTAGCGAAAGAGCAGCGCGACGCTCAAGGCGGTGGTGAGGAGCAGCGCGAGGATCAGCGACCACATGCCGATCACCTGCGTGGGGGTTTTGTTGCCGTAGATGGCCTGGTTCATATAGCTGAGATCCCAACTGGGCATCCAGTGTTCGGAGAATCCGTAGACGAGCGCGAGCACCAGCGCGATGGGTAGTGAGGCCAGCCAGAAGGGCGGGAGGGCTCGAATCTGTGCGGGGTCCGGAGCGATTTCGCTGGGGTGAATGCCGTAGCCTTCGCCCGCGAGCTGCGCCTTGCGCGCGCGTGCGTTGAGCCAGATCCACGAAAGCACGATCATCAGCGTTCCGGTCACGGTGCCGAGAATGGGAGCGGCGTAAAGGGTGGTGCCGAAGTACGGCATCGGCATCGCGTTGTGCACCTGCATGCTGCCCGGAAAGGCAACCATTGGGGCGCCGATGGCCCCCGTGGCGATGGCGCCGGCCAGGAGGCGTTTGGGGATGCCGGCTTCGCGAAAGAGCGCGCGCCCCAGAGGGTACATCGTAAAGACCACGACCCACGCGGAGACGCCGCCGAAGGTTAAGAGCGAGCAGGTGAGCACCACGGCCCACATCGCGTGCTTTTTGCCCATGGCGCGCAGGAGTCCGCGCGCGACGCTCGCCGCAGCCCCCGAATCGGTCATGATGGCGCCGAAAAGCGAGCCGAGCAGGAAGATCGGATAGTAGGAGATGACAAAGCCGCCGAGTCCCTTCATGAAGGTTTCCGTGTAGGTGGGAAAGAGCGGAACTCCGCCCTGAAAGGCCGCCGCCGCGAGGGCGAGGATAGGGGCGATGAGAATGACGCTGATGCCGCGATAGGCACCCCACATGAGCAGGGCGAGCGAGAGGAGAATGCCGAAAATTTCCATGGAACGATTATATAATGGCGGTCTTGTTCTTTCGCGAAGATTTCGTCGGGGACGGCGATTTCTTGCGATATTGAAACATTGAAAGGTCGATCTTGCCTGTCATGTGGTCCACCGCGATGCCTTCGCGTCTCAGGCGCTGCCCTTGGCGCTGAAATTCTGTGGAGTCGATGTTGAAGGCGATCTTGCCCTTGGCGTTGACGATGCGGTGCCAGGGCACACGATGCTTTTGTGAGGACGAATGCAAGATCCAAACGACAGCTCGCGCGGCACCTGGGCGTCCCGCGATCGCGGCGATCTGCCCGTAAGTGGCCACGCGTCCGCGCGGAACTTTGCGTATGGCCGCGATGATGGCCAGGGAAAACTCGCTGATAGGGGCGCTCGGCATGGTGATGGTCTAGATGATGCGGGTGTGATTTCGCCAGTTTAGAAATCATGAACTTGCGAAGTGAGGTGGGCAAGTTGACACATGGTATTGCCCTCGTTAGTCCCAAGCGGGGGCGGTTTTTCTCCCCGACTCGAAGGAGGACTCTCGATGAAACCCATTCTTAGCCTTAGCTTGGCTCTTTTTCTGGTTCCCGTCATGGCTGCGGCCAATCCGTCGTGGAAAGCCCTGGAAACCTACCAATATGATTTGAAAAAGATTCCCTACTGCAAGGGCGAAGGGGCGCGGGACTTCAACCGCAATTTCGAAGGCGCCTACCAATCCAGCGAAGCCAAAACACAGGGGGGCATCATCGTACTCACCGCCAATCGTCGCAGCCATGAAAAGCGCCCCATCATCGTGGAACAATCGATCACCGTGGGCGACGAGGGCATCGAATCCTACACGCGCAAAACCTTTACCCATCAAGACATCATCGGTCGCAAGACTTACAACTACATCGATCGGCGTGTGGGTGAGGTGCTCCAGCACAAAACCTACGGCAACGCTTCGCTCAGCGGCTACTGCAAAAAAGTGAGCGCCGAAAAGCGCAAGCTACAAGTGACGCTCTTCAAACAAGTCAAAAGCATTCGCACTCAAGAGTTCATCACCTTCGCAGTGAATCGCGCAGGGGCGGCTTCGGTTTCGTTCAATCAGCTCAGTGAGGTGATGCCCACGAATGCCGTAGCGGGTGCTGTCGGCGTGGCAGGCATGCCGATCAAGGGCGTGCTTTCTGTGGTGACTTTTGGTTATGCAAAATCACCCAAATTCAACGCTTCGCTGGGTTCGAAGTGGACAAACAACGACGCGTTGCCCGTGTCGAAGCTTCGCTAGGGATCTCTAGTACCGAAGAATTGTTCTTGGCACACGAAAGCGCCGATGAAGCTGCCGTCGTGCTCGGGATCGATGCCGCAATCCCGGCCGCACATGAAGCGATCGGCGTAACAAGTGCTTTCGCTGCAACCAGGCAGAGCAAGGCTCGTCGGCAAAGTTAAAAAAGTCTTGGCCGCAATCTCGCAGCTCTCCGCGCTTGTATAAGTGCCCACGTGCTTGTGGCTGTATCCATTGTCGCGCTCGGTGTACACGTAAGCGTTCCATTTGGATTCGGGTTTAAAAATTTGCTGACCCATGAGCCATCCCAAGAAGGGCGCGATGGCGCCGGCCGCGATGACGAGCATTCCAAGAAACCAACGTGGCAACGCTCGCTTGCGAAGCGCGGCCATGACGAGCACGGGGACAGCGATGAGCAAGAGAACCAGTCCCATCGGAAGGGTGCTGATCACGAAAGTGTCGAGTGCAGGGCGGCTCAAATGAGGCGCGATAAAACCCAGACCCAGCAAAACAAAAGCCGCAAAACCTAGGGATAAGCGAAGAGGTTTTTGCATGCGCTACTCCGTTTTCAGGTAAATCATGGCGTCGTAGGGGACTTTGTCGCCTGCTTGACCTTGGCTGCGCACGTTCTCGGGCACTTCGAGGCTGTTTAGCGTGCCGACGAAAACCTTTTCAACGCCTGTGAGGCGCGTGCCCGGGGGGCAGAGTGTGAGCATGTTGGTGAATATGGCACTCGCAACGAGGGTGCGCGAGACGAATTCATTGTCCGCACCGCGCTGGGGAAGTTTGGCGCGTCCGCGGCGCAAGTCCCAGGTGGCGGAGTTCAGGGCTTCGGCTACCACGAGGTCGACGAGTTCGGGGTATTCCCCAAGGCGAAAACCTCCGCAGTGTTTGATGCGTTCGGGGGCGAGGAGTTCGACGTCTTCGTTCACGGGCGCGCGGGGGCTCTGACAAGCCGCGGTCCCAAGTAGCGCGACACAAAAAAAGGCTGTGCACAAGGACCTTTGCATAGACCTGAATTTAGCTTTGGTGGTGAGCGAATGTCAAAGAAAGCTCCCGGCCTTCCTCAGGGCCATTTCACCGGGAGCTCGCGGTTTTAGAGTTGTTTGCAGGTCATTTTGCCTTCGGCCAGGACCTCTTGTTTGAATTCCTGCTGAGACTGATCGGTGGGCTTGATCATCTTGATAGCTCCGATCTCGTATTCGCGCACGGCAAGGCCCTGTTGTTCTTTGGTGGCCATGGTGACGAGCACAAAAACTTCTTGCGGATTTTCAAAGTCGCCCTTCAACATGGCGGCATAAAAGGCCTTGCCTCCCCAGCCGTTGCGACCATGCGGATCGTCGTCGCGATCGGTTTCGATGTCTTCACTGCGCGGTTCGGTCCACGAAATTTTGGCCGCCTGCGGAACAAATCCAGCGGCGACTTCCATAGATCCAACATAGGCCAAATAGCTGGGATCTGAGGGGTTGGTGAGAGAGTAGTCTGTCATCTTGGCGGTGAAGGCCAGAGGAACGTCCGGGAGAAGCGTTCGAGATTTACCTTCGGGAAGCGCATAGGTGCCTACGCATTGAAATTCGCGCACAAGATTTTTGGAGATCTTGTCTTCTTGCGGCAAGGCTCCCGGTATCGCGAAGGCTAAGCTGGTGGTGAACAAAACGGCGGTGAATGCTGATTGGTACATGGTGTTGGTCCCTCCTATGGACGTTTTGATAAAAAAAATGACCCGCCAGTTTGGGGCTGGCGGGTCATGGGGCTGGGCTCTTTGGCGTTTGAAGCCTCGGAGTTATTCAGCCTGTTGAGGGTTGCGGCGATTTCGATTCGCCGGTGCCTCAATATCGTTCTCTACATCAGAAGAGCCGCGGCCGCTCTCACGCGCAGGAAAGTCTCGTTCTCCCTGCCGTCGTTCTTGTTGGGGCTCTCGCTCACTACGTCGTTCTTGTGATGGAGAAGGTTGCTTCTTTTGGTGCTTTTTCATTTTTTATAACTCCTATGCACTTTTTGTTTTAAGTTTGGACCGCTGAAAGGGCGTGGCCCCATCAGGGAGCCCAAAATTTTTCCATTTGGTTTTCGCAGAAGACTTCAATTTCAAGGTTAAAGTCCAGGTTTAGGTCTTGATCTGTTTGTCTCATTTGATTCACCTACTTTCGCTAGAGCGGGTGGTTGCGGGGCACCCACACCTTGAGCGTGCTTTCTTTTATGTACGCAGAAACCGCATTGGAATCCGCTCCGACGGGCAAATGAAGGCATTGATGCAAACCAAATTCGCGACCGTCGCCGTGGAATGCTAAGGCATCGATCAACCCGCCTTGTGGGCTGGCGCTGATGCACAGAACATCGTGAAAGACATCGATTTTGAGCGATTCGAGATCCATACTCGTCATGTCGAACTCAAAAAAGTATCCAGAACTTTTGCTTTGGGATCCGTGAATGGGGCACCATTCTTGGTCCTGGCATAAGGCCAGATCAGACAACTCTCGATAAGCCCCACTCACGTGCACAGATTCGATGGCTTCACCGAAGTGCTGATTGTGGTAGTTTACGATCGACTCTCTGATCATGTCGGCCATTCCAGGTACTCCTTTCAACGAATCCCAAAGCTAAGCCGAAGCTATCTTGTTCGTGGCTTCGGCTTTCTGTAACCATGCTTGCTTCATTGCGTGATGCTCGTCTTTCAACTCTTGCGAGAGGCTTTTGAAAAACGTCACGGCAAATTCACCGAGCACGGATCCAGCCATTCCTTGCAAACCGCTCATGGCCATGAACTTTTTTAATGGTCCGGGCATAAGGGTTCCGATCATCACTTTCTGCGGGCTAAAAAACCGACGATGCAGCCCACTCCGAGCGCACCGAGGGCTGTGTGGATGGGGTATTTCTTGGCGAAGCCGATGGTAGTGTCGGCCGCGTTGTTCGCCACTTCACGCGCACGTTCGGTCACGTCCCGTGCCGAGCTCGTGAAATTTTCGAATCCACTTTTGATCTCCGTTCCTTGGGTACTTACTTTTGACATCTCTTAAATCCTCCTATGGATTGAGTGTGGTGTTTGGGATGTTTTCGGCCCTTACCAACTCTTTAAATTATGGATTTAGTGTATGCGGTGGCCTTGCGAACCGTATTAAGCGTGTGTTTAGAATTCTTGATAGATGAACAAGCGCGTCGATGCCGACGCGGCCACTCGCGTAAAAAAGCCCCAGGCAGAGCTTAGCGCATTTTTCCTTTGATTTTCTCTACGATACCAGGATCCAGCAGCGTGGAGGTGTCGCCTAGATCCTGTGTTTGTCCTTCGGCGAGCTTGCGCAAAATGCGTCGCATGATTTTCCCGGAACGCGTTTTTGGAAGGCCTTCGACAAAGGTCACGCGATCGGGTTTGGCGATGGGGCCGATGATTTTGCTCACCGTTTGGTGAATCTCTTCGCGCAAAGTTTTTTCGCTCTCGGGTGCTACGCTGCCCTCGCAAATCACGTAGGCGCAGATGCCCTGGCCTTTGATCTCGTGCGGATATCCCACCACTGCCGACTCAATGACTCGCGGATGTTGGTTGATGGCGTTTTCAAGCTCTGCGGTGCCGAGGCGGTGGCCGGAGACGTTGAGCACGTCGTCCACACGCCCGGTGATGCGGTAACGGCCTTGGCCGTCGCGCCTTGCGCCGTCTCCTGTGAAATACATGCCGGGATAAGTGGAAAAATAAGCTTCGCGGTAGCGCGCGTGATCGCCGTAGATGGTGCGCGCGATGGAGGGCCATGGTGTGCGGATGCAGAGATTGCCGCTCGAGTCTTCGCCGGACACGAAGGGGATCTCTCGACCCTTCTCATCGACAAGCACGGGTTCGATGCCCGCTAGCGGAAGCGTGGCAAAGCTAGGTACGGATTCGGTGACGCCGGCGAGCGCGGAGATCATGATGCCGCCGGTCTCCGTTTGCCACCAGGTGTCCACGAGAGGACAGCGCGAATGACCTATGTTTTTGTGAAACCAGTGCCAGGCCTCTTCGTTGATGGGTTCGCCCACAGAGCCGAGCACGCGCAGCGAGCTCAGGTCATGGCGTTTTACAAAATCCAGGCTCTCGCCCATCAGCGAACGAATCGCTGTGGGCGCGGTGTAGAAGTGTGTGACCCGGTGCTTGGCGATAGTTTGCCAAAAGCGGCCCACGTCGGGCCAGGTGGGCACACCTTCGAACATGAGTACCGTGGCTCCGTTCAGCAGTGGTCCATAGGTCATGTAGGTGTGTCCCGTGATCCAGCCAATATCCGCCGTGCACCAAAAAACTTCGTCATCTCTCTTCATCTGAAAGACCTGCGCAAAGGAATAACCCGCGTAAACCATATAACCTGCACAGGTGTGGAGCAGGCCCTTGGGGGAGCCCGTAGAACCTGAGGTGTAGAGTATGAAGAGCGGGTCTTCAGCGCGTGTGCTGACGGCATCAAAGCTTTCGTGCGCGCTGATCTCTTCGTGCCACCATCGATCGCGACCCGCTGTCCAAGAGATTTCGGCACCCGTGTGCTTGAGCACTAGCACGTTTTTGACGTCGGGGCAGGAGGCGAGCGCTTCGTCGCCGATGGCCTTGAGGTTGATCGTTTTGTTACCACGCAGTCCTTGATCGTTGGTCACCAGAAGTTTAGCGCCGCAATTTTGGATGCGGCCAGCGAGTGCCGAAGCGCTGAATCCGGCAAAGACCACCGTGTGCACGGCGCCGAGTCGCGCGCAGGCGAGCACGCCGATCATCAGCTCGGGTACTTGCGACATGTAAAAACAAATCACATCACCTTTTTGTATGCCCAGTTTTTGGAACATCTTCGCGGTTTTTTCGACTTCGGTATGCAGCTCTCGGTACGTGTAGCGACGCACGGGGGCGCTCGGGTCGTTAGGCTCAAAGATGAGAGCCGTCTGTTCGCCGCGTTCGGGGAGATGGCGGTCGAGGCAGTTCTCCGTGATGTTGAGTTCTGCACCTTCGAACCAGGACATGTCTTTTTCACCAAAATTTCCTCGAAGCACGTGCTGCCAGGGTTTGCGCCAGTCAAAAGCCTGCGCCACCTCGCTCCAAAAACCTTCGGTGTCACCTCGGGCGCGCTGCGTTTGGGAGGTGTGTTCACGAGGTGAGGAAATTTGTTTCATCGCTTGATTAGAGTCCAAGGGCGGATGAAACTCAACTCATGTCCGTGCAACCTTCTCGGCAAGGCGTCATTGCGGCGCTTGTGGCCCACTTAGAAAAAGAACGCGCCGTCTACGAGCGCATCGCTGAGCAGGCGCGTCTCGACGCCATTGATGGCGAAATGAAACAAGAAGGGAAATACGACACACGCGCCATCGAGGCCAGTTACCTCGCCGGCGCGCAAAAGCGTCGGCTCGAGGAGATCATCATCGAGATCCAGTCGCTCAAGGCCCTGCCCTCGGTCAATCTCGAGGGTGCTGATGTGATCACCATCGGTTCACTTGTGCAGATGGAGAGCGCGTCCGGCACCCATCAATGGTATTTCATCTCTCCACTTTCGGGTGGGCTTGATGTCGAGGAGTCGGGTGGGGTGAAGGTGGTGTCGAGCAAGTCGCCTATCGCGCAAGCGCTTTTTGGCCTTGCCCTCGGTGAAGAGCCGACACGTGAGCCGTTGCCGGCGACGTTGAAGCGCGCCACCGTCAGCGAAATTCTTTAGAGCCTTATAGAGAAATCTTTTTCACCGCAAGCCAGCTCGTACCTTGAAAGTCGATCTGGTTGTTGTGGTGGTTAAAAACAGCGCCGTGCTCGCGTACGGCGTCGATTAACTGGGTGTCGAGCTCGCGTACGAGCCACTGGATGGCGTCGAGTTTCCCTTCGGCGAGAATGCCATTTTCTGGAAAACCCAAATCCGGTGGGGCGTAGAAAGCCGCGAGGCCGCGGTTCTGGTCGACCGCTTCGCACCAAGTTGCGGTGCCCACGGTTTGGCTGACGCCTACGTAGACTTGGTTCTCTAGCGCGCGGGCGCGTGCGCCCACATGCACGCGATGCAAGCCGGCCATGGTTTCGGTGCAGCTGGGCGCGAAGATCGCGTGCGCACCTTCGCGCGCGAGCAAGGCAGAGGCGGTTGAGAATTCCACATCGAAGCAAATCTGCACACCAAAGCAAAAGCCGTCGACTTCAAAGAGCCTCAACTCCGAAGGACCTGTGACCACCCCCCAGGATTCGGCTTCAAAGCGTGTCATGTGGTACTTGCTCTGCACGTGGCGCTCTCCGCGCCGAGAATAGACCCAGGCTTCGTTGACAAGGTCGTCGTCGCGATTCTGCGTCGGCACACTGGGTGCGACGATGACGAGCCCGAGTCGGGCGGCCAACTGCGAAAGGTGAGCATCGTACTTTTTAAGGAGTGGCTGCAGGGCCTGCATCTGCTCGGCGAGCGAGAGCGTTTCCATCTGTGTAATGGTGCTCAGCAAATCGAGGCTGCCATATTCGGGAAAGACCAGGATTTCGGCGCCCTGCTGTGCGGCGCCCTCGATCCATTCTGTGAGGGAGTCCAGAGCAGCCTCGAGGCTCGCGTGACGGAGGATGGGAAATTGTGCCAGGGCAATTTTTTTTAAGGCCATGCTTTGCACCAAAATACCATGGATTGTCGAGTGGGGCTGGTCGCGCCGATTTCGAGCCATTCAAAGGCAGTGCGCAGTTCGCGCCGCTTGGTGTAGCCGCGTTTGTTCCAGAACTCATCGAGGGGTGCATAGTCTGCGGGGGTCCGAGGATCGCTCACATCGCGCACGACTGAGGCGAAGGTGGTGAGGTGGATCTTGCCGAGACTAGTGGCGAAGGCTTCGCGCTCGTCGAAGAAGCGTCCTCCAATGCCCTGACCTCGGTATTGTGCCTTCAGCAGGCTCTCACCGAAATAAACGATTTGCTCTAGAGGAAGATGGACTTCGCGAAAGGGTGTTTGAAATTCCGCTTCGGCCTCGGGCATATGGATCGCGGTGGAAATGCCCACGAGGCGCGTGTCGTCGAAGGCTCCCACAAGACAAGCCGCGCTAGATTCGAGATAGCCCTGCAGATAGGACGTCTCGTAGTCGAGCGTGCCTTCGTAGAGGTAGGGGAAGCTGCGAAAGATCTCGATCCTCAGAGCGGCGATCTCGTCGAGGTGTCCGGCCCATTCGGAACGCGGGAGTGTGCGGACCTTAACCATCGACCGCAGTGATCCATTCGGGCAAATTGTAATAAGTGGTCACTCGCGTGATCTTGCCATTGCGGGTTTCAAGAAAGGCCCCGGCGCGGATGCGGTACTTTTGGCCGTGCGCTGCGGGCAACTTGCCGTCGGTTTTGAGGTAGGTGCCACGCACGTAAAATTCGGCGGCCACGCGGCCAGGTTGTCCGTCCATAATTTCTAAATCTTCGAGGAACTCGTCGTAGCACTCGTTCATGTGATCCATGAATTTGCGAAAGGTCCCCAGGCCCTTTTGGCTCTGGCCCTGGTTGAGCTCGTGTACGACGTCGGCGTCGAGGCAGCCGAGCATTTGATTGAAATCCTTGTTGTTGAAGGCGGTGTAGTAGGTGCGAACGAGTTCCAGATCTTTGCTCATCAAATTAGCCTAAAACCCACACCAACTTATGGCAAGATCCTTGTCCGGCGGGGCTTTGCTTGTTAAGACCCCTGGCACGATGAAAATCACGACCTCGTGGACCTCGAAAATGAAGCTCAGTGCCGGCGACGGCGCGCACACCGTGTCGATGGATGCCAAGTCGCCTGGTGGCGAGGATTCCGCGTTGAGTCCCAAACAACTCGTGCTCGCCGGACTCGGTGGTTGCACCACGATGGACGTCTTGTCGCTACTCACCAAGCACAAACAACCGCTCGAAGCCTACGAGTTGGTGGCCGAAGCCGAAATGAGTGCCCACGGCCATCCCAAGGTCTTCACCAAAATTCATTTGAGCTTTTTGGTGGCGGGCGCTGTGGACGCGAAGATCCTCGTTGAAAGCGTACAACTTTCGCAAACCCGCTATTGCGGCGTTTCCGCGATGCTAAATCCCACCGTTCCCATTAGCTATACCGTGCTCCTCAATGGCCACGAAATTGCCGCAGGTCGCGCCGATTTTTCACAGACAGGAAAAGCCCATGAATCAAAATAGAAAAGCCTGGTTCGTCGTTATTGTTGCGGCACTGGGATACTTTGTCGACATTTTCGACATCGCGCTTTTTAGCATCACGCGCGTTCCTAGCCTCCAGGCTCTAGGTCTGAGCGGAGATGCGCTGATGAGTCAGGGCATGTTGCTGCTGAACATTCAGATGTTTGGCATGCTTGTGGGCGGCCTCGCCTGGGGCGCCTACGGCGATCGTCGCGGTCGCATCGAAGTGCTCTTTGGCTCGATCCTCACTTATTCGATTGCGAACCTTCTCAACGCTTTTGTCACGAGCGTTCCACAGTACGCAGTTTTACGTTTTATTGCGGGGTTCGGACTCGCAGGTGAGCTGGGGGCAGGCATCACGCTGGCCACCGAGTCTCTGCCGCGCGACAAGCGCGGCATCGGCACCACAGTGATCGCCACCGTGGGTGTGCTGGGTGCTATGACGGCTAGCTACACGAGCGAGCATTACTCCTGGCGCACGGCCTACATCGTGGGCGGGGTCTTGGGCTTTTTGCTGCTGCTCTTCCGAGCGGGCGCACTGGAGTCGGGTCTCTTTGCCAAGGTCAAGGAGAGCTCCGTGGTGCGTGGATCTGTGCGCTATGCCTTTGCCACGCGGGAGCGTGTTGTGCGCTGCTGGCACTGCATTGCTGTGGGGCTGCCGATTTACTTTGTGGCTGGAGTGTTGGTGGCCTTTGCTCCCGAAGTGAGCACGGCACTTGGATTTCAAGAACCTCTATCGGCCGGTGAGGCCGTCTTCTGCTCGTACCTTGGGTTTTTCTTTGGCGACGTTTCCAGCGGCCTCGTGTCGCAATACCTGCGCAGTCGCATCAAGACGCTCGTGTTTTTCACGCTTGGCACCTTTGTCATGGCGCTTGTGATTCTCTTCTCGAATGGCCTCGACAAGTCGGCGGCAAAAACTCTGTACATCATTCTGGGATCCTTTGCGGGTTATTGGGCGATCTTTGTCACCGTGGCGGCCGAGCAATTTGGCACCAACATCCGCGCGACGATGGCCACAAGCATTCCCAACTTTGTGCGCGCTTCGACAATTCCCATCACCGCAGTGATTACGTTGATGAAGCCGCAAGTGGGCCTCAAGAACGCCGCGATCCTGGTGCTGCTGGTTTGCACAGGGCTCGCACTCTATTCCATGACGAGACTGCAGGAAACGTTTTCGAAAGACCTCGATTACGTCGAGTGATCTTATTCTACAAGGCCGCTCTTTAGCACCGCGGGATCCGCGAAGAAGGACTTGCGGTCCCAGGCATGTATAAAGAGACCCCCCGAAGAAGTCACGCGGCTCATGGCCACGTAAGCCTGGCCAGGCTCCCATAGCCCTGCAAGCGAAGCCACGATTTTGTCGAGCGTCGCTCCCTGGGCTTTGTGTATGGTGATCGCGTAGGCGAGGCTGATAGGAAAGTTCTTAGCCGAAGCGACTTCGTGTCCGTCGGCATCGAGCATCGAGAAAGCTACGGGGTCGATCTCCACCACTTGCTCTCCGCGCAGGAGTTTTACTTCAATGCCATCTTCGCTCAGGTAATCGATGTGTCCTAGCGACCCGTTGACCCATCGGCCCTTGGGATCGTTCTGTCGAAGCATCACGAACGCGCCTTTTTTGAGTTCGATGGTTTCGGGAATCGGTGCCTGTGTACGCAGGGTTTTGAGGTAGCGCTCATCGCCAGCGTAGGTGGTGGCAAAGCTAAGCGTGGGACTCTCGATTTTTGCGAGACGATCGAGGTTGATCTTTTCTACGTCGACTTTGCGCGCGTAGAGGTGCGTGGCGTCTTCGTCCTGGTCGGAGGGGTGCATCTTGCGCCACTCGAGAAGATTTTCGAGCCGCTCGCTCACCTCGCCACGGCGTGCGTCGTGCAGGGCAAGGCAAAACTCCGTGTCGGCTCGCGCGCGCATGATGGTCTTGAGGTGAACGTTTTGAAATTCGCTCGCCTGCCAGGTGGGGCTGAGAAAGGCCCAGTCGCGAGTTTTGGCGCCGCGGGTGATGGGCGGCAGCTGGGCGAAGTCGCCTACCGCCACGATGCGCAGGCCACCCCAGGGGCGCGAAGGGTCGCGCACGAAACGGGCGATCTGTTCGGCTACCGCGAGCGTTTCGCCCGAGATCATGGAGATCTCGTCGATAATGATGGCAGTGGCTTTTTTAAGACGACGGCTGACGCGACGGTCTTTGGTAGCGCGCTCGATGGTGCTGGCGGCACCGCCTTCCATGATGCCGAGCCCGAAGAACGAATGGAAGGTGCGTCCGCCCACGAGCACCGCTGCTGCACCGGTACTGGCGAGCACGGGCACGGCTTCGCGGTCGACGCCGCGGAGAAAGGTTTTCATCAGATACGATTTGCCAGTGCCGGCGCCGCCGGTGAGAAAGACGTTGTCGGTTCCCGAGAGCATCTCCAAACCCCGCGATTGATCTTCGTTAAGATCTTTCGCCAGGGACTTCAGCAGATCGGAGAGGAGGGAGAAACTCACGCCTGGGGCCGTCGCTTGCTAGAGTAACGCATCTGCAAGAGTTCTACCGCGAGTGCAAATCCCATCGGCAAATAGATATAACCCTTGGGAACGTGGTGGCCCATGCCTTCCATGAAGAGAGTCACGCCGATCGTCACGAGAAAGGAGAGCGCGAGGATTTTCATCGCCGGGTGGCGATCCACGAAGGCAGAGATCGCCGAGGCCGAGTAGAGGACCACGGCGAAGGAGAGTACCACGGCCGAGATGATGACGAGCAGGCTGTTGCTCAGGCCCACGGCGGTGATCACGGAATCGATGGAGAAGACCAGATCGAGTAGCACGAGCTGCGTGATTGCGGCGCCAAAGGTGAGGGGAATCGCGCCCACTTTTTGCGTTTCGTGCTCACCTTCGACGACGTGGTGGATCTCTTTAACGCTTTTGTAGAGGAGGAAAATGCCACCGGCGATGAGCACGATGCCTTTCCAGCTGAGTCCCCAGATCACTTCGTCGTTGAGTTTGACGATGTACGCAGCACCCATGACGAGCAGCACCCGCAGCACGAGGGCGAGGCCTAGGGCAATGCGACGGGCGAGGGCTTGCTCGGCTTTGGGCAAGCGGCCTGTGACGATCGAGATCAGCAGCACGTTGTCGATGCCGAGCACGAGTTCGAGGCCGATGAGAAGGAAGAATGTTGCAAAATCTGAGGCGTTCATAAAGTGGCGATCATTCTGATTGAGAAAAGATGAGGGGTAAAGTGATTTTCGAGGCCGAGCGGGATTTCTCGAACTTCGCGCCGCGCGCTTCGTCGCGGAAGATTTTCGTGACCAATTGGCTCACGCGCTTGGTGTCAAAGTGCGGAGTCTTGAGGCTTGAAATCAGGGGCACCACTTTTTGAAGCTCGCCCGCTGCGCTGACGTCGAGGCGAAGGCTGAGTGTGCCCGAGGTGCCCTCGAGTTCGGTAAAATCGTTCGAGCATTTTTGCAAAATTTGGTTCAGTGTTTTTGCCGCGGCCTTGGCCTTCAGAGGGCCATCGATATAGGGCGAGGGTTCGGTGAACCAGCCGTGCAAGACCACACGCGCCAGCTTGGGGTCGCGAGGGCCCTGTACTGTCGAAACACCGTGGGGAATGCGGCCGTCGAAAACGAGAAGGCGGTTGAAGTCGGGTCGAATGCTCTCGAAGATTTTATGGTGATCCAGACCGTCGAAGCTTTCGACGTGGTTCCAATAATTCAAGATCGATTCGCGCAGCATGATGGTGTCGCCGCCGCTAAAATGTTTTGGGTCGAGCGTGAGCGAATAAACGTAGGCCCAGGGGCCGTGTGGGATGTCGCCGTGCAGCTCTTGTTTGCAGCCATCGATGTAGTAGCTGAGCCACGGCGCAGTAATCGCGTTGCAGCCGAGCGTGCGCTGGCCCCAATGGACCAGGTGATCGGTGAAGTTTTGAATAACCTCCGCGGGAAAATACTGCAGTGCAGGAGTGCGGAAGTGGACATATTTGTTCTCAAAATACCAATAATCCCAAACAAAGCGGTTGTTGTGGGCCACCGCAGCCGGAGAGAAGTTGGCGTCGAAAACCTTACGTAAGGCGCTCGCGCGGGAATAAAAGCGGTTGGCGATGAGGAAGTCGGAAATCATCTGAACCTAGCCCTTAATACAGGTGGATTGGGCTTGCCAATGAACAAGCGCTTTGCTGAAAACGTCTGCACGTGAAAAAAAGCCGCTACCCCAAGTACGAACTCTACGAATCTTCTGTGCAGGCGGCTGAGGACGACGTTCCTTTTTTATCGAGAATTTACAAACGTGAGCGCGGCCAGCTGGCCAAGCGTTTTCGCGAGGATTTTTGTGGCACCTTTTGGATTTGCTCCGAATGGGTCAAAAGCCACGCTGAACGCACGGCCGTAGGGGTGGACATCTCTACCTCACCCACCGATTATGGCATGGAACATCATTATGCAAAGCTGAGCGAGGATCAGCAGAGTCGCGTGGAGATTTTGCACCAAGATGTTCGCAAAGTCAGTCGACAGAAATTTGATTTGATCTGCGCCCTCAACTTTTCGTATTTCATTTTTAAAAGGCGCGAGACGCTGTGCGAGTATTTTCGCGCCGTGCGCAAGTCGCTCGGTCCCAAAGGCATTTTTGTTGCGGATCACTTCGGTGGCCCTGCCAATCTCAATCCCCAGGTCGAAGCTCGCCAGTGCCAGGCGCGCGACGGACGAAAGTTTCGCTACTACTGGGAACAGGCCACCTTCAATCCGATCACGAGCGAAGCCAAGTTTCACATTCATTTTTCTACGCCAGACCGCGTACGCATCGATCGCGCCTTCACCTATGATTGGCGAATGTGGTCGATTCCCGAAATCACCGAGATCATGTTAGAGGCGGGTTTTAAAGAGACCAAAGTCTATTGGGAATTCGGTGGTGAGTTTCGCCCTACTACCAAGGGTGAAGACGATTGCGATGTTTGGATTTGCTATATCGTTGGTCTTGTTTAAGGACTGCGCGTCTTAATCAAATGCAGAATGCCTTGGCAGGCGCTCATGCGAGCCTCGGTTCCTTGTACAATCTCACGAACTGCTGGGGACTGATCATTCACGCGACTTTGTAATTTGAAGACGACCTCGTTGATGAGCGGGTTTGCGCGCCACTGCGCAAAGGCTTCATGAGCGAGCAAGTCGAGGGCGATTTCCGTGTCGAGCATGATCGCGTAATAGAGAGCGTGGCGCATGGACTCGGAGTGGCGAAGTTCCGTGGCTTCGGGGCTGAGCAAGAGCCGCGTGTACTCGTTGGCCGGGGTCTGGTGATCTGCTTCGAAGCTTGCCTGATTCAGATAAGTCAAAAAGATTTCGCGAGCTCTCGGTGAAGCGAAATAAGCTTCAAGGGATTTGTTCTGGGCGACGCCAACCATGGCCGCTTCAAAGCGTTGTTTGTCGTGATCCTTGGAAAAGTCGAGCATGTCGCTCGCTTTGAGGTGAAGCGTGTCGAGAGGGTCCCTATAAGGGGACACTTTGGAGAGTCGGCGCATGCGCGGCATTCGCTTGCGGGCCGCGTTGGGGGATTCGTCGTCTAGGAGCGATGCAAGGGGTTTGCGGTAGAGGGAATCGATAAATTGCTCGCGATGCTTCAAGGCGGGATCCGTTAAAAAGGCTTCGCAACACTTGAAGAAAAAATCCCAGGTCTGGAAGGCTTCGGCCCGGTTGTCCTTAGACGTCGGGCTGTAGTGCTCCATGGAGCGAGCGACAAGTGAGAGAATCTGTGCGCTGAGCCCCTGAGCGGCGGCCTCTGCGAAGAACGCGGATCGAAGATCCGGATCTGTGAAGTACTGACTCCATATGCCGCCTTGCCGACCGATTTGTCCACTATTGCCGGGCAATACGAAAGTGCGAAAGGTCGTGACGTTGGCCTCGGCCATCTCGAAGGCCGTTTCTGTGAGATTGATCTCCGGTTTGGCCATGGCCGCGTTGGTCCCCCAAAGGAGGGTTAGGATGAGGAGGGGGCGCTGTCGCATGCGGCGCGCAAAATGCCATAAAACGGGGGTCCTTGTCCCGCAAAATCGTTACAAAGTATGCAAAGATATCTCAACAGAATCAATTTACAGTTCAATTTCAAGGCCTTGGTAGGCCATGTGCACTTTGAGGCCCGAGCCGCTGTGGGCCTCTTCGAGGTGTTGCTGAGCCCGGCGGATCTGAATGTCGAGCTGCTTGTCACTGTACTCTGGGTTTAGATGGCAGAGGTAGAGCGCTTTGACGCTGTTGGTGACGGCGTAGTCCACAACGTCTTGAAAGTGTGAATGTCCGAAGCCGGGTTTGAAGTCTTCAGGAAAGTACTGCGCATCCATCATCAGCACGTCAGCACTGTTCACGTCGGGATTCACGGAGCCTGCTTCGTGCGTGTTGATCTCGATGTCACTTGCAAAGACAAAAGATTTGCCCTGGGATTCGATGCGGTAACGGTACGAGGCTCCCGGATGGTTCTGCCGGGTGGCGGTCACTTGAAAGTCTTCGACTTCGAAGGGCTGATCTTCTTTCACCGTGTGCACGATGATTTGCGGCTCAACGGTTTTGTACTTAACAGGAAAGAAACGTTCGTCGAAGAGCGCTTCGAAACGCTTACCGAGATCTTTGATCGGGCTATAAAAATGAAATTCGTTACCGGGTACGAAAAGCGGTGTGAAGGTAGGCAGCGCGATGACGTGATCCCAATGTGTGTGAGTGATTAGAAAGTTCGCCCGGCCCATGCCGCGCATGTATTCGGCCTGAAAGAGGTACGAGCGAGGGTTCTTGACCGCTTCTCCAAGGCCAGTGCCGGCATCGATCATGAGGGGAATTTTGTCGTGCGCCCCACTCTGGATTTCGATGCAGGTGGTGTGGCCACCGTAGGTTTTCCAATTGGAAAAGGACTTTTGTGCCATGGCGGCCTGAGCAGCCTCCCAGGATTCGAATTTGTTTTGCGCAAAGAAGTTCCAAGCCCATCGGAGAATTTCTTGGATGCGACCGCTGTCCCCGCTGGTGGGATAAGAGCCGCGCGCGCCGTGCACAATGAGCCTCATCTCTTTAAGATTAGAGGCTAGGCGGAGACTTCGCTACCCACTAAGTGCGCAAAGAAAATGACGGGGTTCGCAGGGTTAGTTGTTTGCCCTGGGCAGAGATTTTGACCTTGGTGCCCATCAGGATGGGTAGGTTCGGGCGGTCGTGTCCGGCGCGAAGGCCCACGGCGAGGGGAATGTCGTATTCCTGTGCCCAGGCCTCGACAATTTTTTGTCCGTTTTCGCAATTGGTGAGGTGTCCGAGCACGACACCCGCACAGGTCTCGAAAAAGCTCGAGTGCACGAGGGTCTGCAGAGCGCGGTCGAGGCGACGGCCGACTTCGTCGATCTCTTCGATGAAGAGCACAAAGGGCTCGCGGCTCACAGGTTCCCAGGGCGTGCCGATCATGGAGACAAGTGATACGAGGTTTCCACCCAAGAGATGAGGCGAGGATTTTGCGCGCCACTTGCCGTGGAGGACCTTTAACTTATGAGTGCAAAGCGTTTCGCTGAGCGATTGACCCGCCAGGAGCGCTTTCCAGTAGGGTTTTTCTTTGGCTCCGGGGGACCAGAACGAAGGCGAGGTGAGCATGGGTGAGTGCACCCACGCGGCGCCCAGGCGCGAGAACAAATAATGTTGGAGGATAGTAGTGTCTGAGAATCCCCAAAGCTTTTTGTCTTTTTGCGTCTTGAGTTTGACCTGATCGAGCAGCGGCAAGAGGCGCAGGTTGCCGTAACCCCCGCGAACGCAAAGGATATCTCGGGCGTGCGCATCGTTCCACACGCCTTCGAAAGCGTGGACCTTGTCCTGGTCGGGGCCCGCGAGGAAGGGGCGTGCTTTGGATTCGGGCCGGAAAAGGTTCACGGCCGAATCCGCCAGGATGGCGTGGTCGATCTTAGCGCGATCGAGTTTGGCCAGACCTTTGTGAAAAAGGTCTGGCTGCGGAACGGGTGAAGAGCCTAGCCAAAGTGCGAGCATCGATAAACCGCGCGATTAGAAGCGGTAACTGGTACCCGCGGTGAGGGCGTAATAGCCGCGCGCGAGGCCGAACTGAACTTCGGTGATGAAGGACCAAGGACCGGTCGACATGGGTTCCCAGATCGTACCGACGTTGAGGTGCACAGGCACGAAGGTGTCTCCGTCGCCGAAAACAAAATCCAGTTCGAGTGATCCGTAGGGGGTCACTTCGCCGAAGGAGGCTTGAAGTTTTTTAGAGACCACCATGCCCGCACCGAGGTTGATGGCGGTCTCGACGTTGTGCAAGAGGTGGAAGCCGGCCGTGAAGCTCATGCCCACTTGGCCATCCATGTCGGGAAGCAGATTGTATTTGCCGATGGCACCCAGTTGCCAATCGGTTTTGCCGGCGCCGATCACCGTGGTGAGATCGAAGTACTGATCCACGAGACCCGTTTTGAAGCGGGGCGTGATATTGAGACCGCCACCTTTGTTGAGAATGACGTCCGCGAGGAGTCGGCCGGAGTATTCGCCAACATTGATCACGGGGGCGGCGTCGCCAAAAGAGTGGGCAAAGCCGGCGTTCGCCTGGGGGGCGAAGCTGAGGGAGAGGCCGAGGATGGATGCACCAAGCGCAAGTTGAATCTTTCTCATGGGCCCTGAATGTATCATGCTTTTGACACATACGAAATATGCTCACACGGGTCCAACTTCTTGCGTTAAGATAAAAGCATGTCCTTAGAGAAGCACTTCGAGCTCGTGCTCCCAGCAGCCCTCAAAAAGCTAGATCCGAATTTCGACGGCTATATTTTTGTCTCGGACATCGACCGAACATATCTCGACACGCAGATCGATTCGCTGGGTGGCCTCTTGCGCGCCGCCTTTGAAACTCCCGAACGCAAAACGAACATTCCCGGTTTTTCGATCGTTCTTCGCGCCGTGCGTCGCGGTCCTTTTGAAGTGGCCCAGGCCAACCCTCTCTATTTTTTGAGCGCCTCGCCGCCGCAAATCTCGGCCAAGATTTTTGCCAAGATGAAGCTCGACGGGGTCGAGCACGACGGGGTGATCTTCAAGAACCAACTCAAGCACATCCAGAGCGGCAACTTTAACAAATTGCGCGAGCAGCTTTCGTACAAGCTCGCGGGGCTCTTGCAGCTGTGGTCGCGCTCTCCCAAAAACGCCAAACTGATCTTTTTTGGCGACGATTCGGAGAGCGATGCGGTGGTTTTTTCGCTCTTCGCGGAGATCGTGGCCGGGGGCGTGCGCGGGCGTGAGCTCTATCAACTGCTGCGCTATCTCGGAGTGGGCCGGCCCGAAGCGATACAAGTGGCCTGGGCTTCGCGCAATCTTGGTGAGGCGAGCTTTCCGGTACACGCGGCCTTTATCAATCTCGAAACGGGATCACAGCCACATTATTACGACCGGCTGGGGCCTTTTTTGTTTGCCACCGAATCTTCGCTGCAGACGGCCCTGACGCTCGCCGAGTTTGGCCTCATCCGCGCGCGCGCGGTGGTCTCGGTGGCCCGCGATTTGGTGCTCCAGCACGACGTGTCGCCTCAAGAGATGGCCGACGCCATCGAGAGCGGCGCTAGCCGCGGGCTCTACAGCACCGACACGATTGAGGCTTTTTGGCCACTCCTACAGAGCAACGGCTTCTTGCCGGCGCGCCCCTTTGTGAAAAGTCTTGAGGCGCTACAGGGTTCCATCAAAGAGGTGAAGTCGTGGCGCTTTTGGTACAAAAAGCACAGCCTCACCGAACTCAAAAAGAAATACTCCGACGAAGGCCGCTACTAAAACCGATCACTCGGTGAGTGTGAAGTCCGCGCTTTGCAGGTCGCGCGAGTTGCCGCCCACGAAGGCGCGGAAGGCTCCGGCTTCGGAGCGATACTCGAGTTTCTCGTTGTAGAATTTCAGCTCTTCCACCGTGATGGGGAAGCTGACCTCTTGGCTTTCGCCGCGCTTGATATAAACCTTCTTAAAGTTTTTGAGCATCAGCTTGGGACGCGTCGTGCTGCCCACGAGGTCGCGCAGGTAGAACTGCACGATCTCGGTGCCGTCCACGTCGCCCGCGTTGGTCACCGTCACGCTCGCCTGGAGGGTGTCTTTGGTGCCCATGGCGTTCGCGCTGAGCTTGAGCGGGCTGTACTCGAACTTCGTGTAGCTAAGACCCCAGCCGAAGGGATAGAGGGCCGTGTTGGGCGCGTCGATGTAGCGCGACGCGTACTTGTCGTGCACCGTAATCGGGCGGCCGGTGTTTTTGTCGCCGTAGTAAATGGGAATTTGACCTTCGTGGTAGGGAAAGCTCATGGTGAGTTTTCCCGAAGGGTTGTGTTCGCCAAAGAGCACATCCGCGATGGCAGTGCCGGCTTCGGTGCCCAGGTACCAGGTTTCGAGAATCGAGGTGGCGAGCTTGCTCTCTTCGGTGAGCACCAAGGGGCGTCCGTTGAAGAGCACGAGCGCGATGGGCTTGTTCAGCTTGGCGAGTTCGCGCAGGAGTTTTTGCTGGTTCGCGGGCAGGCGGATTTCGGTGCGCGATGCGGCCTCTCCGCTCATGCCGAAAGCTTCACCCAGGGCGAGCACGATAACGTCGGCCGCTTTGGCCGTGTTCACCGCTTCACTCAAAAGTCGTTCGGGGCTCTTGGCGTCGAGCTCGATGTTGCCCGAGTGACGGTTCAGGAACTCACGCATGGTGGGATCGTCGATGAGGTTTGCGCCCTTGGCGTAGAGGATTTTGGCCGGTGCGCTGCGCTCGCTAATGTACTTGGTGAGCCCTGCTTTGAGGGTGGTGACCTTTTTCCAGTCGCCCGCCGCCGACCAGCTGCCGACTTGGTCGCGTTGATTGTCGGCCATGGGGCCGATGAGCGCGATGGTTTGGTGGTGACGTAGAGGCAAGGTGGCCTTTTCGTTTTTCAGGAGCACGATCGAGTGGCGCGCCACTTCGGCGGCGTGTTCGAGGTGTTCGGGCTTCATGATTTCGTTTTTCGCGCGTTCCTCGTTGACGCCGCGGTAGGGATCCTTAAAGAGACCGAGTTTGTACTTGGCCTCGAGCACGCGACGGGCGGAGTGCTCGATGACTTCTTCGTCCACGTGGCCTTCGCGCACGAGTTCGGCGAGGTATTTGGGGTAGAGTCCGCTCTGCATGTCTACGTCCGTACCGGCGAGAATCGCTTGGCGAGCGGCATCTTTGCCATCGATGGCCGTGCCGTGTTCGATAAGTTCTGCGACGGCCGTGTAATCGGCCACAAGGAATCCATCCCATTTCCATTGCTTGCGCAGGACGTCCTCAATCAGCCATTTGTTTGAAGTGCTGGGCACGCCGTTGATTTCGTTGAAGGAGGTCATGAAGGTCGCGGCGCCTGCTTCTGCGGCGGCTTTGAAAGGGGGCAAGTAGGTTTCGAAGAGTTCCTGCACGCTCATGTTGACCACGTTGTAATCGCGTCCGCCTTTTGCGGCGCCGTAGGCGGCGAAATGTTTCACGCTCGCGAGAGCGGAATCGGGATTAGCGAGCGAAGTGCCCTGGATGCCGCGAACGCGAGCGGTGGCGACTTGAGCGCCGAGCCAGGCGTCTTCACCCGCGCCTTCGACCACGCGGCCCCAGCGAGGGTCACGCGCCACGTCTACCATGGGAGCGTAAATCCAGTTGATGCCATCTGCCGTAGCTTCGACGGCCGAAATGCGTGCGGTTTTTTCGATGAGTCCCATGTCCCACGAGCAGCTCTCACCGAGCGATACGGGGAAGATGGTCTTGTGTCCGTGGATCACGTCGTAGCCGATGATGAGGGGAATCTTGTTGCCACTATGGATCGCCAGGTCCTGCAGCTCACGGGTGAACTTGGGGGTGTAGGCGTTGAAGATGGATCCCACGCGGCCCGAGGTGATTTCGTTTTTGTAGTCGTCGCGCACGCTCGAACCCGTGACGTCCATGTCGGCGGTGTAAAGCGTCAGCTGGCCGATCTTTTCTTCGAGCGTCAACCTGCCCATGAGATCGTCGACGAAGTCTTTCATGTCGCCCGTGTCTACGAGCGGGTTCTGAGCATTTTTGGTTTCGCCACTTTGTTTGCTGCACGAGAGGGCGAAGACCGAGAGGATTAAGAGGAGTGTGAATGATGCGCGAGTTCTCTTCATCGTGGCAAATTTGTTAGCAGGCCCGCTCCGAGGCCTCAAGGCCCCGGCGGATTTTGCTGGATTCGGTCTTGCCAAGCTCGCGTTATCGTTAACGAGAGGTCAAAAAGGGATAATCCGTGTAGCCCTCGGGCCCAGCGCCGTAAAATGTCTCACGAACGGGTTCGTTGAGCGGGGAGTCTAGTGCAAAGCGTTCTACAAGATCGGGGTTGGCGATGTAGGCCACGCCAAAAGCCGCGGCATCGGCTTCACCCTTTTTGAGGAGCGTTTCGGCGCTTTGTGCGGTGAGCTTTTCGTTGGCAATGTACACGCCGCCGAAAGCTTTTTTGAGCGCGGGGCCGAGACGTGGATCGCCCTGATGTTCGCGGGCGCAGAGAAAGGCCAATCGGCGCTTGCCCAGCTCGCTCGCGACGTAGCCAAAGGTCGCCGCGAGGTCGGAGTCCCCCATGCCGTGCGAGTCACCGCGTGGCGCAAGGTGCATGCCCACGCGGCCGGCGCCCCACACCTCGATGCACGCGTCGGCAACTTCGAGCATCAGCCGCGCGCGGTTTTCGATAGAGCCGCCGTAGCGGTCGCTGCGGTGGTTGGAGGCGTCTTGCAAAAATTGATCAAGAAGGTAGCCGTTGGCACCGTGAATCTCCACGCCGTCAAAGCCCGCCGCTTTGGCGTTGGCCGCCCCCGTGCGGTAGGCGTCGACGACACCCGGAATCTCGTGCGTCTCGAGCGCGCGCGGTGTGGGAAAAGGCTGCTTGGGGCGCATGAGGTTGATGTGTCCCGGAGGCGCGATGGCACTGGGAGCCACTGGCATTTCGCCGTTCAGGTAGTGCGGATGCGAAACGCGGCCCACGTGCCAAAGTTGCAGCACGATGGTACCTCCACGCTCGTGAACAGCGTCGGTGATCTTGCGCCAGCCGCGCACGTGCGCTTCGGACCAAATTCCCGGTGTGTTGGGGTAGCCCACACCCATCGGGGTCACCGAAGTCGCCTCGGTGAGGATCATCCCCGCGCCGGAGCGCTGAACGTAGTACTCGCGCATCAACTCGTTCGGCGTGCGGCCGTCGTCGCCAGAGGCGCGGCAGCGCGTGAGCGGAGCCATGACGACACGGTTACGCAAATGGAGTTCACCAGCTTGGAGGGGATTCAGTAATAATGACATAAGATGAGCATCGTTTTATGCCCACCGCTGCATTCTACGCAAGAGCTGCGCGCGTGAGAATTGACACGCGCGCTTGGCCTAGAGGCTGAGGAAGACGGCGGCGCGCTCTAAGATCTTGTTGCATTTCTGTGCGGTGGCGCTCACAAAAGCCACGATCTTGGATGTAGGGATTTCTTGCGTAGTGCTCTCGGGCGATTTCCCGCCGTGCTTCGAGGTTGTTGCGCGTGTCGTAGAGCAGGCGAAGCTGCTTATCGATGTGTTTGACGTTCACTTCGGCGCGGGCATCGATCTCACCGATTTCGTGGATGAGGCGGGTGACTTTGGCGGGCTCGGCGAATTCATCGATGGCGTAAAACTGATTGAGCTTGGCCCTGCGTGCACGCTGGGCCTCTTCGTGCACGGCGCGACGCTGACCTTCGAGCTCCGCGATACGGTTCTTGGTGCCGTTTGGGTCGAGGCCGAGTCTCTGCCTGGTCAAACGGTCTTCGAGACCGATTTGCTTTTCGACGAGCATGGACTTTTCGTGCACCAGCTTCGACATATTGCGTTCGATTTCGCTTACGAGTTTGCCGGCCACTTCGGTGCGGCGAGCTTTCCACTTGTCCATTTCTTCTGTGGAATAGTCGTTTTTGATAATGCCGAGACCTTTGACGTACTTGCTCTCCTCGGGGGTGAGCGTTTGCGTTGCGATGAATTGGTCGAGGTATTTAAGCTCCTGCCACAACATGAATTCGTGATTGATCATAGGGTAAATGCGGGCGGTGTCGTCCACTTTGGCGGGAATGCTGGCGGTGTTGAACTTCTCGCGTACGGAGATTTGGCGCCCCAATAGTGCGATGTCACGGTTGAGTTCCAAATGTTCGCGTTCTGCGGTGCTGTAGCCCGGCAGTAGGTTGTCGATGTAGGCGGCGCGCTCGCGCTCGATCTCGTCGGCGCTCTCGGCGAGTTTCGCTACGGCGGCCTGACGTTCGGTCTTGGCCCGAAGTCGATCGCTCTCAATGGCGGCGACGCTACGCTGAGTTTGTGATTGCGCGTAGGGATAGTACTTGAAGTCAGGCAGCACGCGCGGGGGCGCTTCGCCGAGCTCACCCAGTGCGCCGGCCAGCGGGCTCGCGGGGTTGGCCTTCAGGCGACGGAACTCTTCGATCTCCGTGTTGAACTTGTCGAGCTCGTATTGGGCCTGATGGACCGCGGCTTCTGCTTGAGCGGCGGTTTTGAGGTCCAGTCGCGGATCGCGTGCGAAAGCGGTGAGATCGGCGAGGTGTTCTTCGCGGGCTTCGCGCTCCACGCGGATCGCGTATTCAGCCGAGTGGCCCGTGAGGCCTTCTTCGGGTTTGAAGAGGGCGCTTCGGTCAACCTGACCGCGCGGGGGTAGCTCATTTGTCGGCAAGAAGTCGATGTTGTGCAGAACCTTTGCGCGGGTCTGGCCTGCGACGCGCGAGGTTTCACTTTGGGCGGGTGCTGCGCTTTGCGGATAGGGATAGTATTTGAATTCCGGCAGCGAAGCAGGATCGTCCAAGTATTCCCTATAGGGTCTTTGCTCTTTGCGCATGGTCTCGACCTTGGCGTCGAAGGCTTTGAGTTCATCCTGGGCTGTTTGGATCTCGCGGTCCACTTTGGCGACGGACGCCTGAGAAAGCTTGGGATCCTGGCGCAGCTTGCGCAAATTCGCGATGACTTCTTCGTGCATCTCGCGCTCCACACCGATGGCGTACTCGGCGGAGGCACCACTCAGTTCGGTGTCGGGGGGTAGCGGAGCCGGGGCGAGACCCGGAAAGGGCACGACGTTGCTCAGAAATGGCACCTTGTTGACGACTGGAAAATCATCGATGCGGGTAAGGTAGCGGCGACGGTCGACCGTGCGCGTTTCGGGGATCTTTTTGGTGGGCTTCTGGTCGAGGTCAAGAAGGCGCCTGGCTTCGGTGTTGCGCAGTTCGTGCGCACGCTGCGTGAAATCGCGGATGGTACGATTGACTTGCGGACCTAGGAATTCGAATTGCAAGCGGGTCGCAGGATCGCGGGCGAGAGTGGTGTCGGCCGCGAGTTCTTCGGCTTTGGTTTTTTGGTCTTCACGGATGGCAAGCACACGGGCGTTAGAGCTCAGGTAATCGTCTACGAAGAGGGGGCGGGTTGAGCTCTGACTGCGGTTGACTTCGGCGATGACCTTTTCCAGGTACGCGGCCATCTTTTGCTCACGCGGATTCATGGATGTGGTGAGACGGTAGCGACCCTGGATCACGGCGCGGGCGCGGGGATCGGCGTTGTCGGCGATCTCCCAGGCGGCGAGCAGGTTCAGCGCTTCGGAACGTAGCTGCAAATCTTTGAGACTGAGGTTGGCGTCATCGCGATAGAGTTGGGCGTGGCTCCATGCCGAAAGCGTCAACGCCGCACAAAACAAAAACCTACGTCCAGACCAAGCTGCCATGTGTATTTTTCGGCAGTTAAAGAAGCGATCTTAAATATTAATCACAATATTAAGATTGAATGAATCAGGAATGGCTAGCTTGGCGTTCGGGGTACTTGATAAGGTCGTAAACCTCGAGATTGAAGTCCTCGATATTGGCTAATTGAGCCTTATCCACGCCCCGATAAATGAGGCCGCACTTGTAGCAGATCACCGCCGTGGGGCGAGACTTGGAGAGCGACCAGTCAAAAACGAGGGCCACGGGCATGGGCGACCAGGTGATGAGCCAGGGATAGCCTTGAATCGCGAGCGCGAAGGTGGCCACCGAGGCGATGCCCACCACGGTGAGACCCAAATTGCGGTTGAAGTCGGTCTGCTTGTAGAACTTTTTGCAGCCGCAGCGGCAGAGTGCGGGGGCTTCGTTCTGGGTGGTCGACTCGCCGATGAGTCCCAAGGAGAAGGCGGACACGTCGGACTAGCTCCGCAGCTCGGCGATTTTGGCTTGGACTTCGGCCACGTGGCCCGCCACGTTGACCGGTTGCCAAGCGTGCACCACGAAACCGTCCTTCAGAAGGAAGGTCGAGCGCTCCACACCCATGTAGGCTTTGCCCATGAACTTTTTCTCTTTCCAGAGGTTCATTTTGTTGCAGAGGGTTTTCTCGGTGTCCGAGACCAGGGCGAAGGGAAGGTTGAACTTTTGAATGAACTTGAGGTGCGAAGCCTCGTTGTCGGGGCTGACGCCGATCACTTGGGCGCCAATGCCAGTGAAGGCTTCGATGCGATCGCCGAATTCGCAAGCTTCAACGGTGCAGCCCGGGGTGTCGTCTTTGGGGTAAAAGTAGAGCACGGTCACACCGCTTGCGGTGAGCTCCTGCAGGTTGGCCTCACGCGCGTCGCGCCCCGCTTGTACGAGGTGTACGCTGAGGGCGGGAACCTTTTTGCCGATCCAAGGATGAACGCCAGACTTGGCCGCCTTGGCGGTTTTTTTAGCGGAGGTCTTTTTGGTGACCTTCTTAACTTTCTTGGCCGCAACTTTCTTCGTTACCGCTTTTTTCGTGATTTTCTTTTTCGAAACTTTGTTTTTGATGGCAACGGTCTTCACGAGTTTCTTTTTGGTGATCTTCTTTTTGCGAGCGGTAACTTTTTTGCGGGTCATTTTCGGGTTCCTTTCGGGAGCGAATCCTTATGGGCTTTGCTTTTTGCATTCGGAACGAGCACTGTCGAGTCATTTTTTACGACCGTCTGGCAGGCGAGGCGTTCTTTGGTGATGAAATACACGTTCCCGAGCAGGGCCATTTCGGCATGCTCCATGGCTTCAAAGGCCTCGGGATGCGATTCGGGGGCGACTCGGATCACGCAATCCCCGCAAGAGGGGGAGCCGCCGCAGCTCTGCTGAATGCGCACGCCCGCGCGGTAGGCCACTTGGGTAAGGGTGTCGCCAGCCTGAGCTTCGGCCTCGATGCGCTCTCCGGATTCTAAGACAAAGGTGACTTTTGGCACGGCGTGAGTATAGGCCGGTGAATCGACGTCAATCAATTGACTCTCGCAATATCTTGCGGGCCCCTGAGGTACAATAAATCCATGACAAAGAGCGCGGCAAATCGACTACTTATGCTTGTTTCGGGCTTTGGCCTTTTGTGGGCTTCGCAGGCGCTCGCCGGCGGGTCTTCGCGACCTGGGTCGAACCCTTTTGAGGCCGCTTCTGGCGTGAACCTGGATGAGCTGGCCAAGTCGCAATCCATCGCACCGCTGAACCTCATCGTCAGCTCTAACGTCGCGGGCAAAATGGGTCCCTGCGGATGCTCGATCAACCCCAAAGGGGGCGTCGATCGTCGGCACAATTTTATTGAGTCGAACAAAGGTCTCGCGGGCACCACGCTGATCCTCGATGCTGGCAATGCGCTTTTCCCAACGCGAACGCTCGACCCTTCGCTCGAGTCCAAGCAGCGAGAGCGCGCTAAGAAGATCGCGCAAACCCACAAGGCCCTAGGCATCGAAGTGCAGAATGTAGGGCTTCTCGATTTGGCCTCGGGACTTGAGTTCCTCAGCGCTCTCTCCAAAGAGACCGGTCTCTCGCTGATCTCCACAAACATCGTGCGCACTTCGGACGGCAAGGCACCTTTCGCCGACGCATACGTCAAAGATGTGCCCGGCATCGGCAAGGTGCTGGTGCTTGGGCTGAGCGTGCTTTCGGTGGACGTGGTGGGCGTGAAGAGTCTTGACCCGGTAGAAGCCACCAAAGCCATGATCCAAAAACACAAGCCCAAGGTGACCATCGTGCTCAGCGATCTCGGGCAATCCGAAGACCTGAATCTCATGGCCAAAGTGGGCCAGGCCCTTGTGGTGGTCGGCGCACGCGATCTCAATGCGATCGACATTCCTCTGCACGCTGGTAGTGGGGTGCTCATCCAGCCCGGCATTCAAGGACAGCAGCTTGGTGTCTTCCGCATGGCGAGCCTCAAGAACTTCTCCGCATGGCGCAACCTCACGCAGGACAAGGCCCTTGCCAATCGCTGGAACCAGCTGGTCACTGAAAATACCTACGTACAAAAACAAGAGTCTTCTGAAGACAAAAAGCGCTCGCTCGAGCGGATCAAAGAGTCCTTTGCTGAGCTCAGCAAATATGCCCAGACCGACATCAACAACTCGTGGCCCTACGCCTACGAGCTCTACGATCTTGATGAGCGCTACGCACAAAAAAACAAGTTCACGAAGCTGGCCCTGGAAGATCAATAGCCTTGGCCACCGGCTGACACCAATGCTTGCCGAAACTGCGGTGGTGTAGGCGCGCGATCAGAGGGGCCTGAATGCGTTTGAATTCGTTGAGCTGCATTTTGCGCACGAGGCTTGCGCAACTGTAAGGCGCGAGGAACTTGTCCCAGCGCTCACGCTCGGCGACGAAGCGCTCGCGGTGCTCAAGATACATGTACAAAAAGGCGTCCAGCTTGGGATACTCGGGCAATGAGTCCGAATCTTTTTGGTCGGGCGAGAGTTCGGCCGATGGCGCACGCGATAGGGTAAGCGTGGGAATGCGCTCGCGTCCCGCAACCTGGTTCAGGTAATGTGCGAGTCCATAGACTTCGGTTTTGTACAAATCGCCGATCGGCATCAGAGCGCCGCACATGTCGCCGTAAAGTGTGGAGTAGCCCATGGCGATCTCGCTTTTGTTGGCGGTCGAGATGAGCAAGCGGTTTTGATTGTTCGCGAGGGTCATCAGCACGAGTCCGCGTAGACGCGACTGGATGTTCTCTTGGCTGAGCGGAGCAAGGTCTTCGCCGATGAGATCTGTCACGCTGTCGAGCCCCGTCTCTATGTTCAGCGCACGGTAACCGATGCCCAGGTTGCGGGCCAAAATCTCTGCTTCGTCGATGGAAAGGCGTGAGGTCCAGCGCGTGGCGAGTCCTACACCGAGCACGTTGTCGGAACCGAGCGCATCGGCGCAGAGAGCGGCGCAGAGGGCGGAGTCGATGCCACCCGAGAGTCCGAGCACCACTTTTTGAAAACCCGTCTTGCGGGCATAATCGCGAATGAAGCTGACGGTAGCCGCGTGAAAGTCGGCCCAGCGGTTGCGGGCGGCCGGAGCGCACGGCGCTTCCGTGAGATCCACTACAAAGACGCCTTCGCTAAAGGCCGGTGCTTCGAAGATCACCTCGCCCGAGGGGGCGTAGACACTCGACTGCCCGTCGAAAATCAATTCGTCTTGGGCGCCCGCATAGTTGACGTAAACGACAAAAGAATGCGACTCACGCGCAAGTCCGCTGAGAAGATCCCGGCGCACTTGGGCCTTGCCGCTTTCGAAGGGCGAAGCGCTGAGGTTCACCAGTACTTGCGGAATTTGACCAGGCGTCGTCGAGCTTGCGCGTGTGGGATAGTGGAAGGTTTCGTCGAGGCCGAAGGTCTGCACACTCTGCCAAGAATCCTCGCAAATCTCGGTGTGCATTTCTACGTTGCGAAAATTTAACTTCGCGGGGACTTCGGTGGCGGCACGGAAATAGCGGCGTTCTTCGAAGATGTTGTAGTTTGGCAGTTGGCGTTTGCGCACCCGCTGCAGGAGCACGCCGTCTGCAAAGAGCGAGGCGGCGTTGTAAAGCGCGGGGCCGCTGCGCTCGTCGGTGCGCAGCGTGTGTCCCACCCAAATGGCTTTGCGGGATTTGGCCGTCCACTCGCGCAGGATCTCGAGCTGGCGGGCTTCTTCGCGAAGAAATTCTTCGCGCACAAAGAGGTCGCGCGCGTGGTATCCGCTGAGGCAGAGTTCTGGGCAAACGTAAAGGTCTGCCTCAATGGATTCCGCCATTTTTTGGATAGCGGATCGGTTCTGTTCAAAGTCCCCAATTTTTGCATTGAGTTGAATTAACCCTATTCTCATCGGCAAACCGGTTTCTAGCAGAGCCGTGCGTTGATTGGTAAAGTTTTTTAGCGTAATCGATTAGGTTATGTCGGGGACCAATGCTAACGATCCAAAGCCAGCTTTGTCATACAAGGGGTCCCTCTCGGGCCTGCGCGGTTTGCTGAAAAATCGCATCACCGAAGGCATCACTCAAGTGGCCTCAAGCTTGGGCATTGCGGGTGAGGAGTCGGGCGAAGGCGGCACGCAAAAAATCCCCATTGAACTCATTTACCCTTGCCCCGATCAGCCCCGCCAGGTCTTTGAACCCAAGGCTCTCGAAGAGCTTTCGGCCACAATGCGCGAGCTCGGTCAGGCCCAGGCCATCACCGTGCGCGAAACCGAACGTGGTTATGAAATCATCAGCGGCGAGCGTCGCTATCGCGCGGCCAAACTTGCCGGCTTCACGCACCTCGATTGCGTGATCAAAGACGTTGCGGCAAAAGAAGCGCGCTTGCTTGCCCTTGTGGAGAACATCCAGCGCCAGGACCTGCTGCCTATCGAGGAGGCGCATTTTCTGAAAAAAATTCTCGCCGAGAACGCCGATCTCAGTCTCGAAAAGCTCGCCAAGATGATTGGCTCGCACAAGAGCACCATCAGCGAAAAGATTCAGCTCACCGAGATTCCCGAAGAGCTGCAGCGCTCACTCTACTCGAGTGGTCGCTCCTTCACGCACCGTCACTGGCGCGTGCTCTCGCGTATCAAAGAGCCCGCGATGCTTCACCAGATGCTTCTTAAGGCCATCGAACACCAGATGTCGGTAGCAGATCTGGAGCAGTCCTTGGACGCCATGGGCATTCCCAAAACCGCTCGCCGCAAGTCGCGCGCATCGGGCAAGGCCTTTGCCGGTGCCGACGCTTACGGCCTGGGGGCCTCGTCGGTGCTCGACCGTTTGGTGGAGTTCACGCCTGCAGATACGGTGCGCTTGCGCAACGTGACCCTCGATCGAACGAAGCTCGACTTCGAACGCAAAGAGAAGCTCATCGCCGACTTGGAGCGCGTGATCGAATACTTGCGCATCGTCGACGATATTTAAGTAGTTAATTTTAAAGAAGCCGTGCCGGCTCCCGCCCCAAGGCCCCCAAGGGCCCGTAATTTTTGTAGAAAAGGGCTGTCGCCGCATAAAGTTATTTGCCCCCGTCTCCGATAGGAAACGAGAGTATGGGCGAGACGGCATTAAAAATTCAATCGGAACGGGCTTATTGGTTTGTGGCACGTGGGGACGATTTGCTCGGACCTTTCATGTCATCGCAGCTCTTTGATCAGCTGCGCGACGCCACACTCGGTCCTTCGGATTTTTGCTGGAAAGACGGTTTCGCCGAGTGGCGTCCGATCGCTTCGGTCAGCGACTTCGCCTCTGAGTGCCGCGGCAAAACCTTCGCTGTGGTGGCATATCCGAAAATGGGCATTCCCTCTCAAAAGAGTCTCGACACCGGCAAGCGCCGTCGCGCGGCCGACAGCATGACCCTCCTCAGCCTCGCCCCCGAAAATCGCAAGGTGGTGCAGGTGAACTTTGCCAAAACGCGCGTTCGTCGCCTCTCGCTTTACGAGTGGGCCTTCGCGATGATCTTCGCCATGGTTTGCACCTACGTGGGTTCCAAACTCACGCTCGACGCTGTCGTTACACGTATGGAACAACTTCGTCAGCAACGCTACGTTGCGGGTCGCTTTCAGCGTCTCGGCACGGTGAGCGAAGACGCCTTCGTGCTGTCTGAATACGCTGCGCTTCCATTGCTCAGCGCCCCTTCGCTTGGCAACGCCGATTACTATGTCTTCGGCGCTCAGCAGGGAACTCTGCACCGTCCGACCATGTCCTTTGTCGCCTATAAGTCGGGCAACGATCTCGGCAATGGCACCTGGAAACTCGACGGCACTTATGCCGCGCATTTCTGGAATCCCGCCGCGCATGAGCTCGATCCGGTTTATCGTCGCCCGGTGCAGACCACGGCCCTCGTGCCTTCGCCCACCGCGCCTGCGGTTTCGCCTGTGCTGCGCGGAGAGCCGTATTTGTATTAAGCTCCATTCTTAGATAACCTCGGTTCATGACCTTTTCGATGCGTGGTTTTTTTCTTGCGGCGATGCCTTTCGCCTTCACGTTAGCGCATGCTCAGAGCCCAGAGGATTTCTCGGGCATTGTGGTGCAACCCAAAAACGATCCCGGACCCGCGGTTGACGTGGACATGGGCATCGAACCCATCAACCCTCGCGAGAACATCGTCGATTTGCCCACCGAGTGGGCGCGCTTTGCCGGTGGCGTGTGGCTGGGAACTTTTGGTCAGGGGGTTTTTGGCACCTGGCCTCGCCGTTCTTCCGACGAGGCCTTTAAGGATGCGGGTGAGCGCGGCATCGGATTTGGCGTGCAAGTCGACATGGGAGTGAAGCATTCGGAGTCGCAGGCGCTACGGTTTCGTGTGGGTTATCTTTCGCTTGGCCTCAATCCCGACGCCCGCACGCTCGATCGTCACGACTATCGCGACCTCGAGGGCCGCGCCAAAATGCTCAGCCTCGGTGTGATGTACCGCTGGATCATGAAGTACTACCCCGAGAATGGCGTTGTTTGGCTCGGCGCCGGCATCTCGGGCGCTTATGTGATGAGCACGGAGCCCAAGGATCCCGATCGTGCGCCGCTCTCGAAGCTGCGCAACACCATGGGGCTCGGCTACCAAGTGGCGCTCGGCTGGGATTATCCGCTCGTCAAATACACGGATTTGGGCGCCGAGCTTGCCTATCATCCCTTCCGCTCGTTTTCGGCGCTCATCAGCCTCAGAACAAGCTTGTAAAGCCTAGCCAAAACCCCTATCTACGTGGTCCGTGGAAAAGCTCGTCACGAACCCCTTCATCGTTGCGCCGATGGCCGGCATCACCGACATGCCATTTCGCCGCCTCATGCGCCGTTTGGGGGCAGGCGGTTTGGTGTCCGAATTCATTTCGGCTCACCTCGTGACCCAAAAAGACAATCCCCGCAAACGCCGTTACCTCGCGTTTCACGAAGAAGAGCGCCCGCTGGGTATCCAGCTCTTCGGGGGTGACGAAGACATCCTCAGCGAAGCCGCCAAAGTCGTCGAGGGCGAAGGCGTGGAATTTGTCGACTTGAACCTCGGTTGCCCCGTGCCCAAAGTCACCCGCAAGGGCGGCGGTTCTGCGTGGCTCTGCCATCCCGTGGATCTGGCCCAGATGCTTGCCAAAGTGCGCTCGGCAATCAAGATCCCTCTCACCATCAAAATTCGCATAGGTTGGGACTCCACCTCCATCAACTGCGCCGAAATCGTTCGTATCGCCCAAGAAGAGGGCGTGGCATGGGTGGCGATCCACGGCCGCACTCGCGTGCAAGGTTATGCGGGTCACGCCGATTGGGAGATCATCGAGAACATCGCCCGCAGCGTGAAGATTCCCGTCATCGGCAACGGCGACGTGGTGTCGGGCCCGCTCGCAGCCGCCCGACTTCTTGATTCGGGCGTGGCGGGCGTGATGATCGGTCGCGCGGCCCTCAAAAATCCGTGGATCTTTCAAGAAGCCTCCGAAGCCCTCGAAACTCTGCGCGCGATGCCCGAAGCTCAGCGCGAAGCTTATATCCGCGAAGTCATAGATGCGCACCAGCTGCCCGAGGCTCGTCGCGGCAAGCGCTACCAGCCGCAGCCCATCGAGGGCCTGGAGAAATGGATGCGCATTCGAGCCGATCGCGACGCTGAAGCGCTGGTGAACTTGCATTTGGGGCTCTTGCGCGAAGCTTATCCTGACGAACGCGCCAATCTGGCTTTTCGCAAATTTCTTGCCTGGTACTCGGCGGGATATCCCGGTTCGTCGGCCTTCCGCAAATTCATTTTCACGACAGACGATTTTCCGGCGATTCTCGAT
>Ga0247823_10000023_pt1 | contig 103031 bp, 95 predicted proteins | sample 13C_PalmiticAcid_2_FD_192426 | JGI IMG/M metagenome (GOLD analysis project Ga0247823, IMG submission 192426) | Soil microbial communities from agricultural site in Penn Yan, New York, United States - 13C_PalmiticAcid_Day30 | ecosystem: Environmental > Terrestrial > Soil > Agricultural land... | reverse complement strand
TGCCGGCCCTGGCCTCGACCAGCGCCGGCATGGCCTGGTCCTGGGGACGCGCCGACGGCGAGGTCAGCGTCGACGAGGTGATCGAGCACCTGCGCCTGCTGGTCGCCGCCACCGACCTGCCGGTCAACGCCGACTTCGAGGCCGGCTTCGCCGAGACCGCCGAGGGCGTGGCCGCCAATGTCGCCCGCGCGGTCGAGACCGGGGTGGCGGGCATTTCCATCGAGGACCGCGTGGGCGCGGACCTCTACGCCCTGGATATCGCCGTCGAGCGCCTGGCCGCCGCCCGGGCGGCCATCGACGCCTCGGGCCAGGACGTCATGCTTGTGGGCCGCACCGAGGGCTTCCTGATCGGCCGCGACGACCTGGCGCCCACCATCGAGCGCCTCGTGGCCTATTCGGAAGCCGGCGCCGACTGCCTCTACGCCCCGGGCGTGACCCGGTACGACGACATCGCCGCCATCGTCGCGGCCGTCGCCCCAAAGCCGGTAAACGTGCTGCTGTGGGGACCCGACATGAAGGTGGCCGACCTGCCGGGCCTGGGCGTGCGCCGGGCCAGCACGGGGGCGGCGCTGGCCGCCTCCGCCTGGGCCGGCTTCGAGGCGGCGGCCAGGGAGCTCGTGCTCTAGGCGCAACCGACACTCAGGATCCGAGACGAAAACCTCGTCCTTCGACAGGCTCAGGATGAGGTTTTTCTAAGAGCCAGGCCTGTAGATGGTCCTCACCCTGAGCTTGTCGAAGGGCCCTACGGCCGCTTGATCGGCAGGATCGCGCCGTTGGCGTCGTAGCTCAGCGGCGCCAGCGTGATCGAGCGCCGATGGTCGCCGCCGCCGGGCAAGAGCTTGTCGTGATAGAAGAACCACCACCGGCCGTCGCGCTCGATGATGGCCTGGTGATTGGTCGAGATCGGCAGGTAGTCGAGGATCACGCCGCGATAGGCGTAGGGACCCATCGGCGACTTCGCCGTCGCATAGACGATCTGGCCCGGCCAGCCGGTCGAGAAGCTGAAATAGTAGAGGCCGTCCCGCTTATGCAGGAACGGCGCCTCGCCGTACTTCTTCTTCGGATCGTCGGCCGGATAGCCGGTGACCATGAGGTTCTCGATCGGACCGGCCAGCGAGGCCATGTCGGCGCCCAGCCGCACGATCTTGGGAACCCGCGTGCCGAACAGCATGTAGGCCTGGCCGTCGTCGTCGATCAGCACCTGCGGGTCGATCGGCTCGTCGCCGGCATTGGCGTCGCGGGCCTTGTCGACCAGCGGCGCGCCGATGGCGTCCCTGAACGGGCCCTGGGGCCGGTCGGCCACGGCCACGCCGATCCTGTCGCCGCCGACGGGTGCGTAGAAGTAATACTTGCCGCCGCGCTCGACCGCGCCCGGCGCCCAGGCCTTGGCGTCGGGCCTGGCCCACTTGAACACCGTCACGTCCAGGAACGCCCCGTCGTCGCTCCAGGTCTTCAGGTCCTTGGAGCTGTAGAGCCGCCAGGACGTCGAGTCCCAGTACTTGCCCGAGTTCGAGGCGTCGTCGGTGGCGTAGACATAGACCGTGTCGCCGAACACGTGCGGCGAGGGATCTGCGCTGAACCGCTGGGTGATCGGCTGGGCGGCGGCGCCGAGGCCGAGCGCAAGGCAGAGGGCTGCGCTGAGGGACGCAATGGGCGCATAGGACATGGGTGCTCCTCCGATCGACCGATGGCGCGGCGCGTCTTGCACGACGCGCCGCACGGCCTTGGGCCTGAAGTAGCAGCTTCGATTAACTCAGACAAATATGCGTTCAGCGGGCCGTGACCCGCGTCGCGCCGCTACGGGTGACCTTGAAGCTGAGCGACACGCGCAATTGGCGACCCTCGGTGGGCGCGCCGCCCCGGGTGACCGCGTCGGTGCTCGCGCCCGCCAGCAGCTTCAGTGTCGCCTGGTCAAAGCCGTAGTCGGGGGCTTCCACCGCCTCGATGCGACAATCGGCCAGGGCGCCGGCGGCGGCCACGCGGCAGAGGGCGGTCGTCTGCGCCGAGACGCCGCCGCGTACGGCGCGGTCGGGATAGTAGCCGGTGAAGGGCCAGCGGCCCCTGTGCAGCCCGACCTCGGCGAGCGTCAGAACCGGTTCGCCTGTCGGCGGCGCGACGGCGGCGGCCTGCGTGGCCAGCAGCAGGAGCATCATGGCTATTCCCCCAGAGCAACAATGCATCGAGCCTTAAGGGGCGTCCCAGACGCAAGCAAGGCGCGAGCGCCTTTCGACACCCGCGCCTCGCGCGTCTTGCCTGGTGACGGCCGCCGTCAGTGATAGCGGCGGATCAGGCCCACCAGCTTGCCCTGCACCTCGACCTGGTCGGGACCAAAGATCCGGGTCTCGTACTTGGGGTTGGCCGCTTCCAGGGCGATCGAGCCGCCCTTCTTGCGCAGGCGCTTGAGGGTGGCTTCCTCTCCGACCAGAGCAACGACGATCTCGCCGCTGTTGGCTGTGTCGCCCTTGCGGATGATCACATAGTCGCCGTCGAGGATGCCGGCCTCGATCATCGAGTCGCCCTGCACCTCGAGGACGTAGTGCTCGCCGCCGCCCAGCATGGTCTCGGGCACCGGCAGGCGGTCGCGTTCATGCTGGATGGCGTCGATCGGCGTGCCGGCGGCGATGCGGCCCAGGATCGGCAGCTCGCGGCTGGTGTCGGGCAGGGGCGCGAGCGGGGCGGGAGCCGACGGGGCCGGACCGCCGCCCTCAAGCACCTGCGGGCGGAACGCGCCGCGGCCCTTGGGCGGGGCGGCCGTGGTGGCCTGCTGCGGCAGCTTCACCACCTCCAGCGCCCGGGCCCGGTGAGCCAGGCGACGGATGAAGCCGCGCTCTTCCAGGGCCGTGATCAGCCGATGGATGCCCGACTTCGACGCCAGGTCGAGCGCCTCCTTCATCTCGTCGAAAGAGGGGGAGACGCCGGTCTCCTTGATCCGTTCGTGGATGAACATCAGCAGCTCGTGCTGCTTGCGGGTGAGCATGACGGCCTCGCAAGTCGTCGCGGAACAAACCGCAAACCTTTCGAATGTTCTCTAGGTGTTCTTGGTTAAGGTCAAGTGAATTGCAGCGACCGGCGTTCTTTGAAATCGAGATCGGAAACGATGTCAGAAACCGCCGCCTAAGTGACTGATTTCACGCCGATTGATCGCGCTGTCCTGATGCGCTGGCGAATGCACGCCATGCCCGGATGAGCACGGATTTTCCGTGAACGGCGGGATGGGCCCGAACCGGCTTGGGTGGAAATCCGCGCGCTGGAACGCCGATTCCCGCCGCTTGGTCACCGATTCACAGCCGTCGGAACGAGCGATTCCATCGCGGTCCGGCGCCGGCCTCCCACGAGAACAGCACTACCTCGGCGCGGCCTACCAGGTTCTCGAACGGCACGAAGCCCATGCCGGTCTGGGCGGGCAGGTTCACGTCCACGGCCGGGTTCCAGGCGCAGCGGGCCTCGCCGGCCGGTATGGGGCCGGGGTCGAAGCGGCTGTCGAGCGAGTTGTCGCGATTGTCGCCCATCACGAAATAGCAGCCCTCGGGCACGCGATAGGCCGCCGTGTTGCCTGCCGCCGTACGCGGGCCGTAGCTGTTGACCAGGTGGGTCCTGCCGCCCGGCAGGGTCTCGGCGAAGCGTTCGGCCGGCAGCACGCCGAACGGCGTCTCCTCGATCCGGGTCCCCAGCGGCTGCTGGGCCACGGGCGTTCCGTTGATGCGCAGCACCCCGTCGACCATCTGAAGTTCGTCGCCGGGCAGGCCCACCAGCCGCTTGATGACGTCGGTGCGGCCGTCGCCCGGCTTCTTGAAAACCACCACGTCGCCACGCGCGGGCTCTCGCCCCATCAGCCGCCCGTGGCCGATCGCCGGGCTCAGCGGCGCCGAATGGCGGCTCCAGCCGTAGGCGAACTTGTTGACCAGGATGTAGTCGCCGACCAGCAGCGTCGGCTCCATCGAGGCCGACGGGATCGTGAAGGGCTGGCACAGCACCGTGCGCGGCACGAGCACGATGGCGGCTGTCACCGCCAGCGTCCTGGCCCATTCCAGCAGGTGCGAGCGGGCGGAAGTCTTGCCGGCGGTCATGCGAAAAGCCCCTCGATCAGTGTCCGGGGCTGAATGATCCGCGTGAGCTTGGCCGAAACGTGGCCGACCGGCGTTATCGAGGCGTCTGGCGATTATCTTGGTTCTGCGCTCTCAATTCCGAGCATCCCCGCCTTCGCGGGGAAGGACGGAGTTTTCCAGTCTCTTCTGAGGTCCCCAGACCTTACCCGATCAGTTCGCGCGTCGCGGCCGTCACGTCGGCCTGGCGCATCAGGCTTTCGCCCACCAGCATGGCCTTGGCGCCCGTCGCCTCCATCCGCACCACGTCGGCATGGGTGAAGAGGCCGCTTTCGGTGACCAGCAGCGAGCCTTCCGGCGCCAGCTTCGACAGCCGCTCGGTCACCGCCAGGTCGACGACGAAGCTCTTGAGGTCGCGGTTGTTGACGCCGAACAGCGTGGCGCCCAGCTTGCCGGCGCGCTCGGTCTCGGCCTCGTCGTGCACCTCGACCAGGGCGTCCATGCCAAGCCGCGCGGCCTCGGCCATCAGCTCGGCGGCCAGGGCGTCGTCGATCATCGCCAGGATCACCAGGATGGCGTCAGCGCCCAGGGCGCGGCTCTCGGCCACCTGCCAGGGATCGACCAGGAAATCCTTGCGGATGCAGGGCAGGGCGGTCGCCGCCCGCGCGGCCACGAGATACTCGTCTGCGCCATGGAAGCTCGGCCCGTCGGTCAGCACCGAAAGACAGGCCGCGCCGCCGGCCTCGTAGGCTTTCGCGAGCGCCGGCGGATCGAAATCGGCGCGGATCAGGCCCTTTGACGGCGAGGCCTTCTTGATTTCGGCGATCAGGGAGAGCTTGCCCGGCGCATGCTTGGCTTCCAGCGCCGCCTTGAAGCCGCGCGGCGCCGAAGCGGCCTTGGCGGCGGCTTCCACGTCAGCCTGCGAGCGGGCGGCCTTCCGGCCGGCGACGTCCTGCCGCTTGTAGTCGGCGATCTTGGCGAGAATGTCGGTCATGCGGGCTGGACTTCGGCGTTGGTGGCGGACACGAGGCCGGCGAGGGCGGCCTTGGCGCGACCGTCGTCGAGCACGGCGCCGGCCAGCTCCACGCCTTCGCGCAGTGTCTCGACCTTGTCGGCCACCAGGAAGGCGGCGGCGGCGTTGAGCAGCACGATGTCGCGATAGGCGCTGGTCTCGCCGGCGAGCAGGCGGGTCAGGGCCGCGGCGTTGAAGGCGGGATCGCCGCCGGTGATCTCGGCCAGCGAGGCGCGCTGCAGGCCCACGGCCTCGGGCGTGATGGTGAAGAGGCGGATCGCCCCTTCGCGCCATTCGGCCACCTCGGTCTCGCCGGTGATGGTCAGCTCGTCCATGCCGCCGCCGTGCACCGACCAGGCGCGCTCGGCGCCCAGAGCGCCCAGCGCGCGGGCGATCGGCTCGACGAAGCGCGGGGCCGACACCCCGACCACCTGACGCTTGGCGCCGGCCGGATTGGTCAGCGGACCCAGCAGGTTGAAGATGGTGCGGAAGCCCAGCTGCTGGCGGATCGGGGCCACGTGCTTCATCGCCCCGTGGTGCGACTGGGCGAACAGGAAGCAGATGCCGGCGCTGTCCAGCGCGGCGCGCTGTTGGGCCAGCGAGGCGTCGATATTGACGCCCAGGGCCGCCAGCACGTCGGCGGTGCCCGACTTGGAGGTCACCGCGCGGTTGCCGTGCTTGGCCACCTTCAGCCCGCCGCCGGCGGCGACGAAGCCCACCGCGGTGGAGATGTTCAGGGTGTGCAGGCCATCGCCCCCGGTGCCGCAGACGTCGACCACGTCATACGGATGCTCCAGGTGCACGGCGGCGCGGCGCATGGCGCGGGCGCAGGCGGCGATCTCGCCCACGGTCTCGCCGCGCAGGCGCATGGCGGTCACCGCCGCGGCCACCTGGGCCGGGGTCGGCTCGCCGCGCAGGCAGGCGCTGAAGAAGACCTCGGCATCGTCTTCCGAAAGGGTCTGGCCGTCGGCCAGCTTGGCCAGCAAGGGCTTGAAAGCGTCGGACATGGTCTTGGCCCCGTCCTAGACCCAGATCTGGGCGTCGCGCTTGACGCCGGCCAGGTCGAGGAAGTTGGCCAGCAGCTGGTGGCCGCCCTCGGTGGCGATGGATTCGGGGTGGAACTGCACGCCGTGAACGGGGCGGGTCTTGTGCTGCACGCCCATGATCTCGCCGTCGGCGGTCCAGGCGGTCACTTCCAGTTCCTCGGGCAGGGTCTCGCGGCGCACCGCCAGGCTGTGATAGCGCGTGGCGGTGAACGGGTCCGGCAGGTCCTTGAAGATGCCCGTATTGGCGTGGCGGATCGGGCTGGTCTTGCCGTGCATGACCTCCTTGGCCCGGATCACCTCGCCGCCGTACGCTTGCCCAATGGCCTGGTGGCCCAGGCACACGCCCAGGATCGCCAGGTCGTCGGGAGCGCCGCGCAGCAGCGGCAGGCAGATGCCGGCCTGGTCGGGGGCCTTGGGGCCGGGCGACAGCAGCACCGCCTGCGGCTTCAGGCCCAGGGCCTCCTGCACCGTCAGGTCGTCGTTGCGATGGACGACCGTCTCGGCCCCCAGCTCGTTCAGGTAATGGACGAGGTTGTAGGTGAAGCTGTCGTAGTTATCGATGACCAGGATCATGACGCCGCCTTTCAGGTGTCGCTTCTAGTCCGGTCGGGGGCGGCGCGTCATCCCTTTACGGAAAGAGTTTTTCTGGGAAAGCGCCCAGCGGCGAAGCGCCGCGCCGCCGATCCGTTGCCACCGGGGCGCGAAGAGGCGAAATTTCCCGCATGTCCGTCGCTGATTCCGCCATCGACACCGCCGCCATCGCCTACGCCCGCGCGCTGCTTCGCACGCCGCGCCGGCGCCAGAAGATGCTGCCGGTGCTGCTGGCCGCCGCCTTCGCCGCCGTGGCCGCGGTCAGCTTCGCGACGGTGATGGTCCTGGCCCCGCCGCTTACGACCCAGCACCTGCCCAAGGAGCGCCTGGGCGACTGACCGGCGCGCACCCGCTCAAAATGAGTTCCTAAGGTTGTGAATTCGGCTTGAACGACTCTGGCGGTGCTCTCACCCTCCGGCGATTTTCGGACGCAGGGGGTGCTTCATGCGAAAACTCGGATTGCTGGGCGGCGCGGCCGTCGCCCTGGGCCTCATGGCAGGCGCTGCGGCGGCCCAGGATGCGCCGTTCTCGGATCCGCCGGTCCTGACCACCGTGGCGCCCGGCGCGGCCACGCCCGATGAGCGCCTCGAGATCTTCGGCGAGCTGCCCGCCCCGCCGCCGTCGGGCGACGAGGTCGTGGCCCGCCTCGACGTGGTGCTGCTGCCGTCCAAGATCTGGAACGCCAACAGCGGCATGACCGACGAGGTCGAGCTGCGGGCCTATCGCGACGCCCTGCACCCGGCCGAGCCCGGCCGTCCATACGTCGCCCCGACCCTGGTCTCGCGTCCCGGCCAGACTGTGCGGGTCAAGATCCGCAACCTGCTGCCGGCCGAAGCCAACTGCCCGGGCCACCCCGAGGACATCAACGTCCCGCACTGCTTCAACACCACCAACCTGCACAGCCACGGCCTGTGGGTCAGCCCGGCCGGCATCAGCGACAACGTGCTGCGCCAGCTGCCGCCCAACCCCGACTTCACCTACGAGTACGAGTACAACATCCCCGGCGACCATCCGGCCGGCACCTTCTGGTACCACCCGCACGTCCACGGCTCGACGGCGATCCAGGTGGCCAGCGGCCTGGCCGGGGCCCTGGTCATCAAGGGCGATCGCCTGCCGCGCGTCGACGCGGAGACCAAGGCGGTCATCCCGGGCGACGTCGACCTGCTGCTGCGCAAGGCGCCCGACCACGTCTTCGTGCTGCAGCAGATCCAGTACGCCTGCCGCGGCGCGGACGGCAAACCCAAGACCAACGGCGACGGCACCTGGCGCTGCGACAAGGGCGAGGTCGGCAAGCTCGACGGCTACGACCTGTTCGGCGGTCCGCGCTGGAAGACGTCGGGCCGCTTCACCACGGTCAACGGCGCCACCGTCGAGCTGCTCGAGCAGAAGGCCGTGGCCGGCGCGCCCGAGCGCTGGCGCTTCGTCCACGGCGGCGTGGCCGACACCGTGAAGGTCTCGATCCGCAAGCGCACCGGCAAGAAGTCGCTGGAGGCCATCGCCAAGGCCGGCGCCATCTCGCAGGACGCCCTGATCGCCAAGGAATGCGCGCCGTCCAGCCAGGCCGTCGCCCAGTTCGAGATCGCCGCCGACGGCTTGACCCGCGATGCGGTGCTGGAGCGGACCTCGACGGTCCTTCAGCCGGGCTATCGCAGCGACATCCTGGTCAGCTTCCCCGAGGCCGGCTCCTACTGCGTGATCGACGAACAGGTCGACGTGAAGAAGGACGCCATCGAGGGCAGCTCCGACCGTCGCCAGCTTCTGTTCCTCGTCGACGTCGTCGCCGGCCAGCCCAAGGCCGCCACGCCGCGCGACCAGGTCAAGACGCTGCTGGTCGAGGCCGCCCGCAACCTGCCGATCACCGATCCGGCCCTGGCCGAGAGCGTCGTGGCCGGCCTGGAGCGCGACCTGTCGCTGGCCGCCTTCAAGCCGCACGCCAGCCTGCTGCAGGCCCGGATCGACCACGACCAGCCGCTGATCTTCTCGCTCAGCAAGGGCAAGCCGACCAAGCCGGGCGGCAAGACCGGGCCTGGCGTGGGCCGCACGGTGGACACCATCCGCCGTTTCGATCCGGACGACTTCTCGCGCACCCTGGTGCTGGGGGACACCGACCGCTGGACGCTGGAGACCGACGACGTCGGCCACCCGTTCCACATCCACGTCAATCCGTTCGAGGTCGAATCGGTGATCGACAAGGACGGCGCCGACCTGACCCAGCAGGCCGGCTCGCAGTATTTCGGCATGAAGGGCGTCTTCAAGGACACCGTCTTCGTCGAGCCGGGCGTCAAGGTGAACGTGCGCAGCCATTACGCGCGCTACATCGGCGACTTCGTCCTGCACTGCCACATCCTCAACCACGAGGACGCCGGCATGATGGAGATGGTCCGCATCGCCGACCGCGGTCCCGACGGCAAGCCGATGGCGCTGGGTCACGGCCTGACCGACGCCGTGGGCCCCGAAGGCGCGGCCCGGCCCCACACCGGCCACTGACCGGGCCTGAAACGACAAAGGGGCGGCCGACCGGCCGCCCCTTCTTCTTTTCCGCTGCAAGTCCGATCAGGCGAAGCGCCAGGCTTCCTCGGCGGCGCGCTTGAGGGCGCGGGACTTGTGCAGGGTCTCGTCGTACTCGGCGTCGGGGTCGCTGTCGGCGACCACGCCGCCGCCGGCCTGGACGTACATCATGCCGTCCTTGACCAGGGCCGTGCGCAGCACGATGCAGGTGTCCACCGAGCCGTCGGCGCCGATGTAGCCCACCGCGCCGGCATAGCCGATGCCGCGCTTTTCGACTTCCAGCTCGTCGATGATCTCCATCGCCCGAACCTTCGGCGCGCCCGACAGCGTGCCGGCGGGCAGGGCGGCCATCAGCACGTCGACCGGATCGACGTTCGTGGGCGCGTCGCCCTCGACGTTCGAGACGATGTGCATCACGTGGCTGTAGCGCTCGATCGTGAAGCTGTCGGTGACGCGCACGTTGGCGTGCTTGCCGGCCTTGGGCTTCTCGTTCGAGCCCGATTGGCCCAGCATGGCCACGCGGCCCACGTCGTTGCGGCCCAGGTCCAGCAGCATCAGGTGCTCGGACCGTTCCTTGGGATCAGCCAGCAGTTCCTTTTCCAGCGCCAGGTCTTCTTCGGGCGTGGCGCCGCGCGGGCGGGTGCCGGCGATCGGGCGGATGGTGATCTTGCCGTCGCGCAGGCGCACCAGGATCTCGGGGCTGGAGCCCACCAGGTTGAAGCCGTCCAGGTCCAGGAAGAACAGGAACGGCGACGGGTTGGTCCGGCGCAGCGAGCGGTACAGCGCGAACGCGTCCAGGCCGAAGGGGGCCCGGAAGCGATGGCTGGGCACCACCTGGAAGATGTCGCCGGCCCGGATGTACTCCTTGGCCTTCTCGACGACCTCGCGGTAGTCCTCGCGGCTGACCGGGGTGGTGAACTCCATCGGGCCCTGGGGGGCGCGAGGCGCGTCGTGGGCCAGCGGGCGGCGCAGGTCCGCCATCACCGTCTCGATGCGCTGGCGGGCCGCCGCATAGGCTTCCTTGGCCGACACGCCGGGCGCCGGGCGCGCCGTCGTCGTCAGGATGATCTCCTGGGCGATGGCGTCGAACACGGCCACGATCGAGGGCCGGGTCATGATCCCGTCGGGCAGGCCCAGCGCGTCCGGATTGATGTCCGGCAGCTTCTCGACAAGGCGCACGGTGTCGTAGCCGAGCGCGCCGAAGATCCCCGCCGCCATCGGCGGCAGCCCGGCCGGCAGGTCCATCTTCGACTGGGCGATCAGGTCGCGCAGGCTGTCCAGCGCGCCGCCTTCCAGGGCTTCGAACCTGCCGGCGGCGATGTCGTCGCCGCGGGCGATCTCGGCCTTGTCGCCGCGGCAGCGCCAGACGACGTCCGGCTTCATCGCCACGATCGAATAGCGGCCGCGCCAGGCGCCGCCCTCGACGCTTTCGAACAGGAAGGCGTAGGGGCGGCCGTGGCCGATCTTCAGATAGGCCGAGACCGGGGTCTCCAGATCGTCGATCAGCCGCGTCCAGACCAGCTGCGGAAGGCCGGCGTCGTAGCCGGCCGCGAAGGCGTCGAAGCCGGGCTCGAGGCTCATTGAGCCGCGGCCTTCTTGGCGCCGCCCTTGGCCGCGCCGTCCTTCTCGGCCTTGGCCAGGGCCTCGGTGTCGACGCCGATGGCCTGGCGAGCCAGGTCCAGGTTCAGCTTCGGCTTCAGCTTGTCGCGGGCGGCCGTGCGGCCGGCCTGACCGATGTCGCGCATGTAGGCCATGCTGGTCTGCGGGCGCATGGTCTCGGTGGCGCGGGCGATCTCGGCGTTGTCGCCGGCGCGGACGGAGTCGATGCGGCCGACCACGTAGCCGACCTGCGGGGCGCGGGCGGCGAAGACCTCGCCGGGCTTGGCGTTGAACGAGGCGATCAGCAGGTCGCGGCCCAGGGCCTGGTGCTGCTGGGCGTTCTCGCGCGACAGGCCCGGCACCTTCATGACCTTGGCGTTGGCCGAGGCGGCGACGGCTTCCATCGATTCGCCCTTGCGGACGCGGACGGCCAGTTCGTCGGCCTTGGCCTTCAGGCGCTTGACCAGCTCGTTGATCATCCACTGCTGGGCCAGCGGCTGGCGAACCTCGGCCAGCGGGGGCAGGGCGGCCTTGTTCACCTTCTCGACGCGGACGGCGAAGTATTCACCCTTGCCCGCTTCGATCAGGTCGCTTTCGCCGCCGGCCGGCAGGGCGAAGGCGGCCTTCAGCACGTCCGGGGTCAGGCCCGCGGCCGGCTGGCCGCCGAGGTCCGTGCCTTGCGCGGTGAGCGGGGCGGTCGTGACCACCAGGGCGCCGGCCTTGCCGGCGGCGTCGACGACGTTGGCGCCGCCGTCGCGGGCGTCCTGGAAGGCCTGGGTCTGGTCATAGGCCTTGGACTGGGCGGCCTGGACGCGCAGGTCGGCTTCGATCTGCGGGCGGGCGGCTTCCAGCGAGGCGGCCTTGGCGGCGTTGATCTTCAGCACCTTGATGACCGACAGGCCCAGTTCGCCGGCGATCGGCGCGCTGACCTGGCCCTCGCCGAGCGTGAAGGCGGCGTCGGCCACCTTGCGGTCGGGCAGGGCGGTCTTGGGCTTGTCGAGGATCGTCACCGGCTGCTTGCCGTAGGCCTTGGCCACGTCGGCCGGGGCCTCGCCCTTGCGCAGGCGGTCGGCGATGGCGGCGGCGGCCTTGGCGTCCGGGGCGACGATCTGCACCAGCGAGCGGGTTTCCGGCTGGGCCAGGGTGTCCTTGCGGAAGTCGAAGGTCTTCTGCACTTCGGCCGGATCGACGGTCACCGACGGCTCCAGGGCCTTGGCGCTGAAGCGCACGACCGACAGGACGCGGGTCTCGGGCAGGGTCAGGCGGGCGGCGTTCTCGGTCATGAACGCCTGCAGTTGGGCGTCGGTCGGCGCGGCCGGCTGCTCGACGCTGGTCGGATTGATGGCGAAGGCCGAAAGCTCGCGGCTCTCCAGGCCATAGACGGCCTGCAGGGCCGAGTAGATGCGCGGGGTGCGCAGGCCGTTGGCGACGCTGGCGTAGAACTGCGACTGGGCGATCTCGTCGCGCAGCGAGGCCTCGTAGGCGGCCGGGGTCATGCCGTTGTCGGCCAGCAGGCGCTGGTACATCTGCTTGTCGAACTTGCCGGTCACCGGGTCGAACGGACGCGTGCCGGGCGGCAGCTGGCTCAGCTGCTTGTGTAGCGTTTCACCGACCAGGGCCTCGGACGGGCGCACGCCCATCTTCTTGATCAGTTCGGCCATCGATTCCTGCAGCGCCAGTTCCTGCAGCATGCCGCGGTCGACGCCGCGCTGGACGGCCTCGTCCGGCGTCAGGGTCTGGCCCTGCTGCTGCAACTGGTTGCGATAGTTGTCGAAGCGCGTCTTGAAGTCCTCGGGCGAAACCGAGCGCGAGCCGACCACGATCACCTTGTTGGCGCTGGGGCGGCTGAAGACGTCGCTGATCCCGAAGATCGCGAAGCTGACGATCAGCAGGGCGAACAGGACGATCGCGAAGGGCGATTTGGCGAAAGAGCGAAAGCCGGCGAGCATGACGTTTGAAACTACCTTCTTCGATTCCGCCCAATTGCGTGCGCATGGGCGACCGCCCTGGGGCGACGCATCCGATGCGAGCAAGCGGGTATAGTAGAGGCCAAGGTGCGTGAGCAAGCCGAAGCGGACTTGACTTACCAAGGGAGCGCGTCCCCAAAGCCACCTCATGACCGTTTCTCTTACGACGCCCCGGCCGTTGATCGCCGGGAACTGGAAGATGTTCGGCCTTGAGGCTTCGCTCGACGAGGCCAGAGCCGTGGCCGCCGCGGTGGCGCAAACCCCGCCCGCGGCGCGTGTCGCCATCTGTCCGCCCGCCACCTTGCTGCACCGCATGTCCGAGGCCCTTTCGGGCGAGTCGGTGAGCGTCGGCGGCCAGGACTGCCACGCCGCGCCGCAAGGGGCCTACACCGGCGACATCTCCGCGCCGATGCTCGCCGACGCTGGCGCGACGCTGGTGATTCTCGGTCACTCCGAGCGTCGCGGCAGCTACGACGAGACTTGCGAGGAAGTGTCGGCCAAGGTGCTGGCCGCGCTGGCCGCCGGCCTGGAGCCGGTGATCTGCCTGGGCGAGACCCTGGCCCAGCGCGAGGCCGGCCAGGCCGAACCGATCGTCACTGGCCAGGCCCGCAACTCCCTGCCCGACGAACTGGCCGGCCAGGCCTTCGCCGTCGCCTACGAGCCCGTCTGGGCCATCGGCACCGGCCTGACCCCGACCATCGCCGACATCGGCGCCATCCATGCGGCCATCCGCGCCGTGCTGGTCGAGCGCTTCGGCGACCATGGCGCGACGGTCCCGATTCTCTACGGCGGCTCGGTGAAGCCCGAGAACGCCGCCGAGATCCTGGCGGTCCCCGATGTCGGCGGCGCCCTGGTCGGCGGCGCCTCGCTGAAGGCCAAGGACTTCCTGGCCATCATCGCGGCGGCCTGAGATCCGTGGGATGAGATCCCTCCCCCTGAAGGGGGAGGTGGCCCGAAGGGCCGGAGGGGGGCGTTTTCAGCTTGCGAGGAGCCGGAAGTCCCCCCTTCGATCGCTGACGCGATCGCCGCCCTCACAGGGGGAGGTTCCTTATGGCTCGCCCCTTAGGCGGCTTCGCCTACAGTTCCCCCTTCAGGGAGAGCAGCCCGGGTTCAAAGCTCCAGGTCGAACAACCTGCCGTCCCGGCGTTCGCCGTCGCGGTCGACCTGGCCCTTCAGGTAGGCCGCGCCCTTGAAGCCCAGGCGCTCCAGCAGCTTCTCGGCGCGGGCGTCGCCCACCTGGGTGCGGGCGATGATGTGCTTGAGCTCACTGGAGGCGGCGTGGGCGAGGAGGGCGGTCACCGCCTCGTGGGCGTAGCCGCGGCCCCAGCTTTCGCGGGCGACGATGAAACGCAGTTCGGCCCGGTGGCGGCGCTCGTCGATCTCGACGAATTCGCAGGCGCCGACGAAGTCGCCGGTCGCGGTCAGCCGGACGGTCCAATAGAGGGCCGTCCCGGCCTGCATGTCCTCGACCTGGCCGACGACGCAGGCCGCCACCTCGTCCGGATCCTCCAGCGGCGCGCGGTCCCAATGGGCCATCAGCTCCGGATCGCTGAGGAACGGATAGATGAGCGGAGCGTCTTCGGCGACCAGCGGCTTCAGCGTCAGGCGTTCGGTCTCGAGAATCATGCGCGCCCTAAAACTTGAAATTGGGGAACTTGAATTGGGAAACTTGAGTTGGCCGGCCGTCGCCCCACCTATGGCGTGCGCGCGCCGGTAGTGGTAGAGGGGCCGCTTCGTTTTTCACAGTCGGTTCGCCGGCTGCCCGGATCGAGAACTGTTTCGTCATGCTCATCGGCATCCTGCTGGCCATCAACATCATCGTCTGCATCACGCTGATCGGCTTCGTGCTGCTCCAGCGTTCGGAGGGCGGGGCCCTCGGCATGGGCGGCGGCGGCGCCGGCAGCTTCATGACCGCGCGCGGCGCGGGCGACTTCATGACCCGCATGACCTGGATCCTGTTCTCGGTGTTCCTGGTCATCAGCCTGGTGCTGACCGTCCTGACGGGCCGCATCGGCGGCGCTGATTCGGTGGTCGACAAGCTGAAGATCGACAGCCTCGACACCAAGACCCTGAACGCCCCGGTCGCGCCGAGCGTCCCGGCGCCGGGTTCGGCTGTTCCGGCTCCCGGTTCGGCCGCGCCGAGCGCCGTCCCGGCTCCGCAACTCAGCGTTCCGGCTCCGGCCGCCCCCGCGCCGGCCGCTCCGGCCCAGACCCCCGCCCAATAAGGGCGGGGATCGAAACTTGTTTATGAACGTCGGTCTTTTCGCCGCGATCGCCGAATCGCGGGTAATCTGAGCGCCCATGACGCGGTACATTTTCATCACCGGCGGCGTGGTTTCCTCCTTGGGAAAAGGCCTCGCCTCCGCAGCGCTGGGCGCTCTCCTGCAGGCTCGTGGCTACACGGTTCGCCTGCGTAAGCTCGACCCCTATCTCAACGTCGATCCGGGCACCATGAGCCCGTATCAGCACGGCGAAGTGTTCGTCACCGACGACGGGGCCGAGACCGACCTTGATCTGGGGCACTACGAGCGCTTCACCGGCGTGTCGGCCAAGAAGGCCGACAACATCACCACCGGCCAGATCTACAAGACGATCATCGAGAAGGAGCGCCGCGGCGACTATCTGGGCGCGACCGTCCAGGTGATTCCGCACGTGACCAACGAGATCAAGGACTTCGTCCTCTCGCCCGCCATGGACGAGACGGGTCAGAAGCCGGTCGACTTCGTGCTGGTCGAGATCGGCGGCACGGTCGGCGACATCGAGGGCCTGCCGTTCTTCGAGGCCATCCGCCAGCTGCGCCAGGACCTGCCGCGCGGCCAGAGCTGCTACGTGCACCTCACCTTGCTGCCGTTCATCAAGACGGCCGGCGAGATGAAGACCAAGCCGACCCAGCACTCGGTCAAGGAACTGCGCTCCATCGGCATCCAGCCGGACATCCTGCTGTGCCGTTGCGAGCAGGAGATCCCGGTCGAGGAAAAGCGCAAGATCGCCCAGTTCTGCAACGTGCGCCCGAGCGCCGTGATCCAGGCGCTGGACAGCTCTTCGATCTACGCGGTGCCGATCGACTATCACAAGGAAGGCCTCGACGCCGAAGTGCTCGACGTCTTCGGCATGGGCGACGCCCCCAAGCCCGACCTGTCGCGCTGGGAAGCCATCGACAACACCGTCCAGCATCCGGACGGCGAGGTCACGATCGCGGTCGTCGGCAAGTACACCGTGCTGAAGGACGCCTATAAGTCCCTCATCGAGGCCCTGCACCACGGCGGCCTGGCCAACAAGGTCAAGGTCAACCTGGACTGGGTCGAGAGCGAGACCTTCGAGGGCGACGAGGGCGCGGCCGCGGCCCGTCTCGAGAACGCCCACGCCATCATGGTGCCCGGCGGTTTCGGCGAGCGCGGCGCGGAAGGCAAGATCCGGGCGGCCCAGTTCGCCCGCGAGCGCAAGGTGCCGTACTTCGGCATCTGCTTCGGCATGCAGATGGCCGTCATCGAGACCCTGCGCAACGTCGCGGGAATCACCGACGCCAGCTCCAGCGAGTTCGGCCCCACCGACCGTCCAGTCGTCGGCCTGATGACCGAGTGGATCAAGGGCAACGAGATGGTCTCGCGCAAGGCCGGCGACGACCTGGGCGGCACCATGCGCCTGGGCGCCTACGACGCCGTGCTGCAGCAGGGCTCCAAGGTCGCCGAGATCTACGGCGGGACCGAGATCGTCGAACGCCACCGTCACCGCTACGAGGTCAACATCGGCTACAGCCACAAGATGGAGGAGGCGGGTCTCAAGCTGACCGGTCGTTCTCCGGACGGCGTGCTGCCCGAGATCGTCGAGCGCGACGACCATCCGTGGTTCATCGGCGTGCAGTTCCACCCGGAACTGAAGAGCCGTCCGTTCGCCCCGCACCCCCTGTTCGCCAGCTTCATCGCGGCGGCCAAGGAGCACGGGCGACTGGTCTGAACTGGCGAGTTGCATGTCTGGAGAGATTCAGGCATAAGCGCGCCCTCACGCGGCGGCTAGGGTCGAACCCGAGTCGCCGCTTTCGATTTTCACGCTCAGCGAGCAGAGTCACTCCGATGGCCGTTCCTAAAAGAAAAACTTCGCCTTCTCGCCGGAACATGCGCCGGTCGCACCACGCCCTGGGCGCTAACTCCTTCGTGGAAGACAAGGACTCGGGCGAACTGCGTCGTCCGCACCACGTCGACCTGAAGACCGGCCTGTACAACGGCAAGCAGATCCTGACCCCGAAGGAAGACTAAGGTCTTTCTTCCCGGCGCGGCCCCCTTCGAGGGCGTCGCGCCAGGATTTCGCGTCTGACGCTTCGAAAGCGCCGCCCGGCTCGCCTGGGCGGCGCTTTTCGTCGTTTCCAGGCCCAAGCGGTGCTACGATGGCCTCCGGATCGCCATAGGGACGATCCCAACAAAGCCAGGAGCGCGATCAGCGCCCGCAAGGCGCGATCGAGACTCCGGCGGACTGGGAGGTTCGCCATGTTCACGCGTCGCGCGCTCGCCTCCGGCCTGGGCGCGTCCCTGGCTCTGGGCGCCGCACCGTTCTCGGCCCATGCCCTTTCGCCAGGCCAGGTTTCTCCGACCACGCCCGTCGCGCCGCCGCCAGCCTCGCCCGTGCCGCTCTACATCATCGACGCGGCGATCGACGATTCCGAGCGGATGACCGTCGAGACCATGATCAACGGCCGCGGGCCATATCGCTTCGTCGTCGATTCGGGCGCGGACCGCTCGGTCGTCTCCGAGGCCCTCGCCGCCAGCCTAGCCCTGCCGCGAGGGCGAGACGTCATGGTCCACGGCATCGGCGGCTCGGCCGTGACCCCCACGGCCCATATCGACCAGCTGGTCTCCGGCGAGGCGCGCCTGGCCGGCGTCGAGCTTCCGATCCTGCCGCCCGAGCGGGTCGGCGGCGACGGCCTGCTGGGCATCGACATCCTGCAGGACCGTTCGGTGGTCATGGACTTCAAGCGCAAGCGCCTGGAGGTCCGTCACAGCACGCCCGAGTACCGCTTCTTCCGCCGCGCCCAGGAGGTGCAGGTCGTCGCCGACCAGAAGTTCGGCCGCCTGACCATCGTCAACTGCCGGATCAACAACATCCGCACCCTGGCCTTCATCGACTCCGGCGCGGGCACGTCGATCGGCAACATGGCCCTGTCGCGCGCCATCCAGGCCAAGCAGCGCAAGGGCGCCGATCCGGCCCTGGCCGTCCGCCTGCAGGGCGTGGCCGGCGGCGAGACCATCGGCGAGTACCGGATCATCAGGTCGATGAACATGGGCGAGCTGCGCATGACCAACCTGGCCGTGGTCTTCGCCGACCTGCACATCTTCGATCACTGGAAGATCAGCGACAAACCCGCGATCCTGCTGGGCGTAGACGTCCTCAAGCTGTTCGCCCGGGTGGAGCTGGACTTCGGCGCCGAGCAGCTGCTGTTTCGGCTGGGGGCCGAGCGGCCGACGCTGCAGGCCTGACGCGGCGGAACTTCACGCTGGTCGAACGCCGGTCTTGGTTGCGGCGACGCAGCGCGGCGGCTAAGGGGAAGCGCCTTTTCTTTCGGGAGCTCCCATGACCGAGATCGTCGACATCATCGCCCGCGAAATCCTCGACAGCCGCGGCAATCCGACGGTCGAGGTCGACGTCGTCCTCGAGGACGGCGCCTTTGGTCGCGCCGCGGTGCCGTCGGGCGCTTCGACCGGCGCTCACGAGGCCGTCGAAAAGCGTGACGGCGACAAGTCGCGCTACCTGGGCAAGGGCGTCCGCCAGGCCGTCGACGCCGTCAACGGCGAGATCTTCGACGCGCTGTCGGGCGTCGACGCCGAAGACCAGCGCCGCATCGACAGCCTGCTGATCGGCCTCGACGGTACGCCGAACAAGTCGCGCCTGGGCGCCAACGCCATCCTCGGCGTGTCTCTCGCCGTGGCCAAGGCCGCCGCCGAGTCGGCCGGCCTGCCGCTGCACCGCTACATCGGCGGCGTGAACGCCCGCGTCCTGCCGACCCCGATGATGAACATCATCAACGGCGGCGCCCACGCCGACAACCCGATCGACATCCAGGAGTTCATGATCCTGCCGACCGGCGCGGCCAGCTTCTCCGAAGCCCTGCGCATGGGCGCCGAGATCTTCCACGGCCTGAAGAAGGCCCTGAAGGACGCCGGCCACAACACCAACGTCGGCGACGAAGGCGGCTTCGCTCCGAACCTCGCCTCGGCGGAAGCCGCGCTCGACTTCATCGTCAAGGCCGGTGAAGCCGCGGGCTACAAGGCCGGCGACGACTTCCTGCTGGGCCTCGACGTCGCCTCGACCGAGTTCTTCAAGAACGGCAAGTACGAGCTGGAAGGCGAGGGCAAGTCGCTCGACCCCGCCCAGATGGTCGACTACCTGGCCGACCTCGTCGCCAAGTTCCCGATCGCCTCGATCGAGGACGGCATGGCCGAAGACGACTTCGACGGCTGGAAGCTGCTGACCGACACCCTGGGCAAGAAGGTCCAGCTGGTCGGCGACGACCTGTTCGTCACCAACCCGGCCCGCCTGCAGATCGGCCTCGACAAGGGCCTGGCCAACTCGATCCTCGTGAAGGTCAACCAGATCGGTACGCTGTCGGAAACCATCGACGCCGTCGAGCTGGCCCACCGCCACGGCTACACCAGCGTCATGAGCCACCGCTCGGGCGAGACCGAGGACAGCACCATTGCCGACCTGGCGGTGGCCCTGAACTGCGGTCAGATCAAGACCGGCTCGCTGGCCCGTTCGGACCGGCTGGCCAAGTACAACCAGCTCCTGCGCATCGAGCAGCAGCTGGAAGACCAGGGCGTCTATGCCGGCCGCGCCGCCCTCAAGGGCCGCTGATCGGATCCATCCTCGGATGAACAAGAGCGCGTCGGGTTCGCCCGGCGCGCTTTTTGTTTGGGCCCGGCATTGTCTCGGCCCTGGCCGACGTCAGCCCTTCAGCAGCTGCGCTCTGGCCCGGATGTCGGCCAGGGTGACCTCCTTCTTCATGACCATGTAGCCAGTCACGGCGTGCCAGCCGTCCTCGCCGACGCCGCCTGTATCGCCGTCGGTGACCGATCCCGTCACGCGATCCGTTGTCGGCATGACGGGTTTGCCGGGCAGGGCGATGTCGCCCAGCACCAGGTCGTTGGCGTCGTTGGTGCGGTTGCGCCAGCCGCAGGTCTCGAAACGCACCAGGCGCTCGGGCGCGAAGGCCTGGGTCAGCAGCATCAGCTTCATCGTGCCCGTGGCGGCGATCTCGGCCTGCTGCATGGCCTTCACTTCCAGCCGCGACACGGCCCGGCCGTAGGTGACCCAGCGATCCTCGCCCTCCCACAGCGTGCGGAAGATCGAGGCGTTCATCGGAATGATGAGACCGCCGCCGAAATCCAGGCGGGGAGGGTCGCCCTTGATCATGTTCGGGCCGCCGCGGCGGCCTTTGACGACCCCGTCCTCGCTACGCTGCCGAGCGGCGGCGGGCAGGGCTATGGCGGCGCCCGCCAATCCGGCCAGGATCTGTCGTCGAAGCATGTCTTTCCTCCCCCGAGGCGCATCGATTTTTCGACATGCTAGGCGAGCATGCGGGTGATCGATCAACCCTTGCGGATGATTTCGCTGCCTCGACAGCGGCGATTCTGAGGCGCTGGCGCCTTCGAAACAGGCTTGACCGGCGTTCGACCAAAAAAGTTGGACCACATTTTTTCTATAAGCGTGGCCGCACTTAGAAAAACAGAGGTTTCCGATGCTCTCGCGAGTGCGAAGGAAATGCCGCGATGCGGTATCTCGATGCCCCTGAAACGGTCTCACTTGAAAGTATTTTCGCGTCGACCGCAAAGGACTTGCAAGCCCTTTGCGTCGTTGGGGATTTAGACCGTGTTAAGCACGTTCTGGCAGCCTGAAGCTCCCTGTCCGGGATTCGCCGATGTTCGCTCGACTGCAACCCTACCTGCCGACCGCGGCGCTCCTTCTCCTGATCACGTACTTCGTCTTTCACGCTCTGACGGGCGAGAGAGGCCTGCTTTCCTCGTCTCAACGCAACGCGGACTTGGCCGCCAAGACGATGGAACTTAAGAAGATCCGCGCTGAGAGGATGGACCTGGAGGCCCGGGCTCGTCTATTACGCAGCGGCAGCTTGTCGGCCGATCTTCTGGAGGAACGTGCGCGTTCGCTCCTTGGATATGCCGATCCCAAGGACTACGTGATCCGCACCAAGCGCTGAGCTGGGTCGGCTCCCGTCGGTCCTAAGCTGCCTTGTAGACCACGCTTCGAGTTGCAGCTCGAGGGGCGGTCTAGGCGTCAACACGAGCGTTCTCCAGCGCCGAAAGCCGCTTCGCGGCGGGCAATGGAAGCCTCTGAGATGAAGGCCGTTATGACGATTGGCCAGGGAGAGTTTAATGGCGCGAACGCGCAAGGGTGAAGCCCCGGCGGAGAAGGCTACCGACACCGGTGTCAACGCCTTCGTCGGCAAGGAAGAGCTTCTCAAATTCTATCAGGACATGCTGCTGATCCGCCGCTTCGAGGAGCGCGCTGGCCAGCTTTACGGCATGGGCCTGATCGGCGGGTTCTGCCACCTCTACATCGGTCAGGAAGCCATTGCGGTCGGCATGCAGTCGATCTCGCACAAGGGCGACCAGATCATCACCGGTTACCGTGACCACGGCCACATGCTGGCCGCCGGCATGGACCCGAAGGAAGTCATGGCCGAGCTCACCGGTCGCGCTGGCGGTTCGTCGCGCGGCAAGGGCGGCTCGATGCACATGTTCGACATCGCCACCGGCTTCTACGGCGGCCACGGCATCGTCGGCGCCCAGGTGGCGCTCGGCACCGGTCTGGCGCTGGCCAACCACTACCAGGGTAACGGCAACGTCTCGTACGCCTACTTCGGCGACGGCGCGGCCAACCAGGGCCAGGTCTACGAGAGCTTCAACATGGCCCAGCTGTGGAAGCTGCCGGTCGTGTACGTGATCGAGAACAACCAGTACGCCATGGGCACCAGCGTCGAGCGTTCGGCGTCGGAAACCGCCTTCCACAAGCGCGGCGTCTCGTTCCGGATCCCGGGCGAGGAAGTCGACGGCATGGACGTGGTGGCCGTGCGTGAAGCCGGCGCCCGCGCCAGCGAGCACGCCCGCAGCGGCCAAGGTCCCTACATCCTCGAGATGAAGACCTACCGCTATCGCGGCCACTCGATGTCGGACCCGGCCAAGTACCGCACCAAGGAAGAGGTCGACGAGGTCAAGACGACCCGCGATCCGATCGACCACATCAAGGAACGCCTGGCCGCGGCCGGCGTCACCGAGGACGATCTGAAGGTCGTCGACGGCGAAGTGAAGCGTATCGTGGCCGAAGCGGCCGAGTTCGCCCGCACCAGCCCCGAGCCGGATCCCTCCGAACTCTACACCGACGTATACCTGGAGGCCGCCGAGTGACGGACATCCTGATGCCCGCCCTTTCTCCGACCATGGAGGAAGGCACCCTGGCCAAGTGGCTCGTCAAGGAAGGCGACACCATCAAGGCCGGCGACGTGATCGCCGAAATCGAGACCGACAAGGCGACGATGGAAGTCGAAGCCGTCGACGAGGGCGTGGTCGAGGCCATCCTGGTTCCGGCCGGCTCGGAAAACGTCAAGGTCAACACGATCATCGCCAAGCTGGCGGGTGAAGACGGCGTCTCGGCGTCGGCTGCTCCGGCCGCCGCCCCGGTCGTCGCCGAAGCCGCTCCTGCTCCGGTCGCCGCGGCTCCGGCCCCGATCGCCGCCGCCTCGAACTTCGCGGACCCGGAACTGCCGGAAGGCACGCCGACCAAGAAGATCACCGTGCGCGACGCCCTGCGCGACGCCATGGCCGAAGAGATGCGCCGCGACGACCGCGTGTTCCTGATGGGCGAGGAAGTCGCCCAGTACCAGGGCGCCTACAAGGTCAGCCGCGAACTCCTGCAGGAGTTCGGCGACAAGCGCGTCATCGACACCCCGATCACCGAGCACGGCTTCGCCGGCATGGGCGTCGGTGCGGCGATGGCGGGCCTGAAGCCGATCGTCGAGTTCATGACCTGGAACTTCGCCATGCAGGCGATCGACCACATCATCAACTCGGCCGCCAAGACGCTCTACATGTCGGGTGGTCAGATCAAGTCGTCGATCGTGTTCCGCGGTCCGAACGGCGCGGCTTCGCGCGTCGGCGCCCAGCACAGCCAGGACTACGCGGCCTGGTACGGCAACATCCCGGGCCTGAAGGTCATCGCGCCGTACGACGCGGCCGACGCCAAGGGCCTGCTGAAGGCCGCCATCCGCGACCCGAACCCGATCGTCTTCCTCGAACACGAGATGATGTACGGGCACGAGTTCGACATCCCGGACGTCGAGGACTACGTCGTGCCGATCGGCAAGGCCAAGGTTCGTCGTCAGGGCACGGACGTGACCCTGGTCGCCTACAGCCGCATGGTGGGCTTCGCCCTGCAGGCCGCTGAAGCGCTGGCCGCCGAGGGCATCTCGGCCGAGGTCGTCGACCTGCGGACCATCCGTCCGATGGACCACGCGACGATCCTGGAAAGCGTCAAGAAGACCAACCGCCTGGTCACGGTCGAGGAAGGCTGGGGCCCGATGGGTGTCGGCTCCGAGATCGTCGCCCGCATCACGGAGTTCGGCTTCGACTACCTGGACGCCCCGCCGCTGCGGGTCCACCAGGAAGACGTGCCGCTGCCCTATGCGGCCAACCTGGAAGCCCTGTCGCTGCCTTCGGTCGACAAGATCGTCAAGGCGGCCAAGGCGGTCTGCTACCGCTGAGACCGGCGCGGCCCCCGCTCCCGATGGGCGGGGGCCGCATCGTCTCGGCCAACGAATTCATCCCGCCCCCCCAGGGCGGGGTATCGTGGACGACGGCCCGGCCGACACCGTCCCGTACGATTGAGGAAAAAGCTCAAATGTCGATCGACATCCTGATGCCCGCCCTGTCGCCCACCATGGAAGAGGGCACCCTCGCCAAGTGGCACGTCAAGGTCGGCGACACCGTCAAGGCCGGCGACGTCATCGCCGAGATCGAGACCGACAAGGCCACGATGGAAGTCGAAGCCGTCGATGAGGGCGTGATCGAAGCCATCCTGGTCGAGGCCGGGACCGAGAACGTCAAGGTCAACGCGCTGATCGCCAAGCTGGCGGGCGAGGGCGAGAGCCCCGCGCCGGCTCCGACCGCCGCGCCCGCCCCCGCTGTCGCCGAGGCCCCGAAGGCCGCTGCTGCTCCGGCAGCCGCGCCCGCGCCGGCCGCCCCGGCTCCGGCCGCGCCTGTCGCCGCCGATGGTTCGCGCGTCTTCGCTTCGCCGCTGGCTCGCCGCCTGGCCGCCGCCGCCAATCTCGACCTGAAGTCCATCAAGGGCTCGGGTCCGCACGGCCGCGTCGTCAAGTCGGACGTGGAAGCCGCCAAGTCGGGCGGCGCTCCGGTCGCCAAGGCCGCGCCGGCGCCCGCCGCCGCTGCTTCGACCCCGGCCGCCGAGCCGCGCAAGGTGCAGTCGCTGGAGCAGATGGGCATCCCCGCCGGCTCCTACGACCTCGTCCCGCTGGACGGCATGCGCAAGACCATCGCGCGCCGCCTGACGGAAAGCTTCCGCGACGTGCCGCACTTCCCGCTGACGATCGACATCGAGCTGGACGGCCTGCTGGCCGCCCGTTCGAAGATCAACAGCCTCCTGGAAGGCCAAGGCGTGAAGGTGTCGGTCAACGACATCGTCATCAAGGCCGCCGCCGTGGCGCTCAAGCGCGTGCCGGAGGCCAACGCCTCCTACACGCCCGAGGGCATCGCCATGCACAAGCACGCCGACATCGCCGTGGCCGTGGCTATCGACGGCGGCCTGATCACCCCGATCATCCGCGCCGCCGAGACCAAGGGCCTGGCCCAGATCTCGGCCGAGATGAAGGACCTGGCCGCCCGGGCCAAGGCCAAGAAGCTGAAGCCCGAGGAATTCCAGGGCGGCACCTTCTCGGTCTCCAACCTGGGCATGTTCGGCATCAAGGCCTTCTCGTCGATCATCAACGAGCCGCAAGGCGCGATCATGAGCGTCGGGGCCGGCGAGCAGCGTCCGGTGGTCAAGAACGGCCAGCTGGCCGTGGCCACGGTCATGACCGTGACCCTGACCTGCGATCACCGCGTGGTCGACGGCGCGGTCGGCGCCAAGTTCCTGGCGGCCTTCAAGCCGCTGATCGAAGAGCCGCTGACCCTGATCGTCTAAGGGCGCTCCTGGAATCCTCGTCCTGCGGCCAAACCGGGGACGGGGATTTCGGAAGCGGCTCGGCGAGGCCCCATCCTGGATCTTTCAGGACGGGGACGGCCCCGAGGAGAACACGCGATGTCGGTCTACGATTTCTCGGCCAAGACGCTCGAAGGCAAGGACGCCAGTCTGGCGGACTATCGCGGCCAGGTGCTGCTGATCGTCAACACCGCCAGCAAGTGCGGCCTGACCCCGCAGTACGAAGGTCTCGAAGCGCTCTACAAGGCGAACAAGGACCGCGGCCTGACCATCCTGGGCTTTCCCTGCAACCAGTTCGGGGCGCAGGAACCGGGCACGGCGGAGGAGATCGGCAGCTTCTGCTCGCTGACCTACGACGTGACCTTCCCGATGATGGCCAAGATCGACGTCAACGGCCCCTCGGCCCATCCGCTCTACGCCTGGATGAAGAAGCAGCAGAAGGGCGTGCTGGGCACCGAGGGGATCAAGTGGAACTTCACCAAGTTCCTGATCGACCGCGACGGGAACGTCGTCGAGCGTTTCGCCCCGACCACCAAGCCTGAGGACCTCCAGGCCGCCGTCGAGGCGCTGTTATAGAATTTCCCAGGCCGGCCAGCGCCGGTCGTTCGACGCAGCCGCTCCCCCGGCGCGCGTCCAAGCTAGGGTAAGACACTATGTCCACGGAATTCGATGTCGTCGTCATCGGCGCCGGTCCGGGCGGCTATGTCGCCGCCATCCGCGCCAGCCAGCTGGGCCTGAAGACGGCGATCGTCGAGCGTGAGAACCTGGGCGGCATCTGCCTGAACTGGGGCTGCATCCCCACCAAGGCGCTGCTGAAGTCCGGCGAGATCTTCGAACAGCTGTCGCACCTCGACAGCTACGGCCTTGCCGTCGAGAAGCCGTCGTTCGACTTCACCAAGATCATCGAGCGCTCGCGCGGCGTCGCCAAGACCATGTCGGGCGGCATCGCCTTCCTGATGAAGAAGCACAAGATCGAGGTCATCGAGGGCGAGGCCAAGCTCGAGAAGGGCGCGCCCGCTCCGAAGGTCGTGATCGCGCTGAAGGCCGGCGGCAGCCGCACGGTCCAGGCTAAGAACGTCATCCTGGCCAGCGGCGCCCGCGCCCGCAACATTCCGGCCATCGGCGCCGTCTCGGACGGCGACAAGGTCTGGACCTACCGTGACGCCCTGGCGCCGAAGTCCATGCCCAAGTCGCTGGTCGTCATCGGCTCGGGCGCCATCGGCATCGAGTTCGCCAGCTTCTACCGCGCCCTGGGCGCCGAAGTGACCGTCGTCGAGGCCGTCGACCGCATCATGCCGGTCGAGGACGCCGAAGTGTCGAAGGCCGCCCAGAAGGCCTTCGAGAAGCGCGGCATCAAGTTCCGCGTCGGCGCCAAGGTCACCAAGATCGACAAGACCGCCTCGGGCGTGTCGGTCTCGGTCGAGGTCGGCGGCAAGGTCGAGCAACTGACCGCCGAGAAGTGCATCGTCGCCATCGGCATCGTTCCGAACACGGAAGGAACCGAAGCCGTCGGCCTGACGCTCGACCGCGGCCACGTGGTCACCGGCAAGCACGGCGAGACCAACGTCCCGGGCCTCTACGCCATCGGCGACGTCGCCGGCGCTCCCTGGCTCGCTCACAAGGCCAGCCACGAAGGCATCCATGCGGCCGAGCACATCGCCGGCTACAAGACCCCGAACGTCCACTCGCCGATCCCGGGCTGCACCTACGCCAACCCGCAGGTCGCCTCGGTCGGCTATACCGAAGCCGCCGCCAAGGCGGCCGGCATCGACGCCAAAGCGGGCCGTTTCCCGTTCAAGGTCAACGGCAAGGCCGTGGCCGCGGGCGAGACCGAAGGCTTCGTCAAGACGGTGTTCGACGGCAAGACCGGCGCGCTGATCGGCGCCCACATGATCGGCCACGAAGTGACCGAGATGATCCAGGGCTTCGTCACCGCGATCACCCTCGAGGCGACCGAGGAAGACCTGCACGGCATCGTCTACGCTCACCCGACCATGTCGGAAGCCATGCACGAAGCCTCGCTCGACGCCTACGGCCGCGTCCTGCACATTTAATCCGTCGTCGAACGATTTTCGCGACCACTGTCGCGAAACTGTCGTTCAACTGTCGCATTAGGAAGGCCCGTTCGGAGCACCCTCCGGACGGGCCTTTTCATGTCCGGAGCAACGCCGTGCGCCGATCCGTCCTGCCCCTGCTGGCCACCAGCGCTCTTGGCCTCGCCACGCCCGCCTTCGCCCAGGACGCCATCAGCGCCGACGAGGCCTCCGCCATGCGAGCCCAGATCTCGGCCCTGAAGGCCCAGATCCAGCTGATGGAGCAGAAGCTGGACGCCGCCATCGGCGCTCCCCAGCGCACGGCGTCTCCGGCCATGCCGGCTGCGCCCCAGCCCGCGACGATGGCCTCGCCAGCGCCGTCCAAGTCCCCGCCGCCGACCGAGATCGCCTGGAAGGGCTCGCCTCAGTTTACCGCCAGCGGCGGCCGCAGCTTCAAAGCCAAGGGCCGGATCCAGACCGACGTCGGCTATGTCGGCCGTCCCGACGGCTCGACCGACCGCGGCCTGGGCTACGCCGCCGAGATGCGCCGTATTCGCCTGGGCGGGGAAGGGGGCCTCGGCGCCGGCATTGGCTACAAGCTGGAGCTGGAGCTCTCCGACAACGGCGTCGACCTGGTCGACACCTTCGTCACCTACAAGAACGGCGGCCTGCTGCTGTCGATCGGCAACCAGAACCAGTTCCAGTCGCTGGACGAGCTGACCGGCGACACGTCCGGCTCTGTCATGGAGCGCGCGGCCTTCACCGACGCCTTCAACTTCGAGCGTCGCCTGGGTATCGCCGCGCAGTACGAAAAGGCCGCCTGGCTGCTGCAGGCTGGCCTGTTCGCCGACGACATCAGCGCGCTCTCCAACGACAGCGACGGCGAGACCGGCGGCGACGAGAACAACAGCTACGGCCTCGACGGCCGGTTGGTCTATGCGCCCAAGCTTGGCGACACCCAGCTGCACTTCGGCGGCTCGGCCCATTGGCGCGATCTCAAGCGCGTCGGTGACGCGGGCACGCGCTACCGTCAGCGGCCGTTCGTCCACACCAGCAACACCCGCCTGATCGGAACCTCGACCCTAGACGTCAAGGACGAGGCCCACTACGGCCTGGAAGCCGCCTTCGTGCGTGGCCGCCTGCACGGCGCGGCCGAAACCCACTGGCTGCGCAGCGACATCTCCGCCGGGCCGGACGCGGAGTTTTTTGGCGGCTATGCCGAGCTCGGCTGGTTCCTGACCGACGACACCCGCGGCTACAAGGGCGGCATCTTCGACCGCGCCAAGCCGAAGAAGCCGCTGGGCGCTGGCGGCCTCGGCGCCGTGCAGGTCAATGCCCGCTACGACTATCTCGACCTCAACGACGGCCCGATCGTCGGCGGCCGCCAGGACGCCTGGATCGCCGCCCTTATCTGGCAGCCGGTCGAGTACCTGCGCTTCAACGTCAACTACGCCTACCTCTCGTACCAGGACGCCACGCCCCTGGCCGACGGCGATCGGGACTATGGCGTGCACGTTACCGGCGCGCGCATGGAACTGGATTTCTAGAACCGAGATCCTCCCCCTTCAGGGGGAGGTGGCCCGAAGGGCCGGAGGGGGAAGTAACTTCCGCCTCCGGCGCCTCTCAGAACGTCGAAATCACGTCCCCCTCCGTCGGCTTCGCCGACACCTCCCCCTTAAGGGGGAGGATCTGGATGTCACGGCCTCTTCCGTACCTGCGCATCCACGCTCCATTCCCCGGGTCCGGCGAACACCAGGTAGAGGAACACGAAGCAGAACAGGATCGCGGCCTCGCCGCCGTTCAACGCCGGCCAGAAGCCCTGGCTGGCGTGGGCGATGAAGTAGGCCACCGCCATCTGGCCCGACAGGATGAAGGCCACGGGCCGGGTAAAGAGGCCCAGCACCAGAAGGCCGCCGCCGATCACCTCCAGCCAGGCGGCCGCCAGCAGCATGGGCGGCAGCGGATCGGGCGCGCCGGGCTGCGGGGCGGGGAAGTGGAACAGCTTCATCAGCCCGTGCTCCATGAAGAGCAGGGCGGCGATCACCCGCAGCAGGCTCAGCACCCGCGGCGTCCATACGACCAGTCGTTCCAAGCGTGTCTCCCGTTCGCAGAGGTTGGTTGTCGGTCGCCGCGTGAGGCGGCGACCGTAAGCTCTACTGAAACGCGGCGCCCGGACGGAAGTTCGTCAGCCGGCGGCCTCAACCATGCGCTGGATGGCGACATAGTCGGTCTTGCCGCTGCCCAGCACGGGCACCTGGGTGACCTTGAGGATCTTGCGCGGCACGGCCAGTTCCGGCGCGCCGATCGCCTGGGCATGCGCCACCAGCGGCGCGGCGTCGGCGGTCTGGCAGTCGGTGACCAGAACGAGGCGCTCGCCCTTCTTCTTGTCGGGCATCGAGATCACGGCGTGGCGAGCGCTGGGCCACACGGCCACGGCTAGGTCCTCGGCGGCGGTCAGAGACACCATCTCGCCGCCGATCTTGGCGAAGCGCTTCACCCGGCCCTTGATGGTGATCCACTGGTCGTCGGTCATGGTGACCACGTCGCCGGTGTCGTGCCAGCCGTCCTCCGGGGCGTCGACGCCGCCGTCCTCGCGCAGATAGCCGGCCATGATGTTGGGACCGCGCACGAAGAAGCGACCGCCCTCGGCGATGCCCTCGACGGGCTCGATGCGGGTCTCCATGCCCGGCAGCAGCCCCCCGACGGTGCCTGGACGGTTGTCGGTCGGCTTGTTGACCGCGATGACCGGCGAGGCCTCGGTGGCGCCGTAGCCTTCCAGCACCGGCACGTCGCCGAAGCGCTCCTTGATCAGGGCGTGGGTCTCGTCGCGCACCTTCTCGGCGCCGCAGACGATGAATTGCAGGCCGCCCAGCTCGTCGGTCTCCGAGGCGCGGGCGTACTGGTTGACGAAGGTGTCGGTGGCCAAGAGCAGCGAGGCCTTGGCGTCCTTGATCAGCGGCGGGATCTGCTTGGTGTGCAGCGGCGAGGGATATTCGAACGCCTTCATGCCCTGCAGCAGCGGCAGGATGACCCCGCCGGTCAGGCCGAAGCAGTGGAACACCGGCAGCGGGTTGAACATCACCCAGTTCGGATCCAGCGGGATGTGCGCGGCGATCTGGGCGGCGTTGGAAACCAGGTTGGCCTGGCTCAGCACCACGCCGCGCGGCGCGCCGAAGCTGCCCGAGGTGAACAGCACGACGCCCTTGTCCGAGGGCTTGGCAGGGGCGCGGAACTGGCGCGGGAAGGCCCCGGCGGCGGCGGCGAACAGCTTGTCGGCCAGGCCGATCGTCTTCCGCACATCCTCCAGGTAGACGACCTTGGCCAGGTCATCGATCGCGTCGACCACGTCGTGCAGCTTGCCCAGTTCGATGAACTTGTGGGCCGTCAGCACGTGCTTGACGTTGGCCAGCTTCACCGCGGCCTTGATGTTCCGCAGGCCCGCCGTGAAGTTCAGCATGGTCGGCACGCGGCCGAAGGCGTGCAGGGCGAAGAACACCACGACCGCGCCGACGCCCGAGGGCAGCAGCACGCCGACGTGTTCGCCGGGCTTGGTCATGGCCGCGACCTTGCGGCCCAGGGCGAAGCTCGCCCGGATCAGGTCGGTATAGCTGAGCGGGTTGCGGTCCTGGTCCTCCAGGATCGGCTTCTTCGCTCCGAACTTGTCCTTGGCGTCGATAAGGGCGTCGAAGAGCGCCTTCTGGCCATCTTCCGCTTTGTAAACAACCGGCATGCCGGCGAAACCTCCCACAAAGACGGTGGTTCCGCCCTCGTTCGATTGAGACGGGACCCTAGCGGCCCAGGCGCGGTTTGCAAAGATCGGTCACGTTTCGTGAGCGAACCGCGTTCTTCAGGTGGTGCGCCGGCCCTTGTGGCTCAAGGCTTGGCGGGCGTTGGGCGGCCCGCGGTCCGGATGACCGCGAGCACGGCCTCCAGCCACGGCGCCCGCACCGAATCCCGTTCCAGGTGCGGGGCGTGGCGTCCGCCCGGCAGGCGGGCCTGGCGGCAATCGGCCAGCGCCTTGCAGACGCTGTCCTGCGCGAAGGCCGGGGTGACCGTGTCGGCGTCGCCGGCCAGCATGACGACCGGCGTCCTCACGCGGGAGAGGTCGCGGGCCGTCACATCCAGCACGTCGTAGAAGGCCGCGTACTGGCCAAGGCTCGGCGCGCCCATCCGCAAGTCGGGGTTGGCCGTCTGCCAGGCGTGGTTCACCGCGCTGCGCACGGGATCACTGGTAAGACCCAGGGCGCGATCGTCGGGACCATCGCGCCGCCAGTCTGCGGCGCCGGGCCAGGCTTGCGACGACAGCCGAAGCCGTCGCGCCCATTGCGCCGCCTCGATCAGCTGGCCCTTGGGACGGGGCAGGGCCGACAGTTCGAAGACCGGGGCCGACAGCACCAGCGCGTCGACCATCAGGCCTTCCTCGGCGGCGCGCAGGGCCACCAGGCCGCCCTGGCCCTGGCCCAGAACGGTCAGCGGCAGGCGGCCGTCGGGGCGGATCACCACCTTGACCATCGCCTTGGTCGCGGTGACGTCGGGCGCGTAACTGGCGACATGGCCGCGATCGCGCCTGGCCGCCAGGCGCTCGGAGCCGCCCTGGCCCTGGCGCTCCAGGATCCAGACGACCACGCCCTTGGCGTTGAGATCGCGGGCCGTCTCGAACCAGGTCTCGGCGCTCTCGCCGTAGTCGGTCAGGATCAGCACCTGGCTGGTCGCCGCGCCGTGCGGCGCCGACACGCCGTAGCGCTGCACCGCGTCCTCGCCGACCTGCACATAGCCCCAGGCCCAGCCCGCGGGCGGCAGGAAGCGGCGCTCCAGCCCCGGCGGCGTTCGGCTGTCGGCGAATGGCGCGCGCGATCCCTGCTCGCCGCAGGCGAAAAGGGGCAGGGCGAGCAGCAGAACGAGAGCGAAGCGACGCATATACGCCACTCATTTCGCGCCTTTGCGCCGCATGCAAGATCGAGAGCTTGATCCGGAGGCCAAGAAGGCCGATCTAGGCCCACATGGTCACGTTGATCGACACGCTGAAGGCCCGCGGTCCCGAGGATCGCGCCGTTCGCCACCCCGAAAAGCAGAATCGCCCGGACACCCCGGTCCTGCGCAAACCCGAGTGGCTGCGCGTCCGCGCCCCCGGTTCGGGCCAGTACAACGAGACCAAGGGCATCGTGCGCGAGCACAAGCTGACCACGGTCTGCGAAGAGGCGGCCTGCCCGAACATCGGCGAGTGCTGGAGCCAGAAGCACGCGACCATGATGATCATGGGCGAGATCTGCACCCGCGCCTGCGCCTTCTGCAATGTCACCACCGGCCTGCCGACTCAGCTTGATCCCGACGAGCCGCGCCGCGTGGCCGAGGCCGTCGCCAAGATGGGCCTGAACCACGTGGTCATCACCTCGGTGGACCGCGACGACCTGATCGACGGCGGCGCCCGCCACTTCGCCGAGGTGGTCACCGCCATCCGCGCGGCGGCCCCCAAGACCACCATCGAGATCCTGACGCCCGACTTCCTGCGCAAGGATCGGGCCGAGAACGTGGTCATCGACGCCCGTCCGGACGTCTTCAACCACAATCTCGAGACCGTGCCGCGGCTCTACCTGAAGATCCGCCCCGGCGCCCGCTACTACAACTCGCTGCGCCTGCTGGAGCGGGTGAAGGAACGCGATCCCTCCCAGTTCACCAAGTCCGGCCTGATGGTCGGCCTGGGCGAGACCAAGGAAGAGGTCATGCAGGTCATGGACGACATGCGTTCGGCCGGCGTCGACTTCATCACCATCGGCCAGTACCTGCAGCCGACCCGCAAGCACGCGGCCATCGACCGGTTCGTGACCCCGGAAGAGTTCAAGGCCTACGAGGCGATCGCCCGGGCCAAGGGCTTCCTGATGGTCTCGTCCAGCCCGCTGACCCGTTCGTCGCACCACGCCGGCGAGGACTTCGCCAAGCTGCAGGCGGCTCGCCGAGCGCTCGACGCCAAAGCCGGCTGACCCCTTGCACCGCCACATCGTCACCCGGGTGCTGCCCTACGCGCCCGAGCAACTCTTCACGCTCGTCGGCGACGTCGAGGCCTATCCGTCCTTCGTGCCGTGGATCACGGGCATGCGGACCTGGAACGCTCACGAGAGCGGCGATGTCAGCAGCCTGGACGCCGAGGCCCAGGTCGGCTTCTCGTTCCTGCGCGAGAAGTTCGCCACCCGCGTCCGCCGCGACCGGTCCGACCTCAGCGTGACCGTCAGCCTGCTCTACGGCCCGTTCAAGCGGCTGTCGAACCAGTGGCGGTTCTCTGCCCACCCCGACGGGACCAGCATCGATTTCGTCATCGACTTCGCCTTCAAGGCCAAGCTGCTCGACGCCATGCTGGCGGCCAACATGGACCGCGCCGTCGACAAGCTGATCGCCTGCTTCGAGGCCCGCGCCGCGCAGCTCTACGGCGCCAAGGTCTAGTCGCGCTTGCTGGCGGCTTCCTCGACGCGGTCGGCGAAGTCCCCGAGATTGGCGAACAGGTTCTCGACCGCGAACACCAGGCCGAAGGTTCGCGCCGCGTCGTCGAAGGCCAGCTCCCGCGTGGCGCCGACGTCGCGCATGCCTTCGATGGCGTCCTGGAAGGTCTTGTGCCCCTCGGCGAAGGCCAGGCGGTCGGGCTTGGCCGAGCCCGACAGGCTCTGGGAGACCGCGCGCAGATAGGCCGACGCCGCCGCCAGCATCGCCGCGGTCGGCGGCCCGAGCGCCGGGGCGGGCAAGGGTTCGCGCAGCGCCCGGCCGATCATTACGCAGTCGTTGCGCAGCCTCCACAGCGTGCGGGGCAGGGCGTCGGACACTGAGCGGTCCGACAGCTTGCTGGCCGTCTCTCGGTCGGCCTCTGTCATCGCGGTCTGCAGCTTGGCCAGGGCCTTCAGTGTCTCGTCGTAGTGCTCGCGCGGATCCAGTTCGCTGGGCTTGGCCTCCAGCTTGGCGGCGTAGTGCGAAAGAAGGTCGGCCAGCAGCCCGGCGGCCTTCTGGCTGCTCTCCACCACCGACTCGTGGGCGCGGGCCGGGAAGATCAGCAGGGTGGCCGCCACCCCCACCAGGCTGCCGACGGTGATCTCAGCCACCCGCAGGAAGGCCGCCGTCAGCGGGTCCATGTGCGTGGTGGTGCCGATCAGCATGATCACGGCCGTGACTGGCGCCACCTTGAACGCGGGCCGCACCGCCGCCAGGAAGGCGAGGGAAGCCGCGCAGACCGCCAGGATCAAGCCGCCCCACTCGGGATGGCGCGTATGCAGCCAGGCCGCGCCTGCCCCGACGGCGGCGCCGACCACCGTGCCCATGAACCGCTCGATCGAGGCGGTGATCGTCGCGCCCAGGCTCGACTGCACGACGATCACCGCCGTGAACACCGCCCAGTAGCCCTGAGGCAGCCGCAGCAGCGTCGCCAGGGCATAGGCCGCCACGACCGCCGCCGAGACCCGCACCGCGTGCCGCAGCTCGCTGCGCCGCCGCGCGGCCGCGGCCAGGGCCGAGCGCGAGAACCCGGCGCCGACGAATCGCCGCCAGTCGGAGGGCGCGCTGTCGGGCATCAGTCGGCCACCGCCTCCCGCAGCATCTCCAGCGCCGTCCGGAGCGCCGCCAGTTGCACGGCCTCGCGCGGCAGGCCTTCGAAATGCTCGTGGCGATGCACGACCGAGCGATTGGCGCGGGCCACGGCGAAGTGGACGGTGCCGACGGGCTTCATCGGCGTGCCGCCGCCAGGGCCCGCTATGCCGGTGATCGCCACGGCCACATGGGCGTTGCTGTTGGCCAGACCGCCTTCGGCCATCATCCGCGCCACCGGCTCGGACACCGCGCCGTGGTCGGCGATCAGGTCGCCCGGCACGCCGACCTGCTCGGTCTTGGCCCGATTGCTGTAGGTGACGAAGCCGCGCTCGAAGACGTCCGAAGCGCCCGAGATCGCGCAGATGGCCCCGGCCACCAGCCCGCCGGTGCAGCTCTCCACCGCCGCCAGGCGCAGCTTCTTCTCTCGCGCCTCGTCGATCAGCAGCCGGGCGAGGGTTTCGATCTCGATGGGAAACATGCCGCGACTCCTTTGCCGTGAGACTAGAGCGGCGTCTCCACCGTCGCCACCGCCTGGGCGGCCAGGCCTTCGCCGCGGCCGGTGAAGCCCATCTTCTCGGTCGTCGTCGCCTTCACGCTGACGCGGTCCAGCGGCAGGTCGAGGATCTCGGCCAGGCGGGCGCGCATGGCCTCGCGGTGCGGCTTGATCTTGGGTCGCTCGCAGATCAGCGTCACGTCCACGTTGATCAGGCGGCCGCCACGTTGGCGAACGAGATCGACGGCGTGGATCAGGAACTTGTCCGAGGCCGCGCCCTTCCATTGCGGATCGGTCGGCGGGAAGTGGTCGCCGATATCGCCGTCGCCGATGGCGCCGAGCACGGCGTCGGTCAGGGCGTGCAGGCCGGCGTCGGCGTCCGAATGGCCGATCAGGGTCTCGTCGTGAGCGATCTCGACGCCGCACAGCCAGACCGACTCACCCGGTCCCCAGCGGTGGGCGTCGAAACCCTGGCCGATGCGAGTGATGCGGGCCGCGCCCGCCAGCCGTTCGGCCATGGCGAAGTCCTCTGGATAGGTCAGTTTGGTCAGCAGCGGATCACCGGCCGCGATGGCGACCTTGCCGCCGTCGGCCTCGACCACCTGGGCGTCGTCGGTGGGTTCGCTCTGTCCGCTCCAGGCGGCGTAGGCGGCCAGCAGGCGGTCGCGGCGGAAGGCCTGCGGGGTCTGGGCCCGCCAGAGACCGTCGCGCGAGGTCGTGGTCGCGCCTGAGTCGCCGGCGCGCTTGAGGGTGTCGGCCACCGGCAGGGCCGGGACCACGCCGTCGGCGCCGTCCAGCGCGGCCAGCACGCCATCGACCACGGCCTTGGTCAGGAAGGGGCGGGCGGCGTCGTGCACCAGCACAGGCTCGTCGGTCGGGCGGTGGGCGAGGGCGCTCAGGCCCGACTGCACCGACAGGGCGCGGGTGGCGCCGCCAGGCGCGAACCGCCAGCCTTCGAGGCCGGCCAAGGTTTCGCCCAGCATGTCCTGCATGCTCGGGTCGGTCACGATTGCGAGATCAGCTGCGCCGCTGGCCAGCAGGGCCTCGACCGACCAGCGCAGCACGGGTTTTCCGGCCAGATCGCGCCACTGCTTGGCCTGGCCGGGTCCGGCCCTGGTGCCGCTGCCGGCGGCGACGATGACGGCTGAGAAGGTCATGGCCCGTGTCTAACGTTGTCGTCGGACATGTCCAGCCAACGGAGGGCTTTACTGCGCTGCACAATGTGCCTAAAAACACAGCGGTGGGGATGATCATAAAATGAGCAAGCAGCTCGCAGTCGGCGCCGTCACGGTGCCCGGGCGGGTATGGATTGCGCCTATGACCGGCGTATCCGACCTCCCGTTCAGAGAAACGGCCACGCGCCTCGGCGCATCATACGTGGCCACCGAAATGGTCGCCTGCGCGGAATTCGCGAAGGGCCGGCCCGACGTTGTCCGCCGCGCGGCCGTCGGCGAAGGCCTGCCGCTTATGGTCGTACAGCTTGTCGGCCGCGATCCGGAGTTCATGGCGCAGGGCGCCCGCCTGGCGGCTGAAGCCGGGGCCGAGATCATCGACCTGAACTTCGGCTGCCCGGCCAAGGAAGTCACCGCCGGCGCCGCTTCGGGCTCGGCCCTGATGCGCGAGCCCGACCTGGCCGAGGCCCTGGTCGCCGCCGCCGCCCGGGCCGTCGACGTGCCGGTCACCGTCAAGATGCGCCTGGGCTGGGACGACGCCAGCCGCAACGCCCCCGAGATCGCCGCCCGCGCCGAGGCGGCCGGGGCCCGCGCGATCACCGTGCACGGCCGCACCCGCTGCCAGTTCTACAAGGGCGAGGCCGACTGGGCCGCCGTCGCGCCGGTCAAGCAGGCCGTCTCCGTGCCGGTGCTGGTCAATGGCGACATCACCGATGCTGACAGCGCTCGCCGCGCGCTCGAGCAATCGGGCGCCGACGGCGTCATGATCGGTCGCGGCGTCTATGGCCGCCCCTGGATCGCCCAGGCCATCGAGGCCGCGCTGGACGGTCGCGATTTCGTCGAGCCCGCCGCCGAGGAGCGCCTCGCCATCGCGCTCACCCATTTCCGCCGCAGCCTGTCGTTCTACGGCGAGCGTCAGGGCCTGAAGATGTTCCGCAAGCACCTGGCCTCCTACATCGAAGCCGCGCCGTGGCCCGAAACCGCCGAGGCCCGTCGGGCCGCGCGCGGCGCTCTCTGCCGGATCGAGGATCCGGCCGCCCTGGAAATCGCCCTGGCCGACCTTTGGCTCGCCGGCGGGAGGATCGCCGCATGACCGACCGCGCCCGAGTCCTGTCCGGCCCCGCGCTGGACGCCCTGAAGGCCGCCGCCTTCGAGCTCAGCCCCGAGCCGGCCCTGGTCGTCGATCGAGAGGGCGGGCTGGTAGCCGTCAACGAGGCGGCCGAGGCCCTGTTCGGCCATGGCCTGTCGCTGTTGGCCCGCGGCCGTTTCCGAGCCGCCCTGCCTCCGGGCTCTGTGCTCGTCTCGCTGATGGATCGCGCCGTGTTTGAAGGCGCGCTGGTTCGTGAGCACGGGGTCGAGGTCAACCTGTTCGGCCAGCCGCCGTTCGAGGCCGACGGCGCCGCCGTGCCGCTGGGCGACGGCTCGGTGCTGCTGACCCTGCACGTGAAGGGCGCGCTGGGTGTCGAGCGCGCCGCCGACCAGGCGGGTCTACGTTCGGTCGTCGGCCTGGGCCGCATGCTGGCCCACGAGATCAAGAACCCGCTGGCCGGCATTCGCGGCGCGGCCCAGTTGCTGAAGACCGGCGCCAGCGCGGCCGACCAGCCGCTGGCCCAGTTGATCGTCGACGAGACCGACCGGATCCGACGGCTCGTCGACCGCATGGAGGCCTTCTCCGACCAGGCGCCGACTCCACGCGAGGCGGTCAACATCCACCAGGTGCTCGACCGCGTGCGCGCCCTGGTCGCCAACGGCGTCGCCGACGGCCTGCGCCTGCGCGATCACTACGATCCCTCGCTCCCGCCGGTATGGGGCGACGAGGACCAGCTGATCCAGATTTTCCTGAACCTGGTGAAGAACGCTTCGGAGGCCGCCCACATGCGCGGCGACGGCCAGGGCGAGTTGACCATCCACACCGCCTGGCGCCCCGGCGTCCGGGTGCGCGGCGCCGACGGAAAGTCGGCCTCCAGCGCCCCGATCGAGATCCGGGTGCAGGACAACGGCCCTGGCGTTCCGCAGAGCCTGCGCGAGCACCTGTTCCAGCCCTTCGTGACCACCAAGGCCAACGGCACCGGCCTTGGCCTCGCCTTGGTCACCAAGCTCGTGACGGCCCATGGGGGCCTGATCGATTTCGAATCCGAGCCCGGCCGCACCGTGTTCCGCGTGTTGCTGCCCGTGGCGCCTGAGCCTTCCTTGGGAGACGCGTGAGTACATGAACGCCGCAAACAAGAAGATTCTGATCGCCGACGACGACTCTTCAGTCCGTCTGGTGCTCAGCCAGGCCTTCACCCGTCTCGGATACCAGGTCAGGGCCACGGGTAACGCCACGACCCTGCTCAAGTGGGTCAGCGACGGCGAGGGCGACCTGGTCGTCACCGACGTGATGATGCCCGACGAGAACGTGTTCGACGTGCTGCCGCGCATCCGCAAGGAGCGCCCCAAGCTGCCGATCATCGTGATGAGCGCGCAGAACACCCTGCTGACGGCCGTCAACGCCGCCGACGCCGGGGCCTTCGAGTACGTCTCCAAGCCCTTCGACCTCGACGACGTCACCGCCGCGGCCCGCCGGGCGCTGTCTCGCCCCGCCGACGCCGAGGCCTCCAAGGCCCAGGCTCGCGCCATGCGCGACGAGCGCCTGCCGCTGATCGGCCGCTCGGCGCCGATGCAGGAGGTCTACCGCACCATCGCCCGCCTGGTCGGCGCCGACCTCACCGTCCTGATCCTGGGCGAGAGCGGCACCGGCAAGGAGCTGGTCGCCCGCGCCCTGCACGACCTGGGACGCCGTCGCGACGGCAAGTTCGTGGTCATCAACCTGGCCGCCGTGCCGCGCGAGCGGGTCGAGGCCGAGCTGTTCGGGCGAGGGGAGGGCGACAACGGCCGCCTCGTCGAGGCCGACGGCGGCACCCTGTTCCTGGACGAGATCGGCGACATGCCGCTCGACGCCCAGACCCGCCTGCTGCGCGTGATCGACGGCACCGAGCCGGTCATCAACCCCAAGACCGGCCGTCGGCCGAACGTGCGGATCATCGCCGCCACCAATCGCGACCTGCGCGGCCTGATCCAGCAGGGGCTGTTCCGCGAGGACCTGTTCTTCCGCCTCAACGTCGCCCCGGTGCGCCTGCCGCCGCTGCGTGACCGGGCCGAGGACATTCCGGACCTGGCCCGGACCTTCCTGCTGCGCGCCAACCGCGAGGGCCTTCCCGCCAAGACCATCGACCAGAGCGCGCTCGACCGTATGAAGAGCCACTCCTGGCCGGGCAACGTGCGCGAGCTGGAGAACCTGATCCGGCGGATGTGCGCCCTCTACGCCGAGGAGCTGATCACCGCCCGCATCGTCGATCGCGAGCTGCAAGATCATGCCCCGGCGCCGCGCGCCGACGAAGGTCCGGTCACCCTGGCGGCCCTGGTCGAACGCCACTTGGCCTCGCACTTCGCCGAGCAGCCCGACGGCGTGCCTGCCGCGGGCCTCTATGACCGCGTGCTGCAGGAGGTCGAGCGTCCGCTGATCCAGCTGACCCTGTCGGCCACCCGTGGCAACCAGGTGCGGGCCGCCGAGATTCTCGGCCTGAACCGCAACACGCTGCGCAAGAAGATCCAGGACCTGGGCGTCGAGATGAGCCGCGGCCGCCGCTAGGCGATTGGCGGATCACACTGCTGACGCTTTTTCAGCACATCGGTGTTGAGTTTAGGGCACACCCCGCCCTAAACTCGCATCGATGAGTTCGGTCCCGTCAGTCTCGGAATCGGAAGACCGCCCGCGCCGTTTCAGTCGGTCCTGGTGGCGTGAACTCTTGAGGTCACGCTACGTCCTGGGCGGCGGCTATGTGCTGGCGGCGATTTTGACGGCCACCGGCGTCGGCCTGGCTTCTTCACCGCCGACCACGGGTCCCATCGGCCCGGCCAGCACCGCCATCCTGGTGGTTCTCGGCTTCAACCTCGCTTTGATCCTCTGCGTCGCCGCCATCGTCGGCTGGCGGCTGCTCGACCTGATCGACGCCCGCTCCAGCGACGCCGGCGCCCGCCTGCACCTGCGGTTCGTGGGACTGTTCTCGGTCGCGGCCGTGGCGCCGGCGGTGATCGTGGCGCTGTTCTTCGGCGTGCTGGTCAACCGCGGCGTCGACGGCTGGTTCAGCAAGCGCGTGACGACCGTGGTCGAGAACTCGGCCACCGTGGCGCGCTCCTACGTCTCCGAACAGACCAGCTACATCAGCCAGCACATGGGCCCGATGGCCGCGACGCTGAACAGCGCCGCCCCGGCCATGGCCGAATCGCCGGTCGCCTTCGGCCATTTCCTGCGCACCCTGGCCGAGGACAACGGCTTCTCGTCGGCCTACATCCTCGACCGCGACGGTCGGATCCTGGCGCGGGCCGAACTGGCCGACGCCCCGCCGTTCCTGGCCCCGCCGCCCTCGAGCTTCCGCTGGACCGACACCGGCGAGATCACCTCGCAGCGCTTCGTGTCCGAGGACCTGTTCCGGGCGCTCTACAAGCTGAAGGGCTTTCCCGACGGCTACCTCTATATCGCCCGGCCGATCGACAAGGGCATCCTGGCCCACCTGATCGAGTCCGAAGAGTCGCTGATCTCCTATCGCGACGCCGCCGTGAACCGGGCCCGCATCCAGGCGATCTTCGGTCTCAGCTACGTCGAGACGGCGCTGCTGGTGCTGGTCGCGGCCGTCTGGGTCGGCATCGCCGCGGCCAACTCGATCGCGGCGCCGGTTTCGGGCCTCGTCCAGGCCGCGGGCCGCGTGTCGGCCGGCGACCTCGACGCCCGGGTCGACGCTGAGGCCGGCCCGGAGGAAATCCGCGCCTTGTCCAACGCCTTCAACATGATGACGGCGGACCTTCAGACCCAGCAGGCCGCCCTGAAGGACGCCAGCCTCGACGCCGAGTCGCGCCGACAGTTCATCGAGACGGTGCTGTCGGGCGTCAGCGCCGGGGTGATCAGCCTCGACGGCGCGGGGCGGATCTCGGCCCTCAACCGCCGCGCCGGCGAGTTGCTGGCGCTGGACGAGAGCGCCGAGGGTCAGGACCTGGTCGAAGCCGCGCCGGAATTCGGCCAGGTGCTGGAAGAGATCGGCCAGGGACGTCCCAACGCCGAAGTCGAGATCGACGTCGTGCGCGGCGGCGAGACCCTGCGCCTGCGCGTCCGCGCCGCCGGCCATGCCGCCGAGGGCCAGGTGCTGACCTTCGACGACGTCACCCGCTTGATGGCGGCCCAGCGCAACGCCGCCTGGAAGGACGTCGCCCGCCGTATCGCCCATGAGATCAAGAACCCGCTGACGCCGATCCAGCTGTCGGCCGAGCGCATCCGCCGCAAGTACCGCAAGGACATCACCGGCGATCTCGAAACCTTCGATCGCTGCACCGACACCATCATTCGCCAGGTCGGCGACATCGGCCGCATGGTCGACGAATTCTCGGCCTTCGCCCGCATGCCCGCGCCTCGCTTCGCTCCAGCGGACCTGGCCGAGCTGCTGCGCGCCGGCGTTTTCGCCCAGCGCGTGGTCGATGCCGATACCGACGTGGTCATCGACGAGCCGGGCGGCGCCGTGTGGGTCAATTGCGACGCGCGCATGGTCGGCCAGGCCCTGACCAACATCCTGAAGAACGCCGGCGAGGCGGTCGGAGCGCGGCGCCACCTGACGCCCGAGCCGCGCGGCCATATCGATGCGACCCTGGCCTCCGACGACGAGGCGCTGTGCATCATCGTCGAGGACAACGGCGTCGGCCTGCCCGCGAAGGATCGCGACCGGCTGGCCGAACCCTATGTGACCACCCGCGAGAAGGGCACGGGCCTGGGCCTGGCCATCGTCAAGCGGATCATGGAGGACCACGGCGGCGAGCTGGTCCTCACCGACGCGCACGGCCATGCCGGCGCGCGCGTCGTCCTGAAGTTCCCGGTGTCGGCGCGGCTCGCCGCGGCGCCGACTGCCAACGGCGTAGAGGAGATGACATGAGCGCCGACGTGCTGGTGGTCGACGACGAGGTCGACATCCGCGATCTGGTGGCGGGGATACTGGAGGACGAAGGCTACGCCGTGCGCACGGCAGCCGACGCCGACCAGGCTCTGGCCGCCCTGCGCGCCCGCAAGCCCGCCCTGCTGGTCCTCGACATCTGGATGCAGGGCGGAGGCATGGACGGGCTGGAACTGCTCGACATGGTCAAGACGCTCGACGCCGACCTGCCGGTGATCATGATCTCGGGCCACGGCAACATCGAGACGGCTGTCAGCGCCATCAAGCGGGGCGCCTACGAGTTCCTGGAGAAGCCGTTCAAGTCCGACCGGCTGCTGCTGGTGGTCGAGCGCGCCCTGGAGGCGGCCAACCTCAAGCGCGAGAACCGGCGCCTGCGGGCCCAGAGCTTCGCCTCCGACGGCCTGATGGGCAAGTCGCAGGCCGCCCAGGCCCTGCGCCAGATGATCGCCAAGGTCGCACCCGCCAACAGCCGCGTGCTGGTCGCCGGCCCGCCCGGCTCGGGCAAGGAGCTGGTCGCCCGCCTGATCCACAGCGCCAGCGCCCGCACCAAGGCCGAGTTCGTGGCCGTCAGTTCGGCCGGCATGGCTCCTGAGCGCCTCGACGTCGAACTCTTCGGCGAGGAAGGCGAGGGCGGTCGTCCGCGCAAGATCGGCGTGTTCGAGCGCGCCCACGGCGGCACCCTCTATCTCGACGAAGTGGCCGACATGCCGCGCGAGACCCAGAGCCGCATCCTGCGGGTGCTGGTCGAGCAGCGCTTCCGCCGTGTCGGCGGCGACAGCGACGTGCAGGTGGACGTGCGGGTGATCTCGTCCACCTCGCGCGACCTGCGCGAGGAGATCGCCGCGGGCCGCTTCCGCGAGGACCTGTTCCACCGCCTGAACGTGGTGCCGGTGCGCGTGCCGGGCCTGGCCGAGCGGCGCGAGGACATCCCCGAACTGATCAGCTACTTCATCGAGCGGATCAGCGAGGCCACCGGCATGCAGCGCCGCCGCCTGGGCGAGGACGCCCTGGCGACCCTGCAAGTGCAGGCCTGGCCGGGCAACGTCCGCCAGCTGCGTAACAACGTCGAGCGGATGCTGATCCTGGCCGCCGGCGAGCCGGGCGACCTGATCACCGCCGAGATGCTGAACGCCTCCGAGCAGCCGGCCAGCGGCGGCTCGGGCGCGATCGGCGCCGAGCGGATCATCGCCCTGCCGCTGCGCGAAGCCCGCGAGCTGTTCGAGCGCGAGTACCTCAACGCCCAGATCCTGCGGTTCGGCGGCAACATCTCGCGCACGGCCAACTTCATCGGCATGGAGCGTTCGGCCCTGCACCGCAAGCTGAAGTCCCTGGGCGTGGCCGGCGGCCGCGGCGAGGAAGAAGAGTAAGGACTCCGATGTCGCGTTTCGCTTACGTCAACGGCCGTTTCGTGCGTCATGGCCAGGCCGCCGTGCACATCGAGGACCGCGGCTACCAGCTGGCCGACGGAGTCTACGAGGTCTGGGCCGTGTTCGACGGCAAGCTGGCCGATGCGGAGGGCCATTTCGCCCGCCTGTGGCGTAGCCTCGACGAACTGCGCATCGCCCACCCGATGAACGAGGCGGCGCTGACCGTCGTGCTGCGTGAAGCCATCCGTCGCAATCACGTACGGGAAGGCCTCGTCTACCTGCAGGTCACGCGGGGCGTCGCCAAGCGCGACCACGCGTTCCCGAACCCGGCCGTGCCGCCGGCGGTCGTCATCACCGCCCGCTCGGTCGATCGCGCCGCCATCGAGGCCAAGGCCGCCAAGGGCTCGGCCGTGATCACCGTGCCGGAGAACCGCTGGGGCCGCTGCGACATCAAGACCATCGGGCTTCTGCCGAATGCGCTGGCCAAGCAGGCCGCTCGCGAGCGCGGCGCGATCGAGGCCTGGTTCGTCGACGACCTGGGCCTGGTCACCGAAGGCGCCTCGTCCAACGCCTGGATCGTCGACGCCGAGGGCCGCCTGCGCACCCGAGACACCCAGGCCAACATCCTGCGCGGCGTCACGCGCCTGACGCTGCTGGACGTCATCGGAGAGGCCGGCCTGCCGGTCGCCGAGCAGCCGTTCACCGTCGAGGAGGCCAAGGCCGCCCGGGAAGCCTTCATCACGGGCGCCGGCAGCCTGGTGACGCCCATAACCAGCATCGACGGCGTCAAGATCGGCGACGGGACGGTGGGGCCGGTGGCGAGCCGCCTGCGGGCTCTCTATATCGAGCGGGCGCGAGCGGGAGCGATCTAGGATCGCTCACCGCCCTGCGTGCATTTTCTCGCCGGAAAGTCATATCAAACGGCGAAAAATGCTCTAGCATGAGCTTGTTTGTGTGGAGGGCGTTCTGCCTTCCGATTTCAACGAGAGGGGAATCCCCAATGTCCGCCGACAAGAAACAGAATCTTCAGGACACCTTCCTGAACAGCGTGCGCAAGTCCAAGACGCCGCTCACCATCTTCCTGGTCAACGGCGTCAAGCTGCAGGGCGTGGTCAGCTGGTTCGACAACTTCTGCGTCCTGCTGCGCCGCGACGGCCAGTCTCAACTGGTCTACAAGCACGCCATCTCGACGATCATGCCGGCTCAGCCCGTTCAGCTGTACGAGCCGAGCGCCGATCAAGACGACTAAGTTCAAGGCTCTTTTGTCAAAATCTACTTCTAAGTCCCCCGATGGACTTATCGATCACGCCGACCCGATCCTTCGGGCCTTCGTGATCCATCCGGTGCGGCCTGCTCGCGGGCAGGCCGCTCTGGAGGCGCGCGATCCCAAGGCGCGCCTCGAAGAGGCCGTCGGCCTCGCCGTCGCTCTCGATCTCGACGTCGTCGAAACGGCCATCGCGCCGCTTCGCGCCGTTACTCCCGCCACCCTGTTCGGCAGCGGCAAGGTCGAGGAGTTCAAGGCCGTCTGCGAGGTCGAGGAGATCGACGTCGCCGTGTTCGACGACCAGCTCACCCCCGTCCAGCAGCGCAATCTCGAGCGCGGCCTGGGCGTCAAGGTGGTGGACCGCACCGGCCTGATCCTCGAGATCTTCGCCCGCCGCGCCCGCACCCGTGAAGGCAAGCTGCAGGTCGAGCTCGCGCGGCTCGACTACGAGCGCTCGCGCCTCGTGCGCACCTGGACCCACCTGGAACGCCAGCGGGGCGGCACCGGCTCGACCGGCGGTCCCGGCGAAACCCAGATCGAACTCGATCGGCGCCTGATCGCCGGCACGATCGGCAAGCTCAAGCGCGAGCTGGAAGAGGTGCGGCGCACCCGCACCCTGCACCGCAGCGCCCGCAAGAAGGTCCCGTACCCGACTGTGGCGCTGGTGGGCTACACCAACGCCGGCAAGTCGACGCTGTTCAACCGTCTGACCAATGCCGAGGTCGTGGCTCAGGACATGCTATTCGCCACGCTCGACCCGACGCTGCGGACGGTGAAGCTGCCCGACGGCCGCCCGGCCATCCTGTCGGACACCGTGGGCTTCATCTCCGACCTGCCGCACGAGCTGGTCGAGGCCTTCCGCGCCACCCTCGAGGAGGTGCAGGAAGCCGACGTGGTGCTGCACGTCCGCGACGTGGCCAATCCCGACACCGACGCCCAGGCGCGCGACGTCCAGGCGGTGCTGTCCGAACTGAAGGTCACCGCCGACGAGGGCAAGACCGTCGTCGAGGTCTGGAACAAGATCGACCTGGTCGAGGGCGAGGAACGCGAGATCCTGGAGGGCCGCGCAAAACGGTCCGACGCCTCGCCGGTCTCCGCCGTCACGGGCGAGGGCTGCGCCGAACTGCTCAAGCGCGTCGGCGGCCTGATCGACGACACCCCGCCGATGGCCCTGCGCCTTGGCCCCGCCGACGGCGAGGCCCTGGCGTGGATCTATCGCAACGGCCGCGTGGTCGAACGCGAGGACACGGAGGATGGCGAGGTTCGCCTCGTCGCCCGCATGGATCCGCAGGCCCTGGGCCGCTTCGAGCGGCAGTTTCCCACCGTCTGGGTGATGCCGATCGGCGAATGAGCCGAGCCCCTCTCCCTTCGGGGAGAGGGGGCTAGTGCAGCTTCAACCGTCCCGCCACGCGCTGCTGCAGCAGCCGGGCCAGCGCCAGGGTGGCGGTCTTGCTGACGCCGAGGATGGCCTTGTGGTGGGCCAGGTGCAGCGAGACGTAGAACCACTTGGCCACCAGGCCTTCGATGAAGAAGTTGGGACCGCCGAGGCCGCCCATCAGCGCGCCGACCCCCTTGTTCTCGCCCAGCGACACCAGCGAGCCGAAGTCCTTGTAGACATAGGGCTCCTCCACCCGCGCCTGGCGCAGGCGGGCCAGCAGCACCTTGGCGAGGTAACTGGCCTGCTGGTGGGCGGCCTGGGCGCGGGCGGGCACGAGCTTGCCGTCCTTCCACGGACAGGCCGCGCAGTCGCCCAGGGCCCAGATTCCCGGCGCGGAGGTCTCCAGGTGATCGTCGACCACGAACTGGTTGAGGCGGTTGGTCTCAAGGCCAAGCTCGACATTGCTGTCGGCGGCCTTCACGCCCGCGGCCCAGACGATCAGGTCGGCGGGAACGTCCCCGACGCTGGTCTCCAGCCGGTCGGGGTGCACGGCGATCACCTTGGCGCCAGTCCGTACGCGCACGCCCTTGCGCTCCAGCGCCACCGTCGCCTGCGCCGAGGTCTTTTCGGGCAGGCCGCCGAGAATGCGCGGGGCGGCTTCGACGATGGTGATGTCGAGGCGGAAGCGCTGTTCGACGCCCAGGCTTTCCAGCAGCTCGCGATGGGCCTCCAGCAGTTCGGCCGACAGCTCCACGCCCGTGGCGCCGCCGCCGACGATGGCCACGCCCATGGTGCGCTCGGGCGCGAACGAGGCCTTCATGAAGGCGGCCAACAGGCGGGTGTGGAAGGCCTCGGCGTCCTCGGTCCGCTCCAGCAGGTGGGCGGTCTCGGCGCCCGGCGTGCCGAACAGGTTGGAGCCGCTGCCAATGGCGATCACGCCCCAGGTGAAGGTGATCGACCGCTCGGGCACCAGCGTCGCGCCGTCCTTGGTGGTGATGGCCTTCAACGTCAGGCGCTTGGCGGACGGATCGAGGGCCGACAGCTCGCCCAGGTGAAAGCTGAAATGGTTGGCGCGACCGAGGATGGGATAGGAGAGCCCCTCCTGGTGCACGTCCAGCGTGCCGGCGGCGACCTCGTGCAGGCTCGGCTTCCAGATGTGGAAGCCTGAGCGGTCGATCAGCAGGACCCGCTCCTTGCCCGCGCGACGGCCCAGCTTGCGGCCCAGTTGCGCTGCGAGCTCCAGTCCGCCCGCGCCGCCGCCGACGATCACGATGTCGTAGTGCATGGCCGGTGATCTCCGCTGATAGCGATACCTGCGGTCTTAGAACTTTGCGGCGAGGCTGTCTCGCAGTTGCGAAGGAAGGTCAGGGTCGGGAGCGAATTTTCCCGGCTTCCCCGTACTTGCTTTCCTGCGCCCTGTGCCCGGGGTCCATGCTGGCGGCCGCTCAGATCGATGGCGTGCTTGCTGGATCGGAGCGTCGGAACGATGGGTCCTCGGCACAAGGCCGAGGAAAACAGAAGAGGTTGGTTGGTGGAGGGGCGAAGTCCAGCCAAAAAAACAAAAAGCCCGCCCTCGTCACCGAGAGCGGGCTCTTTGAGACCGAAAGCCTCCGATCCCTACGGGATCGGGTTGGCCTCCAGGCGCTTGTCGATATAGCCGCCCACGGTCTGCTCGACGAAGGGCAGGTGTTCGGCCCAGAAGTGGGTGGCCTTGTCGATGACTTCGTAGTCGATGACGATGCCCTTCTGCGTGCGCAGCTTGGACACGACGCGCTCGACCTCGACGGGCGGCACGACGGTGTCTGCGCCGCCGGTCAGGATCAGGCCCGAGGCCGGGCAGGGGGCCAGGAAGCTGAAGTCGTACATGTTGGTCGGCGGCGACACCGAGATGAAGCCGTCGGTTTCCGGACGGCGCATCAGGAGTTGCATGCCGATGTAGGCGCCGAAGCTGTAGCCGGCGACCCAGGTCTGGGCGGCGGCGGGGTTGTTGGCCTGCAGCCAGTCCAGGGCCGTGGCCGCGTCGGCCAGCTCGCCGATGCCGCTGTCGAACTCGCCCTGGCTGCGGCCGACGCCGCGGAAATTGAAGCGCAGGGTCGCGAAACCGCGCTTCATGAACAGGTGATACAGCTGCACCGACACCGGGTGGTTCATGTGGCCGCCGGCCTTGGGGTGCGGGTGCAGGATCAGCGCGATGGGCGCGTTGTCGGTCTTGCCCGGCGAATAGCGACCTTCGATACGGCCCGCGGCGCCAGTCAAAATAACGTCAGGCATTCAGATCCCCGTCACGAGTTGGGGCGTCGGGGGCCGCACCATTCGCCGCGAAGGGCGCATGGAATACTTGACCGCCGCGCTTGGTCTTCCTAAATCCGCATCACGCGCTACGACCCGGCTGGGCGCGGCGCGAAGTCGCGGCTTGTAGCATACGCAAATGCGGTTGCGCGGGGAATCTGCAAGGGAGAGCGCGGATGCGCCTGAGCACGAAGGGACGTTACGCCGTGATGGCCATGACCGACCTCGCCCGCAAGCAGGACGAGGCGGAAGGGCGCGCGGTGGCGCTGGCCGAAATCGCCGCCCGCCAGCAGATTTCGCTGTCCTATCTCGAACAGCTTTTCGCCCGCCTGCGCCGCAAGGGGCTGGTGGTCAGCGCGCGCGGCCCCGGCGGCGGCTATCGCCTGGCGGCCGACGCTCGCGCCACCCGCATCTCCGACATCGTCATGGCTGTCGACGAGCCGCTGCGCGCCACCCGCTGCGGCGTCGGCAAGAGCGGCCACAAGGGCTGCATGGCCGGCGGCGCCAAGTGCCTGACCCACGACCTCTGGGAGGAAATGGGCCGGCAGATCCATTCCTACCTGGCTTCGGTCACCGTCGCCGACGTGCTGGAAGGTCGCCTGCGACCGGAGGCGAAGGTCGCGGCGTGACCAGCAAACCCGCCATCTATCTAGACTACAACGCGACCGCCCCGATCCGCCCCGAGGCGCGTGAGTCGGTGCTGCGCGCCTTCGACCTGGCCGGAAACCCGAGCTCGGTGCACGCCTCTGGCCGCGCCGCCCGCGACTTGGTCGAGACCGCCCGCAAGCAGGTTGGCGAACTGGTCGGCGTGGTCGCCGGCTCGGTCACTTTCGTCAGCGGCGGCACCGAAGCCAACGCCCTGGCCATCGACAGCGCCGTCGCCTCGGGCGTGAAGCGTCTCGTCGTCAGCGCCATCGAACACGACGCCGTGGTCGAGACCGCCGCCGCCAGCGGCGTCGCGGTCGAGGTGCTGCCCGTCGACGAGCACGGCGTGGCCGACCTTTCGAAGCTTACCGAGCTGCTGGCGGGCGAGGGGCGGACGCTGGTCTGCCTGATGCTGGCCAACAACGAGACGGGCGTGATCCAGCCGGTGGCGCAGGCTTCGGCGATCGTGCGCGCCGCCGACGGGCTGCTGCATGTCGACGCCGTGCAGGCGGCCGGCAAGATCGCCATCGACTTTTCCGCCCTGGGCGCCGATACCCTGGCGCTGTCGGCCCACAAGATCGGCGGTCCGCAGGGCGTGGGCGCGCTGGTCGCCGGCACGCGAGCCAATGTGGTGCGTCGCCAGCATGGCGGCGGCCAGGAGCGTGGCCGCCGTGCGGGCACTGAAAACGTCGCCGGTATCTCCGGCTTCGGTGCGGCCGCTGTCGCCGCCCTGCGGGACTTGCCCCAGGCGGCCGATCAGGGCATTTGGCGCGACGCCTTGGCCCAGCGGGTCAAGGACGCTGGCGGCGTGGTGCTCGGGGAGGGCGTTCCGCGCCTGCCCCAAACTCTTTGTTTGGCCGCCGAGGGCTTCGCCTCGCAGGTCCAGGTCATGAACCTGGATCTCGCCGGGGTGATGGTCAGCGCCGGCAGCGCCTGCTCGTCGGGCAAGGTCAAGGCCAGTCGCGTGGCCCTGGCCATGGGCCGTACCGATCTCGCCCCCTATGCGCTGCGCGTCAGCGGCGGTTGGGCGAGCACGGAAGCAGATTGGATTGTGTGCGGCGACGCCTGGCTCGCCGCCTGGAAGCGTATCGGCGCACGGCGCCGGGAGGTGGCTTGATGGCCGCGGTCAAGGAAACGATCGACACCGTCGCAGCGCTCGAGAAATACGAGCACGGCTTTACGACCGATATCGACCAGGAGTTCGCCCCCAAGGGCCTCTCCGAGGACATCGTGCGCTTCATCTCGGCCAAGAAGGACGAGCCGGAGTGGATGCTGGAATGGCGTCTGGAGGCTTACCGCCGCTGGCTCGAGCTTGAGGAGCCTGACTGGGCCAAGGTCAGCTATCCCAAGATCGACTACCAGGACACCTACTACTACGCCGCGCCGAAGACCAAGGAAGGGCCCAAGAGCCTGGACGAGGTCGATCCCGAGTTGCTGGCCGTCTACGAGAAGCTGGGCATCCCGCTGAAGGAACAGGCCGTGCTGGCCGGCGTCGAAGGCGCGCCGCGCTACGCCGTGGACGCGGTGTTCGACAGCGTGTCGGTCGTCACCACCTTCAAGAAGGAGCTGGCCCAGGCCGGCGTCATCTTCTGCTCGATGAGCGAGGCGATCCGCGAGCACCCGGAACTGGTCAAGCAGTACCTGGGCAGCGTCGTGCCGACCTCGGACAACTATTTCGCCTGCCTCAACAGCGCGGTGTTCTCCGACGGCTCGTTCGTCTACGTGCCGCCAGGCGTGCGCTGTCCGATGGAGCTGTCGACCTATTTCCGGATCAACGCCAAGGATTCCGGCCAGTTCGAGCGCACCCTGATCATCGCCGACAAGGGCGCCTACGTCTCTTACCTCGAGGGCTGCACGGCCCCGATGCGCGACGAGAACCAGCTGCACGCGGCCGTGGTCGAGCTCGTCCTGCTGGACGACGCCGAGATCAAGTATTCGACCGTCCAGAATTGGTATCCGGGCGATCCGGAGACCGGCAAGGGCGGCATCTACAACTTCGTCACCAAGCGCGCCGACTGCCGTGGCGACCGCTCCAAGGTGTCGTGGACCCAGGTCGAGACCGGCTCGGCCATCACCTGGAAGTATCCGTCCTGCATTCTGCGCGGCGAGGGCAGCTCGGGCGAGTTCTACTCGATCGCCGTGACCAACGGTCATCAGCAGGCCGACACCGGCACCAAGATGATCCACCTGGGCGCCAACACCAAGTCGCGGATCGTCGCCAAGGGCATCAGCGCCGGCAAGTCGACCAGCACCTATCGCGGCCTGGTCTCGGCCCACCCCAAGGCCAAGGGCGCGCGCAACTTCACCCAGTGCGACTCCTTGCTCATCGGCAAGACCTGCGCGGCCCACACCGTGCCCTATATCGAGGCCCGCAACGGCCAGTCGGTGTTTGAGCACGAGGCCACCACCACCCGCCTGTCGGACGACCAGCTGTTCTACTGCCAGCAGCGCGGCCTTTCGCAGGAAGAGGCCGTGGCCCTGCTGGTCAACGGCTTCGTCCGCGACGTGCTGCAACAACTGCCCATGGAGTTCGCCGTCGAGGCCCAGAAGCTCGTGGCGATTTCTCTCGAAGGATCCGTCGGTTAAATGCTTTCGATCAACAACCTCCACGCCCGCGTCGAAGACAAGCCGATCCTGAAGGGCGTCACGCTCGAGGTGCCGGCCGGCGAGGTGCACGCCATCATGGGTCCGAACGGCGCCGGCAAGTCGACGCTTTCGTACGTGCTGAGCGGTCGCGGCGGCTATGAAGTGACCGAAGGCTCGGCCAGCCTGAACGGCGAGGACCTGCTGGAGCTGGAGCCCAACGAGCGGGCCGCCAAGGGCGTGTTCCTGTCGTTCCAGTATCCGCTGGAGATCCCGGGCGTGCCGGCCCTGACCTTCATCCGCACCGCCGTCAACGCCCAGCGCCGCGCGCGCGGCGAGGACGAGATCGCCGCCCCGGCCTTCCTGAAGCTGGCCAAGGAAAAGGCCGCCTCGCTGAAGATCGACTTCGAGATGCTCAAGCGCGGCCTGAACGTGGGCTTCTCGGGCGGCGAGAAGAAGCGGATGGAAATCTTCCAGATGGCGATGCTGTCGCCGAAGTTCCTGATCCTCGACGAGACGGACTCGGGCCTCGACATCGACGCCCTGAAGATCGTCTCGGAAGGCGTCAACGCCCTGCGTTCGCCCGAACGGGGCATGCTGGTGATCACCCACTACCAGCGCCTGCTCGACTACATCAAACCCGACCGCGTGCACGTGCTGGCCGCCGGCCGCATCGTCGCCTCGGGCGGTCCGGAGCTGGCCTTGCAGCTGGAAGCCGAGGGCTACGACAAGTACGCCGGGGCCGCCGCGTGAGCCTTTCGACCGCTCTCAAGACAGGCGACGTCACGGCCCTGCCGTCGCGCCGCGACGAGGACTGGCGCTGGACCGACCTGCGCGGCCTGATCCGCGTGCTGCCGGAAGCCGCGCCGAAGTTCGAAGGCGAGGTCGCCGCCGGTCCGTTCGCGGGCCTGACCGACGGCGAGATCCTGTTCGTCAACGGCCGCCACGTCGCCACCAGCGGGCAGGGCGAGGTCATGGGCCTGCGCTTTGTCGCGGCGACCGAGAAGGCTTCGCAAGCCGCGTCCTACGCCCTGGTGGTGGAGCCGGGCGCCAGCCTGACCCTGCTGGAAAGCCACGAGGGCCGCGCGGCCGGTTATATCTCGGACGTTGCGCTGGACATCGCTGTGGGCGAGGGCGCGAGCCTGACCCGCATCGTGCTGGTCGAGGACGAGGCCGAGGCCGTCAACGTGGTCACCGCCAGTGTCGACCTCGCCGCCGGCGCGACCTTCAACCAGACCGTCCTGACCGGCGGCGCGCGTCGCCAGCGGATCGAGACCCACGTCGCCCATCCCGGCGCCCACGCCCAGGTTCGCCTGGACGGGATCTATCTGCTCAGCGGCCAGCGCCACGCCGACCAGACCACCGTGGTCACCCACGGCGGCGTCGACGGCGTCACCAGCCAGCTGACCAAGGGCATGGTCGCCGACCAGGCGCGCGGCGTGTTCCAGGGCCGCATCATCGTCCAGCCCGGCGCCGACCAGACCGATGCGCGCATGGGCCACCACGCCCTGATCCTGTCGGACAAGGCCGAGATCGACGCCAAGCCGGAACTGCTGATCTTCGCCGACGACGTCGCCTGCGCCCACGGCAACACGATCGGGGCCCTGGACGAGGAGGCGGTGTTCTACGCCCGCCAGCGCGGCATTCCTGAACTGGAGGCCCGGGCGATGCTGACGGAGGCCTTCGTCGGCGAGGTGGTCGAGCGCATCGAGCACGCCGGCGCCCGCCAGATCGCGGCCGCCTGGGTCGCCAAGCAGCTGGGACGCTCAGAAGAAGGTGGGGCCGAATGAGCGTGACCTTCGACCTCGAGGCGATCCGCGCCCAGTTCCCGATCCTGTCGCGCACGGTGCACGGCAAGCCGCTGATCTATCTGGACAGCGCCGCCAGCGCCCAGAAGCCCGACGCGGTGCTGGACGCCATGACGGGCCTGGCCCGCACCTCCTACGCCAACGTCCATCGCGGCCTGCACACGCTGGCCAACGAAACGACGGAACTCTATGAAAAGGCGCGGGAAACCATCGCGCGCTTCATCAACGCCGACGTGGGCGAAATCGTCTACACCAAGAGCGCCACCGAGGCGGTGAACCTGGTGGCCGACACCTTCGGGCGATCCTTGAAGGCCGGCGACGAGATCGTGCTCTCGGAGATGGAGCACCACGCCAACATCGTGCCCTGGCACTTCCTGCGCGAGCGTTACGGCGTCGTGCTGAAGTTCGCGCCCGTGCTCGACGACGGCCGGCTCGACATGGAGGCCTTCCAGGACCTGCTGTCCGAGAAGACGAAGATGGTCGCCGTCACCCACATGTCGAACGTGTTGGGCACGGTCAACGACGTGGCGGAGATCGTGCGCCTGGCCCACGCCGCCGGCGCGCCGGTGCTGCTCGACGGCTGCCAGGGCATCGTCCACACCAAGGTCGACGTGAAGGCTCTCGACGTCGATTTCTACGTCTTCAGCGGCCACAAGCTCTACGGCCCCACCGGCATCGGCGTGCTGTACGGCAAGGCCGAGCGCCTGGCGGCCCTGCCGCCTTACCAGGGCGGCGGCGAGATGATCGGTTCGGTGAGCCTCGACAAGATCACCTACGCCGACCCGCCGCACCGCTTCGAGGCCGGGACGCCGGCGATCCTGGAGGCCGTCGGCCTGGGCGCGGCCATCGAATGGCTGAACACCATCGACCGCGATGCGGCCCTGGCCCACGAGCACGCGCTCTACGAGCGGGTCGCCCAGCGGCTGGAAGGCGTCAACGGCGTGCGGATTCTCGGCACGGCGCCCGGCAAGGGCGCGGTGATGAGCTTCGTCGTCGAGGGCGCCCATGCCCACGACGTGGCCCAGGTGCTGGACCGCTACGGCGTGGCCGTGCGCGCCGGCACCCACTGCGCCGAGCCCCTGATGAAAAGGTTCGGGCTGACGTCGAGCGCTCGCGCTTCCTTCGCCCTATATAATACGCCTGCCGAGGCCGACGCGTTCGTGGACGCGCTGGACAAGGCCCGTAGCTTCTTCAGTTGAGCCTATGACCGACCAAGCCCCCGCCGCGACGGCCCTTTCCTCGGACGAGTTGAACCGCCTGACCGATCAGCTGATCGAGAAGCTGAAGACGGTGTTCGACCCGGAAATCCCGGTCGACATCTACGAGTTGGGCCTGATCTACAAGGTCGACGTCAGCGACGACAAGGACGTGGCCATCGACATGACCCTGACCGCGCCGGGCTGCCCGGTGGCCGGCGACATGCCCGGCTGGGTCAAGGACGCGGTCATGGAGATCGACGGCATCCGCTCGTGCAACGTCGACCTGACCTTCGATCCGCCGTGGGATCCGTCGCGCATGAGCGACGAGGCCAAGCTGCAGCTGAACATGTTCTAAGGCAGGAGCCCGCCATGGAAGCCGCCGTCAGCCCCCGTCCGCGTCGCCCGCGTCCCAAGGTCGTCACCCTGACCGACGCCGCCGCCGCGCGTGTGAAGGAGATCATGGATAGGGCGGATCAGCCCTATGCGGGCTTGCGCGTGGGCGTGAAGAACGGCGGCTGCGCGGGCCAGGAGTACGTCTTCGAGTACGCCAAGGAGAAGGGCCCCATCGACGAGGTCGTCGAGGACAAGGGCGTCACCATCCTGATCGAGCCCAAGGCGGTGCTGTTCCTGATCGGCACCGAAATCGACTACGAGGTCAGCAAGCTGTCGTCGAAGTTCGTGTTCCATAACCCGAACGAGACCGACGCCTGCGGCTGCGGCGAGAGCGTCACCATCCAGCCGGCCGCCGAGCCTAACGACTGATCTGAAGCCTCTCCCATTGGGAGAGGGTGAAACTTGGCGCCGCCCGCCGCGCATAGATCACGACGGTCGCCACCGACAAAGCCGCACTCGCCGCCAGCGCCCATAGTCCGATGGTTTCCGCCCCGATCGGCGCCAGCAGCATGCCGACGCCCAGGAAATTCAGCACGATCTTCGGGTGCTCGATCGGCGGGTAGTTGAAGTCCAGCCCCGGCAGCGCCTGCTGCAATCCGGCGACGACGAAGTTCCTGGCGATCAGCACCAGCGGTACACCGATCCAGACGCCTGGAAACGCGGCTGCCACCATCAGGGCGCCGAGGCTGACCAGGGTCAGCAGGCGGTCGGCCAGCAGGTCGAACATCGTCCCGAAAGGCGAGGTCAGGCCGAAGCGCCGGGCGATCCAGCCGTCGAGCACGTCGGTCAGCCCCGCGCCGAGGAACATCGCCAGCGCGGCCCAGCCGGCGTCGACCAGCACGGCCCAGGCCATGAAGGGCAGGATCAGGATCCTGAGCGCGGTCAGCAGGTTGGGCAGCACGTCCGTCTCCCTAGAAGCAGCCTGAGGACCCTGTCGAGCAGGCGAGCACCAGCGCGGCGAAACCGGCCCATGGCAGCAGGGCGGGCAGGGCGCTGGGCGCGGCCCACAGCGCCCGTCCCTTCAGCATGAAGGCCGTCGCCGTCATCGACAGCAGCCAGGCCAGGCGCGCGGCGTGCGACAGCGCCAGCAGGAGCGGGTCGCCTTCGCTCCAGATGTCGCGGGGCGATGGTCCGTGCGTGGCGGCCAGATGGAAGGCCGCCGAAGCCAGCGCCGTCGCATAGGTCAGGACCATGGGGACGGCGAAGCGCATGGCGTCAGGCCGACAGGGGTTCGGCTTCTGTCGACGGCTTCTTCTTGGGCGGATCGACCAGCACCGACGCCTTGACCGGCTGGCCGGTGGCCTCCGCGATCAGCTCGTTGGTGCGGTTCTCGACTGTGTTTTCGAGCAGCTTCATGAACTCGGCCTTCTGCAGGCCCTGGGGCAGGGCGGGCAGGAACTCGACAGTGGCCCGGCCGGGCGTCTTCCTGGCCTCCTGCTGCTTCCAGAAGCAGCCGAGGTCGGTGGCGACTGGCACCACTGGGAGGCCGAAGTCCTGGCTCATGTGGTAGACGCCCGTGCGGTAGCGAAAGCGCTCGCCCGGGGCGGCCAGGTGGCCTTCCGGATAGATCAGGATGCGGCGGCCTTCGGCGGCGACCTGGGCGGCGCTTTTCGATAGGGCGGCGCGGGCTTCGGGACCGCCGCAGCTGTCGACGACGATGGCGCCGAACTTCTTGAGGATGTTTCCCAGCAGGGGGAACTTCTCCAGGTGGTTGCCGGTGACGAAGGAGAGGTTGTCGACATTGGCGAACATCACGAAGCCGTCGCCCCAGCTGTGGTGCTTGGCAGCGATGATGAAGGCGCCCTTGGGCAGGTTTTCCTGGCCCTTCAGCTCGACCTGGACGCCCGCGAAGGTGCGCAAGGCCCACAGCATGCGCTTGGAATAGAGCCGCAGGGCAAAGGTCACCGGGCGGCGCCCCGGCAGCAGGGCCGAGAGGGCGGCCGACAGGCCGTAGAAGATCGACAGAACCCAGTAGTAGGCGTTGAACAGCGCGCTGCGCATCGTTCGGTCCTTTGAGGGGCTTGTTGGGCAGGTTGGGGTCAGCGGGCCTTGAGCACGGCCAGGACCGCCGCGGTCATCAGCGGAGCATGGGCCGAAAGGGCGTCGTCGCCCAGGCGGCCATAGGCCTTGTTCTGGGCGGTCTGGGTGATGACGCCGATGGCCATGGCGGCCACGACGCGGGGATCGCCCGGCGGCAGCTCCATCTTCATCATGGCGTACTTGATGATGGTCTCGACCAGGGTGACCGGATCGCGGCCGTCGTCCTGGTAGTAGGGCAGGAAGTGATGCAGTTGCAGCAGGTGGAACGAGAACAGGGTCCAGTCCTCGTCGGCGGCCGTGCAGTAGGCCTTGACCAGGGCTGCGGCCTTCGCGGCCACGCCATGGACGGCGCCGGCCTCAGCCTCGATCAGGTCGGAGAGGCGCTTGTGGGCGGCCATGAACAGGCCGATGGCCAGTTCGTCCTTGCTCTTCCAATGACGGTATATCGCACCCTCCGAGACCTCGGCGCGGGCGGCGATCAGCTTGGTCGTGGCGCCGTCGACGCCATGGGCGGCGAAGACCTCGAGGGCGGCGCGTTCGATGCGGGGCTTGGCGCTCATGCAACTGACGTTACCGCAAAAACGACAGCGTGCAAGTAAATGCTCACATACTGATGGAGCGATTGACGGAAGAGACGGGGCCAGCCATTCACGGCCATGGTCCAGACGGTTCTGATCTATTCGATGGGCGAGGTGATCGGCGACGGCCTGATCAAGCTGCCCTTCATCGCCGGGCTGCGCGCTGCGTTTCCCGACGCGCGGATCACCTGGTGCGCGGCCAAGGGCGACACCGTCTATGACGGCCCGCTGAAGCGGGTGGTGGCCGGCTACATAGACGAAATTCTCAAGGACGGCGTCATGGGCGCCGGCGCGCTGGACGTGCTGCCCTGGGTCAAGCCGTTCGGCGGCCGGACCTTCGACCTGGTCATCGACACCCAGGAGAACCTGCGCCGGAGCGTGGTCGCCAGGCGCGCGGCCCGCGGCGTGTTCGTCTCGGCCGCAATGCAGGCGCGCAAGCCCGACTGGCCGCCGGCCGTCGTCGACCGCCTGGCCCGGCTGCTCGCCCTGGCGACCAGCGGCCAGGGCGCGTTGCGGCCGCTGGCGTTGACCGAGGCCGATGCCGTCTCCGCCGCCAGAGCCCTGCTGCCCGACGGTCCGGCCTATGTCGGCCTGGCGCCCGGCGCGGGTGGTCAGGAGAAGCGCTGGCCGCTGGAAAGCTACCTGGATCTCGCCCGGGCCCAGCAGGCGGCGGGCCGAACCCCGGTGTTCTTCTTCGGCCCCGACGAGGCCGCAGATGCGGCGGTCGCGCGGGCAGGGGTTCCCGGCGCCCTGTTTCCCGAGGCCGACCGAACCGACGGCTTCACCGGGGTGAAGGGGCCGATACTGGCGATCGCCCTGGCCGGACGGCTCGCCGCCGCCGTGGCCAACGACGCCGGGCCGGGGCACATGCTGGCCGCTGGCGGCGCGCCCCTGCTGTCGCTGCAACTGAACCGCCGCAAGGCGGTCAAGTTCAGGCCCGCGGCTCGCCGTCTTGAGATGCTATGCGCCGAGGACTACGGAGAGGACATGGCCGCCCTGCCGCCCCAAGCGGTGAAGGCCTCCCTCGACACGCTGATCGCCGGAGTTTCCTGATGTCCATCCTCGCCCCCATTTCCGCCGGCGAGCTCGTCGACAAGATCACCATCCTGCGCGTGAAGGCCGAGCGCATCGGCGACGCGGTTAAGGAAGCCAATGTCCGCAAGGAACTGGCCCTGCTGGAAGGCATAGCCGCCGACGCCCTCACGCCGAGCGCCGAGCTCGACGCGCTGACCGCCGAACTGACGGCGATCAACGCCGCCCTGTGGGACATTGAGGACGGCAAGCGCGCCTGCGAGCGCAATCAGACCTTTGGTCCTGAGTTCGTGGAACTGGCGCGCCGCGTCTACAAGGACAACGACAAGCGTGCGGCCGTGAAGCGCCAAATCAATGAACTGGCAGGGTCGGACATCGTCGAGGAAAAGAGCTACAAGCCTTATTGAAACAAAGGCTTGCTGGAGCTTTTTGCGTCATCGCCCCTTGAAGGCCGCCGGCCGCTTCTGCAGGAACGCGCTGACACCCTCGATGAAGTCCTCGGTCTTGCCGCTGGCGCGCTGGGCGTGGCGTTCGGCGTGCAACTGGCCCACCCAGTCGGCGTCTAGGCTGTCCCAGACCAGGCGGCGGATGGCGCCGAGCGAGGCGGGTCCCTCGGCCAGAGTGCGGGCCAGGCCCAGGGCGGTCGGCATCAGGTCGGCGTCGGGAACGCAGCGGTTGATCAGGCCCCAGTCCAAGGCCGTGGCGGCCGGAATCTTGTCGCCCAGCAGCATCATCTCCATGGCCCGCGCCTTGCCCACCAGGCGCGGCAGCAGGTAGGTCGAGCCGCCGTCGGGCACGAGGCCGATCCGGCGGAAGGCCTGCAGGAAATAGGCGCTGTCGGCCGCGACCACGATGTCGCCGATCAGGGCCAGGGAGCAGCCGATGCCTGCGGCCGGGCCGTTGACGGCGGTGACGATCGGCAGCGGAAAGTCCCGCAGCAGCGTCATCAGCGGATTGTAGACGCTCTCCAGCGCAGCGCCGGCGTCGGGCTTGCCGTCCGCATCCATGGGCCGGCCGGCGGTCGCGCCGGCCGAGAGATTGGCGCCCGAGCAGAAGCCGCGCCCTTCGCCGGTCAGGATCACCGCTCGAGCCTCGACCTGTCCGGCGGCGACCGCGCCGAAGGCCTGGGCCAGCTCGCGGGCGACCTCGGGGCTGGCGGCGTTCAGGGTGGCGGGATCGGACAGGGTGATGACGGCCACGCCGTCCTGGGTTTCCAGCCGGATCTTCTCGTAAGCCATCAGGTCCTCCGGGCGTCTTTGCGCGCCTGGACGCCAGCTAGGCGCGACTGTCCCTGCGGAACGCAAGAGCCGCCGGCGCCAGAAGCGCCGACGGCTCTCTCAAACCCGGTTCTCTGGAGAAGAACGGGTATTCCTTCAGGCGGCGTTGGCCGACTCCGACTGGGTTTCGGCGGCGGTGACGCGGTTGCGGCCGCTGCGCTTGGAGGCGTAGAGCGCCGCGTCGGCACGTTCCATGACCGAGTGGCCGGTCTCGCCCTTGCGGCGCTCGGCGAAGCCCGACGACAGGGTGATGGCCCCCAGGTCCTCGTTGGTCGAGCGGCGCTTGAGCATGCGCGAGGAGACCTCGACGCGGATCTCTTCCAGCGTGGCGCCGACGATCGCGGCGGCTTCGCCCGGGAAGATCATCGCGAATTCCTCGCCGCCGTAGCGCGCGGCGAAGCGGGGCAGGGCGGCGACGCGGCCGATGACGCTGGCGACGTAGCGGATGACCTGGTCGCCGGTCTGGTGGCCCCAGGTGTCGTTGAAGCCCTTGAAGTGGTCGATGTCGAGCACGGCCAGGCAGATGGCCGAACCGGCCTCGTCGGCCTCGGCGCAGGCGCGCTCCAGCTCTTCGTCGAAGGCCTTGCGGTTGGCGAGGTTCGTCAGGCCGTCGGTGGTGGCGTCGCGGCGGACCTGCTCGAGATGCTCGCGCAGGCGATCGACCTCGGCGGTGGATTCGGCCAGACGGGTCTCGAGGGCCTTGTTCTCCTTGGCGACGCGGCGCGTGGCGTCAGCCAGGCTGGAGACCACGGCCTTGATGCCTTCGACGCCGGTCGGGGCGTCGAGGTCCTTGGAGACGCCGGCCAGGGTCTTGCCGAAGGCGGCGTTGGTCTTCTGGGCGTTCTGGATGGCCTTCGAGACCGACTCCAGCTCCTTGGAGAGCAGGTCGCCGGCGTCGCGGATCTGTTCGTTGAGGCGAGCCTTGGGCAGGTAGGCCGCGGCGAGTTCCTCGCTCAGCATCTCGGTGATGGGCTCGCCCATCGAGATCAGGCGGGTGATCTCGCGCGCCAGGGCGCCGTCGGGATCGGCCACATAGTGGGTCCAGAGTTCGAAGTTCAGCGCGGTCGGCCAGATCTGGTGACGTTCCATCAGATCAAGGGCCCGACGGGCGATCTTGTAGGCTTCCGGGCCGCGCAGCGTGGTCTCGACGTCCGACATCATTCATTCCCCCGCCGATCCGGGCTTCTCCCAGACCGATCGCTTACGCGGCGAGCATAAGCACGAGAGTTCAAACGAGCGGTTAAGGCTGCGCGGGGGTGCTTGCGCCGGTCACAACTCCAAAGCATTCTGAACGCTGATAAGATGAGCCGAGAGGCCGTTTTCGGGAGAGACGCCGCATGAACGCCCCCGCCAATCTCGGTCATGAGGCCGCCAAGGCCGGCCTCGAGATCCTGCTCCAGCGACAGAAGGCCGCGCATCTGCGCGACGGCGCGCCGCCGGTGGAGCGCCGGATCGACTGGCTGAACCGCTGCATCGCGCTGCTCGTCGACCACGAGGCGCAGATCGCCCAGGCGGTCGGCGACGACTTCGGCGTGCGCTCGAAGGACGCCACGGCCCTGACCGACGTCGCCGGCTCGATCGGCCCGCTCAAGCACGCCCGCGACCACGTGCGCAAATGGATGAAGACCGAGAAGCGCCGCACGACCCCGGCGCTGCTGGGCCTGTTCGGCGCCAAGGCCGAGGTGCGCTGGCAGCCCAAGGGCGTGGTCGGGGTGATCAGCCCCTGGAACTTTCCGGTCAACCTGACCTTCGCGCCCCTGGCCGGCGTGCTGTCGGCCGGCAACCGGGCCATGATCAAGCCGTCGGAATACACGCCCGCGACGTCCGAGCTGCTGAAGGCGATGTTCGCCAAGGCCTTCGACGAGGACGAGATCGCCGTCGTCACCGGCGGTCCGGAGATCGGCCAGGCCTTCGCCGGGCTGGCCTTCGACCATCTGCTGTTCACGGGCGCGACCTCTGTGGCCAGGCACGTGATGCGGGCGGCGGCCGAGAACCTGGTGCCGGTGACGCTGGAACTGGGCGGCAAGAGCCCGGTGATCCTGTCGCGCGGCGCCGATATCGAGACGGCCGCGGCGCGGGTGATGGCCGGCAAGACGCTGAACGCCGGCCAGATCTGCCTGGCCCCCGACTACGTCCTGGCCCCTGCCGAGGACGTTGATCGCTTCGTCGAGGCCGCCCGCGCCGCGGTGGCGCGCAGCTTCCCGACCCTGAAGGACAACCCCGACTACACCGCCCTGGTGGCCCAGCGGCACTATGACCGGGTCAAGGATTATGTCGACGACGCCAGGGCCAAGGGCGGCAAGGTGGTCGAGCTCAATCCGGGAGGCGAGGACTTCTCCCAGCAGCAGCACCGCAAGATCCCGCCGACCCTGATCCTCAAGCCGACCGACGACATGGCGGTGATGCAGGAGGAGATCTTCGGGCCGCTGCTGCCGGTGAAGGCCTACGACCGCATCGAGGACGCCATCGACTACGTCAACGGTCGCGACCGCCCGCTGGCGCTCTACTGGTTCGGAACCGACGAGGCCGAGCGCGAGCGGGTGCTGGCCGCCACGACCAGCGGCGGGGCCACGGTCAACGACGTGATCTTCCACGTCGCCCAGGAAGACCTGCCGTTCGGCGGCGTGGGTCCAGCCGGCATGGGCGCATATCACGGCCACGACGGTTTCCGCGAGTTCAGCCACCGCAAGGCGGTGTTCCACCAGTTGAAGAAGGACATCGGCCCGATGCTGGCCCTGCGCCCTCCCTATGGAGAGGGCATCCGCAAGTATCTGGCTGGCCAGATCAAGCGATAGCAGCCTGAACCGGTGGTCGCGGAACAAGAATCATCAGCCTTAGGGCCGTATGGCTCAGTTCGCCGCCTTCGACATCGTCGATGAACGTCAGGCCCTGCCCGTCAGGGAGATGGCGACGCTTCGCCATGCGTTCTTCAATGGCGGCGAGGAAGGGCGCTCGCCGCTCGTGGAGGTCGACGCCCCCCTGTCGGCGCCGCACGTGGTGCGGGATCCGGCGGCGGCTTGGCCGTTTCCGCCGGACGCCCCGCCAGAAGCGCGCGAGCCGGACATCTGCCATGTTCGTGACGTCGACTGGTTCCCCGCCTATGGCGTGCTCGCTGGGCCTGGCGGCCGCATCCTGCGGTCGGCCAGTGGAGAGGCGCTGCATCGATGGCCGGATCTTGCGCCCATCGCCGAACTGATGGCGCGCCCGCCTAGCATGACCATCGAGCGCGGCGTGGTGTTCATGCCCTGGGGCGGCGGCTTCAACTACGGGCACTTTCTGCTCGACGCGATGCCGTCGGTGCTGGCCGCGGTCGAGCACGGGTTCGCCAGCGACGCGCCGGTGCTCGCGCCGCCCTTGAAGCCCTGGCAGAGAAACCTCCTGGCCGCGGCGTTTCCCGAATGCGAGGTGCGGGAGGTTCGCGGGCGCAGAATCCGCCTCGATCAGTCAGCCTACGCCACCAGCATGGATCACTTCCTTCACGCGCCCACCGCATTGGTGCGCCGGGTGGCCGAGCGGGTCGTGGCGACCATCCCCGCGGGGCCCGTCGGCGGCCGGCGGGTCTATCTGTCGCGCCGCAGCCAGTCGATGCGGGTGATGGTCAACGAAGCCGCGCTCGAGGAGGCCCTGCGTAGGCGCGGCTTTCTGATCGTGCGGCCCGAAAGGATGTCCGCGCTGGCGCAGGTGGCGTTGATGCGCAACGCAGAGGTGGTTGTCGGCGCATCGGGCGCGGCCCTTGCCAACGCCCTGTTCCTGCGAGCCGGCGCCCGGGTGATCGAAGTGCAGCCGGCCAACTTCACCAGCCGCTGGGTATGGGCGGCCTGTCGCCAGGTCGGAGTCGAATGGCGCGGCCTTGTATGCCCATCGCCGGCCGATCCCCGTGAGGCGTCCTGGCTGTCGAGGGCCCGTCGCGGTTTCCGCTTCGCCTATCGGCCGCCGCTGGACGAGCTTCTGGAGTTCATCGACGCGGCGCTTTGAGCCGGACGCTCAACGCCCCTCGGTCCACAGATCCAGCGGCTGGCGCCGCTCGTGGCGGATGACGGCGAAATAGCCGGCCACGCCCAGCAGGATCCCGGCGATCGCGCCGCCGATGAAGCCCGCGGGCGTGGCGAACCACAGGGTCAGCACCGTCAGGGCGACGGCGACGCCGATGATCGACCAGCGCACGAAGACGCTGAAGACGTGATAGGTGCGCTCGTGCACCAGCAGTTCGGGATCGGATTGCAGGGGCGTGAAATCGGCCATGGCGGTTCCTCCGAAGTCTTCGGGAAAAACGCGCGGAGCCGCCTGGACGACGCGACTGTCGGCAAAGAAAAAGCCGGCGGCTCCGTGGGAGCACGCCGGCCAATCTACGCCTTTTCGGGGCGCTCGTCAGTCCTGGTCGATCAGTCCTCGACCTTGGCCAGCTTCGGCGGGGCGCGAAGCAGGAAGGCGGGAATGTCGTTGCCGAAGCCGACGACGCGGCGGTCGTCGTCGTCGTCGCGGGCCCGGACAGGCTGGACGCCGCGAACCGGCATCGGCGGACGTTCGCGCGACGGGCGCGGCGCGGGGGCGGCTTCCTCGACCGGGGCGGCTTCGACCGTTTGGGCGGAGGCGCGGTCGCGCGTGCGTTCACGGCGCGGCTTGCGCTCGCGTTCCGGGCGCTCGGCGCGTTCGGCCGGGACTTCCGGCGCGGCCTCGACGGCGACGGTTTCCACGACTTCGGCTTCCGGAGCGGCTTCGGCGCGTTCGCGACGGCCGCGGCCCGGACGTTCGCTGCGTTCGCCGCGCTCACGACCCGGCCGCTCGCCACGACCGCGGCGGCGGTCGCCTTCGCGCGGCACGGTGACGGCGTTGGTGTAGTCGACGTCGATCACTTCCTCGTCGGGCGTCGAGCCGATCAGTTTGACGACCTTGTCGAAGCCCTTGTCGTCAGCGGGGGTGACCAGCATGTAGGCGACGCCCGAACGGCCGGCGCGGCCCGTGCGGCCGATCCGGTGCACGTAGTCGTCGGCGTGGTGGGGCACGTCGTAGTTGAAGACGTGGCTGACGGCCGGGATGTCGAGGCCGCGGGCGGCCACGTCCGAGGCCACCAGGATCTTCAGCGCGCCCGAGCGGAAGTCGGCCAGGGTCTTCATGCGCTGGCTCTGGTCGAGGTCGCCGTGGATGGCGGCGGCGTCAAAGCCGTGCACCTTCAGCGACTTGGCGACGATGTCGACTTCGGTCTTGCGGTTACAGAAGACGATGCCGGTTTCCGGCGCGGCCTTCTCCACGATGGTGCGCAGAGCCAGGCGCTTGGCCTTGGGGTCGGAGGAGGGGACCTTGACCAGCAGTTGGGTGATGTTGGCGTTGGTGGTGGCCGGCTTGGCCACTTCGATACGGACCGGATCGCGCAGGAACTGCTTGGTCAGGCGCGTGATTTCCGGCGGCATGGTCGCCGAGAAGAACAGGGTCTGCTTCTTCGGCGGCGTCAGCTTGAAGATGCGCTCGATGTCGGGGATGAAGCCCATGTCGAGCATGCGGTCGGCTTCGTCGACGACCAGGAACTGCACGCCGGTCATCAGCAGCTTGCCGCGCTCGAAGTGGTCAAGCAGGCGGCCCGGGGTGGCGATCAGCACGTCGACGCCGCGGTCGAGTTTCTTTTCCTGGTCGCCGAACGAGACGCCGCCGATCAGCAGCGCCCACGAGAGCTTGGTGCCCTTGGCGTACTTCTCGAAGCTGGAAGCGACCTGGCCGGCCAGTTCGCGGGTCGGGGCGATGACCAGGGCGCGCGGCATGCGCGCCTTGGCTCGGCCCGAGGCGAGCTTGTCGATCAGGGGCAAGGTGAACGCGGCGGTCTTGCCGGTGCCGGTCTGGGCGATGCCCAGAACATCCTGGCCGGCCAAGGCGACCGGGATCGCCTGGGCCTGGATCGGCGTGGCGGTCGTGTAGCCGGTGTCGGCGACCGCTTGAAGGGTCGTGGGCGAAAGCCCGAGGTCGGAAAATTCGGTCATGTCACGCTGGTCTGGACTCGGAGCCGCCCGTGCTTGGGCGAGCGGGCGGCGCGGATTCGCCAGACCTGCTCCGAAGGTGCGGATAAATAGGCGCAATCGCCGCAAAGTCAATCTTTGCGGGGCCTGCCGGAACTTCAGATGGGACGGGGAGCGGCGAGGTCAAGAGCGAGCGCCGCCCCGATCCTTCCCCCGAAGGACCAGACCAGGACACCGGAGCCGTCGGCATCGTCCTGGCGGAGCGGCGCTCGCCTCGGCGCCGCCAAAGGGGAGGAAGACGGCGCTGATGAATTACTACTGGATTGATATGGATTCGAGCGCCTCAGTTTTTCTGAAGCCGTCGTCAGCTGACTCTGCCTAGTGGTGCGCATGATGCTCGCCATCGCGCTTGCGAGCAGGCGCAGCTTTTCTTGGGGGGTCTGCTCGCACGCCGCCAGTGTCGTCCTTGCGTTCGACGGGGGCGGGCGAGACGCGCGCCGCCGGGGCGGCTTCGAACTTCAGCAGAAGGAAACGGGCCATGCGGATCGCCTCTAAAGCTCGTGGGGAAGGGGACCTTAGTTACGCTCGACGACGGATTTCAGATTGGACAGACCCGTCTCGAAATCACGGCCGATCATCTTGTCCATGTTGAAGACCAGGCCCATCAGCCGCGAGACGTAGGGCGCGGGTCCAGACATCACCCAGGTGACGCGGGTGGAGTCGCCCACCGGCTCGGCGGTGAAAGCGGCCGTGTTGCTGGCCCTGAAGGGCTTTTCGAAGTCCAGCGCGATGGCGACCTCGCGACTGGTCGCCGAGGCGATGCGCATGCGGCCGGCGCCGGCCTTCTTGCCGGCCCAGGCATAGGTCGCGCCGACACCGCGCTCGGCGCCGCCGTAGGTGCGTTGCAGGTCGGCGTCGAGGGTCTCGTAGGGCGACCAGGCGCGCCAGGCCTTGAAGTCGGACACGTGGACCAGAACCGCTTCGGGCGGGGCGTTGACCAGCACCGAGCGCTCGACCCGGAAGACGGGCGGGCGCAGGGCGGCGGCGACCAGCAGGCCCGTCAAGGCCAGAACCAGTACGGCGGCGAGGATCTTCAACATCGGGCGGCTCCTTGAGCGTGGCCCGTTCCGGGCCGTTCTCCACAAGGACGCGCGGCGGATCAGCCTTCCGACACCGCCCCGCGATTTTTCTCGCCCTCGGCCTGCAGTCGGTCGAGGTGCTGGCGGATGTGGGCGGCCTCGGCGGCGCCGCCGGCCAGGGCGATGGCCTGATGGAAGGCCTCGCGGGCGGCCTCGTCGCGGCCCAGCTGCAGGTTCAACGCGCCCCGCAGCCCGTGGAAATGGAAGTAGCCGGCCAGGCGCTCCTCCAAGGGAGCGATCATGTCCAGCGCGGCCTGAGGACCAGCGACCTTGGAGACCGCGACGGCGCGGTTGAGGCTGACGACCGGGGAGGGGGTCATGCGCTCCAGGGCGGCGTAGAGGTGATCGATCTGGGCCCAGTCGGTGTCTTCGGCGCGCTCGGCCCGCCCATGCAGGGCGGCGATGGCGGCCTGCACCTGGTAGGGGCCGGGCTGGCGATGGCGCATGGCCTTGTCGATCAGGGCCAGGCCTTCGGCGATCATCGCCGCGTCCCACAGGCCGCGATCCTGGTCCTCGAGCAGCACGATCAGACCGTCGGCGTCCTGGCGGGCCGGGGTCCGGGCGTGCTGCAGCAGCATCAGCGCCGTCAGGCCCATGACTTCCGGCTCGGCGGGAAACAGCCGCAGCAGCAGGCGCGACAGCCGCAAGGCCTCGTGGCACAGCGGCCGGCGCGCGTAGGCCTCGACGCCGCCGGCCGAATAGCCCTCGTTGAACACCAGGTAGACCATGGCCATCACCGTCAGCAGCCGTTCGGCGCGCTCGGTGGGGCTGGGCGCCTCGAACGGCGTGTCGCCCTTGGCCACGCGGGCCTTGGCCCGGGTGATCCGCTGCTCCATGGCGCTTTCGCCGACCAGGAAGGCGCGGGCGATCTGGCGCACCGACAGGCCAGACACGATGCGCAGCGCCAGGGCGATCTGCTGGGTGGCCGGCAGGTCCGGATGGCAGCAGACGAACAGCAGCCGCAGGATGTCGTCGCGATAGTCGGCGCCGTCCAGCCGCTCGGCCAGCGCGGTCTCGGCGTCGTCGAGGCCGGCGGCCAGGTCGGTCAGCACCTCGTCGGACGGCAGGGCGGTCTGGCGGCTTCGCCTACGGCCAGCGTCGACGCCGCTGTTGCGGCCCACCAGGATCAGCCAGGCGGTGGGATCGCGCGGCGGACCTTTGTCGGGCCAGGACTTGAGGGCCCGCAGGCAGGCGTCCTGATAGGCTTCCTCGGCCGTGTCGAGGTCGCGGAAATAGCGCAGCAGCGCCGCCATGGCCCGCGGGCGCGCCGAAACCAGCGCGGCGTCGATCCAGTCCGGGTCGCTCACGGGCGCGCTCCGTGAACGGCGCTCGATTTCCACGAGGTCGCGACGGGACGAATTTCATAGCAGCCGCCGGGATTTGCCGCCGCAAGTTCACGCGCGGCCGCGGCGGCTTCGGCCAGATCCGTGCAGTCGACCAGATAGAAGCCCAGCAGTTGCTCCTTGGTCTCGGCGAACGGGCCGTCGACCAGTAGCGGCGGCTCGCGATCCTTGCGCAGCGTCACGGCCGTGGTGGTCGGCAGGAGGCGCGCCGAAAGACTCAGGCGGCCTTGGCCGGCCAGATCGTCGCGCACGGCCGCCAGTCGCGCCATCACAGCCTCGTCATGCGCCGGGCTCCATGCGCCGACCACGTCTTCCATGTGATAGCAGAGAATGGCGTACAGCATCCGACAAGCTCCAACGGCCACAGCGCCGTGAACCAAGGACGCCGCGACGAGCCGAGCGCCGACACCGGCGACGAAGAAAATGCGCTCTGTGGCGCGCGAAACCGCTCGGCGGCGCCGTCGAGCGACGGTCTGGCCCTCGACGCAACCGCGTCATGGCCAGACCAGGTTCCCACCTCCCAGGAGAAGCTATCGCGCGGCCTGGCGTTTCTCCGGTCGCGCGGCAAGCGCCGGACCGAACGTCAGTCGGCTGGCGGCCGCCAGGATCCACGCCGCCAGACCGCCATACAGCATCGTCCAGCCAAAGCCGTGAACCAGAGCCTGGCGCGCGATCGCCAGCGAAATCTGATCGCTCCCGGCTCCTGCCGCCACACGCTCGGCCAGGGCGCGAATGTCCGCCGAAGCCGGAGCGGCCAAAGATAGGCTCGACTGAACGCCGCTGACCAAGATAGCGCCCATCAGAGCGATGTTGATCGCCAGCGAGATCATCCGCGCGCTCATGTCGATGCTGGAGGCCATCCCGGCCCGGTCGCTCGTGACGGCGTTCGTGGTGGCGTTGGTAACGGTGGTGTTCGTCAAGCCCAGGCCCACGCCCGCCAGCATGCAGCCGGGCAGGACGGCCAGTTCCGCCGCCGCCCCAACGCGTGTGGCCAAGAACATCAGGATGAAGCCCAGGCCGATGACGAACAGGCCGGCCGGGATGACGAGGCCGGAGCGATATCTCAGCGCCAGGCGCTCGGCCAGCGGGGGAACCGCCAGGGTCGGCAGGGTGTAGGCCAGAAGCGCCGCGCCCGCTTGGACGCTGTCGTATCCGAGCGCGGCCTGAAAGTAGATCGGCAGATAGATCATGAACGGCCAGAAGCTGAAGTTCATGGCCGCCGATCCCAGCAGCGCACCGGAAAAGTCACGGATGGCGAAAACCGACGTGTCGAACATCGGGTGCTTGCTCGACCGCTCGACCCCGATGAACGCAGCAAAGGCGACGACCGCCGCGCCGACGAACAGGATGGCGGTAGGGCTGCCAAATCCAAGGTGTGGGCCTTGGGTGATGAAGTAGACAAGGCAGAAGACCGAGATCGACAGCGTGATGATCCCGGCCAGGTCCAGGCGCTGGGCGATTGGGTCGCGCGACTCTGTCACGCCATCGGCGCCCAGCACCAAGGTCGCCAATGCCAGCGGCCCGTGGACCAGGAACACCCAGCGCCAGTCCGCAAGCGAAACGATCGCGCCGCCGATGATCGGGCCGAAACCCAATCCAATGCCGAAGATCACGCCCCACCATCCAAAGGCATGGCTACGGTCACGGCCGTCGCGAAACTGGTGGGACAGGATCGCGACCTGACAGATCAGCATCGCCCCGCCGCTAGCGCCTTGGAGAAAGCGGGCGACAATCAGCAACTGCGCATCACGCGCCAGGCCGCAAACCAGAGACGAGAGTCCAAAGGCGATTATACCGCCCAGGAAGATCCGCTTTCGGCCGAAGCGGTCGGCCAGGGCGCCCGTCGCCATCAGCACCGCGGTCACCGCCAAGGTGTAGGCGTTCATGATCCATTGGAGGGCGCCGAAGTCCGCATCCAGAACCGCCTGCAGCGTGGGCAACGCCGCCGGTACGCTCGAGATTTCCAGTCCGAACATCAGGGAAGACAGGCACACGGCGGCCAGGGCTTTGGTCGGCTTGGGACTCATGGGGAACCTTCGGCAAGCTGGGGGTCGAACCGCGACCCCACTGACGCCTCCGGACATAGGCCGAGCTTGATGATTGCATAATTGGATGATTGGCTATTTCAGAGATGACGATATTGGATGGATGCAATGATCGCTCTGGACGTCGAGGCCGTGCGTGCTTTCGTAGCGATCGCCGATCTGGGCGGCTTCACCCGGGCGGCGGAAGCCCTGGGCGCCACTCAGAGCGCGATCAGCGTGAAGCTCAAGCGCCTCGAAGCGCGCCTTGGTCATCGACTTGTCGAGCGTACGCCGCGCTCGGTTCGCCTGTCGGCGCAGGGCGAGGTGTTCCTGGGGGCCGCGCGCGAGTTCCTGGCCGCCCATGAGCGAGCCATAGCCAGCCTGGCCGCGACCAGATGTCGTTTCGCCCTGGGCATCGCGGCCCATGTCGCCGGCCCCGAAATCCCGGCTTTGCTGGCTCGGCTGAACGCTCACGACCCTTCGCTCACCATCGAGGTGCGACTGGAAAACTCTCGCGACCTCATCGACGCCTTCGACAGGGGAGAGATCGACGCGGCGATCATACGGCGAGAGGATGATCGTCGTGACGGCGAGGTTCTTGCCCCCGAACACTTTGGCTGGTTCGCCAGTCCGACTTTCGAACAGCGCCCTGGCGAGCCTATCCGCCTCGCGGCGCTGGCGCCGTCCTGCGGCGTCCGCGACATTGCAACCCGGGCGCTGGATGCAGCAGGTCTGCCTTGGATCGAGGTGTTTCTAGGTGGAGGCTCGTCCGTCGTGACCGCTGCTGTGTCGGCGGGCTTGGCCCTGTCGGCCTTTTCTCGCCGCTTGGCTCCCGCCGGCGCAGTCGAGGTGGGAGAGCGCTTCGGTCTGCCCGATCTGCCATCTTCGGAGATCGTTCTGCACTCGACGCTGACCGACGCTAAGTCCAGGGAGGCTTTGAGGATACTGGCTTCGGCGTTTCGCGATCATCGCATTGCCGTACCTTCGTTCGTGGGCTGACAAACATCGTCCTCTGGAGCCGGTTGGCGGCGCGATCCGATAACCAGAAGCAGCCCCAGGGGGAGCGCGGCGACGGCGGCCGTCGCGGCGTTGACGATCAAGCCGGTCGAATAGCCGCCCGGCAGGTCGGCGAGGATCCCCATTAGCAAGGCGCCTAGGCTGGAAGCTCCGGCGATGTAGAAGGCCTGCAGGCCTAGGCAGCGCCCGAGCAGGGGAGGGGATCATCTGCCTGAGCAGTGGAATGGCGAGTTGGCTGACCGCGCCGGAGTTCGCGCCCAGCGGCACGCCGATGACCCAAACCGGCCATGTCGCCTCCGAGCCGTCGACAAGGCTCAGGCCGGCTACGGCGCTGGCCTGCAGGCCGATACAAGCGAAGATCACGGGGCCATAACCCCACACGATCGGCCAGCCATCCGGCGCCCAGAGATGCCGCTGCTCGCATCCAAACCTGCGAAGATCTGGGGGTCTTCATTGGTCTGGCTGACGCCCCTCAAGACGTAGTCGGTGGCGACGCCGACGTTCGCCGACAGCGACAGCTTGTTGTCCTGGGCTGCAGCGGCGCCGTGCGCAACCAGAGCCAAGGCGACGGATAGAGCCACGCAACGCGCGGAGTTGTATTATGACTGCAAGAGCATTGAATTTTCCTCGAAGTGTTTCAGTGCATCTCGCTATGGCGCGCCTCCGTTGAGGGCGTGCGGAGGTTGTGTGGAGGCTGGTATTGGATCGCTTTTTGTATCGGATCATGCTCAGCGAATACGCGGGCGCGTGGTGAAGAGCCCAAAAGGTGCTCACGCAATCAACCCTCTATCGTCCCTGCGCTGCGTTCTCGAGTTCGGGGGTGGAAGGGACGCACCGGGATTGGGGGGAGTGCGTCCCTTCCTTAATCACAGCGCCTCGGAGGGAGCCGCCGCGATAGCCTACGCCGTCGCGTGGGATCTCGTCGAGACCGCCAGCGCGTCGCCGGGGGCCTCGTTGCCCTATGGTTGCACCGGCGTCGCCGGTCTCGCCCGTGGCTTAAGTCCCTCCGGTATGGCGGCCTCGTCGACCGTGAACGGCCGCGCGAGCATGACCTCATGGTCGTCCAGCCGTCGGAAGGCGCCGCCGTGGCTCGTACCCTTGCGGCCCATCTCGAACAGGGCGGTCATGGTCTGCTGGTCGAAAGCCAGCACCGAGGACTCGATGTTGTCGGGAATGGCGGCCAGGTGCATCTGCAGGCCATTGCGACGCGAGAAGGCGACGGTGGCGTTGAGGTGCGTGCGCAGAGAGGCTTTGCTCAGAGTGTCGAAGGTGCGGCCCAGGATCGGACCGATCCTGCCGGGCGTGACGCCGTCGTTGGGCGCCACGCGGCCGTTGACCACAACATAGAGCGCATGCATCGCATCGCTGGTCGGCCCTGCGTCTTCGGTCCTCAGCATCTGCGCCTCGGGGATGCCCAGAAAGGGCGTGGTGACGCCGCCGTCGACATGCATCTCGCTGATCACCGCGCCGTTTTGGTCGCGCGCGGCGATGAGGACGGGCGGAAAGACGCCTGGAATGGCGGCGGACGCCAGAAGCACCTCCTTGAACAGCTTGTGGGCTTCCGGCGAATTTTCCGACGCCAGCTTGCCCATGTCCCAGATGACGGTCTGCTGGCTGTCCAGGTTCGTCGTCGCCACCAGCAGGCGTCGGCCGGTGGCGTGCTCGCGGGCGATCGCGGCCAGCATCTGCGGCGTGACGTGTTCGTCGATCAGCTGGCGCAGGGCTTGGGCGCTGAACAGGCTAGGGCGCACCAGGGCCCCGAAGTTCCTCATGCTGAGCAGCCTGGTCGCGCCGGCGCCCGTGTAGGCGTCCCGCAGCTGCGGATCCCAATCGGGTCCCAGGAAGGCGAACGGCGCGGCCAGGGCGCCGGTGCTGACGCCCGTGACCACGTCGAACCGCGGGCGATCGCCCCGCTCGCTCCAGCCGATCAAGACACCGGCCCCGTAGGCGCCGTTCGCGCCGCCGCCCGACAAGGCCAGCATCGCGACCGGACCAGGCCCTTCGAGCCTGGACGCCATCTGCGCGTCAAACGCTTCGAGGTCGTCCAGTTTGCCGGCGTCCATCCGCACGTCAGGCACGACCAGGGCGTGGCTGTCGGCGAAACGCGGCGGCCCCTGTGGGCGCGCCAGCGTGCCGCAGCCCGAAAGCAGCAGGCCCGCGACCAGGAGGGCGACGGCGCGGCGAAGAGGGACAGTGCGAAGGGTCATTTTGCGTATCGTTTCCCGCTGGGTAGTGCGGCGGGGGATGTTCTAGCCGGCTCGGTTTGACCGGCTGTGGACGAACGATGGACGACGTGTGGAGGGCGGCGATGATCTCGCCGCCCAGATCCCGTCACCCGTAGGTCGCGCGCGCCATCGGGCCGCCCAGGGCCCGATAGAGGTTGATGGAAGCGACGGCCTGCTCCTGCCGAAGCTGGATCAGGGATTGCCGCGCGGCATAGAGGCTGCGCTGGGCGTCGAGCAGCTCGATGCGGTTTTCCACGCCAGCGCGGAAGCGGCGCTGGGACAAGTCCGCCCGGCGCTCGGCCGCGGCCACGACGCCGACCTGCGCCTCGATCTGGCCGCCGTAGGTGGCGCGGGCCGCAAGGCCGTCGGCGACCTCGCGGAACGCCGTCTGGACGGTCTTCTCGTAGTTGGCGACGGCCACGTTGCTGCGCACGTCGGCCAGGCTGTGCTGGGCGCGCAGCCGTCCGCCCTGGAACAGCGGCGCGGTGATCTGCGGCGTCCACGTCCAGGTGCGCGACGAACGGTCGAAAAGCTTGTTGAGATCGCCGGAGGCGAAGCCGAACTGGCCCGTGAGGGACAGGGTCGGGAAGAACGCGGCCTTGGCGGCGCGCACGTCGGCCTGGGCGCCCTTCAAGGCTTGTTCGGCACGGAGGATGTCCGGCCGCCGGGACAGTAGGTCCGACGGCAGGCCGGCGGCGATCTCCGTCAGCACCGGCTGCTCGGCCAGCGCCATGGGCGCGGGCAGGTCGGACGGCAGAGGCGCGCCGACGACCAGGGCCAGGGCGTTGAGGGCCTGGCGATGGCCGCGTTCGGCGGCCTCGAGCTCGGCCTGCGCGGTCCTGGCCTGGCCTTCGGCCTGGGCCAGATCGACGCCGTCCGACTGCCCGGCCTGTTTGAGCCGGCGGGTCAGGTCGAGCGACGCGGACCAGTCCTTGGCTGTCAGATGGGCCAGTTGCAGCCGCTCGTCCGCCGCCCGTTCGGCCAGGTAGGCCTCGACCACGGCCGAGACCAGCGTGAGGCGCGCGGCCCGAGCGCCTTCCTCGGCCGCCAGATAGGCGGCGAAGGCGCTTTGCGACTGGGCGCGCAGGCGGCCAAACAGGTCGAGCTCGAACGCCGTCAGCGACAGGCCGACGGTGGTCGTCTCCGGGAGCATGCCCTGCATCATCGGCTGGCGCGTGCCCGAGTGCTGGGCCCCGGCCTGGACCTGCGGGAAGAACGAGGCGTCCTGGGCGCGCAGTTGCGCCCGGGCGGCCTGGACTTCCAGCAGCGCGACGCGAAGGTCGCGGCTATCGGTCAAGGACAGCGTGATCAGCCTGGCCAGCCGCGGATCGCGGACGACCGAGGTCCAGTCCTGGTCGGCGACGGCGACGCCGCCGGCGACGTCCGCGGCCGGGTAGGCCGCGGGCAGGACGGAGAGATCCGGCGTGCGGACCGGATAGGACTGGCAGGCGCCGAGCGTGAGGGCGACGGCCGCCGCCATGGCGAGGTGGGCTTTCGTCATGATCAGGCTCCCTTGCCCGATTGGCCGCGCCCGAAGCGCGGAAGGCGGATGCGCTGAAGCTGGGCGCGCAGGTGGTCGACGCTCGTCAGCACGAAGACGAAGAAGACCGGGACGAAGAAGATCGCCAGGAAGGTCGCCGTCAGCATGCCGCCGAAGACGCCGGTGCCGATCGAGTGCTGGGTGGCCGCGCTGGCGCCGGCGGCGATCATCAGCGGTACGACGCCCAGCGTGAAGGCCAGCGACGTCATGATGATCGGGCGCAGGCGCAGGCGCGCCGACTCGATGGTGGCTTCGACCAGGCCCTTGCCGCTTTCGCGCAGTTGCTTGGCGAACTCGACGATCAGGATCGCGTTCTTGGCCGACAGGCCGATGATCGTGATCATGCCTACCTTGAAGAACACGTCGTTGGGCAGGCCCCGGATCATGGTGGCGGCCACCGCGCCGATCAGGCCCAACGGGACCACGAGCATGACCGACAGCGGGATGGTCCAGCTCTCGTAGAGGGCGGCCAGCACCAGGAAGACCACCAGCATCGACAGCACCATCAGCATCGGCGCCTCGTTGCCGCTCTGGCGCTCCTGCAGCGACTGGCCGGTCCAGGCCACCGAGAAGCCGGGCGGCAGTTGCGCGGCCATGGCTTCCATCTCGGCCATGGCCTGGCCGCTCGACACGCCGGGGGCGGCGCTGCCGGCGATGCGCGACGACAGATAGCCGTTGTAGCGGACCAGCTGCAGCGGGGTTTCTTCCCAGCGCGGGGTGACGAAAGCGCTGAGCGGGACCATGCCGCCGGCGCGGTTCTTCACATAGAGGCCAAGGACGTCCTGGATCTGCATGCGCGCGCTGGGTTCGGCCTGGACGATGACCTGTTGCATCCGGCCGTTGTTGGGGAAGTCGTTGACGTAGGCCGAGCCCATCGCCGCCGACAGCGTGCTGCTGATGGCGTCAAACGACACGCCCAGGGCCTCGGCCTTTTCACGGTCGATGTCCAGGCGAACGCTGGCGCCGTCCGGCAGGCCGTCGGGATAGACCATGGCCAGCTTCGGATTGGCCGCGGCCAGTTCCAGCAGCTTGCCTTGAGCGGCGGCCAGGGCGGCCGAACCTTGGCCCCGCACGTCCTGGAGACGCATGGCGAAGCCCGACGAGGTGCCCAGTTCCGAGATCGCCGGCGGGTTCAGGGCCATGACGGTCCCGTCCTTGACGCCGGCCATGGCTTCCTGGACCGAGGCGATCTCCTTGTGGACGGTCACGTCGCCGCGCTTGTCCCAGTCGATCAGGTTGGTGAACGCCATGGCGACGTTCTGGCCCGAGCCGGCGAAGCCGAAGCCGATGATCGAGGTGTTGCCCGAGACGCCCGGACGCTCGGCCAGGTGCGCTTCGTATTGCTTGATGACCGAACGGGTGCGCTCGACGGTGGCGTCGGACGGCAGGGTGATCATCGTCATGAAGCTCCCCTGGTCCTCGTCAGGCAGGAAGGCGCCCGGCAGGCGGGTGAAGGTCACGCCCAGCACGACCAGCAGGGCGACGAAGACCAGCATGGCCCGGCCCGTACGCTTTAGCAGGCGGGTGACGCCGTCGGCGTAGCCCTCGGTCATGCGGTCGAAGCTGCGGTTGAACCAGCCGAAGAAGCCCTTCTTCTCGTGGTGACCGGGCGCGATCGGCTTGAGGATCGTGGCGCACAGGGCCGGCGTCAGGGTCAGGGCCAGCAGGGCCGAGAACAGGATCGACGTCGCCATGGCCAGGCTGAACTGGCGATAGATCGCCCCGACCGAACCCGAGGCGAAGGCCATGGGGATAAAGACGGCCGACAGCACCAGGGTGATGCCGATGACCGCGCCGGTGATCTCCTTCATGGCCTTCTGGGTGGCCGCCTTGGGCGACAGGCCCTCGGTGGCCATGATCCGCTCGACGTTCTCGACCACGACGATGGCGTCGTCGACGATGATGCCGATGGCCAGCACCATGCCGAACATGGTCAGCACGTTGATCGAGAAGCCCGCCAGCAACATCACCGCAAGCGTGCCCAGAAGGGCGATCGGGGCGACGATCGACGGGATCAGTGTGTAGCGGACGTTCTGCAGGAACAGGAACATCACCAGGAACACCAGCACCATCGCCTCGATGAGGGTGTGCAGCACCTTCTCGATCGAGACCTTGACGAAGGGGGCGGTGTCGTAGGGGATCAGATAGCCCATGCCGGCGGGCATGGCAGGCGCCAGCTCCTGCATGCGGGCCTTGACGGCGTCGGCGGTCTTTACGGCGTTGGCGCCCGGCGCGAGCTGGACTGCGGCGATCGCCGAGGGCTGGCCGTTGTCGGTCGATTCAAAAGCGTAGGTTTGGGAGCCCAGCTCGACGCGGGCTACGTCGCCAAGCGTCAGGCGCGAGCCGTCAGCGTTGGCGCGAAGGGTGATGGCCGAGAACTGCTCGGGGGTCTGCAACTGGCCCGAGGCGGTCAAAGGCACGCTGACCAGTTGGCCGGCGACCGACGGCGTATCGCCCAGGCGGCCAGGCGCGAGCTGCTGGTTCTGGGCGGCGATGGCGGCGGTTACGTCGCTGAGCGCGACGTCGTAGGCGACCAGCTTCTGGGGATCGACCCAGATCCGCATGGCGCGTTCCGAGGCGAAACTCTGGACCTTGCCGACGCCGGGCAGCCGCTGCAGCTCGTTGACCAGATTGCGGGCCATATAGTCCCCAAGCTCCTGGGGCTTGAAGGCGCCGTCCTTGGAGACCAGCGAGACCATCATCAGGAAGCCCGACGAGGCCGAGTCCACGGTCACGCCCGTCTGGCGCACGGCCTGGGGCAGGCGCGCCTCGACCGTCTTCAGGCGGTTCTGGACGTCGACCTGCGCCATCTGCGGGTCGGTGCCCGGCCGGAAGGTGACGGTGATGGTCGCGATGCCGGTCGTGTCGGCCGAGCTCTCGAAATAGAGCAGGTTCTTGACGCTGGAGAGCTCGCGCTCGATCGGCGCGATGACACTGTCGGTCAGGGCCTGGGTCGTGGCGCCGGGATAGGTCGCCGAGATCGAGACGCTGGGCGGGGCCACCGACGGAAACTGCGCGATCGGCAGGCGCGGGATGGCCAGCAGCCCGGCCAGGATGATGAAGATGGCCAGCACCCACGCGAAGACGGGGCGGTTGATGAAGAACTGGGACATGATGTCAGCTCTCGGTTCAGCGCTGCGACTGAGGCTGTGATTGGGGTTGGCCGGAGGCCGCCGACTTCCACGGCGAGGCCTTGACCGCGACGCCAGGCATCAGGCGATCACGGCCCTCGATGATCACGCGCTCGCCCGCGGCCAGGCCGCTGAGCACCACGTACTGGCCGTCGACGACCGGCCCGACCGTGATCGGGCGAGGCTCGGGCGCGCCGGTTCCCTTCAGGACCATCACCTGCGGCTTGCCGGCGGCGAAGAACACGGCCTGCTGGGGCAGCCTGACGACGGTCTTGGGGGCGCCGCTGGGCAAACGTACGCGCACGAACATGCCCGGGAGCAGGTTGCGGCTCGGGTTGTCGACCAGCACCCGGGCGCGCAGGTCGCCCGTGCCCGGATCGACGACAAGTTCGGAGAACAGCAGCTTGCCGCGTTGGCCCGTGGCCGCCCCTTCGGCGCCGAGAATTTCGACCGCGCCGGCGCCGGCGCCGCCCGATTTCTGCAGTTCGAGCATACGCGCGGCCGGCTGGCGCACGTCGACGAACACCTGGTCGATCTGCTGCACCGTGGCCAGGGGGTCAGTTCCACCGACGCTGACCAGCGCGCCTTCGGTGACGGCTGATGCGCCGATGCGCCCCGAGATCGGCGAGGTGATGGTCGCGAAGTTCAAGTCCAGGCGGCGGCGCTGGGCCGTGGCGCGGGCGGCGGCGACGTCGGCCTCGGCCTGTTCGAAGGTTGCGACGGCGTTGTCGAACGACTGGCGGCTGACGGCGTCCACCTCGATCAGCGGACGCAGGCGATCGACCTGGACGCGAGCCTGGCTGCGGGTCGCCTCGGCGCGGCGCTGGGCGGCCACGGCGCTGTCGAGATCGGCCTGGAACGGGGCGGGGTTGATCCGGAACAGCGGCGCGCCGGTGCGAACCTCGGCGCCTTCGGTGAACAGACGGCGCTGGATGAGGCCGCCGACCTGGGGCCGGATCTCGGCGATGCGATGGGCCACCACCCGACCGGGCAGGTCGTCGGTCAGCTGGACCGGAGCGGCGCCGGCGACCGCGAAGGTGACTTCGGCCACGGTCGGACCTTGTTCTCCGTTGTGGGAGCCGCCGCAGCCGGCCAGGGCGAGCGCCAGGCAAGCAGCTCCCCCAACGAGGATCATGCGCAAGGACGGGTTCATCGGCGTCGTTCTCCACTGGCGCGGACGGACGACCGCGCGATGACGCCGGGCAACTCGCATGGCATCGTTGGCGCTGTGTGGAGGGATTGTGGAGGAGCGATGGAGCGGACCGCGACGATCTGGCTCATGATCCGCGGCTATGCCAAGCAGCCGTCATGAACCCGCTTGCACTCATCGTTGAGGACGAGGCGGCGATCGCGGAGATCCTCGATCGCTATCTGGTCCGCGAAGGTTTCCGGACCGCCCGAGCCCACGACGGCCAGGTGGCGCTGGATCTTCACGCCCTGCTCAGGCCCGACATCGTCCTGCTCGATGTCGTGATGCCCAAGCTCGATGGCTGGGCCGTGCTGGGCGAGATCCGTCGGCGCGGGTCGACGCCCGTGGTGATGATGACGGCTCTGGACCAGGATATCGACAAGCTGCAGGGCCTGCGGATGGGCGCCGACGACTACGTGGTCAAGCCGTTCAGCCCGCCCGAAGTGGTCGCCCGCGTGCAGGCGGTGCTGAGGCGCACGGCCGGCATGGTTCCCGACCGGGTGATCCGACTGGGCGGGCTGGAGGTCGATCCGGTCAGCTACATCGTCTCGGTGCGGTCCCAGGACGGGCTCAAGCCGCTCGACCTTACGCTGACGGAGTTTCGCATCATCGAGTTCATGGCCCGTCACCCAAAGCGCGTGTTCACCCGCGGCGAGCTGGTCGACGCCTGCCTGCCGGGCGAGGAAGTCCTGGAGCGCACCGTCGACAGCCACATGAGCAAGCTGCGCCACAAGCTGAAAACCGCTGGCTTGGGCGACGTGGTCAGCGGCGTGCGCGGCGTGGGCTACCGATTGGACATGCAGTGATGCTTGGACTGCAGGGTCTCACCCGCAAGGTCGCGATCTACATGACGATCGTGGCCATCGGCGGCCTGCTGTCGACGACTGTCGGTTGGGCGCTACTTTTCTGGTTGTTCGTCAGCCAGGGCCTGGCTGACGATATTCCCATGCACTTTCAGGCGGTGGACTACATCGCGCTGTCACTGTCGCTTGTGGTGGGTTTGGCGACCGCGCTGATCGCGGCGCGCAGCCTCACGCGTCGGATCGTTCAGCCGGTTGTTCAGGTCGCGGCCGCCGCCCGAAGTATCGCCAGCGGCGATCTGGCCGCCCGCGCGGACATAGGCGACCAAAGCCTCGGCGAGATCGCCGACCTGGTCGCCGACTTCAACCAGATGGCCGGGCGACTGGAGATCTCCGTCGCCGAGGCCAACCAATGGAACGCGACGATCGCGCACGAACTGCGCACGCCCCTGACCATCTTGAACGGACTGCTGCAGGGCGCCGCCGACGGGGTGTTCGACAGGGACGACGCCTGGACCGCCATGCTGCGCGCTCAGGTCGACGGTCTGACGCGTCTGGTCGAGGACCTGCGTGTGCTGAGCCTGGAGGAAAGCGGTCATTTCTACCTACGGCTCGAGGTCGTGAACCTGGCGTCTATCATCATGCCGCTGCGGGCTCTCTACGACCCGGTCCTTGCTCAGTCGGGGTTGTCGGCGCGGTGGACCGTTCCGGACGCCGAAGTGGTCGGCGATCCGTCCCGCATACGGCAGGCGGCGATGGCGCTGCTGGAGAACGCCCGCCTCCACGCGACTCCCGGCGCGCTTGAGATCACGGTCGAACTGGCCGGCGACGAAGCCTTGTTCAGCGTCGCGGATACAGGACCCGGCGTGCCCGAGGACATGGCCGCGAGCATCTTCGCTCCGTTCAAGCGTGGACGCGCCGACGGTAACGGTTCGGGCCTGGGGCTGGCGGTCGTGCGGTCGATCGCTCGCGCGCACGGCGGGGAAGCCACTCTTGGCCCCTCCGACTTCGGCGGGTCGCGCTTTGCGTTCTCCATCCCGCTCGCCCGCGACGGCGCCGAGCCCTGACGGCTTCCCCCGATCGGCCGTCCTTCCTCGCCGCTCGTCTCCTTGTGGTCCCTTGGTGAAATCGATGGCCGTCCGCGCCAATCGCTGGCTTGTCCTGTTCCTAGCGCTCGCCGCCTACCTGCCGATCGTGCTCGACATCACGATCCTGCACGTCGCGGTTCCCTCGTTCACCTCGGCTCTCGAGCCAGCTCGCGCGCTGACCGGCCAAAACCATCCGCGTTTCGCCGACCTCGGCAGTTTCTTCAGAATATCGCTCCTGTAGCGTCTAACCCGAAGGTCGTGTTGATGGCGCTGGCCCGACTAGAAATACGGGTCAGCGAACGGACCGAGCACCGGCGAGCATGCCCGACCGTCTTCCTCTCCGCGATAAGCCCTCGCCGCGATCGTGCTCTTCTGGCTATGAGTCCTGAACCTAGCGTCCCTCGCCATGAAAGCGCCTGCGAAGCGGCCAGGGAGGTCGCTTCGCGGCCTTGCCGATCCCACCAGCGTCAGTGGAGGGGCGCCGGCAGGCGGTACCACTGCAAATAACTTTGGCTGGCGGCGTCGGGCCGGGTGAGGATCACCAGGGCGCCGGGGCCGCCGTGCAGCCCAGGCGCCACGGCGATCTTGCTGGCGGCCAGGGGGAGGCGGCGCTTGAGCCGGCAGGATGCGGTCGTGGTTGAAGCCGACATCGCGGGGCGAAGCCCCTTCCAACACGCTCTTGATGCCGACGATCGCCCGCTCGCCCGCCACGGCGGGGTCGGTGCGGTACTTCCAGGCGATGAACGAGCCGTCCGTCAGCCGGGCTGTGGCTGCCTTCGCGGGCGGCGGGCTTCCTGCGGCGCGGCGACCGCGTGCGACTGATGGGGGCGCGATCTGATTTCGGCTCCTGAGGAGTCTGGATCATGAGGTGACCCGTATTGGCTGACGGACGAGAAGACGGCTCGGCTGGAGCCCTATTTCCCCAAGAGCCACGGCAAGCCTCGCGTGGATGGTCGCTGGGTGTCGATCGGGATCATCTTCGTCAACCGCAATGGGCTGCGTTGGCGGGACGTCCCGGCGGCCTATGGGCCGCACAAGACCCTCTAAAACCAGCGAGACAGGCGTCTTCGTCCGGATGATCGGACGCACCAAGGGCGGCATGAACACCAAGCTGCATGCCGTGACCGCCTAGGGGCGATCGCTCCTGCGCCTGGTGGGCTAAAGGCCCGCTTGCTGGAGAGATGCGAAGGTCAGCAAATGGCGCGAGCCAACCGTCGAGGTGATCTCCAGAAGAAGACCCGAGGCGGTTGCTTCTAGCGGCGCAAGGTGATGCCCAGCGACACCGCCCTTGGGCTCTCGCCATCGATCCGGCGACCCGCAACGAGATCGAGGTCGAAGCGACCGCCGCCCGGGTTCCAGCGCAGGCCTAGCTGACCGCCAGGACCCCCGCCGCCACGGCGGAATCCCTCGGCCATCATGGTGACATCGTGGGGCAGCCCCAACTCGACCTGGGCGCCGGAGAAGACCGCGGTCCGCCGGGCAGCGATACGGCCGTAACTCCAGCCGGCGTTGAGATTGACGCGCAGCCGCTGGCTGACCGGGATGGTCATCGGGATCAACAGACTGGCGCTCTCCAGCTGCCCGGCGCGCAAGCCATAGGTCGCCGAGCCGGCCAACCCTAGGCCAAGGCCCTTTTCCTCGCGCATCAGGTTCAGCTTCAGGGCCGGCCCGATTGAGGTGTCTGACGTCCCATCGGCGGTCCAGGCATGTTGGAGACCCGCGCCCAGCTCCAGCCGAGGCCAAGCCTTGCGCGTGCAGGCCGGGGACAGGTTCGCCAAGCCCTGGCGCGGTGAGAACCGTGTCGTCCACGCTTCCAGGTGACAAACGCCCGGCGTCTCCACGGCCGCGTCGTCGACCACGTGCTCGTTGCCGGACGCCCACGCGGCTGGCGCGACGAAGAGGCTGGACGCGGCGATGGCCGCGCCCAGGAAAGTTTTCACGATCATGGTTCGTCCCCTGACCTAGACGGCGTCTTCCAGCGAGAAGCGATCGGCGCCCTCGTCGTAGGAGAAGACCTCGGCGTAGCGGCTCCAGTTGGTCACCGCCCGCAGGGTCTGGTCGGCGTAGTCGGGGGACATGAAGTCCTCCAGTTCGTCGCGGAACCGGCTGGCGGGGGCGGCGTGGCTGGGCCGATCGTCCAGCACCCGGCGCACGTGGGCGACCAGGGGAACGTGGGCCAGCAACTGCTGGGCGAAGATCGACTTGCGCGCATCGACGTCGGCCTCGGCGTAGCGATGGGCCGTGGGCGTCAGCACCAGGTCGCCCTCGCGCAGTTCGGCCAGGCGCAACAGCTGCAAGGTCTCGGCGATCGGAAAGAGCGCGTCGGCCTCGTACCGCAGCACCCGGGCCAGGTCGGGCATGTGCGCCCGGCCGTCGAACGGAGCGGCGCAAACCGCCTCGATCAGGCCGGCCATGACGTTGGTCGAGACGCGCGGCAGCACCATGCCAAGGCCCATGCCGAGAAAGACCCCGTCGCGGGCGGCCGCCGCCCCCTGGTCGGGCCGGGTCATCTGGGCGTAGATCCGCTCGACCAGGGTCCGGAAGGCCGGATCCTGGCGGTTGCGCGGCTGGGGCAGGTCGACCTTGATCGTCGAAACCACCCGGCCCGGATTGGACGAGAACACCAGGATGCGGTCGCACATCAGCACGGCCTCCTCGATGTTGTGGGTGACCATCAGGATCGACTTGATCGGCATCCGGCCCTCATTCCACAGGTCGAGCAGGTCGGTGCGCAGGGTCTCGGCGGTCAGCACGTCAAGGGCCGAGAACGGCTCGTCCATCAGCAGGATCGAGGGATCGACCACCAGGGCGCGGGCCAGGCCCACGCGCTGGCGCATGCCGCCCGACAGCTCCTTGGGATAGGCGTTCTCGAAACCGTCCAGACCGATCAGGTCGATGGCCGCCAGGGCCCGGCGGCGGCGCTCGTCCGAGCGCACGCCCTTGGCCTCCAGCCCGACCTCGACGTTCTGCAGGACGGTCAGCCAGGGGAAGAGCGCGAAGCTCTGGAACACCATGCTGACCGTGGTCGGGCTGTCCTCGCGCGGCGGGAAGACGATTTCGCCCGAGGTCGGCTTGATGAGGCCGGCGATCGACCGCAGCAGGGTCGACTTGCCCGAGCCCGAGCGGCCCAGCAGGCCGACGATCTCGTTCTCGTCGAGGGTCAGGTCGACATTATCGAGCACCAGCAGGTTCGCGCCTTCGGCCTTGCCGTACAGGTGGCGGATGGCCTTGGCTTCGACCAGGGCGGACGATGGGGTGGGGGTGAAGCAGGTCATGGATGCTCTCCCTTAGGCCAGACGGAGACGGCGCTCGGCGAAGCGGTACATCGGCCGCCAGAGCACGCGATTGAAGACGATGACGAAGACGGACATGACGGCCACGCCCAGAGCGACGCGGGCGCTGTCGCCGGCGGCGGTGGCCTTGGCGATGTAGGCGCCCAGGCCCGCGGCCTCGAGGCGCTGGTGCCCCCAGCTGACCGCCTCGGCGACGATGCTGGCGTTCCACGACCCGCCCGAGGCGGTGAGAGCGCCGGTCACGTAGTAGGGAAAGATCCCCGGGATCGCGACCTGGCGCCACCACTGCCATCCCCTGAGGCCGAACATGCCGGCGGCCTCCTTCAGGTCGCCCGGAATGGCGCTGGCCCCGGCGATGACGTTGAACAGGATGTACCATTGGGTCCCGAACACCATCAGCGGCGACAGCCAGATGTCGGGGTTCAGGCGCAGGGCGACGATGGCCGCCACCGCGAACGGGAACAGCACGTTGGCCGGGAAGGCCGCCAGGAACTGGGCGATCGGCTGCAGGCGCTCGGCCCAGGCTGGGCGCAGGCCGATCCAGACGCCGATCGGAACCCAGATGAGGGTGGCCAGGCCGATCAGCACGACGACGCGGACCAGGGTCGCCAGGCCCAGCAGCGAGACCTGGCCCAGGTCGCCAAGGGTCAGGCGCTGGTCGAGGAACGACCACAGCAGCCCGGCGCCGCCGACGACCGCGATGGCGACCAGCGCCAGCCAGAGGCCGTCCAGGACCCTGCCCAGCGCGGCGGGCGGCGCGGGCAGGCGCAGGGGCGGTAGGCGAACCAGCGGACGCAGGCCGGAGACGGCGCGGGGCAGCCTAACCAGCGGCCGGGCCAGCGAACGGATCCAGACGGCCCGGCGCAGCAGGTCGTACAGCCACGAGGCGGGGCGCTGCAGGCTGGCGGTCTGTTCGAAGCGGAACTTGTCGGCCCAGGCCACGACGGGACGGAACACCAGCTGGTCGTAGAGCACGATGACCACGGCCATGGCGGCCACGCCCATGGCCAGGGCCCGCATGTCCTGATGGGCGATGGCGACCGACAGCCACGAGCCGATCCCGGGCAGGGTGACGGTGGTGTCGCCCACGGTGATGGCCTCGGACGCCACGACGAAGAACCAGCCTCCCGACATCGACATCATCACGTTCCAGACCAGGCCGGGCGTGGCGAACGGCAGCTCCAGCCGGACGAACCGGCGCCAGGGCGAGAAGCCGAACTGGCGGCTGACGTCGTCCAGATCGGCCGGGATGGTCCGCAGCGACTGGTAGAAGCTGAAGGCCATGTTCCAGGCCTGGCTGGTGAAGATGGCGAAGATCGCCGCGCATTCCACGCCCAGCTGGCGGCCGGGGAACAGGCCCATGAAGAAGGTGACCGTAAAGGTCAGGAAGCCCAGCACCGGCACGGACTGCAGGATGTCGAGGGCGGGCGCGATCAGGAGTTCGGCCTTGCGGCTCTTGGCGGCCAGGGTGGCGACCGTGAACGTGAAGACGAGCGAGGCGAACAGGGCCACGAACATCCGCAGCGTCGTGCGCAGGGCGTACTCAGGCAGGCGAGCGGGATCCAGCGTGACCGGGGCGGCGTGAAGGGCCGCCAGGGGCTGGCTCATGTCCTCGGCCCCGCGCACGACCAGGACGGCCGCGGCGGCGAGCAGGAGGAAGGCGACCAGATCCGCCCACGAGGGGACGGTTCCGGCGCGAAGAAAGCGCGCGAGCGGACGCGCGGCCTTGAGGTCTCCGGAGAGGAAAACCATGGGGCTTGTCCTTGTGACTGTGGCCGCGACCGGCCGTCAGCAAGGAGCCCGTTGAACCCCTAGCGCGACGCCGTTCGCGGCGTGTTGGATCGACTGTGACTGTCGCTGGGCATGGGGTTTGGTTTCCGTTGAAAGCGTCGTTGCTGCGTCGCGGCATCGAGCGCGGCGGCGGGATGCGCCCGTCGGCGGGCGTTGTCAAGCGGCGTCGAGAGGCGAAGACAAAAATGATCTCGCCTGGGCCTGAGGTCTCGTTCCCGGTACCAGGCCAATGTCTGCAACTGGCGTGGCCAAGCTGACCTAGCGATCCTTTTCCATGCCACGCCGTTACTGTGCTTCTCAGTCACCGAAAGTTCTGGGAACAGGGAGCTGCCGCGCTGTCGCCCATCATCGATTAGGCGGCCCTGGCTAGCCGGCGGCGGGCTCCGCGAGATCGGCGGCGATCGCCCGCAGCGCTCGCACCACGGCGCTGCGCCGACGGTCCTGCTGGCAGACGAGGTAGCCGCGCAGAGGCTGCTCGCGCACCAGTCCCGACAGCGGGCGATAGACGATCCGAGGATCGGGCGGGCATTCCGACGAGAAGAACACGCTGACGCCCAGGCCCAGGGCGACGGCCTCGCGGATGGTTTCCCGGTTCTGCAGTTCGAGCGTTTCGCGCACCTCCACGCCGGCCGCCCCCAAGGCCTGTTCAGTGAAGGCTCGCGTCTTCGAAGTGGCTTCGCGGATCAGCAGCGTCTCTTCGGCCAGCCTTGCGATGGGCGTTGTCTCAAGGGCGGTCAGAGCGTGCCCCTTCGGCAGGGCGACCGCGAGGTGGTCGGTATAAAGCGGGTCATAGGTGAACTGGCCGTCGGCCGGGGGATCGCTGGCAACGGCCGCGTCGATCTGGGCCTCGGCCAGCCAGCGCATGGTCTCGCGGGCGTTGCCCATTCGCACTTGGACGCTGGTGTTGGGGCTCAGCGCCCGGAACCGGGCGACGACGCGGGCGACCTGCGGCGGGCAGTCGCCGCCGATCCGCAAGGACCCGCCGTCCAGACTGACGGCTTCGCCCAGCATGTCGTCGACATCGGCGGCGGCCGAGAACAGGCGCTCGGTCAGGGCGAACAGGTCCTGGCCCGCGCCTGTCAGCTTCAGGGGCGAGCGGCGGCTCTCGAACAGGTTGACGCCGTGCCGCTCCTCCAGCGCTTTCAATTGCTGGGACAGGGTGGGTTGGGCGACGTTCAGGCGACGCGCGGCGCGCGTGACGCTGCCTTCCTGAGCGATCGCGTGGAAGGCGCGCAGATGCTGGTAGTTGGCGGCCATGGTGGAGGTGTCCCATAGGCGCTGGCCGTGACGGACGCGTGACGATCGAACCGTTACGAAGCGCGTCCATAGGCCAGGCCTATGACCCCCATCCAACCAAACGCTTGGCCTCGCCCGGCTCCGGCGCCCCATGAAGCCGCCGCCGGGACGGCAGGACGTCCCCGCTCACCGGAGACCAGGGGACACCGATGAAGACGCCATTCAAGACGCTGCTGAGCTGCGGCGCGGCCACGATCGCTCTGGTCGCCGGCCAGGCCCGGGCCGCCGACGAGCCCGCATCCGTCGACACCGTCGACACCGTGGTGGTCACCGCCGCGCCCGTCGCGCGCGGCAACGCCATCGTCAACGCCGACACCATCGCCGCCCAGCCGGCGGCCATGAACATCATCAACGCCATCCAGGACGTGCCCGGCGTTTCCATCCGGGGCTCGGACGCCTTCAACGCCGACCCGTGGACCTACGGCGTCAACATCCGCGGCTTCGACATCAACCTGCGCTCGTCGAAGATCGGCCAGACGATCGACGACATGCCGGCCTACAACGCCTCGTACTATCTGGGCGGCGCGCCGGCCCAGAAGTTCCTGATGAGCGAGAACGTCGCCCGCATCCAGATCGACCAGGGCACGACCAGCGTCGGCTCGGCCTCGGCTTCGGCCCTGGGCGGCACGATCGCCTACGTCACCCGCGATCCGAAGGAAGAGGCCGGCGGCCTGATCTCGATCAGCCTGGGCGACAACGAAGCCCGCCGCTACGCCGGCGTCTACGACACCGGCCGGGTGCTGGGCGGCGCCACCCGGGCCTACGCCGGCGTCGCGCGCTTCACCGCCTGCCGCTGGGTCTATGGCTGCAGCGACGGCAGCGGCTTCGACGAATGGCACGCCGAGGTCAAGTCGGTGACCGAGCTGGACAAGCTGACGATCACGGCCCGGCTGTCCTATGACGACGCGGTCGACGATCCGCTGATCGAGGCCTCGCGCTCTTTCCTCGACAGCACGACTGCGGGCGACGCCTCAGTGCCGGCCTGGACGACCATTCCGGCGGGCGTGAACGAGAACTGGGCCCACGCCTGGTCGGCGCACCGCGAGAACACCCTGGCCTACGTCAAGTTCGACTACGCCCTGAGCGACGCCGTCCAGTTCGAGGTCGCGCCCTACTATCATCAGCAGAAAGGGCAGGGGGACTGGGCGCCGCCCTACCAGCAGATCGCGGTCGATCCGAACGGAGTGCGCACCATCGCCGGCGGCACGGCGCCGGGATCGAGCCGCAAGCGCGCCTATTACGGCTGGACCGACGCTTCGGGCCGCCAGCGGGCCGTCGTCCAGGGCTTCGACTATACCGACGTCGACGGCACGCGGATCACCTCGTCGCTGTGCTACGGCGCTGGCAACGTGGTGTCGGCGTCCTGTACGCCGCTGCAGACCTACCGCACCAGCCTCTACGCCCACGACCGCTACGGCTTTACGTCGAAGGCCAAGTTCGCCTTCGGCCAGCACAAGGTCGAGGCCGGCGTCTGGTACGAAAAGCTGGATCGCGACTTCGGCCGCGCCTGGCGCCAGATCGTCGATATCCGCAAGGGTCCGGCCTACTACGGGAGCCCGCAGCTGATCGACTTCCAGCAGCACTTCTCCACCGACCAGTGGAAGCTTTACGCCCAGGACACTTGGATGCTGGGCGACCTGACCCTGACCGGCGGGATCCAAAAGTACCTGATCGACATCGAGGGCGAGACCGAGGGCTGGGACGCCTATGGCAAGTCGGTAGCCCCGCTGCGCACCGCCCTGAACGCCGACTCCGACGTGCTGTTCAGCCTGGGCGCCCTGTACCGCGTCAACGACACCCTGCAGGCCTTCGCCGGCTTCTCGCAGAACTACGGCGCGGTGGGCGATTGGGCGCTGGAGAAGACCCAGACCGACACGTCGAAGCTGAAGTCCTCGGTCGCTGACGATTTCGAAGCCGGTCTGCGCTTCCATGGCAAGCGGTTCTCGGCCCAGGCGACGGCCTATTATATCGACTACAAGAACGCGATCACCTTCTACTCCGCCGACTTCATCACCGGCGGCCCGAGCGGCAGCGCCGGCGGCATCAACTACACGGCCGGCACCTCCGGGGCCTACGCCAACACCGGCAAGGGCGTGGAAAGCAAGGGCGTCGAGGCCAGTCTCGTCTACGACCTGACCGACGCCTTCACCTTCAACGCCGCCGTGACGCTGAACGACTCCGTCTACCAGGAGGCCTTCACTGGCGGCACGGCCAACGCCGGGTCGGTGAAGCCGGTGGCCAAGGGCAACGAGGTCCCCGGTTCGCCCAAGACCATGGTGTCGCTGGGCCTTGACTACAGTCGCGACAACTTCCGCGCCTCGATCCGCGGCAAGCACACCGGCAAGACCGCCGGCGACGCGCCCAACACCGCCAGCCTCTACCTCCCGGCCTACACCCTGGTGGACCTGTCGGCCGGCTATCGCCTGCCGCTGGAGGATGGCCGCGCCGTCGACCTGCAGCTCAACGTCACCAACCTGTTCGACGAGAAATACATCGGCGGGATGCTGGACGAGTTCACCCAACGCTACACGCGCGGCGCGCCGCGCACCGTCTCGGCCAGCCTGAACTTCAGCTTCTAGGCCGGCCCGGCCGCGCGGGGCGTGCTTGCAATCCCCTCGGACTCCCGCGCGGCCGTCCCTTCCTTCGTGATTTTGAAGCCGCCCGGGCGGCGCAGGACGATGATCTTGGAACAGCAATTCGATCTCGCCGTGGTCGGGGCCGGCATCGTGGGCCTCGCCCACGCCCTGGCCGCCGCCCGTCTTGGCAAGTGCGTCGTCGTCATCGACCGCGACGCCCAGGCCAACGGCGCCTCCGTCCGCAACTTCGGCTTTGTGACCGTCACCGGCCAGGCGAGGGGCGAGGTCTGGCGGCGCGCGCGGCGCTCGGCGCAGGTCTGGGACGAGATCGCCGGCCCCGCCGGGATCGAGGTGCTTCAACGCGGCCTGACCATGGTCGCCCGACGCCCCGAGGCTCGCGACGTGTTGCAGGCCTTCCTCGATACCGAGATGGCCGAGGGCTGCGCCTGGCTCGGCGCCGACGCGCTAGAAGGTCGCTTGCCGGGGCAGGGCGAGGTGTTGGGCGCGCTGACCAGCACCGTCGACCTGCGCGTAGAATCCCGCACCGCCATCCCGCGTCTGGCCGCCTGGCTGGAGGCCGTCCACGGCGTGACCTTCCTGCGTGGCGTCGCCGTCCGTGGCGTCGAGACCGGTCGGATCGAAACCTCGGCTGGCGTCGTGCGCGCCGAGACCATCGTGGTCTGTCCGGGGGACGACCTGGCGACGCTTTTCCCCGAGCATTTCGCTCGCGCCGAGGTCACGCGCTGCAAGCTTCAAATGATGCGTCTGGCGGCGCCCGGCTGGCGGCTGCCCGCGCCGGTGATGTCCGACCTCGGCCTCGTCCGCTACCTGGGCTACGCCGACCTGCCGCAGGCGGGCCCCTTGCGGGCGCGGTTGCACGCCGAGCAGGCCCGGCACCTCGAGCACGGCGTCCATCTGATCGTCGTGCAGAGCGCCGACGGCTCGCTGGTGGTCGGCGACAGCCACCATTACGCCGCCACGCCCGATCCCTTCGCCCGCGGCGATGTCGACGCCCTGATCCTGGACGAGTTCGCCAAGGTGTTCGGCCAGGCGCCGCTGCCGGTGCTGGAGCGCTGGACGGGCACCTACGCCTCGGCCGCCGGCCACAGCCTCGCCGAAGCCCCGATGCCGCGCGTCCGTCTGGTGACGGTGACCAGTGGCACCGGCGCCTCGACCGCCTTCGGCCTCGCCGAAGAGGTGATCGCCGGCCTCTACGACCTGCCCCAGCAAGGAGCCGCCGCATGACCCACAGCCCCATCCGAGCCGTCGTCTTCGACTGGGCCGGCACCATGATCGACTTCGGCTGTCGCGCGCCTGTCTTGGCCTTGCGCGATGTCTTCTCCGAAGCGGGGATCAAGATCTCCGAGGCGGAGGCGCGGGCGGACATGGGCAAGGCCAAGCGCGATCATATCCGGGCGCTGCTGGCCATGCCGCGCATCGCCGACGCCTGGCGCGAGCATCATGGCGCGGCCTCGACCGAGGCCGATGTCGACCGCCTGCACGACGCCGTGGAGCCGAGAATGCGCGCCGCCGCCCGCGAGTGCGCGGCGCTGATCCCCGGCGCGGCCGAACTCGTTGCTGAGCTCCGCGCTAACGGTGTCCTGATCGGTTCGTCGACTGGCTACACCCGTCCGATGATGGCCGACATACTGCCGCTCGCCGCCGAGCAGGGCTACGCGCCGGACGTGGTGGTGTGCGCGGGCGAGACGCTGGAGGGGCGGCCTTCGCCGCTGATGATGTGGAAGGCCCTCGTCGAGCTAGGCGCTTGGCCGGCTTCGGCCTGCGTGAAGGTCGATGACGCCGTCGTCGGCATCGGCGAGGGGCTGTCCGCCGGCGCCTGGAGCATCGGCCTGTCGGCGTCCGGCAATGGCGTCGGCCTGTCGCACGAGGCCCTGGCGATCCTGCCCGAGCCTGACAGGCGGCAGCGGATCGAGGCGTCGGCCCAAGCGCTGCGCGACGCCGGGGCGCACTATGTGGTCGAGACCGTGGCCGACCTGTCACCGGTTCTCGACGAGATCGCGACGCGGATCGCGGCGGGCAAGATCCCGCCGGCAGCGGTCCGATGACCGGTTCGGACCCCAGCAGCCGCCTGACGCGCGCCCTCGCGACCGCGCCGTCTTGGGCGTTTGCTCTCTATGGCGGTCTGGCGGCGTTCGCGGCCTATTTCTCGATGTACGCCTACCGAAAGCCCTTCGCTGCGGCCAGCTATGAGACCGTCGTCGGCTGGCCGTTCCCGGGCGATTTCAAGGTTGCCCTGGTCGTCGCTCAGGTGGCCGGCTACGCCCTGTCGAAGATCATCGGCATCAAGGTGATTTCGGAAATGCGGCCCGAAGGCCGGGCGCTGGCCATCCTGGCCCTGATCGGCGGGGCGGAACTGTCCCTGGTGGGTCTGGGTGCTGCGCCGTCGGTGTTCGGCCCCCTGGCGCTGTTCGCCAACGGGCTGTGCCTAGGCATGATCTGGGGCTTGGTGTTCGGCTTCCTTGAGGGGCGGCGACTGTCGGAAGTGCTGGGCGCCATGCTGTGCGCCAGCTTCATCCTGGCGTCCGGCGCGGTGAAGGCGGTCGGCAAGGCGCTGCTGCTGCAAGGCGTCGACGACCGCTGGATGCCGGCCCTGACCGGCCTGATCTTCGCGCCCCTGCTGCTGATCGCCGTGGCGGGCCTGAGCCAGCTGCCGCCGCCCAGCGCCGCCGACGAGGCCGCGCGGATCCGTCGGGCGCCGATGGACGCCAAGGCGCGGGCCGTGCTCTGGGCGCGGCATGCGCCGGTCCTCGTCCTGCTGGTCGGCGTCTACGTGCTGCTGACCGCGCTGCGCGACTTCCGCGACAATTTCGCGGCCGAGATCTGGACCGAGCTGGGCTTCGACGGCGCCGCCTCGATCTTCGCCCTGTCGGAGATCCCCGTGGCGATCGTCGTGCTGGTGGGCCTGGCCCTGCTGATGCGGGTCAATGACAATCGTCGGGCGGTCGGTTTCAACCTAGGCTTCATCGCCGCCGGCCTGGGGGTTCTGGGCCTCTCCACCGCCGGCCATCAGCTGGGCCTGGTCGGACCCGTGACCTGGATGGTGGCGGGCGGCGCCGGTCTCTACATGGCCTACACGCCCTTCAACGGCATCCTGTTCGATCGGATGATCGCCGCCACTGGCAGCGTCGGCACCGCCGGCTTCCTGATCTATGTGGCCGACGCCAGCGGCTATGTCGGCAGCGTGGCGCTGCTGCTGGTGCGGACGTTCGGTCGGCTGGAGCTGAACTGGAGCCAATTCCTGTCCGGAGCGGCATACTTAACATGCATGCTCGGTCTTGTCGGAACCGCCTCGGCGCACGTGCTTCTGCGTAAGGCTGGCCGATCTCCTGGCGAAGTTGCCCCCTCGCTGGCGATCGAGGCGAAGCGCGGCTGAGGGCGATGGCGAGGGCGAGTAGGGCTCAACGGGAAGGAGCCTGACGGATGTCAGATTCGGCCGAATTTGCCAGAATGCTGGAACAATCTCGCCTGGACCGTCGGGAAGGTCGCTACCTCAGCGGAGAGGAGGTTCAGAGTTCTTGGACCAGCTGATAGAGCGCATGGACCGACCCTATGAGCATATCAGTTCAAACGAATAAAAGACGTTTCGAAACGAATAAAACGCCTGCTCCCGGCGAGAACAGACGGAGGAGGGGCGTTGCTCCGCTATTTCCCAATCCTACCGTTATTGATGGCGGGGTAAGTTTCGGTACGCCCCAAAGCGCGCAGCTAAAGGTCTAGTCTGCCCACGTATTTGCAGTGGTTCGCGCCGGTCCGGTTGATACGACCTCGTATGGGTGGAGGCCTCTTGTGGCGCGAATGCGCGATTATATCGCCTCGCAACGCCAGCGCCGTATGTCGACTCAATAAAGCCGGCCCGTAAGGATTGCGGGCTGAAGTATTCGAAATCACCGCTCTCCAGTCCAACTGATCGGCAGCGCTTCTTGACGATCTGCCAAACGCCGCCCGTACTCAATGGGCGCGCTTGCACGTGACCCCCGCGCACCACTTTTCGGAATACTGGACCCTCAGTGATCTCCGCCGCCTTTAGCCAGTTTTCGAGCGCATGGACAGGGCAGGTGGCGGAGTGGCGGCCGATGTCGATGCGGTTGGTGGCTCCCTGATGGCCAGCTGTTACGCCCTTGATGAGGATCGTCAGCCCACCGTCAGTCTTGTTAATATCTGCCACCTGGAGAGCGGCCAGCTCCGAGCGCCTGAGGGCCCCAGCGAAGCCGATTAGAAGCAGGGCTTTATCGCGCTTTCCCGCTAACGTTTCTTCGCAGGTCTCGACGAGAAGCCTCATGCGTTCAACGGTTATTGCGCCAGCAGAACGTGCGCTCCGTTTGCGATCGTTGCCAGATTTGGCGAGGTTGAACGTGATGGCCGGATGACTGGTGTCGATCGTTGACCCTGCCAGGCGTGTAGCTTGGGCTATCGCCGCGATCCAACGACGGAGCGTAGCGGTAGCGTGGCTTCCGCTGTGACCCGCGATGTAGGCGCCAATGATCTCGGGTTCGGCCGGGATCGCTACCAAGTCGCGATGCGCGCACCAGAGGCTATAACGTTCGATGTCGGCAGCGTAGGCGCTCACGGTCGCTGCGGCCTGGGCGGTAGCTCGATAGCGATGCGATTTCGCTAAAGCCCGCGCGGTCTTCGGGAGGCATTTCGGATCGTCCATTTTCGCTCGCTCCAGTCGAGGCTGGTGCGACTGTAGGACCAGGGCTGCGTCTTGGCGCGCAATCAGGGCTCGGACAGATACTTTGACGCGTCTAGGACAATTATTCTGCCGATTTTCGGGACAGCAACCGACGGGGTCATTAATTGTGACCCGTGACACCGAGACCCGCGCTGTATCCGAGGGGTCGGGTATTATTTCTGATAATATTCCTTAGGCGATAATGATTGATGCGAAGCCGGAGATCGCCCGGTCAGGAAAATATTCCCATCCTGTCACCGACTCCAAATTCTGCGAGTCGCACGTCGCTTGCCGCCGGTTGCTATAACGTTCCGAGTTTGCACGTTTTCTGACTCCAAATTCAGCGACCGAGTTGCTCGCAAACTCTGCGAATGCACCGCCACGTAGGCTCGAACTAAGAGATCAAAATCGGCGGTAACCCCGGAAAATAGAAGTGCCTATCGCGCGTGGCGGCCGTCGCATAGGCCAAGCGCCGGCGTAGGTCAGACGGCCAAGCCGCTGCCCGGGCATTCAACTCTTCTAGCGCTTCTTGCGGTAGCTCCAGCGCAATGAGGAACATGAGAGTTGGTAATTCGTGCGGAGTGGTCGGCTGACGGTTTGCCAGCTTGATGCGCCGATGGCGAAGGAAGTACCAGTTACCTCTCAGTAGCGCGATGTTTGGGTTATTTGTGGTGCCACCCGGATCGCCCAGGATAAGAAGAGCGAAGCGGACGTACATCAGGCGAGTTGGAGCATCGAACTCAGCCCAGCAATCGAACTGCAGATAGTCCGCACCCTTGCGCGTTCTTCTCTGAAATATCCGGTATTCAATTATCGCCGCTAGAGGAGTTCTAGCGCGCGGGCCTACGTTCGTTGCTAGTGCGTCAACGATGTCGCGAACGGCGCAACGAAAGGCCATCAGCTTCTTCGATTGTTTACGGCTGGCGCCCTCAAGCAGTCTATCCCCTCTATCGATCATCACATGATCGTCGAACCTCGTGTCGCTTAAGAGGCTGTCTCGAGGTTCTGGCGCTATTAGCTCATCGCTAAACAATGTTATGTCACTTACGATCCTGACAGGAGAGTTTCCGTAGGGAGCTAGCGGCGAGCCGTGTGCCGCGCAGAAGGTTGTGAGCGGATGTGTCCAACTCCGCCGAATGTGAGGAGCCCTCCCCTCCTGAATGTCGGTCTCCAGGCAATGGGGGCAAACTGACCATCCATAAGGCGGGCGTGGTCCTGGTCGCATTGGGCAAGCTCTGAGGTCTTCCCAAACCATAGCGTGAAGGTCGGAAGGCGCGACACGCAACATCATTGCGAGCCGCGGGATCAGTAGATCCGCGCCTCGATCAAACCCCGAAATCGAGGCTCCGATCTCTTTCTCCAGCTCGCGCACGGTCAGTAAGTGCGCCTCGGCGGTTCTTACGAGCCACGAGGACAGCGCCTCGTCTTCCTCGCGCGGCGGGGCAAGCACTGAGAGATCGCAAGGCGGAGGCAGATCCTCACTCATCTTCGTCACGCATGCCGCGCAGCGCTACAGCCTCCACCAACCCGGCGGAGAGGCACTCTTCATGCTCCAGGGCCATCAGAGCCGATCGCTCCAGTAGTCTGAACATTCGTCCTACAAGGCCGTTCGAATGCTCTTGCAGCGTCGACATGAGGTCGGCGTCGATCGTTGTCGGTTTGCGGAGCGGCATGTATTCGATCCGGGATCGAACGGCGTCGACGATCCAGGACCGCTTACCCGACCAAAGCGGCAGCGCGATGATATCGAACCGCTCTTCCAAGTGTGGATCGGATTTGATCAAGGCTTTGGCTTCCCCCGATCCGAAGCCCGCCAAGCTCATGGAGAGTTGGTTGGACAGATATTTTAGGGCATTCAAAATTGCCCGCTGCTCCCGTGGGCGAAGTTCCGTTACGCGCTGAAGCTCGTCGAGGATCATTAGGCGAGTACCGCGTGCGCTTAGGTGGCGCATCACCATGGCCTGCAGTCTTGGAGCGGCTGTGTCAGGAGCCGGCGAGTTCAGGGCGGTGAGGATGTCGATATACAGACGCTTCTCGGTGAGCCCGTCGTTCAGTTCAAACCAAAGCACCGAGCCAAACGAAGTAGGTTAGTTAGCTTCGTTCCTCGCGCGACAGAGCTCCAAAGCCCGCTTTTGGATATGGGTCTTTCCCATGTTCGGGCGAGCCCAGAACAGCACGGATGGCATCCGCACGCGCGGCGGCATGTCCGCGAGTTCCATCAGGTACTCGACGGCCGCCTCGGCTGCGGGATAGCTGATCCAGCGATCGGTCAGGATGCAAGCTTGGCGAGTTTTGCGGTCCGCCGTCGCCAAGTGCCGCACCTTCGGATGGATGTGCTCAAAGGGGGAACTAGTCACGCTTCCTCTCCCCTGAGAACGCTTTCCCAGTCGTCGTCCGGATCGGTTAGAGTGATGGACCCGGAGTAGAGACACCTGCCCTTCAGCATGTCTCTATGTGCGACAGGAGGGCGGGGCGACGGTGTCGGCTCGGCCTTCGTGACTTCCCGTCTGCCCAGGTCGAGGCGCTCGGATTGGCGTGCAGCCACACTGGACTTAGTTGCAGCGGCGCGGATCACCGCCTCGGCCGCTTCGGTAGCGCGCCGAACTGCCGTGCGATCTCGCCTTTCGCGCGACGACATGGATTTTCGCGTAGCCTTCAGAAGCCATAGCGAAGGAGCGGGTTTTTCCCTGCGCAGCCTGTAGGGCACGTCAAGGTAGGCGCCGTCTGGAAGCTTGACGTGAAGCCTGGACAGGTCGCGAGGGTCGTACTTTGCCGTCACTCTACGGACGCCAGCGGCGTAAGCCTCCCCGAGCGCTGGACTGTAGTACTCGTCGCTGAACGCCTTGATTCCTTGACGAGTGATGGTGCGTTCGAAGGCTGGCAAGAGATCCAACCGAAAGCTCACAGCATCCTCAGGATGATCGGGCTGACGACCTGAAGTCATTGACTGCCAGGCCTCCAGGGGGCTCATTCCTAGGTCGCTATGTTCACGCTGATGGTAGACACCCAAGATTTGGTGGGCGAAATACATCTCCAAATGGTAGATACTCATACAAGCGGATGCTTTGCTGTCGTAGTTCCCCCTCTCGGCCGGGCTGTTATGTGTCGCGCCGGGAAGGAGCCTGCACTCACCCATCAACGTGCCAATGAGACGCTCGACGTGGCCGCCATAGTGAGTTCGGCCGCGCGGCCGCGATTTCCATTGAGCGCCCTGATTGATTATTGCGCGCCTTAGGTTTTGAGAGGTGAATTCCTTGGCGCGATCGCTATGCATCAGTCGCGGCAATCCTTCGACTGGCCAGGGATGGTCGAGGTCACGCGCTGTTAGCCAGGCAGCCTTGTTTAAAACTGCGAGGTCGAGCGTCGTTGCGACACGGATGATCGACGGCGGCTCCAGGCCCACATAGAACGCTGCGATCATGCGTGTGCATACGTCGATGATCACGGTAAGCCATGGTCGTCCTATGGGGCGCCCCTCCCCGTCTACGACGATAACATCCGCCAGGGTGTGATCGATTTGCCAGACATCCCAAGGCTTTTGGACTTCATAGCGACCAGGCCGTGGCGTGTGCTTCTCAGCGGCCTTAGGACCCGATCGTCGAAGAGCCACGATGCGCTTGGGAATGGCTTTCAGGCGTCGAATGACCGCAGACCTCGTCGGCCGCGACAAACCCTCATCCTCACAAACGTCACCGATCTTAATTGTTATGGAGACCAGAGAGGCTTTTGCCTTGGAGAGGTATTCATTCTGCAGGACGAGATCGATAATCTCATCCTGCCGCCAGTGAAGTCGCGAACGCCCCTTTGGATAGCCGCGTTTTTTGCCTAATAGATCTCTAACAGTTCCGCGCCCCTTGAGGCGTTTTAAGTCCCTGTAGATCGTTGAGGGGTGAACGCCCAGTTCGGAGGCCGCTGCGTCGACGTCCTCCTTGGTGCGGCTAGGCAGTGAGGCAAGCGCTTGCGCCGCGATGAGACGGCGACCTAGTGAGCTGATGAGGTCTTCAGATAATTGCTCAAGAGGTATGGGCTGGGATGGGAGGTCAAGCATCACCCCCTCCCCCACCTTTGACGCAATGTTCTGAGCGTTCTCGTAGAGCAGCTCGACATGGGGCCGTTAGGCGCCGCCGGGCGCCCTCCCACGCTTGTAGGCATCGGATCTCTCCTTCGGCGGCTCGCTACCGAATGCGGGTTTCGAAAGCGCATGCGATCTCGGCCGGCCCTTTGGGCCGCCTTGACAGCGCTACGATGTGGAGGGAGAGTCAGGCGTCCATCGAAAGACACCTCGCCAATTTGGCGACCAGCGAGCTCCGCCTGCAAGCGGGGCTCGTTTGGACTCAAGCTTTAGTTATGTGGGCATGGCTTGCGTGCTCCTAGCGCTTTGAGCGACGGCATTTAATGAACCGCTCGCCCCTCTTCGCCCCAGCTGTGGATTTTGCAGGACGAAGCGTCCTTTCGATGAGGTCACGCCCCTCAAAAAGGCGCTCTTGTAAGAGCGTATAGGATTCCGTGGAACTTTGGAGTCCCACGTTTCACATCGATCAGAATCGAATAGCTAAATCGAGTGGTAGGCGGCCTACCACTCGATTTAACGGGGGCAGGTGTGACTACCACCTGCTATCTGCTGGTTGCGGGTAATCTTCAATGCTTGTGGGCCTTAGCGGCTGTGCTGACCATGGCGAAAAATGCTGGTTTCATCAGCCCGGCCAGAAAGCTATTCGCTTCGGAGCGCCTTGTTGTCGACCATCCTGGCCCGCTCAAAATGCCGCTCCATGCGCTCAATCATTTGGTCCAAGAACTCTATAGCCTCATCGCCTTCGAGGCAGCGGCCTTCCCTGCAGTCCAGGCGAGACCGTTCCAGCATCCTCGCAAATTCGGCCTCTTTCGAATCTGACATCGGTAGGTTCCTTCTCGCGGAACTCTGAGAGTGCTCTCGAGCGCCTTCTTTGTCAGCTCAGCGCCACTAGCGGTCCTTGGACCGCTTCCAGAAACTGGACGTTCAGCATCAGGCTGATGAGAAGGCGATATGGAAATGGTGATCGTTCCAATTCGTAGTTTCGTGACCTGTGCGCTTGCCTTTACGCTGATCGGCTGCGGACGTGTCTCGAACGATGAGCACGCCGCGGCCGACCGCAACCAGGCCAACGCCCGTGGCGTATCGGCTGAGGCTCAAGCCTATGCCGCCCAGTTCACGAAAAAGGACCCGGAAGCGTGCTTCAAAAAGGATTTGGCGCTTAAACAGCCGGCGCTGAAGGAAGCCGCCGGTGACATCGGCTCACGGGCTGCGCCGACGCGCGTGATCGTGATGATCGACGGGTCCGGTTCGATGGCTGGACGAATGGACGGCCGGACAAAACTCGAACTAGCGCGGGAGGCGGTGCTCGGCTTTGTCGACGGGCTCCCCGCATCGGTGCAGACCTCGCTGCTGGTCTTCGGCCAGCAAGGCGACAACAGCCAGGCCGGCAAGTTCAAATCCTGTTCCGCCGTCGACGTACTCGCGCCCATGTCGAGGGACCCGGGGCGACTGCGCACGGCGCTGGGACAGGTCCGTGCCGTCGGCTGGACGCCGCTGGCCGCCGCGCTTGATCGCGCCGAGGCTCTTCTGACGGCCTCCGCCACACCGGGGGGAGCAGGTCATCTATATCGTGTCGGACGGCGAAGAGACGTGCGGCGGCGATCCCGTCGCCGTCGCGCGCCGGATCAACGGCGGCCGCACCCGCGCGATCGTCAACATCATCGGCTTCAACCTGCCGGCGGGCGAAGCGGCGAAACTGACCGCGGTTGCGCATGCCCGCGGCGGCGGGTTCGTCAATCTGTCCAAAGAGGCGGAACTCGCGAGATACACGGCGCAGGTGCGGGAATCGATCCGGCGGACGGACAACGCAGTCGCCACCAGCATCGCCAAGACTGACAACAACGTGGCGACCAGCATCGCCATCACCGACGCCGAGACCTGCGTCTCCATTCTCGCCACCGACGAGGACACGGCGATGTCCATCGACCTCACGCATCGCGACACGGCCGGCCGCCCGGTAGCCTTCCGAGAAGAAGCCAAAGCCTTGTTGAAGGCGCGCCACGATGCCCTGAAGGCGAAGGTCGAGGCCTACCGAGACAGGCTCAACAAAGCAGAGGCAGAGGCAGAACGGAGCATCGATTCAGCCGCAAGCACGGTGCGCTGATCCATCACTCCATCGCGCGCAGTAAGGTCCGCAATCCAACGCCTCGAGCGGCTAATTGCGCAGGTCTCCCTATCCTGACGGCCCTACGTCGGGAGCGCGGGGTCTCCTTCAGAATTGCAGCGCCACGGCGGGTCACAGCTACGAGCAACTCAAGGCCCAATTTGGAACTCCAAATCGCAAGCTGGGCATTTAAGGTGGGGTCTCTCGACCGGTTCAGGGATCATCGCCTTTGAAGCTGGAAACGATATTCCGCGTCTCGGCCCCGCTGCGCGCCGCCCCGGTGGCGCTGCGCTATTTGCTGGCCACCGCCATCATCCTGCTGTTCTTCGCGCTTCGTGTAGCGGCCGCGCCCTATATGGGCGGGTTTCCATTCCTGCTGTTCTTTCCGGCGATCATCCTGATCTCGGCGCTGTTCGATCGCGGGACCGGGGTATTCGCCATGCTGCTGAGCACGGGCATGGCCTGGTACTTCTTCGTCCCGACCGTCCGGTCCTTCGAGCTGCCGAACCTGAAGGACGCCCTGCCCCTGGCGCTCTACGTGCTGATCGGCCTTTTCCTGGCCGTGACGGTCGAGGCCTTGCGCTCGACCGCCGAGCGCCTGGCCAGGACAAGCCTGGCGCTGGAACGCGCCAACGACTTCAACAAGCTGCTGATCGAAGACATCAACCATCGGGTCAAGAACCACCTGGCCTCGGTCAATGGTCTGCTGCACTTGTCTTTTCGGGAGATCACCGATCCCGACGCGCAGCGCGCCGTAAAGGAGGCGACCGGTCGGATCGGGGTTCTGGGCAGGCTCTACAGCCGCCTGCACCTCTCCGACGAAGCGACAGCGATCTGCGCGCGCGACTACATCTGCTCGATCTGCGACGACCTGCGCGACGGCGTGATCGGCGTTCGTCCCGTAGGCCTGCGCGTGGAGGTCGCCAGGATCGATATCGGCTCGATGGTGGCCGTGCCGATCGGTCTGATCGTCAACGAACTGGTGGAGAACGCCCTCAAATACGCCTTCCCCGACGATCGCGCCGGCGTCATCACCGTCGCCTTCGGCCTGGACGAGCTCGACAAGCTTCATCTGGCCGTCGCCGACGACGGCATCGGCTTCGATCCTGCTTCAGCTCGGAAAGGCGGCGGCACGAGGCTGGTGCGCTCGCTCGTCCAGCAACTGCATGGCCAGCTCGAACGATCCGGACCGCCGGGCACGGCTTACGACATCCGCTTTACCGCCGAACCGTCGGGCTCGGCGCATTAGGCTGAGACTTCAAGCGGATCTTCGGCTCCGTTCTTTGGTGCCCATTCCCCGGCCAGTTGGTGACGAAGGTCCAACACCCTGACGCGCGCGCCGCCAGGATAGGCCGCCGCCAATCGTCGTGCTTCACGCTCGGCTTGACCGCCCGTCTCGAAGAACAGCACCTCGCCGGTGTCGCACAGCTTCACCGACCAGCCGCCCTCGAAGGGCGACACTTCGAACACACATGCCATCTGACACCCGACTATCTCGAACATCGGCGGCCGGCCGCGATCTGCCGCAGATCGCGGCTGGCCTCCGCCTGGATTAGCGCTCGACGTCGCCTTGCCCGGTCTTGCCCGGCTGGATCGCGCCGGTGTCGACGCCGCCCGCGAGGCCCTCGCCCTCGCCCTCGCCCTCGATGTCGCGCCCTTCCTGGCGCTCGCCCGGACGACGCTCGCCCTGCTGG